>Ga0136846_1214356_pt1 | contig 30842 bp, 25 predicted proteins | sample HopSoiMetagenom2_FD_96841 | JGI IMG/M metagenome (GOLD analysis project Ga0136846, IMG submission 96841) | Grasslands soil microbial communities from Hopland, California, USA - 2 Assembly 2016 (version 4) | ecosystem: Environmental > Terrestrial > Soil > Grasslands | place: USA: Hopland...
AAGGCGCTGGCTGCCGTCGGGAGATAGCATCCGGGATCATGACCATCGCACCCGCCGAAGGCACCACGGCCGCGGCTGCACCCTCCCGCGACCTGGCCGCCGCGCTGCGTGCCGCCGGGCTGGCGGAGGTCGACGACTCACCGCGGCGCCGGGCCGAGTACTCCTCCGACGCGTCGAATTACCGGGTCGTGCCGGGCGTGGTGGCCTTCCCGCGGGACGCCGGCGAGGTGGCCGCCGCGCTGGACGTCGCCCGGCAGGCCCAGGTGCCGCTGACCAGCCGTGGCGGCGGTACCTCGATCGCGGGTAACTCCGTCGGCTCCGGCGTCGTGCTGGACTTCTCCCGGCACATGAACCGGGTGCTCGCCGTGGACCCGGAGGCGCGCACGGCGGTCGTGGAGCCCGGCGCGATCCTGGACCACATCACCGCGGCCGCGGCCGGCCACGGGCTGCGGTTCGGCCCGGACCCCTCCACCCACTCGCGGGCGACTATCGGCGGCTCGATCGGCAACAACTCCTGCGGCTCCCGGGCACTGATGTACGGGCGCACGGCCGACAACGTGGTGAGCCTGGACGTGCTGACCGCGGCGGGGGAGCGGATCGCGGCCCGGCGCATGGACCGGGACGGCCTGGCCGCCGCGCCCGTGGTCGGCGCCGCGCTCGATGCCCTGGTGGCCGGGCGCCTCGGCCTGATCCGCACCGAGTTCGGCCGGTTCATCCGGCAGGTATCCGGCTACTCGCTGGAGCACCTGCTGCCGGAGAACGGCGCGGACCTCGCCAAGTTCCTGGCCGGCAGCGAGGGCACCCTCGGCGTGGTCACCGGCGCGACGGTCCGGCTGGTGCCGTCGCCGAAGGCGGTGGCACTGGCGGTGCTCGGCTATCCCGGCCTGCCCGAAGCCGCCGAGGCGACGCCCGGGCTGCTGCCGCACCAGCCGGTCGCGGTCGAGGGCATGGACGCGCGGCTGGTCGAGATGTTCCGCACCCGCCGCGGCGCGGCGTCCATCCCGGTGCTGCCCCGGGGTGAGGCCTGGCTGTTCGTGGAGACTGCCGGTGACACTGAAGCGGAGGCGCAGGCCGCGGCGGAGCGGCTCATCGCCGACGCCGGCTGCCTGGACTCGCTGGTGGTCACCGGGGCCCTGGCCCAGGCGCTGTGGCGCGTCCGCGAGGACGGTGCCGGCCTGGGCAGCCGTACCCCGGCCGACGCGCCCGCCTGGCCCGGCTGGGAGGACGCCGCCGTGCCGCCCCCGCACCTCGGCGCGTACCTGCGCGATTTCGCCGCGCTGATGACCGGTCACGGACTGGACGGGCTGGCCTACGGGCACTTCGGCGACGGCTGCGTGCACATCCGCATCGACTTCCCGTTCTCCACCGCGGCGGGCCGCTACCGGACGTTCGTCACGGCCGCGGCCGAACTGGTGGGCAAGTACGGCGGCTCGATGTCCGGCGAGCACGGCGACGGCCGGGCCCGCAGCGAGCTGCTGCCCGCCATGTACTCAGCCGAGGCCATCGACGCGATGGCCGCGGTCAAGGCGATCTTCGACCCGGGCAACATGCTCAACCCGGGCGTGCTGGTCGACCCGGCGCCGCTGGACGCGGACCTGCGCGTGCCGCAGGCCCGGCCGCTGCGCACCGGGCTCGGCTTCGCCTACCCGCACGACGGCGGCGACCTGTCCGCTGCGGCGCACCGCTGCGTCGGCGTCGGCAAGTGCCGGGCCGACACCACCGCCACCGGCGGCGTGATGTGCCCGTCGTACCTGGCCACCCGGGACGAGAAGGACTCCACCCGCGGCCGCGCGCGGGTGCTGCAGGAACTCGCGAACGGCACGCTGGTCCGCGGCTTCGGCTCGGCCGAGGTGGCCGAGTCGCTGGACCTGTGCCTGTCCTGCAAGGGCTGCTCGTCGGATTGCCCGGCCGGGGTGGACATGGCCACCTACAAGGCCGAGGTGCTGTACCAGCGGTACCGGCGGCGGCTGCGGCCCGCGGCCCACTACTCACTGGGCTGGCTGCCCCGCTGGGCCAGGCTGGCCGCGCGCGCGCCCGGGGCGGCCAACGCCGCGCTGCGCACCCCGGGCCTGGCCGCCCTGGCTAAGCGGGCGGGCGGGATCGACGCCCGGCGGCCGCTGCCCCGGTTTGCCCCGCAGACCTTCCGGGCCTGGTTCGCCGGCCGCCCCGCGCCGGAGCCGGCCGCGGACCGGACCCCGGTGCTGCTCTGGGTGGATACGTTCACCGACCACTTCACCCCGGAGGTCGGCCGGGCCGCGGTCCGGGTGCTCGAGGCCGCCGGGTACGCGGTCCAGATCACCGGCGAGCCGGTGTGCTGCGGGCTGACCTGGATCTCCACCGGCCAGCTGGATGGCGCCCGGCGGCAGCTGCGGCGCACCCTGCGGGCGCTCGGCCCGGCCCTGCGGGCGGGCACCCCGGTCGTCGGCCTCGAGCCGTCGTGTACCGCCGTCCTACGCGGCGACATCACCGAGCTGCTGCCCGGTGACCCGCGCGCCCGCCACGCCCGGGACGCCACCCGCACGCTGGCCGAGCTGCTGACTCGGACCCCGCAGTGGACGCCGCCCGACCTGGCCGGGCTGCGCGCGGTCGCCCAGCCGCACTGCCATCAGCACGCCGTGATGGGCTGGCACGCCGACTCGGCGCTGCTCGCCCAGGCCGGCGCCGAGGTCACCGCGGTCGGCGGCTGCTGCGGGCTGGCCGGCAACTTCGGCGTGGAACGGGGGCACTACGACGTCTCCCGGGCCATCGCCGAGACCGCCCTGCTGCCCGCGGTGCGCGCCGCCGAGGGCATGATGGTGCTGGCCGACGGATTCTCCTGCCGCACCCAGCTCGACCAGCTCGCCCAGGTCCCCGGCACCCACCTGGCCCAGCTGCTGGCCAGCCGCCTGGAAGACCGCTAGCGCGTCCTGTAGATCATGAAGCGTCCTGTAGATCATGGAACGGCCTCGGCGCCCCAGCACAGTATGGAAGTCACCCAAGCTCATACCCGTTACCTCACCAGCCTCTGGTTCAACATTTTGATTCAGTGGTTGTGGCGCCCTACCCTCTCTATCCGGTAGAGCGCCACAACCACTGAATTTCAAGGCTGACGAAGGGACGTCCACGGGACACGCCGGGCCGGGCAGCCCGCCGGGCCGGGAAGACCGGCAGCGCCGGGCGTGACGGCTGCCGGGCTACCTGACTGCCTGAACCTGGACGGTCTGGGCGACGAGCCGGTCCTCGAGGCCGAACACGCTGGTCTCCGCGGTCACCGTGGTGCGACCGCGGTGCACCGGCACCGCCACCGCCCGTACCGTCCCGCCGCTGACCGGCCGGAACATGTGGCTGGTAGAGGTGATCGTGGCCGTGGTCTTGCCCTCGGGCAGCCCGAGGAAGGTCACTAGCGCGCCCGCGGTGTCGGCCAGCGCCATCAGCACCCCGCCGTGCAGGATGCCGCCCGTGGTGCACAGGTGCGGCGCCCAGTCCAGCCGGATGATCACCCGGCCGGCGTCGGCCTCGTCCAGGACCAGGCCGAGGTGCCCGGCGAATGGCATCAACGCGATGAGAGCGTCCAGGTCAGCTGACATGGCAGGAGACTAGCGCCCGCGCGGGCGGCGGGCGCCACGGACCGGGCCGCCCGCGCCGTGTATCAGGAGCGCGGCCCGGCCCTCTGAACCGGCGGATAGTCCCGAACCGGGACAAGCCAGGTGAAGTTAACAGGGGGACCACCATGGCCATCAGCCACATCCGGACCCGCCGCCGCGTCGCCGCGGCATTGTCAGCCGCCGCGCTGATGGCCACGCTGACAGCCGCGCTGACCGGCGCCGCGCGCGAACCCGCCAGCCCGGCCCAGCCCAGCCCGGCCCTCCCGGTCCAGGCCGCCTTCGCGCCGTCCGGGCCCTACGCCACCGTCACCGGGACCGCCACCGACGGCACCGCCGTCTACGACCTGTACCGCCCGGCTAACTACGCCGCCCTCGGCTTCCAGAGCCCGATCGTGACCTGGGGCAACGGCACCAACGGGTCGCCCGCCCAGGTCTCGGTCCTGCTCCGGCATCTCGCCTCGTACGGCTTCACCGTCATCGCCTCGGCCCTGCCCAATACGGGCAGCGGCCGCGAGATCGACGCCGCCGCGCACTACCTGGTCACCCAGGACGGCGTGGCCGCCAGCGTCTTCCACGGCCACCTGAACGTGAACGAGGTCGCCGCGGTGGGCACCTCGCAGGGTGCCACCGGAGCGGTCCGGGCCGCCACCAGCGACCCGGCGCTGATCAAGACCGTGATGACGTTCTCACTGCCCAGCGCGGTCTGGGCCGCGCCCAATCCGGACTGCCCGACCGCGGCCGACTGCACGGCCCACCCGGACGCCCTGACCCGGCCCGCCTTCTTCGTCTCCACGCACGGGTTCTTCGACTCGATCATCGCCAGCCCGGCCACCGAGCTGGCCTACTTCCTCAGCGCCCCGGTCCACGCCGCGCTCGGCATCATCGCGAACTCGGATGGCAAGGCCGCCGATCACGCCTCGATCGAGGACCCCGCCGCCGGCGGGAACCCCGGCGCCTTCCTCGGCTACGCCACCGCCTGGCTGGAGTATCAGCTGCGCGGCAACGCCACGGCGGCCGGCGCCTTCACCGGCACGCACCCGGAACTGCTGGTCAACCCCAACTGGCCTGGCAGCGCCGTGAAATAGCGGCTCAGAACCTGGCGCGCACCTCAGCCGCCACTTCCTCCGGGCTCAAGTCGATCAGCGCCTCCCCGTAGAGGCGCTCGAAGTAGGTGGCGTCGCTGCGGTAGACGGGCTCCGGGTTCGACCGGCTGAGCACCTTGAACACCAGGTGGTACCCGTCCTCGCGGCCTCGCGGGCCGCCGCCCGCCAGGCCGTAGTTGAACGAGGCCAGGTTCCAGCCCTGGTAGGCGGCCAGCACGCGGGACAGGCCGTCGCCGAGCGCGGCGCAGTCCTCCTCGCTCAGATCGGTCACGTCGGCCCGGCCTCGGACCACGCCCCACACCTCGTGGAAGCCGGCCGGCGCGAAGGGCGTGAACCAGGCCACCCGGCCCGTCTGCCCCACCCACCGGGGGCCGCTCGCCTCGGCCTCGGCCAGCGCCGCCCAGTACGAGGAGCCGTGCTCCTCCTGCCAGGCCCGCGACCGTTCCGCCGCCAGGCGCTGGCCGGTCAGGCCGAAGGCGTCGTGGGCGGACTGCAGGTGCGGGTGGACCAGCGAGGCTCCCGAGGGCGGCAGGTAGTTGGCGTTGATCGAGCTCCACGCCGCTGCCGGGTCCGCCCGGCGCACGCAGCGGGCGTGCCGGACCATGGCGCCCAGAGCGTCCCCGATCAGGGACGGCGTCAGCTCGTCGAGGTCCAGGAAGTGCCGTCCGGGATCGTAGATGCCGACCGCGCTGTGCGTAGCGTAGGCCATGATGTTGGGCACCACCACCGCCGCGCCCTGCCGGATGCGGCCCTCCGCGGTCAGCTCGGCCGGAAACGGTACGGTGGCCTTGTCCAGGTGCTCCGCGTCGAACGGGCAGAATGCCGGTTTCGCGGTGAGCGCGGTCAGGTCCGTGCGGCTGGCCGGCTGGAGCTTGACCCCGGTCAGGATCCGGGCGCTCGCGCCGGTCAGCGGGTCCCGGCGCCAGCGCAGGCTCACCCGGGTCCACGTCCCGCCCGCGGCCAGGTCCGGGACCTGCGCCGCCAGTTCGTGCTCTTCGAATTCGATCGCCGCCACGCTGACGACCGTAATGGTTTCCGGCCCGGTTGGACAGCAGCCCCGGACCGCCGTGCCGGCCAACGGAACCGGGCCGCGGAGCCGGCCCGTGCCGTCGGCCAGCATCCGCCCGGCCGGGCGCGCCGGGCCCCTGGGAATGCCCCGAATAGGCGGGCTTTGTCCGCTAGCATGAAGCAACCTACGCGCGGGCCTCGCAGCCGGTCTTCGGGCGACCATGCCCCGCGTGAGGAAGCAGCCTCATGACCACTAGCGAACTCCAGCCTCTCAACGAGGATCAGCGCGCCCTGCAGGACACCCTGCGAGGGTTCCTTGCCGACCACCTTCCGCCGAAGGAGCTGCGGGCCGCGCTGGAGACGCAGGCTGGCTACAGCCCGGAACTGCACGCCCGGCTGGCCGGCGAGCTCGGCTTGGGCGGGCTGACCATCCCGGCCGAGTTCGGCGGCTTCGCCCGGTCCCAGGCTGAGGCGAGCGTGATGCACGCCGAGCTCGGCCGCGCCCTCTACCCGGGTCCGCTCCTGCCCAGCGCGCTGACCGCCGGCGTGCTGCTGGCGGCCGGGGACCGCGCCGCGCAGGAACGGTGGCTGCCGCTGCTGGCCCGGGGAGCGGTGACCGGGACGGTCGCGGCGGCCGGCGAGTCCGGCTTCTGGTCGCCGGGACCGGACAGCGTCCGGGCCGTGCGGGCCCGGGACGGGTGGCGGCTCTACGGCCACCGCTGGCACGTCGTCGCCGCCCACGTGGCCGACATCGTGGTGGTGCCGGCCGTTACCGAGGCCGGCCTGGCCATGTTCCTGGCCGAGACCCGGGCCCTGGGCTTCACCGCCTCCGGCCAGCTGGGCCTGGACCTGACCAGGCGAACCTGCGTCACCGCCTTCGACGAGCTGCCGGCCGTGCTGCTAGCCGAGGGGGAAGTCGCGGCCGCCGCCCTGGAACAAGCCGAAACTGACTTCCTGCTCGCCACCGCCGCGGAGGCCGCCGGCGGCATCGGCTGGTGCCTGGACGCCACGATCGCGTACGCCAAGGACCGTGAGCGGTTCGGGCCGCCGAACGGCTCGTTCGCGGCGCTCGCGCAGGCGTGCGTGGACATGCTCGCGCAATTCCAGGACGTCGCGGCGATCGCCCGGTCCGCGGCCATGGCGGCCGCGGACGGCAGCAGCGACGCCCCGATGACGGCCCACGTCGCCGCCCTGCGAGCCGGCGAGGCGTTCCGGGCCGTGACCGAATCGGCCACCGGGCTGTTCGGCGGGGTCGGCGTCAGCTGGGAGCACGACACCCACCTGTACTACCGCCGCGCCTGGTCGGCCGAGCGCCTGGCCGGCGGCCCGCAAGCGCACCGCGCGGCCATCATCGACCTGCACGGGCCGGTCGGGCTGGCCGGTCTCTAGGCCGCCACCGCCGCCTCGGACTCGCCCGCCGCCCGGTCGCGGCGCGCGGGGATGGTGCTCGCGGCGTCGGCGTCGCGGATGGACAGCGAGCAGGCCACGGCGCACAGGCAGACCGCGGCGGCGGCCAGGAAGGCGACCCGGTAGGCGGTGAGGTTGGCCACCTCGTGGCCGCCGACCAGGTGAACCGGCCCGATGAGGACGATGACCGTGGTCAGCACGGCCACGCCGACGGCCCCGCCGAGCTGCCGGACCGTGTTGAACATGGTGGAGGCCCGGCCGGTCGCCGCCGGGGTGATGGTGGCGAACGAGGCTGCCTGGACCGGGACGAACACCTGGGCCATGGACAGTCCCAGGGTGAGCATGAGCAGCCGCGCCCACCACAGGCTGGTCTGCGGGCCCAGCAGGGACAGCAGGCCGATCGAGATCGTCGTGCCGGTCAGGCCGATGGTGATGTGACGCCGCGGGCCGAGCCGCGGGTACAGCACCCGGCTGGCCAGCTGCGCGCCGGCCATGACGCCGAACGCCTCGGGAAAAATGCTCAGCCCGGCCGCGAGCGCGCTCAGGCCCCGGCCGTCCTGGAAGTACAGCGAGATCGCGTACAGCGTGCCGAGGAACGCGACCGAGGCGAGGATCATGACCCCGTTGCCCGCGCGGAACAGCCGGTTTCCCAGCAGCCTCAGGTCCACGATGGGCTTGGTGTGGCGCAGCTCGACGACCACCATGGCCGCCAGCAGCACCATCCCCGCGGCGATGGACGCCAGCACCTGCGGATTGTCCCAGTCCAGGTGGGGCCCCTCCGAGACGCCGTACATCAGCAGCCCGAGGCCGAACCCGGCCAGCAGGAATCCGGCGAGGTCGAAGCGGCCCGGCTCGGCCTGCGGCGGCTGGTGGACGAAGACCGCGCCGAAGGCGAAGGCGGCCACGCCGATCGGCACGTTGACGTAGAACACCCACCGCCAGGACAGCTCGGTGACGAACAGCCCGCCCAGGACCGGCCCGAGCGCGGGCGCCAGCGTCGTGGGGACGGTGAGGATCGCCGCGGCCCGGATGCGCTCGTCCGGCGGGAACACCCGGTAGAGCATCGCCATCCCCACCGGGGCGAGCATGCCGCCCGCGGCGCCCTGAAAGATCCGGAACGTGACCAGCTCGGACAGGCTCGAGGCGATGCCGCACAGCGCGGAGGCCCCGGTGAACAGCGCGATGGCGATGAGCAGGACCCGCTTCCCGCCGTACTTGTCGCCGAGCCAGCCCGACGCCGGGATGCTGATGGCCAGGCTGACCAGGAACGCGATGGCGATGCCGTCCACGGCGGTGGCGCTCACCCCGAAGTCACGGCCGATGGTCGGCAGGGCCACGTTGACGATCGTCGCGTCCAGGATGCTCATGAACATCGCGGCGACGAAGACGGTGCCGACCGCTGCTTTCTGGCTGATCCGCGAATTCACCATGGTTACAAGACCACGCGAGCAGCGGAAATTCCGGCTGCCCGCCCTGCAGCGCCTGCACGTAGAGCTCGAAGAAAAGGCGCAGCAGGGGGCGAGCTCCGGCGCGCGCAGCTGCCGCCAGGTGCGCCGCGCCAGGTCCGCGAGATCAAGGCCTTCGATACCGAACGAGCTGGCCAGCAGCCGTCGCTGCCGGCTCTCCGCCTCCTGCACGATCGCCGCGAACAGGCCCTCCTTGGACCCGAAGTGGTAGATGTGCATGCGGTGGCCGTAACCGACATTGACCGGATGCTACTTCGGCGCGATCGCCGCCGCCTGGAGCAGCCACCACGACATCTTCCGGTACGTCAGGCGGATCGACACGCGGCTGCGGACGCTCAACACGACCTGGCTCCTGATGATCGTCCTCACCCCCTTCGCCACCCAGCTGCTCATGGTCAGGGGACACGAGACCGTCGAGACGCCGCCGCCGTGACCTGACGTTCACCGCCTCCGGACGCGGATGCTCGCTTCCGCCTGGCCCAGCCCGGGGTGGCTGGCCCGCACCGTGACCATGCCCGGCTGGCCGGCCCGGGAGCGGATCCAGACGGCTCCGGCGCCGCCGGCCGCGGCGAAGTCGAACGGACTCTCGCCCACCAGGACGGCCGGGCCCTCCACCTCCAGCGTGACCTGGCCGGTGACGTAGGGGCGGGGCGCGCCGTAGCGGTCGGCCGCGCGGAACTCCAGCCGGGTGGCGTCCGCGCCGTCGGCGTCGATCTCCGCGTGATCGGCGGCCAGCGCCAGCACGTCACCGGACGGGTCGGCGGAAAAGCGCCGCGACGCCACCTGGTCGTCGCCGAGGTAGCCGTCGATGCGCAGCTCGGGCAGGCCCGAGCCGTCCACCGCACCGAAATCGGCGAACGAGGGCGGATAGGGCAGGTGCGGGTAGCCCGCGCGGTCGGGCGTGAGAGTGGCGAAATGCTCACCGCCCACGTAGACCTCGAGCCGGTCCAGGTTGGCGCAGATCATCGCGGCCGGCAGGGCGCTGACGGGAGACTGCGGGCCGAAGTCCCAGTAGAACGCCGGGGCGATCACCGGGCGTACCCGCGGGTCGGCCTGCGCCTGGTAGATGGCGGCGCCGGGCTTGGGGATCCGGAACAGGTCCACCACCCCGGTGTACTTCACCCCCCGGTACTGGTTGCCGCTGCCGGACGGGTAGTCGAACCCCGACCAGGCCAGCAGCCCGCAGTAGCGGTCGTCGGCGGCGGCCAGGTCGTGCACCCGCGCGTGCGCCGTCGCCTGGCCCTGCTGGACGGCCTGCGGATCGGTGCGGCGGTAGTAGATGGCCGGCCCCGACAGGGTCCCGACCGCCTCGCTGACCAGGTACGGCCGGCCGACCCCGGTCACCGGCGGCTGCAGCACCGGCTCCTTGACGCCGTCCGCGTCCTTGACCGAGGAGTAGTCGTCCTCGCCGAACACGTCCTGCTGGTAGTCGGTGGTCAGGCGCTGCCCGGCCATCGCGCCGGCCGTCGGCCGCGAGTCGTCCAGGGCGTGCGCGAGCTCGTTCGTGCTGGTGTAGAAGGCGGTGTCGTTGGGGGTCTCGTTGAGCCGGGCGCCCCAGACGATGATCGACGGGTGGTTGCGGTCGCGGACGATCATCTCGCCGATGTCCCGGTAGGCCAGCGCCTTCCAGGCGTCGTCGCCCAGGTAGCCCCAGCCCGGGGCCTCTTCCCAGGCCATCAGGCCGAGCTCGTCGCAGGCGTCGAAAAAGGCCTCGGCCTGCGGGTAGTGCGAGCACCGCACCATGGTGCAGTTCAGCTCCCGCCGCATGATCTCGGCGTCGCCGGCCTGCACCCGGGCGGGCATCGCGCCGCCGGCGAACGGGAAGAACTGGTGCCGGTCGGCCCCGAACAGCTTGACCCGGCGCCCGTTGAGGTAGAACCCGTCGAGCGCAAACCTGGCCTCGCGGAAGCCGATCCGCACCCGGTGCTCATCGCGGCCGGCGCCGTCCGCGATCAGCCGGGTCACCACCTGGTATAGCCGGGGATGGTCAGGGCCCCATAGCTCGATGCCGGGCAGCCCGGCCAGCGTCGCGGTCACCGTGACCTGGCCCGGCTGGGTGACCGCCACCGGCACCCGGGCCGAGGCGAGCGTGCGTTCGCCGTCGCGCAGCTCGGTCACGACCTCGAGGGCCTGGTCCGGCACCGCGGCGGCGTCCACCGTGACCTGGACGGCCACCTGCCGGGCGGCGGGGTCCAGTACGCTGGCCGGCTTGGCGAACACGTCGGCCAGGAACACCGGCGGCGCCAGCCGCAGCTGCACGTCGCGGTACAGCCCTCCGGGCTGCCAGTAGTCCACCGAGATGGTGTCGGCGGGTGCGGGCCGGTCGGGCGGCACGTTGAGGTTGAAGCCCGCGTCCAGCCGCACCGCCAGCACGTTATCCTCCCGCCGCAGGGCGCCGGTGATCTCCGTGCTGAACGGGAGGTAGCCGCCGAGGTGGTCGGCCACCTGGTCCCCGTTCAGGGTCACCGTAGCGTGGGTCATGGCCGCACCGAAGTCCGCGAACACCCGCTGCCCGTGGTGACCGGGCGGTGCGTCGAAGCGCTTGCGGTAGACCCACGTCCGTTCCCAGCTCGCCGGGACCCAGTCCTGCCAGGACAGCGGCGTGACCGTGTGCGGCAGCGTCACCGCGGCCAGGCCGCTGTCGTCGAAGCCCGGCTGCTCGCTGCCGTCGGTGTACGGGCCGAACAGCCAGCCCGCGCCGAAGGGAACGGTCCTGCGGTAGTCGCTCATCACGCCGAGCCTAGCCTCGCCGTCAGTCCGCCGTCCTGGCCTCGTCCGCCCGCAGTGTCCGGTCCATCCCGCGCCGCACCGCGGCGATCAGGTACGGGCGCAGCCGGGCCGCCCGGACGATAGCATGCACCGAGCCCACCTCAAGAGCCCGCTCGATGCTGTGCACGGCGTCGAACTCGTCGGCGAGCTGGCCGAGCTTGTCCGCCTGGATGGCGGGCCAGGCCGACGCGAGCTCCGCCCGCCGCGCCGCCGCCTCGTCGTTCGCACCCTTCTCGGTAGCCTCGGCGATCGCCGCCTGCAGGCCGGCCACCCGGGGATCGGCGGCGGTGCGCTTGCGCACCTCGGCCGCGAACACCACCGCGGCGGCGGGCGCGCCGCCGATGACCGAGGCGTAGGAGCCCTCGACCGCGGCCACCTCCATGTTGTCGTTCAGCGTGCCGGAGAACACCACGAACGCCCCGCCGTGATACCGGGAGACCACGCAGAACACGATCGGCCCGTCGAAGTTGACGATGGCCCGGCCGATCTCCGCGCCGTACTCGAGCTGAAGCTGGCGCAGCGATTCCGGTGAGCCGTCGAACCCGGACAGGTTGGCCAGGATTACCACCGGCCGGTTCCCGCTAGCGGCATTGATCGCCCGGGCGGTCTTCTTCGACGAACGGGGGAACAGCGTGCCCGCGGTGAACTGTGACGGGCCGTCGACCGGATAGAACCCGTGCCGGGCGAGCGGCTTGGATTCGAAGCCGATCAGCGCGACCGGCTGCCCGCCCAGGTGCGCGTCCAGCACCAGCACCGACGCGGCGTCGGCCATGTCGGCCCAGCGCTCGAGCGGCGCGTGGTCGGCGTCGATCACCCCGGCCAGCAGCGAGCGCATGTCGAACGGCTTCTTGCGCTCCGGGTTGAGCCTGCTGTCGAAGACCTCGCCCAGCGTGGCGAACTCCGGGCCGTCGTGCGGCGAGGAGGAGATGTCCCGGTCGTCCGGGTCCGCCGTCGGCGCGGGCCGGGGGAAGCGCTCCTCCCCGGTCACGTAGGTGTGCGCGTAGTGCGCGAGCAGCACGTCGACCGCGCTGGACAGGTCGGGCGCCCAGTATTGCGCTTCGCCGTTCGGGCCCATGATCCGGTCGTAGCCGCCGATCCCGAAGTTGTCCTCGGCCGACACGCCGCCGGAATAGTCGAGCGACTGCTTGCCGGTCAGCACCATGGCCGAGTCCGGCGTCATGATCAGCACCCCGCGGGTGTGCATGAGCATCGTCGCCTCAGCGTTCCAGTACGGCTGGGCGCCGACGTTGATGCCGGTCACCACGACGTTGATCTCCCCGCCGGCCTGGGTGAACTCGACGATCCCGCGCAGCGCGCGCGAGATCCAGTCCATCGTCTCGGTGCCGGAGTCCATCGAGATCTTCGCCCCGGACGAGATCGCGAACCATTCCACCGGGACGTGCAGGCGCCGCGCCAGCTCGATAGCCGCCAGGATCCGGCGGCACTCCGGCTCGGCCAGCGCTCCCAGCGCCCGGGTCGGATCGCCGAGCAGGACCACCCGGCGCAGTCCCTCCGGGTACCGTTTGCTCGGCGTGCTGACCACGCCGAGCACCAGATTGGCCCGGTTGGAGCCAGGCGCCCGGTTCACCGGCACCGCGGCGCCCGCTTCGTCCAGGTCGTACTCGGTGAACGCGCCGGCCTCGCCGCCGGGATCCGGCGAGCGGGTGATCAGCGGAATGAGCTCGTACGGGTACACGGCGCCGCGGCGCCTGGCCCGGATCACGTTCTGCGTGTAGGCGTTCAGCTCGCGCAGCGGGCCGGGCGGCGGGTCGGTGACGCGTACCGTCAGCCCGGCGCCGGGCTGACGGGACAGCCGCAGCATCCGCTCGTGCCCGTCGGCGTCGCGGAACTGCACCAAGACCTGCTCGAGCCCGAGCGCCCCGGTCCGCGCGGCCAGCGACCTGATGACCGGGCCGAGCTCGGCCAGCGGCGCCTCCACCGTCGGCCACACGTACAGCTTGACCCGGTTCCAGTCCAGCCGGGCCAGCTCACGGTCGGCGGACCGGGCCGAGCGCAGGCTATCCAGGCAGGCGTCCAGGATGCGCTCGAGCTGCGGCAGGCCGGTGATCCGCCCGTCGTCGTCCCGCACGATGGTCAGGTCGCGCACGTCGGCCAGGGCCATGAGCCGCTGGTCGTCACGGTTCTCGCGGCCCTGGATGCGGAACAGGTGCACCTCGGGATCGGCGGGCAGCCGGGTCAGCTCGAACTGGGAGAACCGCCACACGCCCAGCCGTTCGGCCACCAGCGGATGCCAGCCGCGCTGGGTCTGGTCCTCCACCGGCTGCCCGTCCGGCCCGGCGCGGAAGGTGAACCAGTCCGGCCAGCCGCCGTCCTCGCCGTCGGGCCGGCGCACGGCCACCGCCACCCGGTCGACCGAGGGCGGGATGACGCCGAGCTTGCCGCGGATCCGGTCGATGCGGGCGCCCGGGTTGCCGCGGCCGTCCTCCTCCGGCGTCTGCGAGGTGACGTACAGGTCGACGAGCATGGTCCGGCCGGACGGGAGCGCCTCGACCATCTGGGGCAGCCCGGTCCCGGCCGCGCTCTCCGTGCTGTCCGCCACGGTCGCGATGATCAGGTAGTCGGTGCCGTCGTGGCTGTATTCGGCGGTCAGCACCGGACGGCCGCTCTGCTCGGTGACCCGGACGTTCTCCAGCGGCCTGATCCGGTAGTAGCGCCGGGTCATCACCTCGAGCATGACCGGGTAGTGCCGCTCGGTGAACACGCCGACGATCGGCTCGCCCGAGGCGACGATGGCGTCGATCTGGGCTGCCCGGGCCGCGGGGTCCTCGGCTAGGCGGTCGAGCTCGGCGCGCACCTGCTGCTGGCCCCGGGCCCGCCCGGCGGCGATCAGCGGCTCGTCGAAGCAGCGGTAGCGGACCTGGCGGGCCAGGTCACCGACGCCGGGGTGGCGCAGCTGGGTGGCCGAGACCAGCTGGTCGATCACCCGCCGGTAGTCGTCCCTGGCCTCGTCGGGCAGTGCCCCGGACGCCAGCGACTGCGGATGCCGCCGCCGCCATTGCAGCAGCTCGGAGACGACCGGCACGTACCCGCCCGCCCGGCGGTGCGCGAGAAAGATCCGGTACAGCGCGGCTTCCAGGTCCGGCGACGGATCTAGTTCGTCCACGCCGTAGTGGGCCAGCGTCCGGCGCAGCCGGATCCGGAACGACTCCGGCAGGCCCTCCGCGTCGGCGTCCCGCGAGCGCAGGTAGGCGTGCATGTACTCCTGCGGGTTGCGGGCGGCTTCGGCGTCGACGGCGGCCTCGTCGTCGGCCTGCGCCTCGCCGGAGACCCGGCGGTTGCGCCAAAGCGCCGACACGTCGGCGAAGATCCGCAGGATCCCGGCCTCGCCGGCCAGCACCCGCGGGTCGTTGTCGGGCAGCGCGTCCCGCGCGGCGGCCAGCCGCCGCAGCTGCCGCCCCGCCTCGGCCTCATCGACATCGAAGCCCAGGACCAGGGACCGCAGCGCCGACAGCGCGTCGGCGGCAGCACGGGCCGGGTCTCCGTCGTCGTCGGCCGCCACGGCCAGGCCGCCCAGGTCGGCGCGCGCGGAGCCGTCCCCGGCCCGCGCCTGTTCCTCGTCGGCCGCGGGTTCGATGCGCAGCAGCTTGGCGCCGCTCTCCACCTGGGTGTTGACGTCGGCGAGGACCTCGGCGACCCGGCCGGCCGCGGGAGCGCGCAGCGAGGTCTCCAGCTTCATGCTCTCTACGACGGCCACCACGTCGCCCTCGGCGACCTCGTCCCCGGCCGCGACTGAGATGGCCACCACCATGGCCGGGGCGGGGGCGCGGACCAGTCCGGCCTCGCCGCCCGAGATGCGGTGGACGGCCCCGTCCACCTCGACCAGGTAGTCCGGGCCCTGCGCCACCGACAGCACGTCGAAGGCCTGCCCGCCGGCGGTCAGCCGCAGCTCGAACCGGCCGGACCGCTCGGCGTCGACGTCGACCGCGTGGCCGTCCAGCTCCACCTGATACCGGACCGGCCGGCTCCGGGAGACGCGGAGCTTGTACGCCTCGCCGCCGACCCGGACGTCGACTTGGTGCCGCGTCTCGTGCCCGACCTCGGGGCGGCCGCGTTCGGCCGAGGTGAACAGGCGGTCCCGCTGGCGCCGCTCGTGCGCCTCGTAGGCCTCGAACGCGGTGGCCAGCAGGGCCACGTCGACCCGCAGCGGCGGTGCGTAGCCGTCCGCCATCATGGTGTCCAGCCAGGTCGTGTCCACCTCGCCGCGGACGAACTCCGGCCGGCTGAGCAGGTCGAGCAGGAACGCCTTGCTGGTCGTCCCGCCCCGGATGACCGTGCTGGTCTGCCGGAGCGCGCGGGCCAGCCGGGCCCGGGCCTCGGCGCGGTCCTGGCCCCAGGCGATCACCTTCGCGATCATCGAGTCGAACTGCGGCGGGATGACGTCACCCGGAGCGACCCCGGTGTCGACCCGGATGCCCGGTCCTGACGGCAGCGCGAGGTGCTCGATCAGGCCGGGGGCGGGCGCGAAGTCGCGTTCCGGGTCCTCGGCCGTGAGCCGGGCCTCGATGGCGTGCCCGCGCGCCGGGGGCTCAGCCGGGCCGATCTCGGCCAGCGTGCCGCCCGCGGCGATGTGCAGCTGCAGCTTGACGATGTCGGTGCCCGTGCACGCCTCGGTGACCGGGTGCTCGACCTGCAGCCGGGTGTTGACCTCCAGGAACGACAGCAGCTTCTGGCCGGGCTTGTAGAGGAACTCCACCGTCCCGGCGTTGACGTAGCCGGCCGCCCGGGCCAGCTCGGCGGCGTGCCCGCGGAGCAGCTTCTCCTGCTCCGCCTCCAGCGCGGTCGAGGCGGACTCCTCGATGACCTTCTGGTTGCGCCGCTGCACGCTGCAGTCCCGCACGCCCAGTGTCCACACCGTCCCGGCGGCGTCGGCCACCACCTGCACCTCGATGTGCCGGCCGCCGCGGATCGCCCGCTCCAGGAACACCGTCGCGTCCCCGGCTGTCTTCGCCGCCTCCGAGCCGGCCCGCTCGAAGGCCTCCTCCAGGTTCTCCGGCGCCTGGACCAGCCGGATACCGCGGCCGCCGCCGCCCGCGGTGGCCTTGACCATCAGCGGGTAGCCGATCGACTCGGCCGCCTCGCGGGCCGCGGCCAGGTCGGCCACCGGCCCGCCGCTCCACGGCGCGAGCGGCACGCCGACCTGCTCGGCCAGCAGCTTGGACTCGATCTTGTCCCCGAGCCGCCGCATCACCTCGGCCGACGGGCCGATGAAGGTGATGCCGAGCCGCTCGCACAGCCCGGCGAACTCGGCCTTCTCCGAGACGAACCCCCAGCCGGGCCAGACCGCGTCCGCCCGGCAGGCCCGCAGCGCGCGCTCGAGCTCGGCGTAGTCCAGGTAGGGGCTTTCCCCGAAGGCCTCCCCGGGGTCCTCCGAGCCGATCAGCACCGCCTCGTCGGCCTGCCGGACGAACGTGGCGTGCCGGTCGGCGGCGGTATACACGGCGATGACCCGCAGCGGGGGCCGCCCCTCGGCGTTCCACTCGCGGACGGCGTTGATCAGCCGCATGGCCGGCTCGCCCCGGTTGACGACGGCCACGCGCTCGAAGGCGAAAGCAGGCTGGCTCATCGCCTCACCCACCGAACGCCGCGCGCATGTCATCGCTGGTGCCTCCGGCCGCCGGCGGCGGCGTGGCCGTTTCCGGCAGGGCGCCCAGCGTCACCTCGTCCGCCACGATGGCCGGGTCGAACCGCAGCACGGCGTAGCCGCCGACCGCGCCGGCCCCGAATCCAGGTGCGAAGACCCGCGTCGGGCGGGTTATCGCGCCGTCGCGCACGGCGTCGTAGAGGGCTATCGGGATGCTCGCCGCCGATACGTTTCCCATCCGGTCCACGTTAAAGTACAGCTGGTCGGCGGACAGCCCCGCCTTGCCGGCCAGGTTGAGGATCATCGTCTTGTTGGCCTGATGCGGGACGATCAGCTCGATGCCCTCCAGCAGCGTGCGCCCGGCATCATCAGGATCGGGCAGCTGGCGGAGTTCGCCGAGCATCTGGACCAGGTAGCGCTGGACCAGCGATTTCACTTCAGGCCCGTACACGGTGATGTCGTTGTCGAAGTCCGCGTTGGGCCAGATGATCGAGTTGACCTCGGTGTGCGGCCCGCTGGCGTAGGTCTGCACGACCTCCACGTCACCCGGGTCCCCGGCCGGAGCCGGCCCGATGACCATGGCCGCGGCGCCGTCTCCGAAGATCATCCGTGAGGTACGCACACTGCCGATCTTGTCGGAGAACTTCTCCACGCAGACCAGCAGCACCGGCCGCCCCACCTCTTGCAGCTGCCGGATGGCCTCGGCCATCCCGTAGGGCAGCCCGGCGCAGGCCGCGATCAGGTCGGCCGACGCGTGCGTCTGCTGCAGGCCGAGCTCGCCGGACAGCCAGCACCCGATGGACGGGATCAGCCGGTTGCTCGTACACGTGCTGACTAGCACCGCGCCGATTTCCGCGGGGGAGCGGCCCGCCTTGGCCAGCGCGGCCCGGACCGCGGGCAGCGCCAGCTGCTCCGGCTCCCGGCTGGTGTAGCGGCGCTGGTCGATCCCGGTCTTGGCGCTGATCTCGGCGGCGCTCATCGGCGACCACGAGAAGCTCGCGTTCCTGATCACGTCGTCGTTGGTGCAGACGTGCTCGCCGCGCACGATCGCCAGGGCCTCGAGCTTGGGCTGGACCCGGAACGCCTCCCGCACCAGCACCGGGGGATAGGGCGTCACCGGCTCCACCGCCTCGGGCGGGGCCTCGGGGCTGGCCAGGGTGGCCGGCTTGCGGTCGTCGGCCGACGAGTGCCGGACCCGGTCGACGAAGGCCAGCACATCGCGGCCGCGGGGGTAGAAAGCGACCACGAAGTCGTCGTCCCCGATCTGGCCCGGCCCGCGCAGCTCGGTCCGGGACCGGTCCCACGGATACTGGTTATGCAGCACCATGGCCCAGCGCATCAGCGCCTCGAGCTCGGGCACCTCCTCGTGCGCGTCGATGATCTCCTCGAAGCTGAACACCGGGTAGTCGGGGTCGTGGTCCGGCATCACGAACGTCAGCGCGTCCGGGCGGCTCAGGAACTCCTCCACCGTCGGCTTGATCGCGGGTAGTTCAGTAGCGTGGTGCAGCTTGGTGCTGAACACGCCGAACAGCAGGTCGAACACGCGGTTCTCGGTGTCGTCGTCCCAGGTGGCCGGCATGGCCCGGAAGGCGCTCTGGACCGCGGCCACCTTCCGCTCGCTGTCTTCCCAGGGCGTCAGCACCGGCAGGAACACGTCGTCCCGGTGCTTGGGCAGGTCGCGCCAGCGAGTCGGCCGCTTGTCGAACATGGTGATCGCGTAGCGGTTGACCCAGAACAGGTTCTGGCCCAGGTCGCGCAGTAGCTCGAAGCGGCCGGGATAGTTCCCGGCCTCGACCCGGGCCAGGATGTCGGTCCCGGTCGGCGCCTTGGCCTCGAAGTCCCGCCCGATCACCGCGTTGAACTGCTCGAGCGTATCGAGCACCGAGAAGTCCAGGTCACCGAGGAAATTGGCCGGGAACACCAGGCGGCCATGCCGGTTGACCACGAACGGTTTCACGATGTCACCTCCTGGGCGGAACTGCGTCCGCCGGTGAGTCTGCCTTATCCGGTGGTGCGGCGGGGCCCGCGGTGTGTGACCTAGGGCATACCTGCCGTACCCGGAATGCGCGTGTTATGCCCGCCGCCGGGCTAGATTGCCGGATTTTTCGCGAGCCATCTGACGTTGTCCGGACGTCCGGCCACTATAGACTGACCGGTCTGTCCAGGAGGTGCGTCATGCCCAGTTACATGACCAGCGAGATGATGAGCGGCGAAGCCGGCGCCCGGACCAGGACCCGGCGCCCCTCACCGCGGGAGCGGCTGCTGGCGGCGGCCGACGAGCTGTTCTACGCCGACGGCGTGCATACCGTCGGCATCGACCGGGTCCTCGAGCGGGCCGGCGTCGCGCGGGCCTCGCTGTACGGCACCTTCGGCAGCAAGGACGAGCTGATCCGCGCCTACCTCGAGCGCCGGATGACGGTGATGCAGGCCAGGCTGCGGGCGGCCGCCGATGCGTACGACGATCCGCGGGAGCGCCTGCTGAGCGTGTTCGACGCGCAGGCCGTAACCTTCGCCCAGCCCGGCTACCGCGGCTGCGCGTTCAACCGGGCCTCGGCGGAGGCCCAGCCGGACAGCGCCGCCTATGAGGTCCCGCGCACCTACCGCCGCTGGCTGCGCGGCTACCTGACGGATCTGGCCGCCTCGGCCGGGGCCGCGGAGCCGGACGTGCTCGCCCGCCAGATCCACCTGCTCTACGACGGCGCGATGACCGCGCGGAGCCTGGACGACGACGCCGACGTCACCGCGTCCGCCCGGGCGGCCGCCGGGGCGCTGCTCGACGCTGCCGTACGACACTGACCCCTGCGGGCCGGCACACCCAGGGACCTGGGATGATTTGTCGGATGACGGACTCAGACATCCCTGTGCTCGACCGGTTCTCGCTGGCCGGGAAGGTCGCGCTGGTCACCGGGGCGAGCAGCGGCCTCGGGGCCGGCTTCGCGGTGGCGCTGGCCCAGGCCGGAGCGGACGTGGTGCTGGCCGCCCGCCGGGCGGACCGGCTGGACGCGGTCCGCCGGGAGGTCGAGAAGCTGGGCCGGTCCGCGCTCTCGGCGGAAACCGACGTCACCGACCCCGAAGCGTGCCAGGCCGCGGTGCAGGCGGCCGTCGAGCGGTTCGGCCACCTGGACGTGCTCATCAACAACGCCGGGCTCGGCACCGCCGTGCCCGCGCTGCGCGAGACTCCGGAGCAGTTCCGCTCGGTCATCGACGTCAACCTGATGGGCGCCTACTGGATGGCCCAGGCGGCCGCGCGCGTCATGCCGCCCGGCTCGTCCATCGTCAACATCGCCAGCCTGCTCGGCCTGGTGAAGTCCTTCTGGCCGCAGGCGGCCTACGCGGCCAGCAAGGCCGGCCTGATGGGACTGACCCGGGACCTGAACCAGCAGTGGTCGGGCCGCCGCGGGATCCGGGTCAACGCGGTCGCGCCCGGGTACTTCCGCAGCGAGATGACCCAGGAGATCCCGCCCGACACCCTGAACGAGTTCATCACCCAGACCTCCACGCTCGGCCGGATGGGCGAGCAGCACGAAATCGACACGGTGGTGGTCTTCCTGGCCAGCCCCGCCTCCTCCTACGTCGCCGGCGTCACCCTAGCCGTCGACGGCGGCATGTCCGGCCACTGACCCGCCCACCACCACCTGCCCCGCCATCATCACCTGCCCCGCCTAGCACCATCCGGTCTTCGCGCTCGGTGGCACACGCGGTACCCAAGAGGGATGCTGTCCAAATACCATCGATTCCAGCGACGTCGTCAGCCGGCTCAATGCTCCATCGATCCGGTTGCAGCGCCCCTCAGATCCGGTGAATACGGCTCGCTGACCAATAGAACGTACCCAGTGGCACACCGACCGCCTCCAGCAGCACACCGCCGGCCCCGTGATCAGGACCCAGCACCTCACCGGCCCCGCGAGCAGCGCCGGAACCACGGCAGGGCGCCGCGGACCGACGTCAGGCACACCACGGGCACCACTCGCCCCGTAAGCCGGACGCTCACCGCGGCGAAACCACAAGCCAGCATGCTCAGGTCGCTGAGCGGCCGGGCGGGTCCGCTATCGTCCCGGTCATGGGCCGAGCCGGCCCCGGCGGGCCAGTTGAACGAGAGGACCGCGGATGAGTAACACGCGGACGATGCCGGCCGCGTTCTTCGGGCACGGCAGCCCGATGAACGCCCTGGAGCTCAACCGGTACACCCACGCCTGGCGCGCGTTCGGCCAGGCCGTCCCGCGTCCTCGGGCCATCCTGGTGGTGAGCGCGCACTGGTACATCAACGCCACCGCCGTCACCGCGATGCCGCGGCCGCGGACCATCCACGACTTCTATGGCTTCCCGCAGCAGCTATTCGACGTGCAGTACCCCGCGCCCGGCCTCCCCGAACTGGCCGAAGAGGTCAGCGACCTGGTCCAGCCGACCTGGGTCGGCGCGGACGTCGACTCCTGGGGGATCGACCACGGCACCTGGTCGGTGCTGCGGCACGCCTTCCCGGACGCGGCCATTCCCGTGGTCCAGCTGTCGATCAACCAGTTCAAGGACTTCGGCTACCACCTCGACCTCGGCGCCAGGCTCGCGCCGCTGCGCGAAACCGGCGTGCTCATCGTGGCCAGCGGCAACATCGTGCACAACCTTGCCGGGATCAGCGTCCAGCTCGCCGACACCGGGTTCGACTGGGCGGAGCGCTTCGACGCGGACGCCCGGGAGCGGATGCTCACCGACCCGACCGAGATCGCCCGGCTGGACGCCCACCGCGACTTCGCCAGCGCCGTCCCCACCCCGGATCACTTCATCCCGCTGCTGTACCTGGCGGGCCTGGCCGCAGCGGCCAGGGACAAGGCGCCCCGGGACAAGGCGCCCCGGGGCACGGCAGCGCAGGACGCGGCATCCCGGGACGAGGTGGCGGACCCGGGCGGCGCCACCCGGGTCCTGGTCGACGGCTGCGCCTACGGCTCGCTGTCGATGACCGCCTACACCCTCGGCCTGGACGTGCCCGACGCCGCCGGAACCGGCCTGGCCGCCGAGGCCCCCGAGGGTATCCCGGCCGACGGCACCAACCTCTGACGTCAGCTCCCCGACGGCTCTCCGGGCGCCGTCCCCCGGGCGGCACTGCCCTCACCGGCCGGCGGCCAGCAGGGCGACCAGCGTGTCGCGGAAGTCAGCCAGCCGCTCGGGCCCCAGGTGATCTCGCCACTCGTCCTCGACTGCCAGCCCGGTGGCGCGCATGGTGCGCAGCGCGGACCGCCCGCGCGGGGTCAGGCAGATCAGCTTGGCCCGGGCGTCACCCGGGTCGGTGATCCGGGTGAGGTAGCCGTCCTGCTCCAGGCGGGTGACCACCTGGGCGACCGCCTGGCGTGACACCCCCAGCGTCTCGGCCAGGTCCGAGGCATGCCGCCCGCCGCCGAGGAGGGGGACCAGCACCACGTCGCCTACCCGTCGGCGGCACCGGTCCTCCCGATGGGTTCCTCCACGCACTCGATCGAGGTGGGCGGCATCAGCCGGACGTACATCGTGTACCGGTCCGCGTCGCTGCCTGCCAAGGCCCCGCTGGTCGCGATGTTGCACGGCGGCTTCGGCAGCGCCAGCCAGGCGCAGAAGTCCTACGGCTGGGACGCCGAGGCAGACCAGGGGCACTTCATCGTCGCCTACCCGGACGGCCTCAACCACGCCTGGAACACCGGCGGCGGCTGCTGCGGCGTGCCAGGCAAGACCAACGCCGACGACACTGGGTTCATCACCGCGATGGTGTCGGCGATCGGGCGCTTGGTCCCGGTCGACGCCGACCGCGTGTACGCCACCGGCATCAGCAACGGCGGCATCATGGCCTACACGCTGGCCTGCCACACCACGATCTTCGCGGCGATCGGGCCCGATTCCGCCACCGAGCTGGGCAGCTGCCCCGCCCCGCATCCGCTGTCGGTCATCCACATCCACGGCACCGCCGACCAGAGCATCCCGTACCAGGGCGGCGAGGGCAGCGGCGTGGCCCATATCGACGGCCCCTCGGTACCGTCCCTCAGCGCCCGCTGGCGGGGTATCGACCAGTGCGCCACCCCGGTCGTCAGGACGGCCGGGGCGGTCACCACTTCCACGGCCTCCTGCCCGGCCGGGCATGCTGTCGAGCTGATCAGCATCGCAGGCGCGGGCCACCAGTGGCCCGGAGCCGCCTCCCGGCCGCTGCTCCAGCGTCTCCTCGGCACCGACCCGCCGTCCACCGCCCTGAACGCTACGCAGGTCATCTGGCGGTTCTTCGCCGCCCACCCTCGCCCAGGGCCCTGATCGCCCAGCCGCACAGCACGAGCCCGGCCGCGCAGCACGAGCCCGGCCCGCAGGATCGCGAACCCGATGAGACCGGGGTCAGCACGCCGGCGACATGGTGCACGGCGAAGTATGCTTCATGACTGCTCCGGTTCCTCGTGGGTTTCACGTGGATGTCCGTCCTCCGCGCGGATAGCACGGACAAACAGGCTGGCTAGCTCACGGGCGTGACGGGCGACGTCGAGTGCGGGGTCGCGGGCGAGCCGCGGCGCCACCCCGTCGATGGCGGCCGGATGGCCATGGCCATCACCTGCGAGTCGAGCTCGGTCCGGCACTCGCCCGTCTCAGGATCGAAGCGCGCTGCACGTCGCTCATAGCAGAGAAGATCGTCGCCCCCATCGTGCCGTCTGGCGAGCAGGCTGATCATGCCCGCAGGATGGCAACCTCGTATTGCTGGCAGTACGAATCCCTGGTCACCAGGGTGAGACCTTCGCAGCGAGCCTGCGCGACCAGCATCCGGTCGAACGGATCCCGGTGGATCGGCGGAAGCTGCCCGGCGGCGATCGCGTGGGTGAAGTCGATCGGAAGCTCCCGGAATCCGCTGTCCCGGACCCGGCCGGGAAGGTCCGCGGGCGCGCTGATCTTGCCGAGAGCCTGCTTGATGGCGATCTCCCAGATCGTCGCGGCACTGACACGGACATCCGGTTCGTGATCTAGCCGGTCCTTGATCTCATCTGGAAGGCCCGGGTCGTCAGCTAGCCACCACAGCACGACGCGCGTGTCCAGCAGCAGGCTCATGCATTCATGCCGAAGTCGGCGGCGATGGAGTCATTAACCGCATCCGAATCCCAGTCCGGGGCCAGCGTCAGCTGGCCGCGCAGCGACCCACGTCCCCGCCGCCGGACACTGCCCGCCAGCGGGATCACCTTCGCGACCGGGTGGCCGGCGCGGCTGATGATGATCTCCTCGCCATGCTCGACCCGCTCGATGATCTGGGACAGGTGGGTCTTGGCATCGTGGATGTTGAACTGTGCGGCAGCATCGCTTGGCACGGGAAGCCTCCTTAGCTAACAGCTTAGTCCATCACCCGCGCAAGCGTGAAGCAGGAAAAACTGCTCACGCCATGGTCACGCTACGCCAGCAGTAGGCGGTGCGCTGGCGGGACTGCGCCAGCATCTGCATCGCTGTACGGCCCGGGCGACGTCCGCAACGGAGCTGTCAACGTGAGCAGTCCGCTGCGTGCGCTGTTCTGGTGTCCGAGGCCTGGCCACGGGCGGGTAAGGCCGCCGCCGGGGATAATTTCTTGGCCGGCGGTCCGGGCTCGGGGCTAGCCTCGTCAGTCGTGAAGCCGCTGACCGAGCCCGAGATCCGCGCCGCCTTCGTGAACTGCAGTAAGGGAGAGGCCAAGCGCGCGAGCATCCCGCGCGACCTGTCCGGGCAGCCCTGGGAGGACCTGGACTTCCTCGGCTGGCGGGACCCGCAATCGCCCGAACGGGCCTACCTGGCGGCCGAGATTGACGGCAAGCTGGTGGCCATCGTGCTGCGCTGCCCCGGTCCCGGTCCCCTGCAGAAGAAGACCAGCATGTGCTCGTTTTGCCTGACCAGTCATTCCGGCGGAGTCACCTTGATGGTCGCCCCGAGGACCGGCCAGGCCGGCCAGCAGGGCAACACGGTGGGCGACTACCTGTGCACCGACCTTGCCTGCTCTTTGTACGTGCGGGGAAAGAAGGCGGTCCGGGGACTCGGCGGCCGTCGCGCGGAGCGGCTCACCCCGGAAGAGCAGGCCGAGCGGCTGATGGCGAACCTGACCGCATTCATCGTCAAGGTCACCGGCTGACGCCGGGCCGCGCTGCCGGGTCAAGGCATCAGGGGTATCTGCGCGAACGTCATCGCGGGCTCCGTCTCCAGCTGCGGGCGAGCCGCGTGTTCCGGGACCATGCGCGCAGAGCATGCATCATCCGTTCGGGGCGCCTCGGTCAATGCCCGCCGGGCTCTTGAGCCTGCGTCACGTTTGCTGGGCCTGGTGAAGCACGCGACCTTCCTTGAGAAGGTCTGGTTCGACGAGGCTGTCACATGCCGGTCACGTGCTGAGATTGGTATCCCGGAGGCCTCGGGTGAGTCGTTCATCCTCCATGACGGCGACACCATCGCCAGCGTCCAGCAGGCACACCGCGAGGCATGCGAGGCATCATGGCGTGCGACGTCATCCCTGGGACTAGAGGACTGGGTCTACGGCTACCGGCGGGGCCCGCTCCCGCTGCGCTGGGTGTACCTCCACGTCCTGCGCGAACTCGCCCAGCACGGCGGGCACGCAGACATCCTGAGAGAGCAGATCCTCAACGGGTAGCGCCCGGGTGTCCGCTCATGCATGACAGGCTTCGCGGTCCGTCTGCGGCCGGGCAGGCGCATACTGGTAGTAATGAAGCCTGCCCGCGCCGCGACCCGGCGCCACTTGCCCACAAGTCCCTTCGCCCCGCCGGCGGCTCTGCCTGTCGGCCAGTTCGCCATGCAGGATCAGGTGACCCACGATAAGTACGGCCTCGGCCGGGTCATCGGCGTGGAGGATGACACTGCCCTGGTCGTCGATTTCGGTTCACGTCAGGTACGAATCATGACGCCCTTTACCAAGCTGACCCTGCTCTGATATCCCCGGCGGGGGCACCGCTGCGCCGTGCCCCCGCGCCGGACCCCGATCCGCGCGGCGGCCGAAGGGCCGATCCCCGCCAACGAGAAGGGTTCATTATGCCCTTGGTCGCGCGTGACGACTCGCTGCTGGCAGTGATTGATCTGCAGCCGCGCTTCTGGGGTGAACGTCTTGATGCGGACGACAAGCGGTGTGCTGAGGAAGCCGCGCACCGCGCGGCCTGGCTGGCGGCCACGGCGCATGCGCTGGGTGTCCCGGCCGTCATCACGGAGGAAGACCCGGAGGCGAATGGGCCGACCGATGAGGCAGTGCTTGCACCCCTGCGGGCGAGCGCTCCGGTCTTGACCAAGACCGTGTTCGGGCTGGCCGACTGCCCCGAGATCATGGCCGCGGTCAGGTCAACAGGGCGCCGGACGGCGTTGCTGGCCGGTTTCGAGACCGACGTGTGCGTCACGCACTCCGCGGTCGGCCTTGAGGAAGCCGGCTATCGGGTTGTCGTTGTCGAGGATGCCGTGTACTCGCCGTTCGGAGCTCACCGGCCCGGAATCGCGCGCTTGCGTGACCTAGGGTTCGAGCTCATGCGCTGCAAGAGCGTCTACTACGACTGGATCCGCACCCTGCCGGCCGCGCGCGCGTTCCAGGAGCACCACCCTGAGCTTGCCGATCCTCCCGGATTCTCGCTCTGAAGGGTCAGTCTGCCAGCAGGGCACGGAGGTCGGCGGCCTGGCGGTGCAGTTCGGCCGCGGGCACCGGATCGGCCGAGTGGATCTGCGCCCACTCGATCGGGCCGCCGGGCGCCGGATCGTCCAGGTACCGGGGCACCACGTGCGTATGCAGGTGCGGGACGGTATTGCCCAGGGTCAGGTAATTCACCTTGACCGGACCGAACCGCGCCCGCACCGCGCGTCCCGCCGCGAGCACCTCCGCCCAGTAGCCGCTCGCCTGCGCGGGATCCAGGTCATCAGGCTCGGCGACGTGCCCGTGCCGCCACACCACGATGCAGTAACCCGGCAGCCGGGTGCGCCGTTCCAGCCAGACCTCGGCGAACTGGCCAGCGCGGACCGCCACCACGTAGTCGTTGTCACCCCGGCCGAGGGCCGCGCAGAGCGGACAGTCCCTGCCCGCCTTGCGTTCGTCCCAGTCGGCCGGCCAGGCTCGATCGGCCACGGTCAGTCCAGGCCCCAGGACGTCCAGTCCGAGGACGGCCGGTCCGGGGTGAAGGCGAGCAGGACCCGGCCTTCCGCCGCCAGGGCCTCCAGGTGCTTGCCGTCGTCGGGAACGGGCAGCCCGTGCTTCTGCCTGATCGCGCGGAACCGGGGCAGCTCGGCCTCGATGTCCTCGCGGACCTCGGCCGTGGCCGGGACCACGACGGCGCGGTAGCCGACCGGATCGTCGATGAGCAGCTGAGCCCGCGGGTCGCGGCGGAAGATGGCGTACTTCACCCGGCTCCGCGTGGTGGAGACGTAGAAGCACTGGCCGTCCCAGCTGAACCAGTTCGGGCTCAGGTGCGGGCGCCCGTCGCGGCGGATCCCGGCCACCACGACGTTGCGCGGCTCGGCCAGGAACATCTCGAGCTTCTCGGTTGCTGCCACGCCGTCACGCTATCGCGCCCCGGTCTCGTCCTTACACGGCGGCCGGCGCGGGCTCCCCGGCCCGGGCCGGCAGCCGGTGCCGGGTGGCGGGCAGCAGGACGCTGATCGCGATGATCCAGATCAGGCCGCCGAACCTCCCGATCGGCAGCGTCGCGTCCAGCGCCGAAGTCAGCAGGGTCAGCGTGGACAACACACCCGCCGCCGCGATCACCAGCCCAGCCCAGGCCAGCCATTGCGGGGTGAGCCGCAGGACGAGCGCGGGAACCGCCACGCCCGCGATGAGCAGCGCGGACGGGACGACGAAGCCAGCCGCGCCCGCGGCGAAGCCGAGGTCGAACACCACCCGGGCCAGGGCCGGCCCGGCGTCCGCCGCGGTATCGGCCGCGACCCAGGTGAACAGGCCGGACAGCGCGAGCGAGGCGGCCGCGAGGATGCCTCCGGCCAGCCCGATCACCGCGCCGGGAGCGGTCACGCCCAGCGTGCGCAGCCGCCGGTAGATGGTCGCCGCCCAGATGGCCAGCGGCATGGCCGCGCCGAAGGTCAGCACCGCCGCGACGTGCAGCAGGCCGGTGTGGGCCTGGGCGTAGCTCAGCGTGGCGGCCGCCGAGGTGCCGGGCCGCGGGCGACCGGCCGAGACGGCGGCGGTCGCGATCACCAGGGCGCCGTAAGCGAGGGCGGGCACGAGCGGCGGTGGCCCGCCCTGCGGGCGCCCCCGCTGGCCAGCGCGTATGACCGGTGCAGACATTGCTTCCTCCCAGAGGCCAGTTCAAAATCAATGATGCCAAACGAGAATAATTACACCCTGGAATGATTGTCAATCGTTTACTATGGTGGGCGTGGCACCGACAGACACGCCCGCGGCCCGGCCCGCGCGCCAGCGGGCGAACATCGCGTTCCTGGCCGCGCAGCTAGGCGCCTACGCCGCCGAGCGGTTCGGCGAGCGGACGGCCGCGCTCGGCTTCACCCGGCCGCAGGCCGGCCTGCTCCGCCTGATCAGGCGCGAACCCGGGCAGAGCCAGCAGGCGGTTGCCCGGGTCCTCGGCACCCCGCCCAGCCGGCTGGTCGCGCTCGTGGATGACCTGGAGGAACGCGGCCTGGTCGAGCGGCGCCGCAACCCGGACGACCGGCGCAACTACGAGCTGCACCTCACCGCCGCCGGGCGCCAGGCCATGACGGACCTGGACCACGCCGCCGCCGAGCACGAGGAAGCCATCAGCGCCCCCCTCACCCCGGCCGAACGAGCCGAGCTGAACAGCCTCCTGGCCAAGCTGGCCGCTGGCCACGGCCTCGCGCCCGGGATCCACCCCGGCTACCGCCACCTCGGCGGGAAGGAAACGGCCTAGCCCGGGCCAGCCCAGCCGTACTGCCCAGCCGTACTGCTCAGCCGTACTGCTGGCGCAGGGCCGTCTTCAGGACCTTGCCGCTGGCGTTGCGTGGCAGCGCCTCCATGACATGCAGGACGGTCGGCAGTTTGTAACGGGCCAGCCGGCCGGTGCCCCACTCCCGTAGCTCCTCGACGGTCAGCGACGCGCCGGGGACCAGCGCGGCGACCGCCACCGGGGTCTCGCCCCAGCGTTCGTGCGGCGTGCCGATCACCGCCACCTCGGCCACCGCCGGATGCGCGGACAGGGCGTTCTCCACCTCGGCGCAGTAGACGTTCTCGCCGCCCGTGATGATCATGTCCTTCTTGCGGTCGACGACGAACAGGAAGCCCTCCTCGTCGGCCCGCACCAGGTCACCGGAGTGGAACCAGCCGCCGCGGAAGGCCTCGGCCGTGGCGTCCGGGTTCTGCCAGTACCCCGTCATGACCGAAGGGCCGCGGTAGACGATCTCACCCACCTCGCCGGGCGGGACATCCTTCATGTCGTCGTCGACGACCCGGGCCGCGACCATCGTCACCGGCTTGCCCACCGAGCCGATCTTGCGCAGCGCATCCTCGCCGGACAGGGCGCACGTCACCGGCGACATCTCGGTCTGGCCGAACACCGCCACGTTGGTGACCTCCGGGAATGCCTGCGCCATCCGCGCGAGCAGGGTCGTGGTGGCCGGGGCGGCACCCCACGACATCGTCTTCAGCGCGGACAGGTCGCGGGTACCGAGCGAGGGGTCGTCGCACAGCAGCTGCCATTGCGCTGGTACCAGGAACACGCTGGTCACCCGTTCGGTATCGAGCAGTTCGAGGGTGGCCGCGCTGCTGAACCCCCCGCTGGGGAGCAGGACCGTGGTGCCGCCGATCAAGGTCATGGGCGCGACGGACCCGATCGAGGCGATGTGGAACAGCGGTGACGCGCACAGGTTGACCTCGTCGTCACCGAAGAGCCGCCAGGCCCGGATCAAGGTGAGGGACTGGCAGTGCAGGTTCTCGTGGGAGAGCACCGCGCCCTTGGGCCGCCCGGTCGTACCGGAGGTGTACATGATCAGGGCGGGGCTGTCCTCGGGCACGTCCGCGGCCGGCGGCCGGGCCGGGGGGCCGGCGGCCGGGAAATAGGGGTCCGCGCCGTCGGCGTGACCGGTCGACACGAAGCCGATCTGGTGGTCGCACGCGGCCCGGGCACTCGCCGCCACCGCGGCCGTGGCCTCCTCGACCACCAGCAGCGACGCCCCGGAATCGGTCAGGATGTAGGCGATCTCGTCGGGCGCCAGCCGGAAGTTGACCGGGACCACGATCGCGCCCAGGGCGCTGGCGGCGAACATCGTCTCCAGGAACTCGGGACGGTTCGTCATCATGATCGCGACCCGGTCGCCGGCCCGGATCCCGCGCTCGCTCAGGGCCGCGGCCACGGTGCCGATCCGCTCGTGGAGCTGGGCCCAGGTGATGGACGTGCCCGCGAAACGCAGGTAGATCTCGCCGGGTTTCGCATGCGCATGCCGGGCGATATGACTGACCCAGTGATTGCGGAGACGGGCGCCGGTGTCGTCCATGGCCCATTCATACCGTTAAATTCAGGCGAAGGGCAGTAGACGAAGGGGCAGCATGCACGAGAACCTGACCAGGCTCGACCTCGTCGGCCCCGCGCTCGCGCGAGCGCTGGGCGACCCCGGCTGGCAGCAGCTGGAGGCCACCTTGGTCTCCGGCGGCAAATCCAACCTGACCTTCGAGCTCAGCAGCGGCGCGGGCGAGGCGGTGCTGCGCAGGCCGCCGGACGGGCCGCTGCTGCCCCGGGCGCACGACATGGGCCGGGAGGCCCGGATCCAGCGGGCGCTAGCTGGCACCGCGGTCCCGGTGGCGAGGATCTTGTACGAGGACGCCGGCGAGCTGATCGGCGTGCCGTTCTACGTGATGGAGAAGATCGACGGGTACGTGATCCGGGGTGACCTGCCCGGCGGCTGGGCGGAAACGGCGGCGGACCGGTGCGCCATCGGCGACGTCCTGATCGACACGCTGGCCGACCTGCACGCCATCGACCCGGACGCGGTCGGCCTG
>Ga0136846_1229080_pt1 | contig 30819 bp, 30 predicted proteins | sample HopSoiMetagenom2_FD_96841 | JGI IMG/M metagenome (GOLD analysis project Ga0136846, IMG submission 96841) | Grasslands soil microbial communities from Hopland, California, USA - 2 Assembly 2016 (version 4) | ecosystem: Environmental > Terrestrial > Soil > Grasslands | place: USA: Hopland...
AGCGTCGCCAAGATGATCAACGACCAGGAATGGAACGCCAACGTGTTCCTGCCCACCGTCGGCAAGCGCGGCGCCGCCATCATTGAAGCGCGCGGCCTGTCCTCGGCCGCTTCGGCCGCCAACGCCGCCATCGACCACATGCGCGACTGGGCCCTGGGCACCAACGGCAAATGGGTCACCATGGGCATCCCGTCCGACGGCCAGTACGGCATTCCGAAAGACATCATGTTCGGCTTCCCCGTGACCTGCGAAAACGGCGAATACAAACTGGTTGAAGGCCTGGAGATCGACGCGTTCAGCCAGGAACGCATCACCAAGACCCTGGACGAGCTCAAGGGTGAGCAAGACGGCGTCAAGCACCTCCTCTAAGCCAGTACGAGGCCGCCCAGCACTTTGCCCGCACACCACCGCCGTCCCTCATGAGCGACTGGAACCCCGCCCTCTACAGCCGCTATGAGGACGAGCGCACGCGCCCGGCCCAGGAGCTGCTGGCGCGGGTTCCGCTGGTAAAGGCGGCCAAGGTGTTCGACCTGGGTTGCGGCCCCGGCAATTCGACTGAATTGCTGGCCCGCCGTTTTCCTGGTGCGGCGGTCACGGGCACCGACAACTCCGAAGCCATGCTGGCCAGTGCGCGCAAGCGCCTGCCGGCGGCCGCATTCGAACTCAGCGACATCGCCACCTGGCAACCCGGCACAGGCGATGCCGCTCCCCAGCTGATTTATGCGAACGCCGCCCTGCAATGGGTGCCCAATCACGCGGCCCTGATCCCGCGGCTTTTTGCCGCGCTGGCTCCGGGTGGCGTGCTGGCCATCCAGATGCCGGACAACCGCGACGAACCAACGCATCGCCTGATGCGCGAGCTCGCCGCCGAGGCCCCGTGGAAAGACGCCATCGGCGATTACTCCAAACTTCGCACCGAGCTTTTCTCTATCGATCAGTACTACGACCTGCTCGCCGACAAGGCCGCGCACGTGGATGTATGGCGTACGGCCTATCAGCACCCGATGGCTTCGGCCGCGGCGATTGTCGAGTGGGTGCGGGCGACGGGCCTCAAGCCTTTCGTCGACCGCCTTCCGCCGGAATTGCAAGCGAGTTACCTCGCCGAGTACGAGCGGCGCGTCGCCAAGGCCTATCCGGCGCGCACCGACGGAAAACTGCTGCTCGCCTTCCCGCGCATGTTCATCGTCGCCCAACGCAAGCCATGAGCACCACCGCCGTTCATCCCGCGCAAGTGCTGCTAGGCGCCCAGGCCGGCGCCATGCTGCTGCCCGTCTGCGACCACTACAGCGGCGTCGAAGCGCGCATGCGCAAAAGCCTGCAACTGCAGGCCGAGATGATCGAAGAGTTCGGCGCCTGCGTGTTTGACGTGACGCTGGACTGCGAAGACGGCGCACCCGTAGGCGGCGAAGCCGACCACGCCGCCATGGTGGTGGCGCTGGCGGCTTTGGCCAGCGACAAGGCCCGTGTCGCTGTGCGTGTGCATGCGGTCGACCACCCCGCGTTTGATGCCGACATGGCCGTGATCGCCGGCAAGTTGGCGCGCCACCTGTCGCACATCATGGTGCCCAAGGTCGAATCGGTGGCTGACGTCATTCGCGCCGAGAAGGCGCTGCTGGCCGCGTCTGCCGGCGATGTGCCGCTGCATGTACTGATCGAATCGCCGCTGGCAGTGCGCAATGCCTTTGAGATTGCCGCGCACCCGCGCGTGCAGTCGCTGAGCTTTGGCCTCATGGATTTTGTCTCGGCCCACGCAGGGGCCATCCCTGCCGACGGCATGAGCAGCCGCGGCCAGTTTACGCACCCGCTGGTGGTGCGCGCCAAGCTTGAAATCGCCTCCGCTTGCCACGCCTACGGCAAAGTGCCTTCGCATTGTGTTGTCACAGAGTTCAATGACACTGCGGCCATGACCACCGCTGCACGCCAAGCCGCCCGCGAACTGGGCTACACCCGCATGTGGAGCATTCACCCCAACCAGATCCGCCCCATCCTGCAAGCCTTTGCGCCCAGTGGGGAGGAGATCGAAGATGCTACAAAAATAATAGCGGCCGCCCAAGGCGCAGCCTGGGCTCCCATCAGTTTTGATGGGAAACTCCATGACCGCGCAAGCTACCGTTACTTCTGGCAGGTCCTGGAGCGCGCGCACCAGACCGGCCGGGCCCTCCCGCTCGAGGCGCAGACCTGGTTCCAGGCCGCGTTGCTTCACTGAGCGATCAACCCCTCTACCAACCCCGTCGAATCTTTACCGCATCACTGAACGAAAGCCCCATGAAAAACACCCGCTTCCCTTTTGCTGCCGCCCTGGGCGCCTTCACATTGCTGGCCACCAGCCTTGCCACAGCGCAAACCCCCCCGGCCAAGCCGGCTGCCAAACCCGCAGCGGCAGCCGCCAAACCTGCGGCGAAACCCGCCGCCAAGAAGCGGCCTGCCGTCAATCCGGCCCACCGCAGCAACCTCAAGAGTGCGGCCAAGAACGTCGCGGCCGGTATCGAGGCTGCCGAAGCCGCTTTGTCGCCGGCCGAGATGGCCATCGCCGAGCGCGTGCATGTGGGCAACCTGCCTTGTGAACTCGGCGCTTCGGTCAACCTGACCGCCGATACCAAGAACCCTGGCTACTTCGACGTCCAGGGCAAGACCTTCAAGTACCGCATGTTCCCCGTCGCCACCACCACCGGTGCGATCCGCCTGGAAGACCAGAAGGCCGGCGCTGTCTGGCTGCAACTGGGCAACAAGTCCATGCTGATGAACCAGAAACTGGGCACTCGCCTGGCCGACGAATGCGTGAGCCCCGCGCAGCAGGCATTTGCTGAAGCGATGAAGCTGAACCCGCCTGTCAGCGTGCTTGATAAGCCCGCCGTGGCGGCTCCGGCTGCCCAGGCGCCTGCTGCCGCCGCGCCAGTCGCTGCTGTGCCCGCTGCAGCCGCATCCGCCGCGAAGTAATCACCCCGCAATTGTTAGCCCCACGATTTTTGAATACAGGAGAAACCAGCATGTCATCCGAGTTCTTGCAAACCTACCGCAACCACGTCGCCGAGCGCGCTGTCATTGGCATCCCGCCGCTGCCGCTGTCGGCCAAGCAGACCGGTGAAGTCATCGAGCTGCTGAAGAACCCGCCCAAGGGCGAAGAAGCCTTTCTGGTCGATCTCATCACCCACCGCGTTCCCGCCGGTGTGGATGACGCCGCCAAGGTCAAGGCCAGCTACCTGGCCGCCGTGGCCCATGGCACTGAAAAGTGTTCGCTGATCTCGCGCGAAAAAGCGGTGCAACTGCTGGGCACCATGCTGGGCGGCTACAACATCAGCCCCATGGTCGAACTGCTCGACGACGCTGAAGACAGCGTCGCCACGCAGGCGGCCAATGGGCTGAAGCACACGCTGCTGATGTTCGACCAGTTCCATGACGTCCAGGAAAAGGCCGGCAAGGGCAACAAATACGCCAAGGCCGTGCTGCAAAGCTGGGCTGACGCCGAGTGGTTTACCAGCCGCCCTGAAGTGCCTGAGTCCATCATGCTCACGATCTTTAAAGTCGCAGGCGAAATCAACACCGACGACCTCTCGCCCGCGCCCGACGCCTGGAGCCGCCCCGACATTCCACTGCACGCCATCGCGATGCACAAGAACGCACGTCCCGGCGTCACGCCTGAAGAAGACGGCAAGCGCGGCCCGGTCAAGTTCATTGAAGAACTCAAGGCCAAGGGCAACCTCGTGGCCTATGTGGGCGACGTGGTCGGCACCGGCTCCTCACGCAAGTCGGCCACCAACTCCGTGCTCTGGTGGACAGGCCAGGACATTCCTTATGTACCCAACAAGCGCTTCGGCGGCGTCTGCCTGGGCGGCAAGATCGCCCCGATCTTTTACAACACCATGGAAGACTCCGGCGCGCTGCCGATCGAACTCGACGTGGGCCAGATGGCCATGGGCGACGTGATCGAGCTGCGCCCTTACGACGGCAAGGCCCTCAAAGACGGCAAGGTCATCGCCGAGTTCAAGCTCAAAAGCGACGTGCTGTTTGACGAAGTGCGCGCCGGCGGCCGTATTCCCCTGATCGTCGGCCGCGGCCTCACCGCCAAAGCCCGCTTCGCGCTGGGCCTGCCTTTGTCCACCCAGTTCCGCCTGCCTGTCAGCCCTGAAGACAACGGCCGCGGTTTCACGCTGGCGCAAAAAATGGTCGGCCGCGCGGTCGGTTTGCCTGAAGGGCAGGGCGTGCGCCCCGGCACCTACTGCGAACCCAAGATGACCTCGGTCGGCTCGCAAGACACCACGGGCCCGATGACGCGCGACGAGCTGAAAGACCTGGCCTGCCTGGGTTTCAGCTCCGACCTGGTCATGCAGTCCTTCTGCCACACGGCGGCTTACCCCAAGCCCGTCGACGTGAAGATGCACCACGAACTGCCGGACTTCATCAGCACGCGCGGCGGCATCTCGCTGCGCCCCGGCGACGGCATCATTCACAGCTGGCTCAACCGCATGCTGCTGCCCGACACCGTCGGCACCGGCGGTGACAGCCACACCCGTTTCCCGATCGGCATCAGCTTCCCCGCAGGCTCCGGCCTCGTGGCTTTCGGCGCTGCCACCGGCGTCATGCCGCTGGACATGCCTGAGTCCGTACTCGTCCGTTTCAAGGGCGAAATGCAGCCCGGTATCACGCTGCGTGACCTGGTTAACGCGATTCCGCTGTACGCCATCAAGGCTGGTTTGCTCACAGTCGCCAAGCAAGGCAAGAAGAACATCTTCTCGGGCCGCATCCTGGAGATCGAAGGCTTGCCAGACCTGAAGGTCGAGCAGGCGTTTGAGCTCTCCGACGCGTCCGCAGAGCGCTCTGCCGGCGGCTGCACGGTGCACCTGAACAAAGAACCCATCATCGAGTACATCAACAGCAACATCACGATGCTGAAGTGGATGATCGCCACGGGTTACTCGGATGTGCGCACCATCAAGCGCCGTATCGCCGCCATGGAAGCCTGGCTGGCCGACCCCCAACTGCTCAAGGGCGATGCAGACGCCGAATACGCCGCCGTCATCGAGATCGACCTGGCCGACATCCACGAGCCCATCGTGGCCTGCCCGAACGACCCTGATGATGTGAAGACCCTCAGCGAAGTCGCCGGCAGCAAGATCGACGAAGTGTTCATCGGCAGCTGCATGACCAACATCGGCCATTTCCGCGCCGCTTCCAAGCTGCTCGAAAACAAGCGCGATATCCCTGTCAAGCTGTGGATGGCGCCGCCCACCAAGATGGATGCCAAGCAACTGACCGAAGAAGGCCACTACGGCGTGCTCGGCTCGGCCGGCGCCCGCATGGAAATGCCAGGCTGCAGCCTGTGCATGGGCAACCAGGCGCAGGTGAAAGAGGGCGCGACGGTGTTCTCCACCTCCACCCGCAACTTCCCCAACCGCCTGGGCAAGAACTCCAACGTCTACCTTGGTTCCGCCGAGCTGGCCGCGATCTGCTCCAAGCTGGGCCGCATCCCCACCAAGGCCGAATACATGGCCGACATGGGCGTGCTCACAGCTGCCAGCGCGCAGGTCTACCAGTACCTCAACTTCGACCAGGTCAAGGACTACACCGACATGGCCGACACCGTGAAGGACAGCGTGCCCGCCTAAGTGGACACCCTGCCTGCGGCTTGACAGCCGCAGGATGAAATGGAAGGATGAAGTGATGAAGAAACCGTCACTTCTTTCCTTCCTTTTTTTTGCCCTTTTTTCGGCAATTGGCACGAGTGCAGGCGCCCAGGAGGCACGCACCAATGCCTTCAACGATCCCTTTGTTCAGGTCACGTCAGCCATCGCCGGCTGCCCCGTGCCTGAAGGGCCGCTCTATACCGAACAAGAGGTGCGCGACGTGGCCCATGTGCGCGCGCAGCACGGCGGCAGTTGCTACCGCGTAGGGCGTTGCCGTTTGGCCAACTCCTATTTGTACGATGCTGAAATCATTCCGCGGGTGTCGCAATACATCAAGCTCGACGGCCGCTTCGACGACACCAGCGTGTGGGTGCAGGGCGAGCGGCGACTGGTTTTCCTCAAAGGCTGCGTCAAGACACGCGAGCAGTCCGAGGCGCTTGAAAAAGCCGTCTGGCTAGTGGACGACGTGATGGGCGTGGTGAACTACCTGCGGGTGGGTGATGAGCCTGTGCGTTATGTGCCGGCGCAGGCAGAAAAGAAGTGAGCCGGGCAGTGCGCAAGGAAGCGCGCGCCATCCGTCGCGCATAAAAAAGCCCCGCAGTTTTTTGCGGGGCTTTTTATTGGGCGGCATTACAGCCCCGAAGGCAACGGGTCCACCACCCGCAACTCTGAGCCATCAACAAATTTCAAATACCAGAACTCCGGCGCCAGGGGCAGGTTGGGGCGCATGTGGCTGATATTGGCCGGCAGCACATAAACCGTGCTGGCGCCATCGTCAGGCGGGGGCGCCAGGTAGTGGCGTTTGACGGCCACCAGCCCGCCTATGGCGGAGACTACCGTGCCTATCGACTCGGTGACGGCATTGACAGTGGTGCCCTGGCCGAGCATGTGGATGGTGGTGTGGCCCACCAGGTCGGGGCGCGAGGCCTCTACGTACAGCACCGCGGCGGTGTTGATGCGCAGGTCGTCAGGGGCGGTGGGCTCGGTGGCTTTGTTAAACGAGATAAAAGGCATGGTGCGGGCCGGTTTGTGTTTTTAACAAGATGCCTGGAAGGATTTTCGGAAGAGATTTGAAGAGGCATTTGAAAAGGCATCGAGGAGGCATTCAGGGAATGTTCAGCTCTTTGTGCTCACCCAGCTTGCGCGGCAACTCGCCCAGGATGGCCGCTTTGGCCATCTTGGCCAGCTGCACCATCTTGCTTTCCTTCACATCCCAGTATTCAGCGTGGTGAATGCGCACTTCCAGCAGCGCCAAGTCGGCGTCGTTGACACCCGCAGGAAACCAGGCGCGGGCCAGCGGTGACCAGAGTGCTTCTTTTTTGGCCTGGTCGTCGGTGACCACCGCATGGCCCGACAAGGACACATAGCTGTCATCGCCGGGGTCGGCATACGACACATTGACATTGCCGTCCTGTTGCAGGCGCTGGGCCAGCTCGCTTTTGTGCGAAATGAAGAAGTACAGGTGCGCCTCTGCGTCCAGCGACTGGTTCTGGGTGGTGAGCGGGTGCGCGTGAAGCATGCCGTTGGTGTGGCGGTGCGTCAGCATGCCGAACTTGATGCCCTTGATCAGCTCCCAAAGGGTGTCGTGCTCCGATTTCGCTGCGCTCATGAAAACTCCGATGGGTGGTGGGCAATCAGTCAATGCTAGGCACCGGGCCGCTGGCCGCTCATCGGCGGGCGGCGCGGCTGGCTGTCAGCAAGTACCGATAGCCCCGGCTTGCGCGTGCCGCCTGTGTAAACCATCGCCCCCGGCGGGGAACTAATGGCGCGAGCGGTTACCATATGGATGCAAGTAATTCGTATTTGTATTACAGCTTGCTTACAGGCGCGCCGCAGGCTTTCAGGCCTTCGCCGCGCCCGGCCCGGTTCGGGCGAACCGCGCCGTTTTCATCTCTAAAGGTGTTTCATGAAACTGTCGTTCCCATCCCTTGCCGGCGCCGCGCTGGCCGCCACCCTGCTGGCCGCGCCCCTGGCCTCCACCGCCCAGGCCGTCGCGCCCAGTGCCGAAGGCATCGTGGTTTACAACGCCCAGCACGCCAGCCTCACCAAGGCCTGGGCCGATGCCTTCAGCAAGGAAACCGGTATCAAGGTCACCCTGCGCAACGGCAGCGACACCGAACTGGGCAACCAGATCGTGCAGGAAGGCAAGGCCTCGCCCGCCGATGTGTTCCTGACCGAGAACTCGCCGGCCATGGCGCTGGTCGACACGGCAGGGCTGTTCGCGCCGCTGGATGCCGCCACGTTGTCCGAAGTGCCCGCCAACTTCCGCCCTGTGCACGGCCGCTGGACGGGTATCGCCGCGCGCAGCACGGTGTTTGTCTATAACAAAGCCAAGCTCACGCCCGACCAGTTGCCCAAGTCCATGCTGGACCTGGCTACCCCTGCCTGGAAGGGCCGCTGGGCCGCGTCGCCCTCCGGCGCCGACTTCCAGGCCATCGTGAGCGCGCTGCTCGAGCTCAAAGGCGAGGCCGCCACCGCCGCCTGGCTCAAGGCCATGAAAGAAAACGCCGTGCCTTACAAAGGCAGCGGCACCGTGCTCAAGGCCGTCAACGGCGGCCAGATTGAGGGCGGCGTCATCTACCACTATTACTACTATGGCGACCAGGCCAAGACTGGCGAAAACAGCAACAACGCCCAGCTGCATTACTTCCGCAACCAGGACCCTGGCGCTTTTGTGAGCATCTCCGGCGGCGGCGTGCTGGCTTCCAGCAAGCACCAGCCCGAAGCCCAGGCTTTTGTGAAATGGATCGCCGGCAAAGGCGGCCAGGACATCCTGAAAACCGGCGACGCGTATGAATACGCCGTCGGCACCGGCGCGGCCTCCAACCCCAAGCTGGTGCCTTTGGCCGAGTTGCAGGCGCCCAAGGTCGAGCCTTCCAAGCTCAACAGCAAAAAAGTCACCGACCTGATGACCCAGGCCGGCCTGCTGTAAGCCGTTCACCGTTTCAGACCCGCGGACCACCTCCTTGACTGCCTTGCCTTTGAATGCCGACGCCGCCGTGAACCCGGCGGCGTCGGTGTTGTTGCCGCCGCATGGGGCGGTGCGCGGCGGCTGGCGCCTGTCCTGGGTGGGCGGCGCGGCCCTGGTGGTCTCACTGCTGGCCTTGCTGCCGCTGGGTTTTGTCCTCTGGGTCGGCGTGCAGACCGGCTGGGACACGGCCTCCGCCCTGATCTTCCGGCCGCGCGTCGGGGAATTACTGATCAACACCGCGCTGCTGGTGGCTCTGACGGTGCCGCTGTGCGCGGTGCTGGCCGTGGCGCTTGCCTGGCTCACCGAGCGCAGCGACCTGCCCGGTGCACGCACCTGGGCCTGGCTGCTGGTCGCGCCGCTGGCGGTGCCCGCTTTTGTGCACAGTTATGCCTGGATGACGGTCGCGCCCGGCCTGCACGGCTTGCCTGCGGGCGTGATGGTCTCGGTGATCGCCTACTTTCCGTTTTTGTATTTGCCGGTGGCCGCGGCCCTGCGGCGGCTGGACCCGGGCATGGAAGACAGCGCCGCCTCACTGGGCCTTGGCCCCTGGGCGGTGTTCTTTCGCGTCGTGCTGCCGCAGTTGCGGCTGGCGGTGTGCGGGGGCTCGCTGCTGGTGGGGCTTCACTTGTTGGCTGAGTACGGCCTCTACGTGATGATCCGTTTCGACACCTTCACCACCGCCATCGTCGACCAGTTTCAGTCCACCTACAACGGGCCTGCGGCCAACATGCTGTCGGGCGTGCTGGTGGTGTGCTGTTTTGCGTTGCTGGGGCTTGAAGCGGCCGGGCGCGGCAAGGAGCGTTATGCGCGTGTCGGCTCCGGCGCGGCGCGCATGCCTTTCAAGCGCAAGCTGGGCGGGCTCAGCGGGCTGTGCTTCTTGTTGCCCGCGCTGCTCAGCGTGCTGGCGCTGGGCGTGCCGCTGGTCACGCTGGCGCGCTGGCTGGTGGCCGGCGGTGCGGCGGTCTGGCGCATGGATGAAATCAGCCCGGCGATTGTTCAAACTCTGGGGCTGGCGGTAGGCGGCGCCTTGCTGACCACCGTGGCTGCCGTTCCCATGGCCTGGTTGTCGATTCGCTCGCCAGGCCGCTTGCAGCGCGTGCTCGAAGCCTGCAACTACATGGTCGGCTCGCTGCCCGGCGTGGTGGTGGTGCTGGCATTGGTCACGGTCACGGTGCGTATGCCGATTTACCAGACGGCGCTCACGGTGCTGCTGGCGTATTTGCTGATGTTTTTGCCGCGCGCGCTCATCAGCCTGCGCGCCGGCATTGCGCAGGCGCCGGTGGAGCTGGAGCAGGCCGCGCGCAGCCTGGGCCGCACGCCCGCGCAGGCGCTGTGGGCCATCACGATGCGGCTGGCCGCGCCCAGTGCGGCGGCCGGCGCGGCGCTGGTGGGCCTGGGCATCACCAACGAACTCACCGCCACGCTGATGCTCGCGCCCAATGGCACGCGCACATTGGCGACTTCTTTCTGGGCCTACAGCAGCGAGATCGACTACGCCGCCGCCGCGCCCTATGCGCTCATCATGGTGCTGCTGTCTCTACCCATGACATGGCTGCTTTACCAACAATCCAAACGCACGGCGGGACGATGACGCCGTATGAAAGCCTTGTCGACTTATGACGACTTCTCTTGAACTGCTGGCCATCCGCAAACACTACGGCGCGGTAGCTGCGCTGGACGGCGTGAACCTGAGCGTCGCGCCCGGCAGCCGCACCGCCATCGTCGGGCCTTCAGGCTCGGGCAAAACCACGCTGCTGCGCATCATTGCCGGCTTTGAGGCGCCTGACGCCGGCCGTGTCACCCTGGGCGGGCGGCAACTGGCCGACGGCCCCGACGCCATACCCGCACACGAACGCGGCATCGGCTATGTGCCGCAAGACGGCGCGCTTTTCCCTCACCTCACGATTGAAGGCAATGTCGGCTTCGGCTTGCCGCGGGGCACGCCCCGGCGTGCGGAGCGCATCGCCGAGCTGATGGACATGGTTGCGCTGGACACCGCCATGCTGGCCCGCCGCCCGCATGAGCTCTCAGGCGGCCAGCAGCAGCGCGTGGCGCTGGCGCGTGCGCTGGCCCAGCGGCCCAGACTGATGCTGCTGGACGAGCCCTTTTCCGCACTCGATACCGGCCTGCGTGCCAGCACCCGCAAAGCGGTCGCGCAGTTGCTGGGCGCCGCAGGCATCACCACCATCCTCGTCACGCACGACCAGGCCGAAGCCTTGTCATTCGCCGACCAGGTGGCCGTGATGCGCGGCGGGCTGCTGGTGCAAGCCGGCCGTCCGCTGGACTTGTACTTTCGCCCGCGTGACGCCGCGGTGGCCGGCTTTCTGGGCGACAGCATCGTGCTGCCCGCGCAACTCGCCGGCGGCTGGGCCGACTGCGCGCTGGGGCGTATCGCCGTCAATGACAGTGCACGCCAAGGCGCCGCGCAGATCATGCTGCGGCCCGAACAGCTGCAAGTGGCTGAAGTGCCCGCTGAAACGGCGGCGCGCGATTCACAGGCAGGCGCCTGTTATGGGGCGGTCACCGACACCGACTTCGGCGGCTCGGTCTGCGTGTTGTCGGTGCGCCTGCTGCGCGGTGCGGGGCAGGCGCCTTCAGCCGCAGGGGATGAGCCGCTGCTGGTGCACAGCACGGGCATGCACGCGCCGGCGCCGGGCGCCATGGTGCGCATCACCGTGGCCGGCCAGGCGCACGTGCTGGGCGCCTGAGGTCCGCGCGCCGCATCCGGATTTCTTAAGAAAAAAGTGCCTGTAGCCCAGGAAGTGCCTTGGCCTTGTGCTCCTGAAAAGATAGCAATCCTGCATCACGCCACTGCACGGGTTTCTGCCGGCGGTCCGCCTCGGCGGCCTTGTCAGAGCGCCCCAGACCTAGCCCGAACAAGCTTTGTTACTTCTTTCCAGGCGCCGTGGCTGTTCTTTCTTCAAGATGTTGTGTACGCTGTACACAAGCTGCCAGAGACCTCAACCAGAGACCTCAAACAGAGAGCTCAAAAATAACCAGCAGGCAGCCTGCTTCGCAATCCGGGATGGTTGCGGACAACCCGTCCGCCAGCCTTTATCCGGGGTTTTGATTGATTCGCTCAAGTAAGGAGATTTCCCCATGGCTCGTTATGTAGATGGATTCATCGTCGCCGTCCCCGCCGCGAAGGTGGACGCCTACCGCAAGCTGTCCACCAAGGCCGGCAAGATCTGGAAGGAGTACGGGGCGCTCGAATACACCGAATGCATCGCCGACGACGTCAAGCCCGGCAAGCTCACGTCCTTTCCGCAAAGCGTCAAGCTCAAGGCCGACGAGGTGGTGGTGTTTTCCTGGATCACCTACAAGTCGCGCAAGCAACGCGACAGCGTCAACAAAAAGGTCATGTCCGACCCGCGCCTGGAGGCCATGATGGACCCGAAGAATCTTCCTTTCGACGGCAAGCGGATGATCTTTGGCGGCTTCAAAACCATCGTGGAGCTTTAAGCCATTTCTCGCGACAAACCCCGGAGCAAATAGATGGCGAGATTCGTTCTGGTGCCCGGTGGATGGCACGGTGGATGGGCCTTTGACGCTGTCAGCCACGCGTTGAAAATTGAAGGCCACGAAGTCCAGGCGCTCACGCTCTCAGGGCTGGGTGACGGGCCTGCCAGCGGCGCCAATCTCGAAAGCCATATCGGCGAGGTGGCGCAGGCGATTCGCAGTCGCGATACGCCCGCCATCCTGGTGGGCCATTCGTATGGCGGAATGGCCATCACGGGCGCGGCAGACAAAGCGCCGTCGCGCGTCAAAGCGGTCATTTACGTGGATGCCTATGTACCGGACAACGGCGCATCGGTGTGGTCGCTCACCACGTCCAGCTACCGGGAGCGCTTCATTGCGGGCGCGGCTGCGGACGGTTTGAATTGCGCGCCGGCGGCCCATCTCGACAAGCGGTGCCGTCCCCATCCCATCGCCACTTTCCTGCAGGCGATCAGGCTGAGCGGCGAGTGGCGCAAGGTTCGCCGCAAAGCCTTTGTCGCCGCGAGCGGCTGGGATGGAAGCCCATTCGTTGAACTTTACGAACGTCTGCGCCTGGACCCTGAATGGGACACCCATAGCCTGGCCTGCGCACACGATGTTCCCCGGCTGGCTCCCGACGCGCTCACAAAGATTCTCCTGGCCTACGTTTAGGCGCCGGGCTGCGCCGCCAGTGCCTGCAGCGCCTGGCGCGTGAAGTCATCCGCCGGGAAAAACGTCTCCATTGCCAGCTCCTGCAGCGTCACATCCACCGGCGTGCCGAAGATGGTGGTGGTGCTGATGAAGCTCAGCACGCCGGCGGGTGTCTTGAACAAAAAAGGCATGACAACGCCCAGGTGCTCGCCGCCGAGGTGCTCGTTTTGCGCTTCCTCAGGCACGGGGTAGGCCTTGAGTTCTTCCAGCAACGCCGCGAGCACCGCATCTGCCGTGGCCGCGACCTGCTGGCGCAGGCGCTCAAATATATGGGCGCGCCACTGCAGCTGGTTGGCGATGCGCGGCGCCAGGCCCAAAGGATGCAGGCTCAGGCGCAGCACATTGACCGGCCCCTGCAGCAGCGACGCATCGGCGCCTTCCATCAGATGCGGCACCATGCGATTGGCGGCCACCAGGTTCCAGTGCCGATCCACCGCCAGTGCCGGGTAGGGCTCATGGCTTTTCAGCAGCAACTCCACCGCGTCGCGTGCCGAAGCCAGGGCAGGGTCGTTCAGCGGCCGCTCGCGGTACATGGGCGCGTAGCCGGCGGCCACCAGCAGCGCATTGCGCTCGCGCAGCGGAATGTCCAGCCGCTCCGACAGCCGCAGCACCATCTCGCGGCTGGGCACCGAGCGGCCCGTCTCCACAAAACTCAAATGGCGCGTCGAGATGTCGGCCTCTTGCGCGAGGTCCAGCTGGCTCAGGCGCCGGTGCTGGCGCCAGTGGCGCAGGTGGTCGCCAAAGGGCTGGGCCGCGCGTGGCGCGGGGCGGCTGGGGTGGTGAATGCTGCCGGTCATGCTCACATCGTAAGGCGATACCAGCAGTTTTCCATTACCTGCCAGGTTATCGACGGGCCGCCGCTGCGCAGGAATGATGACCTCCATGCGCGCCGACCCGGCGGCCCGGCGCGCTGATCAACCCAACACCACCGGCTGCCACTTTCAGGAGTTTTGCCATGTCTTCCAGTTCCATCCTTTCTTCGCCCCACTTCCTGCGCAATGTGCTGCGTGTGGATGCGCTGTCGTGCATCGCCTGCGGCGCATTGCAAGTCGCCTTTCCGGCTGCGATGGCCCGCCTGCTCAACCTGCCCGAGGGCCTGGTCGCCTACACCGGTGAGTTCCTGCTGGTCTATGCCGCAGCCGTTGCTTTTGTTTCAACGCGTAATCCCTTGCCGCGCGGCGTCATCTGGGCGCTGGTGGCGGGCAACCTCGGCTGGGCCCTGGCTTGCGTGCTGCTGCTTGTCAGCGGGCGGCTTGCGCCCTCCATGCTGGGCGTGGCCTACGTAGTGATGCAGGCACTGACCGTGGCAGTGCTGGCAGAACTGCAGTACTTCGGCCTGCGCCGCGCGGCGCCCCAGCCGGCCTGGTGAGAATGCACCAGACTGGGCACAAGACTCGGTAGAAGGGCAGGGTATGCGGCGCCGGACTCCCGCAGCGCCGCACTGCCTGCCAGAATGGGGGCTGCCGTCAATAAAAAGGAGTCCGCCATGGCCAAACCGCCTCCCCACGCTTTTTCGTCCACGCTCAAAAGCTTCAAGACCGCCTCCGGCAAAGCCGGCAAGTTCTACTCCTTGCCCGAGCTCGCCAAACAATTCCCCAAAATCTCTCGCCTGCCGGTGTCCATGCGCATCGTGCTGGAGTCGGTGCTGCGCAACTGCGACGGCAAAAAAGTCACGGCAGAACATGTGGCGCAACTGGCCAACTGGTTGCCCCAGGCAGAGCGCAGCGAAGAAATCCCGTTTGTCGTTTCGCGCGTGGTGCTGCAGGACTTCACCGGCGTGCCGCTGCTGGCCGACCTGGCCGCCATGCGCAGCGTGGCGCTCAAACTCGGCAAGAACCCCAAGGCCATCGAGCCGCTGGTGCCGGTCGACCTGGTGGTCGACCACTCCATCATGGTCGACTACTACGGCAAGAAAAATTCGCTCGACCTCAACATGAAGCTGGAGTTCCAGCGCAACCGCGAGCGCTACGAGTTCATGAAGTGGGGCATGCAGGCCTTTGACACCTTTGGCGTGGTGCCCCCGGGCTTTGGCATCGTGCACCAGGTCAACCTTGAATACCTCTCGCGCGGCGTGCACAAGACCAAAGACAACGTGTACTACCCCGACTCGCTGGTCGGCACCGACAGCCACACCACCATGATCAACGGCATCGGCGTGGTCGCCTGGGGCTGCGGCGGCATCGAGGCCGAAGCCGCCATGCTGGGCCAGCCGGTGTACTTCCTCACGCCTGACGTGGTCGGCTTTGAGCTGACCGGCCGTCTGCGCGAAGGCGTCACCGCCACCGACCTGGTGCTGCGCGTGACCGAGCAATTGCGCAAGGAAAAAGTCGTCGGCAAGTTCGTCGAGTTCTTCGGCGAAGGCACACGCACGCTGGCCCTGCCGGACCGCGCCACCATCGGCAATATGGCGCCCGAATACGGCGCCACCATGGGCTTCTTCCCGGTCGACGAAAAAACCATCGACTACTTCAAGGGCACGGGCCGCACCAAGGAAGAGATCGAAGCCTTTGAGGCCTACTTCAAGGCGCAGGGCCTCTTCGGCGTGGCCAAGGCCGGCGAGATTGATTACTCGCATGTGGTCAAGCTCGACCTGGGCGACGTCACCCCCAGCCTGGCCGGCCCCAAGCGCCCGCAAGACCGCATCGAGCTCGGCAACGTCGCAGGCCAGTTCAAGTCGCTCTTCAGCAAGCCGATTGCCGAAAACGGCTTTAACCAGCCCGCCGGCATGCTCAACACCCGCCACCTGGTGCGCCGCACCGACGAAGGCCGGGTAGACACCTTGCCGTCGGCGCCGCCCACACCGGCGGGCGCCGCGCGCCCCGTGATGGAAATGGAGGGCAACCGGCCCACGCTGGCCCATGCACGGTCTACCGGTGAGACGCACCTGGCCACAGCGGCATCGGCGCCGGCAAGCCTGGACACCGGCATCACCGTGGGCAACGGCGACGTGCTGATCGCCGCCATCACCAGCTGCACCAACACTTCCAACCCCAGCGTGCTGCTGGCCGCAGGCCTGCTGGCCAAGAAGGCAGTAGAGGCGGGCCTGAAGGTGCAGCCACACATCAAGACCTCGCTGGCGCCCGGTTCGCGCATCGTGACCGAGTACCTCACCGAAACCGGCCTCTTGCCCTATCTGGAAAAGCTCGGCTTCGCGCTCGCGGGCTACGGCTGCACCACCTGCATCGGCAATGCCGGCGACCTGACGCCTGAGCTGAACGAAGCCATCAGCAAGAGCGACTTGGTCTGCGCGGCGGTGCTCTCGGGCAACCGCAACTTCGAGGCGCGCATCCATCCCAACCTCAAGGCCAATTTTCTGGCCAGCCCGCCGCTGGTGGTGGCCTACGCCATTGCCGGCACGGTGATGCGCGACCTGATGACTGAGCCCGTCGGCAAAGGCAAGGGCGGTAAAGATGTCTACCTCGGCGACATCTGGCCGACGAGTGATGAGATCTACAAGCTCATGAAGTACGCGATGAACGGCAAGGCCTTTCGTGCCAACTACGCCAAGGTCAAAACCGAGCCCGGCAAGCTGTGGGAAAACATCAAAGGCGTCAAAGGCACGGTCTACACCTGGCCTGCCAGCACTTACATCGCCGAGCCGCCGTTCTTTGAGGGCTTCACGATGGCACTCGATTCGCCCGAGCGCAAGGCGGCCAGCGAAGCGGGCGCCAATTCAGTCAAGGGCGCGCGCATCATGGCGCTGTTCGGCGACTCCATCACCACCGACCACATCTCGCCGGCCGGCTCCATCAAGGCCAGCTCGCCTGCGGGCCTGTGGCTGCAGGAAAACGGCGTGCAGAAGGCCGACTTCAACAGCTATGGCGCACGCCGCGGCAACCACGACGTGATGATGCGCGGCACCTTCGCCAATGTGCGCATCAAGAATTTGATGATTCCGCCCGATGCGGACGGCTCGCGCGAAGAGGGCGGCGTGACGCTGTTCCAGCCCGGCAACGAAAAAATGTTCATCTACGACGCCGCGATGAAGTACATGGACCAAGGCACGCCCACCGTGATCTTTGCCGGCGAGGAGTACGGCACCGGTTCCTCGCGCGACTGGGCCGCCAAGGGCACGCAACTCCTCGGCATCAAGGCCGTGGTGGCCCGCAGCTTCGAGCGCATCCACCGCAGCAACCTGGTCGGCATGGGTGTGCTGCCCCTGCAGTTCAAGCCGGGCGACTCGTGGCAGACCTTGAAGCTCACCGGCACTGAAGTCATCGATGTGATTCCGCACCCCGAACTCAAGCCGCAAAGCGAAGCCAAACTGGTGATTACGCGCGCCGATGGTTCGCGTGAGGAGGTCACGGTCATCCTGCGCGTGGATACGCCTATCGAGGTCGACTACTACCGCAATGGCGGGATCTTGCCGTTCGTGTTGCGCCAGTTGCTCGCCTAAATGCTTCGGCAAGCTCTGATAGCCGGTGGTGGGATCGGCGGGCTCGCTGCTGCGTTGGCAACGTCACGCGCCGGCTGGGACGTTCGTCTGTTTGAGCGCGCGAACGCATTCAGCGAAGTCGGCGCCGGCATCCAGCTGGGTCCCAACGTCGTCAAGGTGCTTCAAGGCTGGGGACTGTCCGGTGCCTTGCAGATCGTGGCCGCGTTTCCGGAGCGCCTGCAGGTGCGCAGCGCCATCTCGGGCCAGGTGCTGGGCGAGTTGCCGCTGGGTGCCACCATCGCCCAGCGATATGGTGCGCCCTATGCCACCTTGCACCGCGCCGATTTGCATCGCCTGCTGCTCGAAGCCGTGCAGCAAAACGCCGACGTCAAGCTGCACCTGAGCCGCCCGCTGCAGTCCTTCAGCCAGACCGCGCAAGCCGTCATGGTGCAGGCCGAAGACGGCCCCGCCATTGAAGGCGATGCGCTCATAGGCGCCGACGGCGTGTGGAGCACCGTGCGCCAGCAATTGTTGGGCGATGGCCTGCCGCGCCGCACCGGCCACCTGGCCTATCGCGCCCTGGTGCGGCAGTCGGATCTCCCCGAATTGCTCAGGAGCCAGCAGGTCACCGCCTGGCTGGGCCCGCGCATGCACGTGGTGCAGTACCCGGTGCGCGGCGGTGAATGGCTCAACGTCGTGGCCATCGTGCAAGGCGAAGCCGCGCCGGAGGCCGACCTGTGGGACCACAGTGCCAACGCAGCCGACCTGGCCGCGGCGACGGCCAGTTGCTCCGCGGCGTTGCGCGAGGTACTCGAAGCGGTCGAAGGCTGGCGCCTGTGGGTGCTGCATGACCGCCCGCCCATGCAAGGCGCCCACCAGCACGCCGTAGGCCGCGTAGCGCTGCTGGGCGATGCCGCGCATCCGATGCGGCCCTACCTCGCACAGGGCGCCGGCATGGCGATCGAAGACGCCGCCGAGCTAGGCCATGCTTTGGCCCAGGCGCTGGACCCGGCCTTTGATGTGCCGACCATGCTGCAGCGCTATGCACTCAACCGCTGGCAACGCAATGCGCGGGTGCAGGCGCGGGCTTTGCGCAATGGGCAGATATTCCATGCCGATGGGGTGCTGCGGTGGGGGCGCGATGCGTCCATGAAGCTGTTGGGCGAGAAGCTGCTGGACATGCCCTGGCTGTATGGCGCAACGCCAAAAGCACCCTGACGTGGTCCTCGACATAACTGCTTTGCTATCAAAATAGTAGCTGTAAGCCCATGATCTATATGGGCTGTGGCTACTATTTTCATAAATTGTTTATAAATCCGTCCGCAGTTCCGTATCTCCGAAAACAACACGACGTTCAGCATCTCACGTCGAAATTCGCAAGAGCATTGGATTCCGTTGCAGTTGCCGACGCTTAACCTTGGAAGGTGCTTGACCTCGGGAAAGGCAGATGCAGCCGCCATTTGGCCTGCACCGCAGTTTCTGCGGCATGTAAAGCCGCTACAAGATCTTCATTGCTCCAATAGGGGATGATCAGGCGCCAATTCATATCCAGGCCATGCCCACCCGGCAGCTGGTCCACCATGATGACGGGTTCAGATTTGGGCCAAAGACCTGTCATGCGTTCATCGCGGCGTGCCTGCTGCAGGATTCTCAGAGCGATTTCGTCTCTGGTACGGGTTTCAAGGGTAAAAGGCATATAAGTTCCTTCAGGCGCAATAGCGCCAAACCGAATGATGGCGTCGCGACGGCCTTTTGTGGCCCGGGCGGTTAGTGGCATTTTGCCCGCGCATGTCACGTCGAATCATCCGAATTCGCGCCAGGTCATTTCCTTTCACCTGGGTTCACGGGAAATATTTCCCCAATGTTGCGCGAACCTCACACCCTCTGATATGCCGGCGCAAACAACCTAGCTTGGCGCTTGTGGCTCGGCAGCTAATAGATGCCTCGGGGGCTCTATTTCAAAATAATTAGCCAGGGCCACGCTGTTTAAGTCTCGGATGTAAAGCAGGTAGGACATCAGACCAATCAAAGCCGCCATGAACTCCACCCACACCATGTTTGCACCAGGGCCTGTCTGGTTCCAAACTCGAAGTCGCCTTTCCTTTTCGATATTGCTGTGTGCAAGGCCGCCATAAACAACCACGTCCATGAGAACTCCGACGTTTTCAGGTCGTTCGCCAAAATCAAACTGGACATGCTGAGAGAGGTAGCTTGCAATTCCTTCCCTGGCCTCAGCTAGACGCGCCTGTCCCTCGGGCTCCATCCATTCGTTCGCGTAGAGCCGCGCCAAATTTTGGATGCTATAGCGGTCATTGTTCTGAGTGAGCAGCCGGTAAGTCAGGACAAATGCTTCGATTGCATCTTGATCAAAGTCTTCGACCCAGGCTTCGACATATCCGAAAAGAGAAAACCCGACACTGCCATCCGGTTTCGCCGGCTCCACTTCCACATGATCAAGGTGATTGAATTTCAGAATGATATTTGGGGGTTCGTCTTTGTAACGCTGGAAGAATTTCGTAGCCTCTAGTCGAGTCACTTTTTCATTGAAGCCGATCAACAGATCCCTGGCTTCATTAGCCGGACAAGGATTTTGAGATGAGGGTTTTGATGACATAAAGACCCTTCAGTGGCTGGGACCGATGAGATACGCTTGGATTATCTCTGCCGTGTGGCCGAGAGCCACCATTTTGGGAGTCGACATGGCGAGAACAATTTACGACAAACCCACCCGGGCACTGCTTAAAGACATGCTCAAGGAATGGGGACTTAAGCCAGGCCAAGTATTCACAATCGCCCGGGCCGTCGAATGGTTTGCCAAAAATTATCCCCAAGCTGAAGCCAGGCAGTATCCGTGCGCACTTGGTCCAGGCGGCAACGAATGACCGCAGCCGGCTTCACCATCCGGCTACAAACGAAACCGATGACATTTTGTTCAAGGTGGACTCGGGCCAGTACCGCCTGTATGAGCCTGGGAAGGATCCCGCGCCTATTCACGAAATGGTTGCCGGCGACGTCGCGCGCCAGGAAGAGACCGGCGCTGTCGATGAAGACCAGGAAGACGGGGAGGCAATGCCTGGTTCGTCGGAATTTCTTCTTGAGAGGGACTTGCAGCGCTACCTCGCTGAGAATCTGGAGTGCATCGAGCCTGGGCTGAGGCTCTACGAGGACGAAGACATTCGCGGAATTGAGTACGAGGTTGGCGGCGGCCGCCGCATTGACATCCTGGCGCTGGACAAGACTAATGCATTTGTTGTCCTCGAGCTGAAAGTCTCCCGCGGTTACGACCGCGTTGTTGGCCAGCTGCTGAGGTACATGAATTGGATCCGCAAGGAGCTTGCCGATCCCAGCCAGCGAGTGCGGGGCATCATCGTTTGCCGCAGCATTTCCGAGGACCTGCGCCTAGCTTGCGCCAGCATCAGGGATGTTGAACTCTGTGAGTACAAACTATCCGTCACCGTTTCTAAAGTGCCGCAGCTCACGCTACCCGGAGGCTCTCCTTGGAGAAATTAATGCACTGCGCGCTGTGCTTAAAAGAAAAGGTACTCAGGAATAGTCATATCTACCCTGAATGGATTTACAAGCCGCTATACGACGCAAAGCGGCGGCTTGAGATTTTGTCTGTCGTTCCCGAGGGCAAGACGAACTTAAGCAAAAGGGGATGCGCGAATATCTCCTTTGTGACGACTGCGAGCAAAAACTCAGTGTCTGGGAGGGCTACGCCAGGACGATATTCGTTCAACCCCTCACTCCGCTGGAAATCCGCCGAGAAAACTCAATGCTCCACGTCGCTGGCTTGGATTACGCAAAACTCAAGTTATTTGAATTGTCGATCCTATGGCGCGCCGGAGTCTCCCGCCTGCCCTTTTTTGCGAAATGCCAGTTGGGTCCGCACGCGGAGACTCTTCGTCGCCAACTTGATGCGTCGGATCCTGGCGATTCCGATCGATATGGGGCCTTGATGTATGGCTTGAAGGTAGGAGAGCTGTCGGAAACCCTTCAAGTCATCACTGAGCCAAGGCCGGTTCGCGGCTTTGGAATCAAGGCTTACAACCTGACCTTTGGCGGTTTTCTCTGGATGTATTTCGTCTCGAATAGCGATCCGCCGCTACTTGCTCGGCAGGCTTTCTTGCGGGAGGATGGCTCAAGATTTATCTGCGTCAAAAACGCGCTTGAGATGAGTAATCTCCAGCAATTTGCGAACGAGCTCGGTAGGTTGGGCAGGCTGCCCAGACGTTGACATTCAGCGGTAGCAGGGCAACCCGGTCACCACTCTCAGCCAAGATCTTAAGCTGGAGCAAAACCTGGCTCTACAAATCCGTGCGCAGCTTCCAGATCTCCGGAAACAGCACCACGTCCAGCATCTTGCGCAGGTAGCTGACGCCGCCGGTGCCGCCGGTGCCGCGCTTGAACCCAATCACGCGCTCAACGGTCGTCACATGCCGGAAGCGCCAGAGCCGGAAGGCGTCTTCCAGGTCGGTGAGCTCTTCACCCAGCTGGTAGAGGTCCCAATACCTTTTTGGGTCGCGGTACACCACCAGCCAGGCTTGCTCAACCGCGTCGCTTTCTTCATAGCCTTGCGTCCAGTCACGTGCCGTGTGGCTGGCCGGTACCGCCAGGCCGCGGCGGGCCAGCAGGCGCAGGGCTTCGTCGTAGAGTGACGGCGCTTCGTACGCGGCCTGCACCTGCGCGAGCAGGTCGGGCCGGTGCGCGTGGGGCTTGAGCATGGCGGCGTTCTTGTTGCCGAGCGCGAATTCGATGCAGCGGTATTGCGCGCTTTGAAAGCCGCTGGAGTTGGCAAGGTAAGGGCGGATGGCGCTGTATTCGGGTGGCGTCATGGTGGCCAGCACGTCCCAGGCATGGACCAGCTGCTCCATGATGCGGCTGACGCGGGCCAGCATCTTGAACGCGGTGCCGAGTTCGTCTTTTGCCACGTTGGCAATCGCGCCGCGCAGCTCGTGCAGCATCAGCTTCATCCAGAGTTCGCTGGTCTGGTGCTGGATGATGAACAGCATCTCATTGTGGTCGGGCGAGAGCGGTTTTTGAGCGCTGAGGATGGCGTCGAGTTGCAGGTAGTCGCCATAGCTCATGGACTTGCTGAAGTCGAGCTGGGCCTTTTCGTCGCGCACGATGTCTGCGGGCGCTTGGGGTTTGCTGCTGTCGTTATGGTTGTTCATTAGGTCACCGCGTGCTTCTGGTTGAATTCGGCTTTTTGCCATTCGGCGGTTTCCAGCACTTGCTTCAAATGCTCTATGGCATTCCACACGTCTTCAAAGCCGATGTAGAGCGGGGTGAAGCCGAAGCGCAGGATGTCCAGGTGCTTGCCCGCGCCGCCTCCCGCGCGGAAATCGCCGATCACGCCGCGTGCAATCAACGCCTGCACGATGGCGTAAGCGCCCTCGGTTCTGGTGAGGCAGACTTGCGAGCCTCGCTGTTCATGGTTACGCGGTGTGGCCAGGCCGAGGCCATGGCCTGCGCAACGCTCCTCTACGAGTTGGATAAACAGGTCGGTCAGTGCCAGTGATTTTTTGCGCAAGGCTTGCATGCCGCCCAGCGGCGCGGCGGCCAGCACCGTGTCCAGCCCGCACTCCAGCGCCGTCATGCTCAGGATGGGTTGTGTGCCGCAGAGGTAGCGTGAGATACCAGCCGCCGGCTTGTAGTCGGGCGTGAAGGCAAACGGCGCGGCATGGCCCCACCAGCCGGCCAGCGGTTGCCAGAAGCGGTCGGCATGTTTGGGGTTGACCCAGACAAAGGCCGGCGCGCCGGGGCCGCCGTTGAGGTATTTGTAGCCGCAGCCGATGGAAAAATCCGCCTTGGCAGCGTTCAGCGCCACCGGTACGGCGCCCGCGCTGTGCGCCAGGTCCCAGACGGTAAGCACGCCGGCCGCGTGCGCTGAGGTGGTGACGGCAGCCATGTCATGCATGGCGCCGGTGCGGTAGTTCACGTGGGTCAGCATCAGCACGGCGACATCCGCCGTCAGCGCGGCGGTGATCTCTTCAGGCTCGACGAGCTGCAGGCGAAAGCCGCGCTCGCGGCACAGGGCTTCGGCGATGTAGAGATCGGTGGGGAAGTTGCTGCGCTCGCTGACGATCACCTTGCGCGTGGGCGCGTCTTGCGCGGCGATGTGCAGTGCGGCGCTCAGCACCTTGTAGAGGTTGATGGAGGTGCTGTCGGTAGCGACGACTTCGCCGGGCGCCGCACCAATCAGCTGCGCGATCTTGTTGCCCAGGCGTTGCGGCAGTTCAAACCAGCCGGCGCTGTTCCAGGAGCGGATCAGGCCCTGGCCCCATTCGGCTGTTACCGCTTCGGCGACGCGGGCGGCGGCCGTTTTGGGCAGCACGCCGAGGGAGTTTCCGTCGAGGTAGATCACGCCTTCGGGCAGTATGAATTGCTGGCGCAGCGCGCGCAGCGGGTCTTGCGCATCAAGGGCGCGGCAGTCTTGCAGAGTGGTCATGGCGTGGTTTTCAGTTCAGGGAAGTTCGCGCAAGACTGCGCGAACGGGTGAGGCGTCGGCCCGGGTGAGCTTGAGCGGCAAGGCGATGAGTTCGTAGTCGCCTTCGGGCACGTCATCGAGCACGAGGTTTTCGAGCACGCGCAGCCCGTGCGTCAGCAACTGGTGGTGGCTGGGCAGATCCTGGCTGGTGGCCGGGTCGACACTGGGGGTGTCTATGCCGATCAGCAGAAAGGGGTTTGCTATGTTTTTAGTAGCTAGAAGCTCAAGCGTCTCTTGGGCTACAGCCGTAAATGACTCCCAACTTTGGCTGGCGACGCGAGACGTTCGCAGCAGCACGCGCGGCGGCAAGTTGTCCATGGCGTGGGCGATGTGCCCGGGTAACACCAGGGGGCCGCAGTCCATGCAATGGATCACGCGGCAAGGCCCGAGATAAGGGGAGAGATCCACCTCGCCGATGGTGGCTTCGCCATTGGCATAGTGCAGTGGTGCATCGGCATGCGCGCCAGTGTGCGGCGACAGCGTGATGCTGTTGACGTTGACGGGGCAGCCCGGCTCCAGCGAGAAATGCAGCTGTTGTGAGTAGGCGGTGTCGCCGGGAAACACGGCGGCGTTTTCATCCACCGGTGGAGAGATGTCCCAGAGTTTGCGCGGCGCTGATGGTGTTGATGCAGGCATGGACCCAAAGGTAGCACCGCCAAAAAAGCCGTGGTGTCGGTTATTTCCAACAATCTCAAAAATAGTTGAAACCTAAAGTACTTGATGAGAAACGAGGTGAACAGGCGCCGGCAGCACCCCTGTGCAGTTCGCCTGCCTCGGGCACAATCCGGCCTTGTGGCGCTGATCGCTGCATCGATTTACCAACCCTTCTGTAACCTTCAAGAGACAAAGGCACACCATGAACTCCGAGAACAAGTCCAACGGCAAAGTCGCACTCGTCACCGGCGCGGGCACCGGTATCGGCAAGGCTGTCGCCCTGGCCCTGCTGCGTGAAGGCTACAGCGTGGCGCTGGTGGGCCGCCGCGCCGAGCCGCTCAATGAAGTCGCCAAAGAATCCGGCACTGACCGCGCACTGGCTGTGCCGACCGACGTGAGCCAGCCCGGCTCCGTGGCGGCGGCGTTTGCCAAGGTCAAGGAAAAATTCGGCCGTCTAGACTTGCTGTTCAACAACGCCGGTGTGGGCGCACCGCCCGTCAACCTGGAAGACATCACCTTTGAGCAGTGGACCAATGTGGTGAACATCAACCTGACCGGCTCCTTCCTGTGCGCGCAAGCGGCCATCAGGCTGATGAAAGACCAGTTGCCCCAGGGCGGCCGCATCATCAACAACGGGTCGATCTCTGCCCACGCGCCGCGGCCCAATTCCGCGCCTTACACCTCGACCAAGCACGCCATCACGGGATTGACGAAGTCGATCTCGCTGGACGGGCGCAAGTACAACATCGCCTGCGGCCAGATCGACATCGGCAACGCCATGACAGAGCTTGCCGCGCGCATGGCCAAGGGCGTGCCCCAGGCCAACGGCGAGATCGCCATTGAGCCGATGATGGACGCGAAAGAAGTGGCCGAAGCAGTGGTGCACATGGCGTCGCTACCGCTGTCGACCAATGTGCAGTTCATGACCATCATGGCCACGAAGATGCCGTTTGTGGGCCGCGGATAAGTGATCCGGGCCTGTGCGCGCGGGCGCTTGCTTCAGCCTGCCTGCACTGCCCCGACTTTGCGCGGCACCATCATGGCCAGCGCGTAATACACCCCGCCGCCGATCGCGACACCAAAGAACCAGCCGTAAATGCCCCACCAGGAGGGCAACAGGCTGGTGAAGTTGGGCAGGATGCTGGAGAACAGCGCGCCTGCGGCGGTGGCGATCAGTGCGTTCACGTTCCAGCCGCCCTGGTAGCGGTATTCGCTGTCCTCGTGGTAGAGCGCCGCGACGTTCACCTCGCCTTTGGCGATCAGGTAGTAGTCGACCAGGATGATGCCCAGCAGCGGCCCCATGGTCGCGCCTATGGCGCCTACAAAGGTGGCCGCGTTGCCCTCCCACGGTGCGAAGGGATAAAGCACCAGGGCGATGCCCGCCGCGATGTAGCCGCCGGTCTTGAAGCTGACCTTGCGCGGGAACACATTGGCGAAATCAAACGCGGGCGAGACAAAGTTGGCCACGACGTTGATGCCCAGTGTGGCGATGGCGAACGTGAGCGCCGCCAGCAAAGCCAGGAACCAGCTGTCGAACTTGGCGGAGATCTGCTCGGGGTGCAGCAGCACTTCGCCGTACACCTTGAAGGCGGCGATGGTGGTGACGCCAGCCACCAGCGAGAACAGCACCAGGTTGATGGGCAGGCCCCAGAGGTTGCCTTTTTTGACGGCGGATTTGTCTTTGGCGTAGCGCGAGAAGTCGCAGAAGTTGAGGTAGAGCGCTGCGAAGTAGGTGATCCAGGTTGCGCCCACTGCCATCAATGCCCAGAACGAGCCAGGCTCGCCAGGCACGCCCGCGTCCTTGGTCTTGGCCAGCAGGACGTCTTGCGGAATGCCGTGGTCAAACGAAAAGCCGCCGGCCTTCACGCACAGGCCCACGGCCAGCACCAGCATGGCGATCCAGACGGCGGGGCCCGCCCAGTCCTGGAATTTGCGCACCGTTTCCATGCCGTTCTGGATGATGAGCAATTGCAGCGCCCACACGACCACAAAGCAGATCAGCTCCAGGCCCGAGTGGCCCAGCAGGTGCGTCGATTTGTGAAAGGCCATGATGGCGTCGGAGCGTGTAAGCAGCGCCACGATGGCGCCTGAAGCGGCTGCGGTTTGTGCGCCGTACCAGAAGCAGGCCACCACCGCGCGCACCAGCGCGGGCAGGTTGGCGCCCCAGATGCCGAAAGAGGCGCGCGCCAGTACGGGGTAGGGCACACCGGTTTTCACGCCGGCGTAGCCGACCAGGTTCATCAGGAAAAAAATCACCAGTGAACTCAGCCCGATGGCGATGAGGAAGTTGGTGAAGCTGCCGCACAACAGGAACAGGCTGGCAGCGAGGTAGTAGCCCCAGAGGCTGTGCACGTCGGAAGTCCAGACGTTGAAGATGCTGAAGGTGCCCCAGTTGCGCTCTTTGGCGGGCGCCAGGTCTTCGTTGTACAGATCGGGCGACGGGTTGCGAATATCCACGTGTGATCTCCGGTTGGTGGGCGGTTGCCCCTGGCCAGGGCTCCCCCAGTGGTGTCTGACAGACATTTCCGGGAGAGTGTTCAGTTTTGTATACAGGACTGTACTCACCACCACAGACTTCGATTTGCGGGTTTACCCTTGATGGGCTGCCTGGGCTTTGAATCCTGCTGCGTGAGTACCGCCGTGTGGATTGCAGGTTTCGTGCCATTCATCGGGAATGAGGCCGCTGTGGCCGCGGGCTCAATAAAGCTGGTTGCGCGATAGTGCGGTCAGCGCGGCCTGAAGGTTGCTCCGGGCGCGAGCCTCGTAGCGCTCAAAAAACCAGGGTGTGCTGTAAATGCGGGGACGGTCCAGGAATGACTGCAGCACCGCGCTGCGCCCTTTGACGTAGCGCGGCCAGCGCACCCAGCGGTACTCGCTGCGGACATCGCGTTCAAACTGCCGGTAGACCGCTTCGCCTTGGCCCAGGATGGCCAGGTCGATATCGACCACCCACTGCGCGTCGCCAGGCGAGGGAACAGCTTGGTGACGGGTGTCGAGAATGTGGCTGCTGATAGTGGCGATCAGCGAAGGGTTCAGGCCCGCCGTGCGCAGGAAGCTTTCGGCCCAGAGCGCGCTCTTTTCTTCATTGAGCGGCCGCCAGGGCCAGTAAATGGCGTCGTGAAACCAGAGCGCGAGCTCGACGGCGATGGCATCGTCCAGCTGGCCGCGCACATCATCGACGTGGCGCAGGCAGGCTCGCAGGTGCGGTGTGTTGTGATAGCGGCGCGGCCAGCGCGCCCAGCTGCGGATCAGGCGCTTGCCTTCGCGGCTCCACGCGCTGCCGCTTTGATGAAGATGCGCGCCGAGGGTCTCCCAGCGCGCGAGCAGTTCGTCGTAGTGGGCCGGGGCGAACCACATCGGCGCAAGTCAGGCGGGCAGTTGGCCCAGCAACAAAAACTCCATGAGCGCCTTCTGCGCATGCATCCGGTTTTGGTTCCGGCCCGCGACCTTCGGCCGCTTCACGTGCGCTTCGCGCACATGAGCCTGCACCGAAACAGCATGCCGGCGCTGCGCGCCGTCAGCTCGCATGCTATGCGAGCTGCCCGAGCAAAAGGAACTCCATGAGTGCCTTTTGCGCGTGCATCCTGTTTTCCGCCTCATCCCAGACCACCGATTGCGGGCCGTCGATCACCTCGGCTTCGACTTCTTCGCCGCGGTGAGCCGGCAGGCAGTGCATGAAGAGCGCGTCGGGCTTGGCGGCGCGCATCATTTCGGTGTCCACGCACCAGTCGGCAAAGGCCTTCTTGCGTGCTTCGTTTTCGGCTTCGTAGCCCATGCTGGTCCATACGTCGGTGGTGACGAGGTCGGCGCCGGCGCAGGCCTGCATCGGGTCTTTGAAGACCTTGTAGCTTTCAGCGGAGCGGATACCCGCGATGGACTGGTCGACCTCATAGCCGCCCGGCGTACTCACATGCACCTTGAAGCCGAGGATTTCGGCGGCCTGAAGCCAGGTGTTGGCCATGTTGTTGCCGTCGCCCACCCAGGCTACCGTCTTGCCCTTGATGGAGCCGCGGTGCTCGATATAAGTGAAGATATCGGCCAGGATCTGGCAGGGGTGGAACTCGTTGGTCAGGCCGTTGATGACGGGCACGCGCGAGTGCTCGGCGAAGCGGTCGATCTTGGTCTGTTCAAAGGTGCGGATCATCACCAGGTCGACCATGCGGCTGATGACTTTGGCGCTGTCTTCAATCGGCTCAGCGCGGCCCAGCTGGCTGTCACCGGTGGTCAGGTGCACCACGCTGCCGCCCAGCTGGTACATGCCGGCTTCAAAGCTCACGCGCGTGCGCGTCGAGGCTTTTTCGAAAATCATCGCCAGCGTGCGGTCGACCAGTGGCTGGTGTTTTTCGTAGGTTTTGAATTTCTTCTTGATGATGGCGGCGCGTTCAAACAGGTAAGCGTATTCGGCCGCGTTCAGGTCGCTGAACTGCAGGTAGTGCCGAACCGCGGCAGGAGTGGAGGGGATCGCAGTGGTCACGCGTTTTTCTCTTTCAACAGCTGTTTGATCAGCGGCACCAGGATGGCCACCGCTTCGTCGGCCTCGGCCGTGGTCATGATGAGTGACGGCACCATGCGGATGACGGTGTCGGCGGTCACGCTCAGCAGCAGGCCGTTTTCGGCGGCGCGGCCCAGCAACTCGCCGCAGGGCACGGTCAGCTCAATGCCCAGCATCAGGCCGCGGCCGCGGATTTCTTTCAGGCCTTTTTCGCCGGCCAGTTCGCGCGCCAGCGCCGCGCGCAGGTGGTCGCCCACCTTCACGGCATTGGCCAGCAGGCCTTCTTCTTCCATGATGCGCAGGGTTTCGACACCGGCGCGCATGGCCAGGGGGTTGCCGCCAAAGGTGGTGCCATGGTTGCCGGGGCCAAAGATGTGAGCGGCCTTGGGCCCGGCCACCACGGCGCCGATCGGCACACCCGAGCCCAGGCCCTTGGCCAGCGGCATCACGTCGGGTTTGATGCCGGCCCACTGATGGGCAAACCACTTGCCGGTGCGGCCCATGCCGCATTGCACTTCGTCGATCATCAGCAGCCAGTCGCGTTCGTCGCACAACGCCCGCACATCGCGCAGGTAGTCGTCCTTCATGCTGTTGATGCCGCCTTCACCCTGGATGGCTTCAAAGAACACGGCGACCACATTGGGGTTGTTGGCCGTAGCGGCCTTCAGCGCGTCGATGTTGTTGAGCGGCACGCGGATAAAGCCTTCGACCAGCGGGCCGAATCCGGCTTGCACCTTGGGGTTGCCGGTGGCGCTCAGGGTGGCAATGCTGCGGCCGTGGAAGGCTTTTTCATACACCACGATTTCGGGGCGCTCAATGCCCTTGTCGTGACCAAACTTGCGCGCCAGCTTGAGCGCGGCTTCGTTGGCCTCCAGGCCGGTGGAGCAGAAAAACACGTTTTCCAGGCCCGACAGTTCCACCAGTTTGGCAGCCAGCGTTTCCTGCAGCGGCACATGGTAGTAATTGGAGCTGTGGATCAGCTTGGCGATCTGGTCCTGCAGAGCCGGCACCAGCTTGGGGTGGTTGTGGCCCAGCGTGTTGACGGCAATGCCGCCCAGCGCGTCGAGGTAAGCCTTGCCGTTGACGTCCCAGACGCGGCAGCCCTGGCCGTGGTCCAGCGCGATGGGCAGGCGGCCGTAGGTGTTCATCACGTGAGGGGAGGCGGCTTCGATGTGCTTGGGCAGGGCTGCGGTCATGGAGAACTCCGGGACAAGGGCTGTAACAGGGCGGAAAATCGGAGGCCCGCAGCGAATAGATGCGGGCCTGGGCTGATTTTAGGCCTAGAGTTTGCGGGCTTTTGTGACGATCCTGCATCACTGCAATGCAGGTTTCCGGGCGCTTCTCTGGGGCCCTCATCATTGAAAATTACTCGCCAAGTCTTATATAAGAGTCACAAATACGATAGAATTGTTGTGCGGTGCAGCATGGGGTGAATACGATCCCTTTCCCACGTCAGGCGCCGCAAAAACCCTCCATCCGATGGTCTCCAACACCGCCAAAGAAGTCTTCATACAGGGTATTACCCGCGACGGCAAAACCTTCCGGCCCAGCGATTGGGCCGACAGGCTGTGCGGTGTGATGAGCCATTTCCGCCCGGGCGGCCCGCAGCCCGGCAGCCACCTCACCTATTCCCCCTGGTGCGTGCCCACCGTCATCAACGGCGTGAAATGTGTGGTCGTGAATTCGGAACTGCGTGAGGCCGAGCCCATGGCCTGGGATTTCGCCATCAACTTCGCCAAAGACAATGATCTGCAGATGGCTGAGGCCTGCCTGATCCCCGACGCGCCGCACAAAGACTGAGGTTTTTGAAGCGCCAACAAAAAAGCCGTCTTTCGACGGCTTTTTTGCTTTGCTGCAGCGCACCCTACAAAACGGCGGACGGTATGTTCGTGAGAAGCATGCCGTCCGGGCGATTTGCCTAATTGCTTAGGCGGCCTTTGCGGGGGCCAGTGCCAGGGCTTTCACCTTGGCGGACAGGCGGCTCTTGTCGCGCGCTGCCTTGTTCTTGTGGAAGATGCCCTTGTCGGC
>Ga0136846_1235303_pt1 | contig 30817 bp, 27 predicted proteins | sample HopSoiMetagenom2_FD_96841 | JGI IMG/M metagenome (GOLD analysis project Ga0136846, IMG submission 96841) | Grasslands soil microbial communities from Hopland, California, USA - 2 Assembly 2016 (version 4) | ecosystem: Environmental > Terrestrial > Soil > Grasslands | place: USA: Hopland...
CGCTCCCGTCCTCACGCCCCCGTCCTCACCACGCCAGCTGGGCGATCTCCTCCGCGACCACCGCGCACGCGTCCGCCACCGGGTCGATCAGCGGGAAGTGACCGACGTCCGCCAGCAGCGTCAGCCCGACCACCTCACCGGCCTTCGCCGCCGCGTCCGCGTACGACTCGGCGACGATCTCCGGTACGTCGGTGTCGGCGCGCCCCTGTACGAGGGTGGTCGCGATACCGGTGGGCAGCAGCAGCGCCGGGTCGGCGTAGGGCTGCCGTTCCGCGAAATGCCCTTCGCCGCCCAGGAGTTGACGGGCGGCGTCGGAGCAGACGGCCAGCTTCTCGGCGACCGCGAAGTCCGCGATCGGGGCGAGGGCGACCACGCCGCGCAGGGGGGCGGGGCGGGGCAGGAACCAGGGCGCGTCGGCGGGGAGCAGGTGCCGGGCGGCGACCCACAGGGCCAGGTGACCGCCCGCCGAGTGCCCGGTGACGACCGTGCGGCGCGGGTCGGCCTGCGGAAGGTGGGCCGCCGCGATCGCGGGCAGGGCGTCGAGCGCCGCCGCGAGGTCGTCGAAGGTGTCGGGCCAGCGCCCGGCGACAGCGGGGTCGTCGTCGCCCCGCCGGTACTCCACGTTGGCCACGGCGAACCCGCGCCGGGCCAGGAACGCGGCGAACGGTGTGATGTGCCGGCGGTCGTACGGCGCCCGCCAGGCACCGCCGTGCACCACGACGACCAGCGGCGCGCTGCTGTCGTCAGGCAGCGACCGGGGGCCCTGCGGAGCGTAGAAGTCGATCACCTGGTCCGGGTGGTCGCCGTACGCGGCGGTGGCGTCCGGGGCGACGGGCGCGTGCGAGAAGGCCGACTTCTCCTCCGCCGCGCGCGCGGCCGCGGCACTGGCCCCCGCGGCGCCGTGCTCACGTGCTACGGCATCGTCCGGCATTGCTCCAACCTCTCAGCGACGTAAAGGAATTGGCGGACCTGGAGAGAATTCGGCCGTCGCCGGGACGCTATCAGGCCCCGTGACGTGCGCCGACACGCGGAAGGGACGCCGGCCCCTTGCCCGGCACCGCGCGGGCGGCCCGCGACGCGGCGAGGGCCGGCGTGACGTACACGCCGGCCCCACCGCACCACACACGCACACGCACACGCACCGGACTCAGCCGGCGACGACCTCACCCAGCACCCGAGCCGCCCGCTCCACGTCCGCGAACCCGACGTACAGCGGAGTGAACCCGAACCGCAGCACGTCCGGCCGCCGGAAGTCGCCGACGACGCCCCGCTCGATGAGCCGCGCCATCACCGCGCCCGCGTCGGAGCACCGCAGCGCGATCTGGCTCCCGCGCTCGGCGTGCGCGTCCGGCGTCACCGACTCGACGCGGCCCTCGGGGACGTACTCGTCGACGCATTCCAGGAAGAAGTCGGTCAGGGCAAGGGACTTGGCCCGTACGGCGTCGATGCCGACGCCCTCCCATACGTCGAGGGCCGACTCCAGGGCGAGCATGGACAGGATGTCCGGCGTACCGACCCGCCCGCGCGTCGCACCCGGGGCGGGCGCGTACTCGGGCCGCATGCCGAAGGGGTCGGCGTGCGAGGTCCAGCCGGGGAGCGGGGAGTCGAACCGCTCCTGGTGCGCCTGGTTCACGTACAGGTAGGCGGGCGAACCGGGCCCGCCGTTCAGGTACTTGTAGGTGCACCCCACGGCGAGATCCACGCCGTGCTCGTCCAGCCCGACCGGCAGGGCGCCCGCGCTGTGGCACAGGTCCCAGACGGCCAGGGCGCCGGACGCGTGGATCGCGGCGGTGAGGGCGGGCAGGTCGTGCAGCCGGCCGGTGCGGTAGTCGACGTGGTTGAGCAGGACAGCGGCGGTACGCTCGCTCAACTCCCCTGCCACGGCGCCCGGTTCGAGCGCACGCAGGGTGCAGCCGGTCATCCGGGCGGCGGACTCGGCGATGTAGCCGTCGGTGGGGAAGGTGGTGGCGTCGACAAGAATCTCGTCCCGCCCCTCACCGGCCATCCTTACGGCCCCCACAAGCGCCTTGAAAACATTGACACTTGTCGAGTCGCCGACGACGACCTGTCCGGCCGCCGCACCCACCAGCGGAGCGATACGGTCACCGATCCGCTCGGGCGCGGTCCACCACCCGCTCTCGTCCCAGGACCGGATGCGCAGCTCGCCCCACTCCCGGCGCACGACGTCGTCGAGCCGGCCGGGGACGGACGCGGGCAGCGCGCCGAGCGAGTTCCCGTCCAGGTAGGTGACGCCGAAGTCGAGCACGAACTTCTCGCGTACCTTGGCGAGTTCGTCGCGCGAGTCCAGTTCCCGGGCCTGGTCGTCCTTGGCGGGCAGCAACTTGGGGGTAGGCCGCTCAGACATGGGACCTCACCGTCCGTACGCGACCATTGGGCACTACGAGGAAAAAAGCTGCTGACCTGCTAAAACATGTCGTCATTGGTTCAGAGTAGGTCAGTGGGCCGTGCCCTTCCAGGGCACGGGAAAGCCCCATACGTGGGCCCTACGGGGGAAGGCTCAGGGTTACGTGGCCAATGTGCGAGAGCTCCACAGTTCGGGGAACACGTTCTTCTGCGCCCGCTTCTCCAGCCAGGCCACCCCGGCGGAACCGCCGGTACCCGCCTTGGCGCCCATCGCGCGCCGGGTGGCGACGAGATGGTCGTTGCGCCAACGCCACACCAGCTCGGCGACATCCGTCAACGCCTCGCCGAGGCGGGCGAGTTGGTCCTCGGAGTCGCCGGAGTAAAGGAGGGCCCAGACGGCCTCGACCTCGGCCGAGGGCTCGTACCGCTGGGACACGTCCCGGGACAGGACGGCGTCCGGAACGGCGTACCCGCGCCGGGCGAGCAGCCTCAACACCTCGTCGTACAGGCTCGGTTCGTGCAGCGCCTTCTCCAACTCGGCGTGCACGCGCGGGGCCGCGCGGTGCGGTACGAGCATCGACGCGGACTTCTCGCCGAGCAGGAACTCCATCCGCCGGTACATCGCGGACTGGAACCCGGAGCCCTCACCGAGAGCGGCGCGGTACGAGTTGAACTGGGCGGGGGTGAGCTGGGCGAGGGGGCGCCACGAGGCGTTGAGCGCCTCCAGCTCACGCACGGAACGCTTGAGCGCGGCGACGGCGGTGGGTACGTCCTCGCCGCGCAGCGCCTTCGAGGCGGTCTCCCACTCGTGCACGATGACCGTGAACCACAGCTCCATGACCTGGGTCGTCACCAGGAAGACCATCTCTCCGGGGTCGTCGGAGAGGGTGTGCTGGAGGTGGGTGAGGACGTCGGCCTGGACGTAGTCCTCGTACGGCGTGGTACCGGCGAAGTCGAGATGCGGGGTCTCGGGCTCCGAAGCCTCGGGGGGCTGAGCCTGGAGGGACATCGCTGTCTCCTGTTGTACTCCGGGTAGCGGTCCGCCCCTGCCGAATTCCGACACGGGGGCCCCGGTCCCCGGGGCATTGAACACAATCGTGCCCCGAACGCGCAAGGCCCGCCTGTTCACGTCAAAGGCGGGCCTCGCAGTACAGACAGGGGAATACGGGGGACTACGGGAGGACTACGGGGGACTACTGGCCGAGCGTCTGGGCCGCGGTCGGGGAGGAGTCCTTCAGGAACTGGGTGCAGCGCTCGTACTCCTCCTGCTCACCGATCGAACCGGCGGCGCGGGCGAGGGCGTGCAGGGCCCGCAGGAAGCCACGGTTCGGCTCGTGCTCCCAGGGCACCGGCCCGTGGCCCTTCCAGCCGGCGCGGCGCAGGGAGTCGAGGCCGCGGTGGTATCCGGTACGGGCGTAGGCGTACGACTCGACGACGCTGCCGCGTTCGAACGCGTCGTCGGCGAGCTGGGCCCAGGCGAGGGAGGAGGTGGGGTGTTTCGCGGCGACGTCGGCGGGGGCGGTGCCGTTCGCGAGGAGCTCGCGGGGCTCGGGGTAGTCGGGGAGGTGGGTGGGGGGCGGCCCGCCGAGCAGGTTTTCATGAAGGCTCATGGTCCCAGTCTGGGGTATCGGAGGGGTTTTCTTTCGCCCCCGCCGCCCCTACCCGTCCCGTTCTCGGGGGCGCTGCCCCCGAACCCCCGCTCCTCTAACGCCGGAGGGGCTAATTTTCAGCAGGGTCTGAGGGCGCGGCCCCCAGGGGACGGTCGCCCACCCCCTCCAGCGGTGGAGCCGTCACGAAGCCGTGCGTCCGGCACTCCGGCGTCGCACACCCGGCCCCCGGCCTCCGCACCGTCAAAAACGCCACCCCCGACCCCACCACCAAAATCCCCGCACACACCACCATCGCCCGCCCGAACGCCTCGTCGAACGCCCCCGCCGACCGGTACGCCTCCTCCCCCATCCCCGTCACCAGCGGCAACGTCGCGACAGCGACCAGCCCCGCCGCCCGCGCCGCCGCGTTGTTGACCCCGCTCGCCAGCCCCGCCCGCTCCGTCCCCACCGACGCCAGCACGCTCGCCGTGAGCGGCGCGACCAGCGTCACCATGCCCAGCCCGAGCACCAGCACGGCGGGCAGCACATCGGCGCCGTACGACGCCCCGGCACCCACCCGCAGCATCAGCAGCATCCCCGCCGCACACAGCAACGGCCCCACCGTCAGCGGCACGCGCGGGCCGATCCGCACGGCCAGTTCCCCGGAGCGCGCCGACAGCAGCAGCATCAGGGCGGTGGTCGGCAACAGGGCCGTACCGGCGCCCAGGGCCGAGTAACCGGACACCACCTGGAGCTGGAGCGCGGACAGGAAGAAAAAGCCGCCGAAGGCCGCGTACACGCACAGGGTGACCAGGTTGACGGCCGTGAACTGGCGCGACGCGAAGATGTCCAGCGGCATCATCGCGTCTTCGGCGCGCCGCCGCTCGACGTACACGAAGGCCACACCCGCCGCGATCCCCGCAGCCGCCGAGAGAACGACGACCAGGGAACCGGACCTGGCCTCGATCAGCGCGTACGTCACCATCGCGAGCGCGAAAGCGCCCAGCGCCGCGCCGAGGACGTCGAAGCGGCCGTGCCGCGTACGGCCGTCGCCGGACTCGGGGACATGCCGTACGGCGATGGGGGCGCAGAACAGCGCCAGCGGGACGTTGAGCAGGAACACCCACCGCCACCCCGGACCGTCCACCAGCCAGCCGCCCAGGAACGGGCCGACCGCCGCGCCGATGCCCCCGAAGCCGGACCACAGGCCGACCGCGCGCCCCCGGTCGTCGGGGTGGAAGGAGGCCTGGATGATGGCGAGGGAGCCGGGCGTGAGGAGCGCGCCGCCGATGCCCTGCAGCGCGCGGGCGGCGACGAGGACGCCGACGTTCGGGGCGAGACCGCAGAGCAGCGAGGCGACGGCGAACCACACCACCCCGACCACGAAGACCCGGCGGCGGCCGTACCGGTCGCCGAGCGAACCGCCCAGCAGGATCAGACCGGCCAGCGTCAGCATGTACGCGTTGACCGTCCACTGGAGGGCGCCCAGATCGGTGTCGAGATCACGGCCGATGCGCGGCAGCGCGACGTTCACGACGGTCGAGTCCAGCAGGGCCATGCTGGAGCCGAGGACGGTGGTCAGCAGGATCCACTTGCCCTGGGGTGAGGCGAGCCGCACATCCGACATGCCCCCAGGTATACAGCGAGCCCGGCGCCGTGGGCAGACGCCGGGCTCGCGAAAACCGCCGAAACGACCGGCCGGCTACTTGATCTTCGTACCGGCCGACCGCAGGTCCTGCGTGGCGACGACGACACGCGCGGCCATGCTCGCCTCGGCCAGCTTGCCCCACGTACGCGGGTCGTAGGTCGACTTGGAGCCGACCTCGCCGTCGACCTTGAGGACGCCGTCGTAGTTGCGGAACATGTGGTCCGCGATGGGACGGGTGAAGGCGTACTGCGTGTCCGTGTCGAGGTTCATCTTCACGACGCCGTTCTCCAGCGCGGTGGCGATCTCCTCCGCGGAGGAGCCCGAGCCGCCGTGGAAGACGAAGTCGAACGGCTGCGAGCCGGCCGGCTTGCCGTACTTGGCGGCGACGCCCTCGTTCAGCTCCTTGAGCAGGTCGGGACGCAGGACGACGTTGCCCGGCTTGTACACACCGTGGACGTTGCCGAAGGACGCGGCGAGCAGGTAGCGGCCCTTCTCACCGAGACCGAGGGCCTCGACCGTACGCACGGCGTCGTCGACGGTCGTGTAGAGGGAGTCGTTGATCTCGTGCGAGACACCGTCCTCCTCGCCACCGGTCGGCGTGATCTCGACCTCGAGGATGATCTTCGCGGCGGCGGCGCGGGCCAGCAGCTCCTGCGCGATGGAGAGGTTGTCGGCGAGGGTCTCCGCCGAGCCGTCCCACATGTGGGACTGGAACAGCGGGTTGCGGCCGGCCTTCACGCGCTCCTCGGAGACCGCGAGCAGCGGACGTACGTACCCGTCGAGCTTGTCCTTCGGGCAGTGGTCCGTGTGCAGCGCGACCGTGACCGGGTACTTCTCGGCGACGATGTGCGCGAACTCGGCCAGCGCGACGGAACCGGTGACCATCTCCTTGCTGTACTGGCCACCGAGGAACTCCGCACCACCAGTCGAGATCTGGATGATGCCGTCGCTCTCCGCCTCCGCGAAGCCGCGCAGCGCAGCGTGCAGGGTCTGGGACGAGGTCACGTTGATGGCCGGGTAGGCGAACTTGCCTGCCTTTGCCCGGTCAAGCATCTCGCTGTAGACCTCAGGGGTTGCGATGGGCATGTGTCCGCTCCTCGTGATGTGCGTGCGGGTTGGCGATCTGAAGAGATCCGGCGTACTGCGCGTACCTATGGCCCTGACCTAGACCTGGCTGCGAGACCTGGGAAGCGACGTCATCGTCGGCCCCATCTTTCCAGACGTTTCGCCCGGTACTGAGACCGGTCCGGAGCCCGGTCCGGAGCCCGGTCCGGAGCCCGGTGCCCAGCCCGGTACTCAGTCCAGGCCCAGGTCGCTCTTCGAGTACGCGAAGAGGTACGGGACTCCGGCGCCCTGCTCGATCTTCTCGGCGGCGCCCGTCGCCCGGTCGACGATGGTCGCCACGCCCACCACCTCGGCGCCGGCCTCGCGCACGGCCGCCACGGCGGTCAGGGGGGAGTCGCCGGTCGTGGACGTGTCCTCGACGACCAGCACGCGCCGTCCGGCGATGCCCGGTCCCTCGACACGTTTCTGCATCCCGTGCGCCTTGGCCGCCTTGCGCACGACGAACGCGTCGAGGCGCTGCCCCCGAGCCGCGGCGGCGTGCATCATCGCCGTGGCGACCGGGTCGGCGCCCATGGTCAGCCCGCCCACGGAGTCGAACTCCAGCCCGGCCTGTGCCGCCAGATCGAGCAGCACCTGCCCGACCAGCGGCGCGGCCTGGCCGTCGAGGGTGACGAGGCGCAGGTCGATGTAGTAATCGGCCTCGATCCCCGACGACAGGGTCACCTTGCCGTGCACGACGGCCTTGTCCTTGATCTGCTGCAGCAGCGCGCCGCGTACGTCTACGTCACTCATGGCAGCCAGCGTAGACGTCGCGTCGTCACAGGCTCCGCCAGCTCCAGGTCGTCGACGCTTCGAGCGGCTCGATCGGCGTGACGAGACGCGGCAGGGTGTTGAGCCCGTTGGGCGGGCCGGTCTGCGGCTCCACGCACACGGCGGCCTCCTGCTCGTCGTACACGACGACCCATTCCTCGGGGCTGGTCACCTTCAGCTCGAGCCGCTGCGGCCAGGTGAGGGTGACGTCGACACCGCCGGGCATGCCGAAGCAGTCGTCCCAGGGGCCGGGCTTCGGGTCGAGACGCTTCCCGGTGGGCAGGTGGTCGTCGCCGCGCTCCTCCTGCCAGGCCGGCGTGAAGGCGACCTGCACCTCCCCCGGCGCGTCCCCGCCGCCGAGGCTCCGGTTGAACCAGGGGTGCCAGCCGATCTGCGCCGGGAAGGAATCGCCGTACGTCTCCACGGACATGGTGAGGGTCAGCGCGTCCGGGGTCAGCGCGACGACCTGGGTGACGCGCCCGGGGTAGGGCCACGGCTCCACGAGGTCGTACGTGATCACGGCCTGATCGGCGGAGGTGTGGGCGACGCGCCAGGCACCGTCGCGGACGGTGCCGTGGATGGCGTGCGGCCCGGCGTTGAGGGGGAGTTGACGGACGGTGCCGCCGTCGAGGAACCGTCCGTCGCGGGTACGCCCGCACCAGGGGACCATCGGAAAGCACCCGAACTTGTCGCCCTGCCGCAGCAGTTCGACTCCGCCGACGCGCAACCCTCCGACCCGGCCGCCGTTTTCCGGCTGCACGGTCACCTCCGCGTCACCCGCGGCCAGCGTGATGTCATCGTTACTCACGCGTCGACCCTACCGGGCGCCCCGGCCCGGGCCGGGGCGCGGTGGCGGACGGGAACCGATCGGCACGGATTTGGTCAGTTCCACGATCGGCACGAAGGGCGTGCGCGACCCCGCGCTCGTGAAATCCCCCGACGGCAGCAAGTACCGGGCCGTCGCCACCGACCTGTGCATCAACTGCGGCTCGACGTACGCCAACCGTGGCTGCTCGGCGCCGCCGGGCTGGTCCCCGGCGGAAAGAACGCGTGGGCGCCCGAGGCGATCGACCGCTACACCGCCACTACGCGTACGAGCTTCGCCTCGACCCCATCACCACCACCCTGGGCCGCGGCGACGCCACCTTCCGCCTGACGAACTGACCCGCCCGCCTTACGGAGTTCGCCGCTCCGGTGGCGGGTCAACGGCTCCGGCGACTATCCCAGCCGCCGGAGCCATCTCCTTCACCTCAGCGCCGCTTCCGCAACGCCCGTCCCACCACGATCGCCGACGCCACCACCAACGCGGCGGCCGGCGCGGCCCACCGCAGCGTCATGTTCGCCACCACCTGTTCCGGGGGCGGCACCGGGGCGTAGCGCCCCCTCGGCGGCGCGTGATCCACTTCCTCCGCGCTGCGCCCGATCATCGTCCGTCGCGCGTGCGCGGCCTCGGCCGGCGGCTCCACGGCGCTGACGAACCCCTCCGGCACCTGACCGCCCGAGTCGACGTCATCGTCACCGAGCCCGCCGGGATCGTCGGGAATGTCAGCGACGGCGGAAAGGCCGGCGTCGGAAACCTCGACCTCCACCACCCCCGACGGCCCCTCGGCCTCCGTTTCCCCGGCGACCGCGACCTCGCCCAGCCCCTCCCCGAACCGCCGGAGCAACCGCACCCCCGCCGCGGCGACCGCCTCCGCGGGAAGCTCGGTCACTCGCCCGTCCGCGGCCACCGTGCCCCCGAACACCAGTACGCAACCGCTCTCACCGGCACCCGCACCGCCGTCCGCGTCCTCGGCTCCCCGCACCCGCAACGTCAGCGCCAGTTTCACCGCGCCGCCCCCGCGCACCTCGACGGCATCGCCCTCCACGACGTACGCGTCCTCCGCCGCATCCGCCACAGCGACCCGCAGGGACCCGCGATAGGTGATCGTGTGCCCCGCGACCCGCACCTTCAGCCGGCCGGCGACCCCGGCGGCGGCAGGTTCGGTGCCCGCGTCCTGCTGGAGTCCGGGAACCGCGCGGGCAACGCGCGCGGGGTCGGCGAGAACGTCCCTCAGCCGCTCGACCGGAACCGGAACGAACACCTCATGGTCCATGAAACCCGAGAGTACCCAGGGTGGCCCCGGCCACACTCACGCATCCGCGGATTCGACGCGGTATCCCCGCTGATCCACACCCGCGCGGCCCCACCCCGCGCACCCTCCCGAGCGGCCCCGGTCCCCCTTCTCAGTAACGCGGATGGACAAGCGTCGAGGCCCGCGACCCCGCCACCCGCATCCGCGCCGCGGCCCGCGCGTCCGCCTCCAGCCGCGCCTGGGTGAGTGTCCGCAGCCGAGGCCCGGTCGCCTCGTCCACCCACAGCCGGGGAGCGGGTCCCGCCGCGGTCGCCAGCACGAACCCCCAGTCTCCCGGGGCCCGCACCGACCCCGCCGCCGCACGGTCCGGGCCGGCCGTGAGGCCGGTGTCGCCGCCAGTCACGACGTACGGCGCCGTGCGCAGGCCGGCGGCCCTGATGGTCGCCTCGACGGTCCAGAAGTCGCGCGGCCGGGAGGAGACCGGCCCGCCGTGCACGACCAGCCGGCCGCCGTCGGTGAGCACCCGGCGCGCGAGCCCGTAGAACTCCTGCGAGTACAGCTTCGTACTCGCCGTGATGCCGGGATCCGGCAGGTCCGAGACGACCACGTCGTACGCGGCCCGCGCACCGCGCAGCAGCCGGAAGGGGTCCGTCGTCGTCACATGGACGCGCGGGTCGTCGAACGCGTGCTCGTTCAGGGCGGCCAGCGCCGGGTCCCGGCGCGCCAGCCGCACCACGTCCGCGTCCAGCTCGACGACGTCCACCCGCCGTACGCCCGGCCGGCGCAGCACCTCCCGCGCGGCGAGCCCGTCGCCGCCGCCGAGGACGAGCACGCGCGCGTGCGGGCCGTTCATCGCGGGGTGGACGAGTGCCTCGTGGTAGCGCCGCTCGTCGCGCCCGCCGACCCGCAGCCGGCCGTCGAGGAACAGGTTCAGGGGCCGCCCGTCGGTGCCGCCGGTGAGGACGACCTCCTGTACGCCGGTCCGCAGCGCCACTCGTACGTCGTCGCCGTACACCGCGTGCCGGGCGGCGCGTTCGAAGTCGCCGACGAGTACGGCCGCGGCGGCCAGGACCGCGATCACGGTCACGTTGGCCACCGCCAGCAGCCAGCGTCCGCGCCGGGTGAGGTCCCGCCGGAACAGGCCGAGGACGAGCGCGCCGCCGACCAGCGCGTTGACCGTGCCGGTGAGCAGGGCGCCGGTGAGCTGGCCGAGCCAGGGGAGCAGCAGGAAGGGGAAGGCGAGCCCGCCGACCAGTGCGCCCACGTAGTCCGCGGCGAACAGGTCGGCGACGGCGCCGCCCGCGTCCTGGCGGCGGATGCGCTGGATCAGCTCCATGAGCAGCGGCACCTCGGCGCCGATCAGCAGGCCGATGGCGAGGGAGAAGGTGACGAGGAGGACGCGGGGGCCGTTCGCCCACGGGCCGCCCCAGTCGCCGGTCCACGCGAACACCGCGTACAGGGCCATCGCACTGCATCCGCCGACCAGGGCGAGCGCCGCCTCGACCGCGCCGAATCCGGCCGCGGCGCGGCAGCGCAGGCGCTTCGCGGCGAGCGAGCCGATGCCCATCGCGAACACCATCACGGACAGGACGACGGACGCCTGGGTGACCGAGTCGCCGATCAGGTACGAGGCGAGCGCGACGAGCTCCAGTTCGTACACCAGTCCACAGGCCGCACAGACGAATACCCCGGCGAGGACGAGGAACCGGCCGAGGCCGGGCCGGACGGGCAGCCGCGCGGGGCCGTCCCAGGACGGGGGACTGCCCGGCGCGGCCGGCACGTGCGCTTCGATCACGGTGGGAACGCTACGTCACACCCTTGGTGCACCCTGTCACCCACACGTGTGGTTTCTGTTTACCCGGAGGAAGGTGGTGTGAACTTCCGGAGCCGCACTCGGAGTGTCCTCGGGAGGTCCTCGGAGTGCCCTCGGAGGGTCAGAGTGCCGCCGTCACCCGTACCCCCACCCGCGTCCTGGTCGCCACCAGCTGCCCGTCCTGCGGGTAGGCGTGCCAGGTCCGCCAGTGCACCTGGCCCTCGTGCCGCTGGGCCAGCATCGCGGTGAAGGCGTGCGGGCTGCCGGGGAAGACGCCGGCCAGGCCGTGCGGATGGTCCGCGACCAGGGCCAGCAGTTCCTGGGCGCGTCCCGCGAACGACCCCGGCGACAGGACTTCGACTCTCGCCGCGAACTCGTACTCCCAGTCGTCGATCCGTTTGGCCACGCCGAGCGGAAGGGGGGTGCTGGAACCCGGGATGCACGCGACCGTCTCCGAGCAGATGCCCGCTCGCTCCTCGAGCAGCACCTGATGGGAGGCGCCGAGGAGTCTCAACTGAAGTTTCGCGTCCTCGAGTTCGAGGTCGAGGGTGGCGAGAGCGGGCAGCGGCTCCCGGCCCAGGGCCCAGGCGAGATCGGCCGCGCGCGTGTCGGTGTAGGTGGTGTTAAGGGTCGTGAGCATGGGTCGGCTCCGCTAGCACGCATGAGGGAGGTGTGGACGAGGGAGGTGTGGACGAGCGGGGTGTGGTCCGGCGCGCTCCGGTCGACAGGCGTCGATGGCGGGAGATCGGTCCGGTCAGCCCAGTCAGGAGGACGTCCGAGGGGCCGTGTTGGTGGCTTAGAGGGAATCATGAACGATGGCGCCGCAACAGCGTTTTTACCCAACTTCGTGGGGATTCCATCCCCTAGAGGGCTTCACAGCTCAACTGTTCAACCGCGGCATGCGCCCGGGCGTGCGAAGGACGCCCACGAGCCGTCGTACGAGCGCCCGCCGGGGCGACGTGTGTGCGTACGTCGTCCCGGCGGGCGCTCCCCCCGTGTTCCGGACGCGGTTCCCCCTTGCCGGGGGTCCGGAGCTCAGCTGCCCCGTGTCAGCTGCCTCCGCCGCATCCGCCGCCTCCCCCGCAGGAGGACCCTCCGCCGCACGACGAGCCGCCTCCGCAGGAGGAGGAACTCGAACCGCACGACGAGCCGCTCCCGGAGTCGACGCCGCCGGAGCCCGCCGCTCCCCCGGCCCACCAGCTGTCGCTTCCCCCGCTGCCCCGCTGCCGCCGGTAGTGCCCCGACCGGACCCTCCGCGAGCTCCCCCGTGCGGCCCGGACCACCGCGGTCACCACGATGAACAGGCCTGCCAGGATGACTATGGCGATGATGCCTGCGCCCATGACGTCACCCTCCTCTCGTTCCCCGAGGCGGCCCCCCGTGGGCGCCTCGCCGTCTTGCGTGACGGGGGGATTCCCGCCCCTGTCAGCCGCCAAAGCAGAGTTGAGGAAGTCCAGAGCTTCGGCGCAGGATGGCGACCATGACCAGCAGCGAACGCCCCTTCCTCAATCGCCGGCTCGCCGAGTTCGGGACGACGATCTTCGCTGAGATGTCGGCGCTCGCCGTCACCACCGGCTCGATCAACCTGGGCCAGGGCTTCCCGGACACCGACGGCCCGGAGGAGATCCGCGAGGCCGCCGTACGGGCGCTGCGCGACGGCCGCGGCAACCAGTACCCGCCGGGTCCGGGCGTCCCCGAGCTGCGGACGGCGATCGCCGCGCACCAGGAACGCCGGTACGGACTGTCGTACGCCCCCGACCGCGAGGTCCTGGTGACGGCGGGCGCGACGGAGGCCATCGCGGCGGCCCTGCTGGCCCTGGTGGAGCCCGGCGACGAGGTCATCGCCCTGGAGCCGTACTACGACTCCTACGCGGCGTGCATCGCCATGGCGGGCGCCGCGCGCGTACCGGTCACACTGCGCCCCCACGAGGGCGCGTTCCGCCTGGATCTGGACGAGCTGCGGGCGGCGGTGACACCCCGTACCCGGCTGCTCCTGATCAACACCCCGCACAACCCGACGGGCACCGTCCTGACCCGCGACGAACTGACCGAGATCGCGCGCCTGGCCGTGGAGCGCGACCTGCTGGTGGTGACCGACGAGGTGTACGAGCACCTGGTCTTCGACGACGCCGAACATCTGCCGCTGGCCTCCTTCCCGGGGATGCGCGAACGGACGGTCTCTATCGGGAGCGCCGGGAAGTCGTTTTCGTTCACTGGATGGAAAGTGGGCTGGGTCACATCCACTCCGGAGCTGGTCTCGGCGGTCCGCTCGGCGAAGCAGTTCCTGACGTATGTGGCGTCGGGGCCGTTCCAGTACGCGGTGGCGGAAGCCCTGTCGCTCCCGGACACCTACTTCGAGTCCTTCCGTGAGGAGATGCGCCGGAAGCGGGACCTGCTGTCGGCGGGCCTGAAGGAGGCGGGCTTCGAGGTCTTCACCCCCTCGGGCACGTACTTCGTCACCACCGACATCCGCCCCCTCGGCGCGGCGCTGTCCAAAGAGGGCGACGGCTTCGCCTTCTGCCGCGCCCTCCCGGAACGCGCGGGCGTCGTCGCCATCCCGAACGCGGTCTTCTACGACCACCGCGAGGAGGGCGCGCCCTTCGTACGGTTCGCGTTCTGCAAGCAGACCTCGGTGCTGGAGGAGGCGGTGGGGCGGCTCAAGGCACTCGGGAGCTAGGGAGCCAGGGGCTGGCGGCCACGCCAGGAAACGGCGAGAGCCCGGCCTTCCGGCCGGGCTCCTCCATACACAGGCAGGACTACGCTTCGTCGTCCTCGGGCTTCTCCGCGTCCTCGGCGCCTTCGGCGTCCGGCTCCAGGCCGAGCTGCTCGACGAGCCACTTGTCGAACTCGATCGCGGCCCGCACCCAGCTCACCGTCGACGAGACGAAGTGCTCCAGGCTCACCCCGGTCCCGATCAGCATCTGCGCCTCACCGATCAGACGGACGGTGCCGTCGTCGTGGGTGTGGCTGTAGACCTTGGGCCACAGGGTCCGGCGGTTCCAGTCGTCGATCGACTCGAGAAGCACGGGCTTCTCCTCGATCTGGTGGGGACGGTCGTAGAAGGTACGCACCGAGAAGACCTGCTGGTCGCCCTCACCACGGAACATGAAGTACGTACGGAACTGCTCCCACGGCGCCGCGAGGTCACCCTCGTCGTCGATGACGTACTTCAGCTCCATCTGTTCGAGGAGCTGCTTCACAAGGTCCTGATCCGGGACGACGGGGCCTGCGGGGCCGCCGGACTGCGGCTCGGGCTGGCCCCCGAAGTTCGGAATCGAGGACGGGTCGATGGTCATTCTTGGACACTCCTGCACTCGTCTGGCTCGTCCGGCCATCGCTGAGACCAGACCTACACGCCCCACCCTCTCTTGCTTCCCCCCCGACCGGCAACAGCCGCCCCCGTGTGCCGTGCCGAGGCGTCCGAAATCGGCGTACGAAGGCCTACGAGACACCGCAGGACCCCGCTCTCACCGAGCCCGGCCCCAGCGGCTCGTTACAGCGTCTTGCCCGTCGCCGGCCCCACGATCAGCCCCTCCCCGAACGCGTCCACCCGGACCGTGTCGCCGTCCTTGACCTCGCCCGCGAGGATCTCCTTGGCGAGGCGGTCGCCGATCGCCGTCTGGATCAGGCGGCGGAGCGGGCGGGCGCCGTAGGCCGGGTCGTTGCCCTCGTCGGCGAGCCAGGCCAGGGCGGCCGGGGTGACGTCGAGGGTGAGGCGGCGCTCGGCCAGGCGCTTGGCGAGACGGTCGATCTGGAGGCCCGCGATGCGCTCCAGTTCCGCCCTGTCCAGGGCGGAGAAGACAACGAGGTCGTCGAGCCGGTTCAGGAACTCCGGCTTGAAAGAGACCCGCACCACTTCCAGTACCTGCTGCTTCTTCTCCTCCTCCGGCGTAACCGGATCCACCAGGAACTGGCTGCCGAGGTTGGACGTCAGGATCAGGATCGTGTTGCGGAAGTCGACGGTACGGCCCTGCCCGTCCGTGAGGCGGCCGTCGTCGAGGACCTGGAGCAGGACGTCGAAGACCTCCGGGTGGGCCTTCTCGACCTCGTCCAGGAGCACCACGCTGTACGGGCGGCGCCGCACCGCTTCCGTCAGCTGGCCGCCCTCCTCGTAGCCGACGTAGCCGGGCGGGGCGCCGACGAGACGCGCGACGCTGTGCTTCTCCCCGTACTCCGACATGTCGATGCGGACCATGGCCCGCTCGTCGTCGAAGAGAAAGTCGGCCAGTGCCTTCGCCAGCTCCGTCTTGCCCACGCCCGTCGGGCCGAGGAAGAGGAAGGAGCCGGTGGGACGGTCGGGGTCCGCGATACCGGCCCTGGTCCGCCGTACGGCGTCCGAGACCGCCTGGACCGCCTCGGACTGGCCGATGAGCCTGCGGCCCAACTCCTCCTCCATGCGCAGGAGTTTCTGGGTCTCGCCCTCCAGGAGACGGCCGGCGGGGATGCCGGTCCAGGAGCCGACGACGTCGGCGATGTCGTCGGGGCCGACCTCGTCCTTGACCATGGTGTCCCTGGACGCCTCCTCCTCGGCCTCGGAGGCTGCCTCCAAGTCCCTTTCCAGGGTGGGGATCTCGCCGTAGAGGAGCTTGGAGGCGGTGTCGAAGTCGCCGTCGCGCTGGGCGCGTTCGGCCTGGCCGCGCAGTTCGTCGAGCTTCTCCTTCAGCTCGCCGACCCGGTTGAGGGACTGCTTCTCCTTCTCCCAACGGGCCGTCAGACCACGCAACTCCTCTTCCTTGTCGGCGAGATCACGACGCAGCCGTTCCAGACGCTCGCGTGAGGCCGGGTCGGTCTCCCGGTCCAGCGCGAGTTCCTCCATCTTCAACCGGTCCACGGCGCGCTGGAGTTCGTCGATCTCGAGGGGCGAGGAGTCGATCTCCATCCGCAGCCGCGACGCCGCCTCGTCGACCAGGTCGATCGCCTTGTCGGGGAGGAAGCGGGAGGTGATGTAACGGTCGGAGAGGGTCGCCGCGGCCACCAGCGCGCTGTCGGCGATGACGACCTTGTGGTGGGCCTCGTACCGGCCCTTGAGGCCGCGCAGGATCGCGATGGTGTCCTCGACGCTCGGCTCGGCCACCAGGACCTGCTGGAAGCGGCGCTCCAGGGCGGGGTCCTTCTCGATCCGCTCGCGGTACTCGTCCAGCGTGGTCGCGCCGACCATGCGCAGCTCGCCGCGCGCCAGCATCGGCTTCAGCATGTTGCCGGCGTCCATCGCGGAGTCGCCGCCGGCGCCCGCCCCGACGACCGTGTGGAGCTCGTCGATGAAGGTGACGATCTGGCCGTCCGAGTCCTTGATCTCCGCGAGGACCGTCTTCAGCCGCTCCTCGAACTCGCCCCGGTACTTCGCCCCGGCGACCATCGCGCCGAGGTCCAGCGACACCAGCCGCTTGTTCTTCAGGGACTCCGGTACGTCGCCCTTGACGATGCGCTGGGCGAGGCCCTCGACGACGGCCGTCTTGCCGACGCCGGGCTCGCCGATGAGGACCGGGTTGTTCTTCGTACGGCGGCTGAGCACCTGCACGACCCGGCGGATCTCCTGGTCACGCCCGATGACCGGATCGAGCTTGCCCTCCCGGGCGGCGGCCGTGAAGTCCGTACCGAACTTCTCGAGGGCCTTGTACTGGCCCTCGGGGTCGGCTGTGGTCACGCGACGCCCTCCCCTGCTCTTCTGGAACGCGTCCAGCAGCTTCTTCGCGCCGGCGCCCTGCTGGGAGAGTACGTCCCCGGCGGCGCCGCCCTTCGCGGCGATGCCGATGAGGAGATGCTCGGTGGAGAGGTACTCGTCGCCGAGCTCTTTCGCCCGTTCGGCCGCATCGGCGATGACCGCGAGAAGTTCCCGGTTGGGCTGCGGGGGTGCGACGGTCGAGCCGGTCACGCTGGGCAGACCCGCGAGGACGCGCTCGGCGCCCGAGCGTACGGCCGCCTGGTCGGCGTCGGTCGCGGCCAGCAGGTCGACGATGTTCTCGTTGTCCTCCCCGGCGAGCAGCGCCAGCAGCAGGTGCGCGGGGGTCAGATCGGGGTGCCCCCCGGACACGGCCCTGCTGGTGGCCGCGTTGATCGCGTCCCGGCTCCTGTTGGTCAGCTCGGCATCCACGGTCACTGTCTCCCTTCCACTCCATGACTGACACAGCCAACGTACACAAAGTTGAGTCTATTCCACTCAAGGTGCGAGCGGGGCTGACTGAAGGAGGTGACTGGAGAAGGCGACTGAAAGAGGTGGCTGGACAGACGGAAAGGCCGCCCGTCCCGGATGACGGACGAGCGGCGGGGGCGGGGGCGCGGAACGGCCACTTCCGGCCAACGGGCGGATGGGGGACGCCTACCAGAACACACCCAAACCCCGAAATATCCCCGGAAACAGTAGCGGCGTCACCGTGTTCAGGTCACGGTGACGCCGCTACCGGGGGGAAGCACCTGAGCGATCTACTGCGACGGGGGAATCGCGTCAGGCACTGCGGGGGGTGGCTGAGATGGTCTGCATGTCCTGGATATCGGGGATATCCGGAATATCGGGGTGGTCCAGCCGGTGGTCGCGCTGGTCCAGGTTCACAAAGATCATGCCGTACCGAATGGCACACCGTACGGGCTGCGGCGCCCCCCGAGGCCGCCGCAGACACCGGTACGCCCGGACGTCCTCTTCATCGTCCCGCGTCACGACGACCGGCTCTCCGAACACGGTCACCATCAGCGAGTCACCACTGTGGGGGATGGCGGTGACCAGGTCGATGAAGTGCCAGCCGGAGCGGTAGGCCGTGGCCATCTCGCGACGGAAGGAACGGTCGTCGGGTGGGGTTGTCATGTCAGTCCCAAGTACTGTCAAACGGGCCGTCGGAGGACTGCGCAGCACTGTCACCGGCAATTACGGAATGCGTGGTCAGCGGCGGCCAGCTACTGTCCGCCCTACTATCACCATCCGTACCGGACAGACCACTCAATGCTCCGAAAGCCGTGACGGCGGAGAAGGCTGCGACAAGCGCCCAGCGAAGCATTTTCTTACTCATATTCGGCTTCGTCCTCACTTGAAGTTCCCCTCTTTCCCCCGTCGAGTAAGACGATGGCTCATTCGGGCACGTCATGGCCACACAATCGGTGCATCATGTTCCTGCACGTTCAGGACCCTGGGGGGTGGAGATTTGGTGACAAATGGGACTAAAGCGACACATCCCCACGGGGTGACCGAGTTGTGCGAGGAGGGAAGCCGTCTTTATGCGGCTGCTTTGCGCACCGGACGCATCGCCCGCGCGGAAGTTTCGAACACTCCCTGCCTGATGGACTTCGCCCTCCTTCGACCCGATCCCGACGACCCGACCTGGCTGCGGCCGGTACCCCCGTCGGTAGCTCTTACCCAGCGGCTGGACCCCATAGAGCGCGAGATCAGCGAGCGCAGAAGGCACTCGATCGAACTCGTCGACTCGTTCGAACCGTTCATGGCCCTCACCGCCCAGCCGGCGGAGGGCACGCACGCGATCACCGTGCTGGAGGGCAACGACCGGATCAACGCCGCTCTCAACCTCGCCACGGCCCAGTGCCAGACCGAGATGCTCACCGTCCAGCCCAGCCAGGGCGGCGCCCGCCCCGAGCACAGTCTCCGCCAGGCGCTGCAACGCGACCGCCCACTGATCGAACGTGGTGTGAAGCTGCGTACGCTGTACCAGCACACGGCCCGCTACAACCCCGAGCGCCTCGCGTACGTGGACCAGTTCACCGACGGCAAGGTGGAGTACCGCACGATCGACGAGCTGGTCGAGCGCCTCATCATCTGTGATGAAACGGTTGCCTTCCTCCCCGTGCGCGACGACCGGCAGGTCGCCCTGGAGCTGCGGCACACGGGTCTGGTCCGCTATCTCATCAAGGTGTTCGAATTCATGTGGAACCGCGCGGTCCCGCTGAGCGCGGGAGCCCCCTACGAAACCGCGCCCGACGGCCTCACCGACATCCAGCACTCCATCGCCAAGCTCCTCATCGAGGGCTACGTCGACGAGGCCATCGCCCGCCGCCTCGGGATGAACGTACGCACCTGCCGCGCCCACATCGCCAAGCTGGCCACCGCCCTGGGCAGCGGCAGCCGCGCCCAGCTCGGGTTCCTGATCGCACAGTCGGGGATCCTGAACCAGGACCGCTGAGCGCGAGATCAGGAAGGAACTGCCAAGTGCCCCCGTCCACCCATCCGGAGCACAGCGCCGAAGAGCTGTGCTCCGCGGGAACAGAACTGTACAAACGCGCTCTGCGCGCAGGCCACGTACAGGATTCCGACGCCCACGACGCTCCTTGCCTGGTCGACCTCGGACTGTTGCACCCGGCCGTCGACGACCTGAGCCGACTGGAACCTGTCGCTCCCTCTGTCGCTCTACCCCGGCTCCTGCGCGGCGTGGCGGAGCGCATCGCTGACAAGCGGCGCCGCGAGGAACGACTGGCTGAGGTGTTCGAACCCCTCATGCACCCTGCCACCCCGGCCGCGCCCACGGACACGCCAACGATCAGCATCCTTCTCAGCAACAAGCGGACCAACCAGGCCATCACCGAGGCCATGTCCGCCGCCTCCCGGGAACTTCTCTCCATCCAACCGACCATCGAGTACGGCAACGAGAACAGCAGGCGGACGCATGTCGTCGCCATGGACCGCGACCAGACCCTGCTCGACCAGGGCGCCCGTATTCGTACCCTCTACCAGGCTACGACGCGCCACCAGCCCCTCGTCTTCGCCCGCTACGAGAAGCTTCGGGGGGACGCGGAGGCCCGCTACCTCGACGAGATCACCGACCGAATCCTCATCATCGACCGGACCGTCGCCTTCATTACCCGACCGGACGCGCCCGACAGGCTCCAACGTCGCCCTCGAAATCCGCCAGCCAGCGATCATCGCGTACTTCGTGAACACCTTCGAGCGGCTGTGGCAGCTGGCCACCCCGATGTATCCCCAGGCCGTCCAGCGCCCGTCCCTCAACGGTGTCACCCCCCGCCAACGGGCCATCGCCGCCCTCCTCGTCGAAGGCCACACCGACGCCGTCATCGCGAACCGCCTCGGCATGAACGTCCGCACCGCCCGCGCCCACATCGCCAAACTCGCCACTACCCTCGGCAGCGAGAGCCGCGCCCAACTCGGTTACCTCATAGGACAGTCGGGGATTCTGGAGCACGAGCAGGAGATACAGCAGGACCGGGACCAAGCTCAGTCGTCTGTGCCGGAAGACTGATCGCACCACCCAGGTCCGCCGTACCCGACGGCCCGTCCAGCCCCATCTGCGCGATCCGCACCCCCAGCTGCGTCCGGCTCACCGCCCCCAGCGTCTCCGACAGCCGCGCGATGTGCGCCCGGCACGTCCGGACGCTGATGCCCAGGCGTTCCGCGACCACCGCGTCCTGGTGCCCCTCCGCGAGCAGCGCGGCGATCGACCGCTCCCGGTGCGAGATGCCCTCGATGCCCGTGTCGGGGAGCGGGGCGGTGAGCGGTACGGCGAAGCGCCACAGCCGCTCGAAGACCGTCACCAGGTACTGCACCAGCGCCGGATGCCGGATCTCCAGTGCCACCGTCCGCTCCGCGTTCGCGGGAATGAACGCCACCGTGCGGTCGAAGACGATCAGCCGCTCGACCACCTCGTCGAGGGTGCGGCCCTCGACCGTGCCGCCCATCAGTTCAAGGTAGTTGAGCAAGCCCTGGCCGTGCCGGGCCACGTGGTTGTAGAGGTCCCGCATCCGAACTCCGCGCTCGCGGAGCGCCAGGGCCCGGTGCAGGCCCTCCGAGAGTTCGTGCTCGCGGCGGATACCGCCGGGCTGCACGGTCAGCACCTCGGTCGTACAGGCGTCCGTCGCCTCGTCCATCGCGGCCTGGATACGGGCGAGACCGTCCAGTACGCGCAGGGCGGTGCCCTCTCCGAAACCGGCACCGGCGCACTGGATCTGACTGCCGAGGCGGGCGTACGACTCGAAGGCGGCCACGGCGGAGCCCAAACGCCGCTGGCTCGCGCTGACCTCGTCGTAGACGCCGCGCAGCAGCCGGGTCATGACCTCCTGCGGGGAGGTCGGCACCAGCCAGGCCATGTCGTCGGGATCGGGGTGCAGCAGGGCGAGTTCGAGAAGGCACGGCACCGGCTCGGCATCCTGGCGCCGCACACGGCCCCGCCGTACGGCCCGGGAATACACACGCTCCCCGGCTTCGCACAGTCGGTCAGCACCGTGTGGATGCCCGTCCGTCCCGTGCCCGGCCATCGCCCCGTCCCACCACTGGTTCCAGCACTTCGCAGCGCCACTATGCGCGGCCCGGACGTGGTCCGCAACACGGCCCGGCCGGTCGCGCGCCCCCAATTCCCTTACTATGTCCGACTTTCGACCGTCCTCCGCCCGTGGCTCTGCAACAAGCTGACGGTGGTGGGGCGTTACTCGTGGGGGCAATGTTGAAGGCGCTTTGCCAGCTCTATTGCAATCCGAAGGAGATCTCTTGAAGAACGTCATTGGTAAGGCCTTCGCGACCAGCGTGTTCGCTGTCGCGGCCATCGCCGGGACGGGGATGCCCGCATCGGCGGCAACCGCTGGTGTCCAGGAGGCGGGATGCCCGTCCTCCGGCTACCCCACGCCGGGTAATCCGTCAGGGTCGTGCACCTCGCTGGATAACGGTGCGGTCTTCCACCGCAAGGGACACCCGGATGCCTCGCACACCCGGGTCTACACCACGTACAAGAAGACGGGCGGGTCGACGATTTCGGCAAAGCTCGGGTACGTCTTCAGCGGAAGCTATAAGTGGTCCCCGTACTACTCCATCGCCTCTGGCAACACCAAGTCGTACCACTGGGACATCCTCGACTACGACTTCTGGTGCCAGACCACTGTGGGCGTGATGTCCGTCTCGGGCGGGTCGGCCTACCAGACGCGCCCATCTCGCACTGCCAGTGACCTGAGCGGGCCTTCCCAACATCGTGTGCCCCCGGATCTGCATCATCCGGGGGCGCACTTCGCATAGTGAACAGGAATTCTCCGCGATGCTTCAAGCAGTTCTCCATGACCATCTGGCGTTCCTCGTTGCGCTCACGCTGGCCGGCATTGCCGTGGGCGTGGCCACCGCCTTCTACGCCCGCGCCAAGGGCGCCTCCGGGCCATGGTGGGGCCTGACCGGCGCGAGCGTGGTCCTCGTACTCGGGGCCACCGTGTTCTTCCCGACCCGCTCGGGCGGGGCGAACGGCTGGTGCACGATCAACAAGGATCTGTGGGAGCCCGTGGTCACCGAGCAGGGCGTTTTGAACGCCGTCCTGTTCGTTCCGCTGGGTTTCTTCGGTGTGCTGGCGACACGCCGCGCGATGCCGGTGGTGGCAGCGGGCGTCCTGGGGTCGATGCTGATCGAGGTGGGCCAGTCGCTTGTCGCTGCGATGGGCGGCGCCTGTGACAGCGGCGACGTCCAGATGAACTCGCTCGGCACGGTTCTCGGCGTGGCCTGCGGGTGGGCGGCGGGCAGGACCAAGGGTGTCTCCCTCACGGACGGCGCACGGTGCACGGTGCACGGTGCACGGTGCACGGTGCACCGGCATGATCGCTGCAGGGACCGGGCTGGTGACCGCACTCGTCTTCGGCCTGTTCGTCCAGGCCCAGGTGGTGGACGGCACGGGCCTGCGGACAGCGGCAGGGGACGAGCGAACGACGGCCGAATCCGCGATCCTGGAAGCGTTCGGCGACCGCTACACGATCTCTGCGGTTCAGGTGTCGCCGGGCGTGGACGGTGGGCCGGGATCGCTTCTGATCACCTTCAAGGAGCCGCTCACGGCCACCCTCACCTGGCCGGAGGCTGACTACCTTTCAGTCCAGTTGGAGGCGTCCAGCGAACCCGGGCCGGTGTCGTTCGCGGTGGGGCACGCCACGAAACCTCGAAGCAAGGCCGAGGCGGAGCGAATTGCGACGGCTTACGCGAACGCGCACTACCCGTGGGTGTCAGAGGCGCAGCACCGGCAGACGACATCCATGGGCGAGTTCGGGTGGATGACGTCCTGGCGCTGGGCAAAGGACGGGGTGCTGATGCCCCGGGCACTGGACGTGCAGCTGAACACAGCTGGCCGGGTTTCACAGCTCTCGGTCAACTCGGGTCCGGACGTTCTGGAGGACCTGCCTGCCGTGACTGTGAGCAAGGCCCAGGCAGAGACCAAAGTACGCGAGGAGATCAAACCGGCGACCGCCAAGGTAGGCGTGGTGACGAAGAAGGCATACAGGGTGCGGGGCGAATGGCGAGCGGTATGGCTGGTGCGGGTGATTCCGGACGGCAGCGAAGCAGAAACGATGAGCGTGGATGCCGCTTCGGGTGAGGTCACCAACGGAACGCCCCCGGGGTAGCCGGCAGGGTGGGGACCGGTGGTTGGTTGAGCGGCCGTCGGGTGCCTCGGAGCGGGGCACGTCCAGGCACATGGTGCCGAGCGGGCATCGTTGAAGGCGCTTCCCAGGGCGAAACGGGGGAACGCCCGAAGCGGCCCCGGCCGGATGTCCCCCATCCAGTCGGGGCCATAAGCGTGCCCGCAACAGCCCCGCACAATGCGACAGATGAGAAAGCGCGTACCACGTCTTTCGCGCAAGCTCCCGGAAACCACACAGAGATCACCCCGTTACGTCCCGCCCCTACCGTCAGGCCATGGCGGACATATTTGACGCGTACGCGCTGGCCGACGCGTGGGACGAGATGTTTGTGCGGCCGGGTGAGGTCAGGACCGCCTATGAGCCGGTACTGGCGGCGCTCCAGCCCATCGAGCCGACCGAACTGCGCTTCCGGGCCGACCAGATGGCCCGGGCGTTCACCGACCGCGGGGTGACCTATGCCTTCGCGGGTGAGGAGAGACCCTGGCCGCTGGACCTCGTACCGAGGATCCTCGACGCGCTGGAGTGGGATCTCATCCAGCGCGGGGTCGCGCAGCGGGTGCGGGCCCTGGAGGCCTACCTCGCGGACGCCTACGGGCCCTGCCGGGCCTTCGAGGACGGTGTCGTGCCCTGGCGGCTGCTGCTCAGCTCGCCGCACTTCCACCGGGCCGCCCAGGGCATCGAGCCACCGGGCGGGGTACGCGTCCATGTCGCCGGCATCGACCTCGTCCGGGACGAGGCCGGGGACTTCCGGGTGCTGGAGGACAACGTCCGGGTGCCGTCCGGGGTTTCGTACGTCATCGAGAACCGGCGGGCGATGACCCGTATCTTCCCGTCCCTCTTCGCCGAGCAGCACGTCGTCCCCGTCGACGGCTACGCGCAGCGCCTGCTGGCCGCCCTGCGCGCCGCCGCGCCGGACGGGGCCGCCGATCCGCGGGTCGTGGTCCTGACCCCCGGGCCGAGCAACGCCGCCTACTTCGAACACGCGCTGCTGGCCCGGCTGATGGGCGTGCAGCTGGTCGAGGGGCACGATCTGGTGTGCCGCCAGAACCGGGTGTGGATGCGGACCACGCGCGGTGAGGTGCCCGTCCATGTCGTATACCGACGGCTGGACGACGACTTCCTCGACCCGCTCCATTTCCGGCCCGACTCGGTGATCGGCTGCCCCGGCATCCTGAGCGCCGCCCAGGCGGGCACCGTCACCCTCGCCAACGCCGTCGGCAACGGCATCGCCGACGACAAGCTGCTCTACACGTACGTACCCGATCTGATCCGGTACTACCTCTCTGAGGAACCGATTCTTCCGAACGTGGAGTCGTTCCGTCCGGACGAGCCGGGCCAGTTGGAGGCCGTGCTCGACCAGATCGACCAGCTGGTCATCAAGCCGGTCGACGGCGCCGGCGGCCAGGGCATCGTCATCGGGCCCAAGGCCGACCGCAAGACCCTGGAGCGGTGCCGGGCGGCGGTGGCCGCCGATCCCCGGGGCTGGATCGCCCAGCGCCCCGTGGCGCTCTCCACCTCCCCCACCCTGGCCGGCGAGCGGATGGCGCCGCGCCACATCGACCTGCGCCCGTTCGCCGTGAACGACGGCACCGACGTCTGGGTCCTGCCGGGCGGGCTGACCCGCGTCGCGCTCCAGGAAGGCAACCTGATCGTCAACTCCAGCCAGGGCGGCGGCTCCAAGGACACCTGGGTACTCGCCGAGGGCCCCGCCGCGACCCCGGACCCCGAACCGGCCGGCGCACCTCCCGAGGTCGCCCCACGCCAGCACGGACCCGACGGCAACCACACCCTCGTACAGGAAGGGGCGCAGCAGCAGTGAGCGACGTGATCCTCTCCCGGATAGCCGAGGCCCTGACGTGGACGGGCCGTTACGTAGAGCGGGCCGACAACACGGGCCGCATCCTGGACGCCTATCTGCACCGTCTGCTGGAGGACCCCTGGCGCGACGAGGACGTGGCGTGCCGCTCCCTGTACGCCATCCTCGGCGTCGACGCGGGTGCCCAACCCGTCGACATGCAGCAGGTGTTGGACCAGCTCGCCTTCGACGCGCACTCGACGTGCTCGATCGAGGGCGCGCTCGGTGCGGCCCGGCTGAACGCCCGCAGTGCGCGCGAGGCGGTGTCGTCGGAGATGTGGGAGTGCCTCAACTCCACCTGGCACGCCCTCGCCGACCAGCGCCTCGCGGCCCGACGCACGGGCCCGTACGCCTATTTGGAGCTGGTACGGCGTCGAGCCGCCCTCTTCTTCGGGCTCGCGGACTCCACCATGAGCCGCGACGACAGCTGGCGGTTCGTGGTGCTGGGGCGCAGCCTGGAGCGGGTGGACATGACCGTACGGCTGTTGTCCGTACGGGTGTTGGACGCCGCGCACGCTCCGGACTGGCCGACGCTGCTGAGCGCGAGCGGCGCGGACGAGGCGTACGCGCGGGTCTACAGCGGTTTCGGTGACACCACCAGAGTGGCCGAATTCCTGCTCTTGGACCGGGACTTCCCGCGTTCGGCGCTGCACGCCCTGACGACGGCGGAGGAGTGCCTCGCGGCTCTCGGCCGCCCTCGGCAGGACCCGGCCCGCCGTCCGATCGGGCGCCTGCGCACCAGACTCGAATACCTGGACTCACCAGCCCTGGAGGACCAACTCCCCTCTCTCCTACAGGACTTGCAAACCGCCTGTATGGCCTCCGCGGAGGCGGTCGCGGAGAGGTTCTTCCCGTACCAGGGGCCCGTGGAGTGGGCCCAGGAAGGAGCGCGAGCAGTATGAGCAGCGGTACGACAAGCAGTATGCGGGCGAGCACGCAGATGACCCGCCGGCTCCGTATCCGGCACGTCACCCGGGTCGCGTACGCGCAGGCGGCGGTCTCCTCGCACAACGAGGTCCGGATGACTCCGCTGACGCTCCCCGGCCAGACGACGCTGGACTCCCGGGTGACCGTGAACCCGACGACGCCGACCTGGTCGTACTGGGACTACTGGGGCACCCAGGTCACCGGTTTCGACCTGATGGACCCGCACGCCGATCTCACGATCACCGCCCAGAGCCTGGTCGAGACGGCGCCGCCGGGCCCCCTCGACCCCGCGCCGAGCTGGGCGGAGGTGGCCGAACGGACCGCGAAGTCCCGCCTGTTGGAGTACGCGACGGCGACCGTCCGTACGACGGTGCCGCCCGGCCTGGTGGAACAGGCGAGGGAGGTGGCGGCGGGCCTCGACCCGCACGGGACGGCGACGGCGGTGTCGGCGCTGGTCGCGGACCGGGTGTCGTACCTGCCGGGTACGACGGGCGTGAACACGTCGGCGGCGGAGGCGTGGGAGCAGGGCGCCGGCGTCTGCCAGGACATCGCCCATGTGACGATCGCGCTGCTGCGGGGCCTCGGCCTGCCCACCCGCTACGTCTCCGGCTACCTCCACCCCGAGCGGGAGGCGGAACTGCACCGCCCGGTGGAGGGCCAGTCCCACGCCTGGGTGGAGTACTGGGCGGGCGACTGGTGCGGCTACGACCCGACGAACCGCACCCGCGCCGACGAGTCCCACGTGGTGGTCGGCCGGGGGCGCGACTACGACGACGTGACCCCGCACAAGGGCGTGTACCGGGGCGTGGCCGGCGGGCCGCCGGAGGTGACGGTGGAGTTCACGCGGGTGGCGTGAACGCGCGGTACACCGCGCACATCCACACATCCCACACATCCCGCACATCCCGCACGAGGTGACGCGTGCCCCGGGGCAGGTCGGTGCCCCGGGGTCGCGCGTCCGTACCGGCCGCCGGAGTGGGCCTGGCCTAGTTCAGGCCCAGGGCCGAGCAGTCGCTATCGAACTTCCGCGTGCAGATGTCGGACACCTTGTAGATGCCGTCCTCGATGACCGTGCTCTTGATGTTGGCCTTCGTCAGGGCGACGACGCTCACCAGCTGGGCGGGGATGTCCTTCTGCGTGGGGCTGTCGACCTTGTCCCGGGTGAGGGCGTCGAACTGGATGTCGCGGCCCTGGATGCGGGCGATGGCCATCTCGGCCGCCGTCTCGGCCTCCTGCGGGTACGACTTGTAGACGCTCATGTACTGGTCGCCGGCGATGATCCGCTGCACTGCGGCCAGTTCGGCGTCCTGTCCGGTGATCGGCGGCAGCTTGGTGACGCCCGCGGCCTCCAGGGCGTTGATGATGCCGCCGGCCATGCCGTCGTTGGCGGAGTAGACGCCGACGATGTTGTCCTTGCCGATGTCCGTGATCGCCTGCGCCATGTTCGCCTGGGCGTTCTCGGGCTTCCAGTCCTTGGTGTCGAAGGACTTCGCGATCGTCACCTTGTCCTTGAGCTCGGAGAGGGCGCCCTCCTTGAACTGCGCGGCGTTCGGGTCGGTCACCGACCCGTTCATCATGACGATCTTCGCGGTGGGGTCGATGTTGCCGCCGAGGGCCTCCAGGAGGGAGCGTCCCTGCACCTCGCCGACGAGTTCGTTGTCGAAGGAGATGTACGCGTCGATGGGGCCCTCGGCCAGCCTGTCGTACGCGATGACCGGAATCCCGGCCGCCTTGGCCTTCTTGACCTCGTCCGCGATGGCGTGCGCGTCCACGGCGTCGACGAGGATGACGTCGACCTTGTCCTCGATCATCTGCTGCAACTGCTGACCCTGCATCATGACGTCCGACCCGGCGTTGGCGTACTCGACCTTGCCCTGGCCGTTGGTGAGCGACTCGACCTTGTTCTTGATGATCGGGTAGTCGAACTTCTCGTACCGGGTGTTGGCCGTCTCGGGAAGCAGCAGCCCGACCGTGATGTCGTTGCCCTTCGCCGGGGTCTCCGCGGCCGCGCCCCCGCTGTCGGCGTCGATCACGCCGCAGCCGGCGGCAAGGGAGACCGCGACCGCGGAGGCGGCCACGGCTATCGCGGTACGACGCGATCGAGCCACTCGACTCATGAGAGTCGGACGAGCCGGACGATTCAGACGAAACATTCGGACGCTCACTTCAGGTGCTTTTCGGGACGTGGACGCAGCAGTGCGACTCATGTGTCCGAAAGACAACGTCCACGAGCCCCCGGGCGTCAAGCGGAACTACGCAACGAGAGGGAAAGATCACACTCCGCTTTGCGGGTGAAGAAGCGATGGAAGGGTACGCAAACTTCCTCCGCAGGGCCCCCATGCAGGTGTTTGACCCGGCCGCGACCGGACGCGACCGGACTCGCATGACCTAGGAACCTCAGTTCTCGGACAAAAACAGATCAGCCGTACAACCAAGTCGCCCCTTTACCGGTCCTGATCATCAACGGCCGATTCCACGCCATCGACGAGTTGACGATCAGGACTCGAAGGATCGCCTTGACCCCAGCCAGCCGCACGACGCGGGCAGCCACCACCGCCCTCGTGCTCGCCACCACCGGCGCCCTGCTCAGCACCGCGCCCCCGGCCGCCTCCGCCGCGACGAGTTGCAGCTCCACGGCGGCCGGCGGGGACCGGGTGATTCTGAGGCCCTGAGCGGCACCCCGAGCACAGCACACGAAAGGGGCCCGGAGGTTCGAACCGAACCTCGGGCCCCTTTCGCACGACCACGTACGTCAGTCCTGCTGCCGCTTCGGCCGCCAGACCACCAGCGCGCTGGTCTGCTGGACCTCCTGGTACGGCACCAGATCCCGCCGATAGGACGCGTGGACCGCCGCTTCCCGCTGCTGCATCGCCGCAGCGGCGCCGTCCAGCGCCGACTCCATCTCCGCGACCCGCTGCTGCAACGCGGCGACCTGGTTCTCCAGTTCGATGATCCGCTTGATGCCGGCCAGGTTGATGCCCTCGTCCTGCGACAACGCCTGCACCGTGCGGAGCAGTTCGATGTCACGGGCCGAGTAGCGCCGGCCCCGGCCGGCGGTGCGGTCGGGAGAGACCAGGCCCAGACGGTCGTACTGGCGCAGGGTCTGCGGGTGCAGGCCCGAGAGCTGGGCCGCCACCGAGATGACGTAGACCGGGGTCTCCTGCGTCAGTTCATACGGGTTGCGTCGACGACCGTCCATCTCGGTCAAGCTCCCTTCGCTGCCTCGAACAGCTCCGCCCGCGGATCCTCGTCCGCGGTCGCCTCGCGATACGCCTCCAGTGCGTCACGAGCCTTCCCCGTCAGCTCCGTCGGAACACTCACCTCGACGGTGACCAACAGATCGCCCCGGGTGCCGTCCTTGCGCACCGCGCCCTTGCCCCGCGCGCGCATCGTGCGCCCGTTGGGCGTGCCCGGGGGCAGCTTCAGGGTGACCGGCGGGCCGCCCAGGGTCGGGACCCTGACCTCGCCGCCGAGCGCCGCCTCGTCGAACGTCACCGGCACCGTCACCGTCAGGTTGTCGTCTTTGCGGCCGAAGACCGGGTGGGAGTCGACATGGACGGTGACGTACAGATCGCCCGCCGGACCGCCCCGCTCGCCCGGCGCGCCCTTGCCGCGCAGCCGGATGCGCTGGTTGTCCGCGACCCCGGCCGGTATGCGCACCTGCATCGTCCGGGACGACTTGGCGCGCCCCGAGCCGCTGCACACCAGGCAGGCATGCTCCGCGATCAGGCCCCGTCCCTTGCAGTCCGGGCAGGGGTCCGTGAGCGAGAAGCCGCCGCCCGAACCGCGGGCCACCTGGCCGGTGCCCACGCACGTCGGGCACACGCGCGGCGTGCCGTTCTTGTCGCCGGTGCCCGAGCACGCCTTGCACGGTGACTGGGACGTCATGCGCAACGGGACCGTCGCGCCGTCCACCGCCTCCGTGAAGCTCAGCGTGACCTCGGTGTCGATGTCCTGGCCGCGCCGGGGCTGCGTACGCGTGGTGCCGCCGCCGCCCCGGTTGAACAGGCCGCCGAAGACGTCCCCGATGCCGCCGCCGAAGCCGCCCGCACCGGAATTGTTGGGGGCCTGGGCGCCGCCTCCGAAGAGGTCACCCAGGTCGAAGTTGAACGAGCCGCCGCCCGCGCCCGGCCCCGGGCGGAAGCCGCCGTTGCCGAAGAGGGCGCGGGCTTCGTCGTACTCCTTGCGCTTCTTGGGGTCGCCGAGGATGTCGTTCGCCTCGGAGATCTCCTTGAAGCGCTCCTCCGCCTTGGCGTTGCCCTTGTTGGCGTCCGGGTGGAACTCGCGGGCGAGTTTCCGGTACGCCTTCTTGATCTCGGCCTCGGTGGCGTCCTTGGGGACGCCGAG
>Ga0136846_1230973_pt1 | contig 30767 bp, 25 predicted proteins | sample HopSoiMetagenom2_FD_96841 | JGI IMG/M metagenome (GOLD analysis project Ga0136846, IMG submission 96841) | Grasslands soil microbial communities from Hopland, California, USA - 2 Assembly 2016 (version 4) | ecosystem: Environmental > Terrestrial > Soil > Grasslands | place: USA: Hopland...
CGCTTGCCGACCCCGTACGGCCCACCGCTCCAGCCGGTGTTCACCAGCCATACCCGCGCGTCGTGCTCCGCCAGCAAGCGGCCAAGCATCTCGGCGTACTTCGTTGGGTGCCAGACGAGGAACACCGCACCGAAACAGGCACTGAACGTCGCCTGCGGCTCGGTCACGCCGCGCTCCGTCCCCGCGACCTTCGCGGTGTAGCCGGAGAGAAAGTAGTACATCGCCTGCTCGCGCGTTAGGCGCGCGATGGGCGGAAGCACCCCGAACGCGTCGGCGGTCAGGAGCACCACGTTCTTCGGGTGGGCGCCGCGGCCGCTCGGCACATGGTTACGGATGTAGGACAGGGGATACGAGGCCCGAGTGTTTTCAGTGATCGACTGGTCCTCGAATCTCACGCGCCGCGACGTCGGGTCCAGCACCACATTCTCGAGGATCGTACCGAACATCTGCGTCGTGGCGTAGATGTCCGGCTCGCCTTCAGCCGACAGGTTGATGACCTTGGCGTAGCAGCCGCCCTCGTAGTTGAAGATGCCCGTCTCAGCCCATCCATGCTCGTCGTCGCCGATCAGCGACCGCTCGGGGTCGGCCGAGAGCGTGGTCTTGCCGGTGCCGGACAACCCGAAGAACAACGCGGTGTCGCCCTGCAGACCAAGGTTGGCCGAGCAGTGCATGGAGAGCACGCCGTCCTTCGGCATGAAGTAATTCATGACCGTGAACATCGACTTCTTGAGCTCACCGGCGTACCGCGTTCCACCGATGAGGATCATCCGCTGCGCGAAGTTCAGGACGATGAACGTGCTCGTCCGGGTGCCGTGGCGTGCCGGGTCGGCCTGGAACTCCGGGGCATGCAGCACCGTGAAGTTCGGGTCGAACGTTGGCAACTCGGTGTGGTCCGGACGGATGAACATGTTCCGCACGAACGCGGCGTGCCACGCGTTAGGCATTACGTAGCGCACGCTCAGGCGATGCGCCGGGTCGGCGCCGCAGCGCAGGTCCTGCACGAACAGCTCGGGCTGTGTGTCGAGGTACGCGCGCACGTCAGCCAACAGCACATCGAAATGGTCCGGCGCATACGGCTGATTCACCTTGCCCCAGTCGATGTCAGCCTCGGTGGACGGCTCGCGCACGACGAACTTGTCGTTCGGCGAGCGCCCGGTGTGCGGCGACGTCACCGCGACGAACGGACCCATGTCGGCAAACTTGCCTTCGCCGCGACGCGCGGCCGCCTGCATCAGCTCTGGCGCGACGAGATTCCAGTGGACCTGTCCGCTCGGGCGCAGCCCCTGCCGTTCGAGTCCGTTCGTCGAATCCGCCGCTCCCGGGACGGGCTTGGTCTCTGTAGCCATGTTCTGGATGTCCAATGTCAAAGGTTCGGCCCGATGTCACCTTCGTCAGCTGACGACCGCAGTCGCGACGTCGGTGGTAGAGGTGCGCGACTGCGCGTCGATCACGGCGACGGCTGCCATGTTCACGATCTCCTGCACGTCCGCGCCGTGCTCGAGGACATGCACGGGATGGCGCATGCCGATGAGAATCGGCCCGATCGCCGTCGCTCCACCGAGTTGATTGAGCAGCTTGTACGCGATGTTACCCGCGCTCAAGTTCGGAAATATCAACACGTTGGCTGGTTCCTTCAAGGCGCTGAACGGGTAGCTGTCGGCCAGAATCCGTTCGTCGAGCGCGCTATCTGCCTGCATTTCTCCATCCACGATCAGATTCGGGTCGCGTTGCCGAACCAGCTGGACGGCCCGCGAGACCTTCTCGGCGTCCGGATGGCGCACCGAGCCAAAGTTCGAGAAGCTGAGCATGGCGACTCGAGGCTCGATGCCGAACGTTCGAACGATGCGCGCTGCAGCATACGCAATCTGTGCCAGCTGCTCGGCCGTCGGGTCGATGTTGACTGTCGTGTCGGCGCAGCAGACGACGTGCTTCTCGAATACGAGCATGTACATGCCGCTCACCAGCCCGGCGCGCGGATGGGCTCCGACGACTTCGAGCGCGGGGCGGATGGTCTCTGGGTACTGCATGGTCATTCCCGAGAGGAGCGCGTCCGCATCGCCGCAGGCGACCATGACGGAACCAAAGTAGTTCCCGTTGTAGAGCCGGCGATGTGCTTCTCCGATGCTCATCCCCTTTCGCTGGCGGCGCTCCCACAGAAACCCGGCGTATCGCTCGCGATTGGGCGACGTCGCGGGATCCTCGATCTCGAGATCGTCGAGCGATATCGCCGACGCCCGCGCGGTGCGCTCGATGACCTCGCGGTTCCCGAGGAGGATCGGGTAGCCGATGCCATCGTCGACGATGATCCGTGCCGCGCGCAGGATCTTTCGCTCCTCACCCTCCGGCAACACGATACGCTTGGGATCGTGAACAGCGCGGTTGATGATCCCGCGAATGATCCCGCGCGCGCGCCCCAGCCGGGCCTCGAGCTGGTGCCGATAGTCTTCGACGTCCACGAAGTTCTTGGCGACCCCACTCGCCACGGCCGCCCATGCGACGGCGGGCGCAACCCACAGCAAGACGCGCGGATCGAACGGGAAGGGAATGAGGTAGTCGCGCCCGAACTTGACCGACCGGAGGCCATACAATGCCGCTACGCTCTCTGGCACATCTTCCTTCGCGAGCGCGGCGAGCGCGCGCGTCGCCGCCATCTTCATCTCCTCGTTCACCTCGGTCGCGCGCGCATCCAGCGCGCCACGGAAGATGAACGGAAAGCCGAGGACGTTGTTGACCTGGTTCGGGTAGTCGCTGCGACCGGTTGCCACGAGCGCGTCGGGACGGACTGCCCGCACGGCGTCAGGCAGGATCTCGGGGACGGGATTCGCGAGCGCGAAGATGATTGGTTGCGCCGCCATTCGTGCGATCATCTCACCCCGAATGGCTCCGGCGACAGAGAGGCCGATGAACACGTCGGCGCCATCGAGCGCCTCGGCGATCGTTCTCGCCGAGGTGTCGTTCGCGAACCGCGCCTTGTACGGATCCATGTCGTGCGTGCGGCCCGCGTAGATCACGCCTGCACGATCGCACATGATGAGGTTCTCGGGCCTAACGCCGAGCCGCACGTAATGCGACGCGGTCGCGATGGCGGCGGCGCCGGCACCCGAGAACACGACCCGCACGTCTTCAATGCGCTTGCCGACGATCTCGAGCGCGTTCAGGAGCGCGGCCCCCGAGATGATCGCCGTACCGTGCTGGTCGTCGTGGAAGACGGGAATCTTCATCGTCTTCCGGAGCGTCTCCTCGATGTAGAAGCAGTCGGGCGCGCGAATGTCCTCGAGGTTGATGCCACCGACGGTCGGCTCGAGCAGTTGGCAGAACCGGATCACGTCGTCGGGGTTCTCGGATCCGACCTCGAGGTCGAACACGTCGAGGTCGGCGAATTGCTTGAAGAGGTTCGCTTTGCCTTCCATGACCGGCTTGCCGGCAAGCGCACCGATGTTGCCCAGCCCGAGCACGGCGGTGCCGTTGGTCACGACGGCAACGAGATTGCCCTTCGATGTGTATCGATACGCGTCGTCAGGATTCTGCTTGATCTCGATGCACGGCTCAGCGACGCCAGGCGAGTAGGCGAGCGAGAGGTCTCGCTGGTTCGTGAGCTGCTTCGTCGGGACGACGGCGATCTTTCCCGGCTTTGGCGAGGCGTGGTACTCGAGGGCGTCTTCGCGCTTCATGTATGGAAGGATACGTGGAGATCCGGCCCTAACGTTGGACCCGCGGGGCGTCGAGCGCGTCGATCTTCGCGACGCGTGCCGCGTGCCGGCCACCGCCGAAACTCGTGGACAGGAACGTGTCGACGATCGCGAGTGCGAGCCTCGTACCGATGAGCCCCCCACCGAGGGTGAGCACGTTCGCGTTGTTGTGCTCCCGCGCGTTCTGGGCGGTGGTCACGTCATAACACATTGCGGCGCGGACGCCGGGCACCTTGTTCGCTGTCATGCAGCTTCCGATGCCTGCGCCGTCGACCATGATGCCGATCTGCGCGCCACCGGTGGCAACAGCGCGTGCGACCGCAATCGCGTAGTCGGGATAGTCGACAGGCGACGTCCCGGTTGTGCCATGATCCGTGACATCGTGCCCAAGCTCGCGCAGCCGCGTCGCAATCGCGTCGCGCAGCGCAACTCCGCCGTGGTCTGCGCCAACCGCGATGCGCTGTGAGGGCGCCGGAGGAGACGCAGGGGCAGGGGTCAGCGCCAAAGCCTCGCTCGGTGAGGTCGCGAGCTTGCTCCCTTTCAGCGTGACGCCCGAGCGCGCAGCCGCGTCCCGTGCGCTCGGTGTGATGATGGCGCCGCTTGCGTCCAGCTCACGCGAGCCGCCGTTCGCCGCCCGCCGCACGTCCCGCTCGGTGATGACCCTCGCCCTGGCCATGGCGGAAGGTATTCGGGTCGGGGGAGCGCGACCAGCGCTTATCCGTGCGCCAGGACCCTCCGAATACCCCAGGAGACCATGACCAGCACCCCAGATACTGCGGAAATCGCGGGACCCGACGGGAGATCGAATGGGACCGACAACGAGAACCCAACGAACGCCGCGACGAGCGCCGACACCACCGACCAGAAGAACACGCCGCGCATGGTGTGCGAGAGCAGGAGCCCCGTTACCGCCGGCAACACCAGGAAGTTGAAGACGAGCATCACTCCGGCGAACTGCATGGCCGACGCGATCACGACCCCGAGCGTGAGATAGAGCAGCAGATCCCACCCGCGCACGGTGTAGCCGAGCGTGCGGGCGGTCTCGCGATCGAAGGAGACGAACAGCAGCTCCTTGTAGAACAGCGCGTGAATGGCGAGCACCGGAACGGTGACGGCCAGCAGCACTAGTGTGTCGCGTCGTGTGATACCGAGGATGTTGCCGGACAGGAAAATGTCGTGAGCCTCGCCGGACGCCGCTTTCGCGATCAGGAGGATGCCCACTGCGGCCGCGACCGAGTACGTGATCCCGATCGTGGCATCAGGCGGCACGCGCCCGCGCGTCCCGCTCGCGAAGAACAGCACGGCCACGAGCGTCAGAAGCAGTGAGACGACGGTCGGGTTGGCCGCACCGCCGAGCGCGAGCCCTGCACCGGCGAGCCAGAGGGCGAGCGCGATACCCGCCGATGAGATCTGCGCCAGTGCCGCGCCGACGAACACGATGCGCCGCAGCACGACGTACACGCCAATGACCGAACACGCTAGTGCGATGACGAGCGCCCCGTACAGCGCCTCGCGGAAGAGGAGGACGGTACTAAACACGATTGCCCTCTACCTCGATGGTTCGCCGGCGCGCCACGACGATCCGGTGCCCCTCGACCGATTTGACTTCCACTGGAATCCCATACATCTGGCTCAACGCCTGCTCCGTCATGATCTCGTCGGTGGTACCGATGCGGAATCCGCCCTCCACCACGAGCGCGATTCGCTCGACGTAGTTCGATACTTCGTTGAGCGCGTGGCTCACCATCAGGACGGTGAGGCCGTCGCGCTCGTGCAGCTCGCGCACGAGCCCGAGAATCTGCGTGGTAGCGACGAGGTCCATCCCGTTCGTGGGCTCGTCGAGCACGAGCACGTTAGGCTCGCCGACGAGCGCGCGGGCGATGAGCGTGCGTTGCTTCTGGCCGCCCGAGAGGTCGGCCAAGGCGCGGTCCGCAAGGCGGTCGATACCGACATGCTCCAGCGCCTGATGCGCGCGACGCCGGTCGTCATCCGTCGGTCGGCGCCCGAGCCCAATCCGGTCATACCGACCCATCAGCACGACATCGAGCACCTTGAGCGGGAAGCTGTAATCCACCTGGTCGCGTTGCGGTACGTATCCGAATCGCAGTGTCGGTGCGCGTGTCACACTGCCGCCAAGCGGCTCGAGACTGCCGAGCAGCGCGCGAAGGATCGTCGTCTTGCCAGCACCGTTCGGCCCGACGAGACCCAGAAAGTCTCCCTCGGGAATCTCGAAGGAGATGTCGGTGAGCACCGCGCGACGCCCGTACCCGAGCGTCGCGCGGTCGAAAGTCACGAGCGGTGCCATGTCAGAGCGCCGCTGCGAGCTGCTGAATGCCGCTGGTCATCAGCTGGATGTAGTCGCTGAGCCCCTTCGTGCCTCCCACCGACGGCGACAGCACGAGCACTCTCGCGCCTGTCTTGCTGGCCACGAAGTCGGCAGTCTTCTTGTCGTAGAACGGCTCCATGACGATGACCTTCGCGCCGGCTTGTTTCATGGTCTGAATGAGGCTCGCGAGATGTGCGGGCGACGGGGGAACGCCCGGCTTCGGCTCCATGAACCCGACGATGTTCATCCCCGTGTACTCGGCGAAGTAGCGCCAGCTCGTGTGCCATGCGACGACGGGCTGGCCTTTGATCTTCGCGAGGTCCGCTTGCCAGGTGCGCTCGGCCGCATCGAGCCGCTGCGTGAACGCCTTCGCGTTCGCGTCGTACACCGAGGCGTTCTTCGGATCGAGCTTCGCGAACGTCTCCTGAAACAGCTTCGCGATGCGGCGGCCGTTCTCCGGGTCGAGCCAGTAGTGCGGGTTGCCTAACGGGTGGACATCGCCCTGACTGCGGTCGACGTTGGCCCGCGCGACATCGAGCACGGAGATCACGCGCGAGGCGTCGACGTACCCCGGCTGGCCCGCCTGGAGCTTCGGGTTGCGGGCGCCCTGGAGCAACAGGGGCATCCAGCCGATCTCGAGGTCCAGGCCCACGAACGCCCATACGTCGGCGTTGCGGAGCTGAAGGACGAAGCTGGGCTTTGCCTCGATGAAATGTGGGTCCTGATAGCCCTCGCCGATGTGGGTCGCGGTGATCTTGTCCCCGCCGACGGCTTTCGCGATGTCGTACAGGTCAGTCGTGCTGGTGACGACCTTGAGCTGGGCCTGCGCGGTGGAGGCGCCGGCGAACGGCGCCGCGAAGAGCGCGGCACCTAACGCCACGTGCTTGGTGAGTCGATGCAGAAACATCTCGGTGTACTCCCGGGCGCGAGTAGCGCCGAATGCGTCAGAATGGGTGAGGCTTGTGCGGGCCCAGAGCGAACGTGGCCTGCAGCAGGATCCGATTGGTTGCCGAGCCCTCCGCGGGTGAATACCGCTCGTACCCGACCATCAGCTTGGAGAATTCGCTCGGGAAGAACTCCATGTACGCGGAGACCGCGTTCGTCGCGCTGCCGCCGGCCCCTTCGTCCTGAAACGAGTCGAAGCGGCCGCCAACGTATCCGCGACGGGTGAGCTGGTATCGTGCGAAGGCGTAGCCGCCCGTGAAATTCCGGGTGGGTCCGCCATAGAGCAGACCGTCTGGAGGTACCCCACTCGGCAGCTCGAGTGTCGGGTCTTTCTCGTTCAGTTGCTGGAGAAACTCGGTCTGCAGGATGAACGACTTGTAGAGGCCCTGCTGGAGCGGGCGCCACCGATACGTGAAGTCGGTGCCGACGACACTTTGCCGCGCCGGCGTGCCGAGCGTCGGGTCGCCGCCTAACACCGGCTGCTCTCGTTTTCCCGTAATGCCGGAGAACGAGAGCTCGATGTTGCTCGCCTGGCTCAGGTCCCAGTAGTTGCGAAGTCTCGCGGAATACCCGAGCCCACTCAGCTGCTTGTTCACCGGCTCGATCGTGACCAGCCCTGGCGTCGGTTCACCGAACCGGTCGACCGCCGTGACGATGATCTCCTGGTAGAACCCGAACGGCGCGAAGATTTTCGAGGCGTAAATGCCGGTGCCCTTGAGCCCTTCGTCGCCGAAGAACCGCTGGAGGACGTACGGGTAGTCGATGGTGTGCAGGTCGTGGCGATGCGTCGTGTTCTGTTTGCCGACGGGCATCAGATACCGGCCAAGCCGAACCTCGAGGCCCCACGGCAACAAGGTCGCCGTGAGGTAGGCCTGCTCGATCGAGATCTTCTCCAGATCCGAAACTCCGAAGAACACGTCGCCGCGAAAGTACGGATCGACGGCCGCCTGAAGCGCGACCTCTACTTCGCGAACGCTGAACCGTTCACCGCCTTCCTGCGTGCTGCCCTTTGGCGAGAGGTCGCCAATGAGGTCGCCGACGGCACTGATGTCGGGCAGCATGCGCGGGTTCGATGGAGCGCCCTGCGATGGCTGCTGCCGTGCCGGATCGTGCGCTCGCGGCTCCGTGCGGATGCGCTCCAGTTCTCGCACGACTGCGATGGAGTCGGCAATGCGCGCGCTGTCCGCCCGCGCCCGTTTTGTTGTCGTGTCGCGGCGGGTCGTGTCCCGTTGTGCCATCGCGGGCCACGACGCGATGGCGAGCGTGAGAAAAGCACCCCACAGCATCATCGGGATGCCGGAGGCTCGCGCGTCATGCGCGGGAGTTCGTGACATGTGGTGTTGCTCCTGAGCACGGTGAACCCACGGACCGCCGTCGGACGCGTTAGGCGGTGCAGCGATGGGGCGTGGGCATCGAAAGACCGTTATGGGCGCACCATCGGTGCGCGGCGGTGCTCAGCTGACCGGCGGGCCGCGCGGAAGGGAAGGGCGTTGGGCGTGTCTCGTTGGACGCGCCGCGCCGAATGCCACGGCGGGTCGCTCGCATTGGCCCGCGTAGATCGGCGGCGCGGCTTTCGCCGCCTTCGCGAGTGGAGTCGTAAGGTGCTGGCAGAGCGCACAATCGGCCTTGTGGGCGCGCGCGCAATCCTTGCCGGTCGTCGCTTCGACGTGCGAGTAGGCACGCGCACTCATCGCGTCGCGCTCGAGACGCGCGTCCGCGATGGAGACCACCGTCGGCAGCAGGAGCTGCAGCAACAGGGTCACGCGCGACAGCGCGCGCGCGAGCGACGACGATCGGCCCATGGGTGGAACTCTACGCCGCTCGCCGAACGGGCGCCACGTCCATAGGCGCCGGCCCAGCGTATTGGTCGTTTCCAGGAGGCGCGTCACCCGGCAGCGAAGTGCCGCAGGCGTCTGAGCATCCGACGGTCAGTCTTCACCGGATCGTCGAGCTTGGGCGTCTCGATGACTTTCGGCACCTCGGCGAGGCGCTCGTCGGTCATGATCCGGCGAAACGCGAGCTCCCCAATGGCTCCCTCTCCGATCAGCTCGTGCCGGTCGCGTCGGGAGCCCAGCGGTGCCTTGGAGTCGTTCAGATGCATGGCGCCGAGCCGGTCGAGTCCGACGGTCTCGTCGAAGCGCGCGATGACGGCGTCGTAGTCGCGGGCAATGTCGTACCCGGCGGCGAAGATGTGGGCGGTGTCGATGCACACGCCGAGGCGCCGTCGCATCCGCGCAGGCACTCGCGCGATGATCGCCGCGAGCTCCTCGAACGTCGCGCCGAGCGCGGTACCGCTGCCGGCAGTGGTCTCGAGCAGCAGGCGAACCTTGCCGGGAACGCGCGCCAGCGCCTCGACGATCGCGTCGGCGTTTCTCGCGAGCCCGCTCGCGCGATCGTCCATGAAGTTGCCGGGATGCGATACGAGCGCGCCGAGCCCCAGTGCTTCGCACCGTCGGAGCTCGCAGACGAATGACTCGATGGACCGCGCCCGGAGCACCGTGTCCGGCGACGCGAGGTTGATGAGATAGCTGTCGTGGGCGTTGAGCGCGCGCAGGTCGGTGGCCACGACGGCCGCGCGAAATGCCTCGAGCTCGGGCGCCTCGCATTCACGCTCCGCCCATCGGTTCGCCATCTTCGTGAAGATCTGCATCGCCGTCGCGCCGATGGCGTTGGCGCGCGGTGGGGCTTCATGGGTGCCACCGGCGATGGAGGTGTGGGCGCCTAACAGCAGCGGGAAGCGGGAGACGGGAGAAGCCGGGGACCGGCGACGGGCGACGGACGACACAGCCCTGCTACGGCTCGAAGTCGCCGGAACGACCACGCAGTGCCACCCCGCACCGGGGGCAATGTAAATCGCCTTCCTCGCCCAGCGCGTAGTCGTACTCGCGGCCGCACGAGCAGTTCGCGTCGATCGACTCGTTGCCGCAGATGAAGCAGTACCGATCACCCTCGCGATAATCACGGAACCGCCCGCATGTCGAGCAGCGGTGGACCGTCACTTCTGCTCGCCTCGCAGCCACACGAGGGGGTCGATCGCGCGTCCCTTGGGGCGAATCTCGAAGTGCAGGTGCGGGTCGAGCTCGGGGTCGGACACGCCGACCGCGCCAATCACCTGACCCTTGATCACCTGCTGGCCCTTCTGGACGTCGATGCGCGAGAGCGATCCGTACACGGAGTAGTCCCCGCCGCCGTGCTGCACGATCACCGTGAGGCCGTAGGTTCCGATCGCTTCCGCGACCATGACTTCGCCGCCCGCGACCGCCTTCACCGACGCTCCGCTTGGCGCGGCGATCCCCACGCCATTCCAGCGGATCGTCGTGTTGTTCGGATTCACGGCGCGACCGAAACGGTAGATGATCGATCCCTCCACGGGCCAATCCAGCTTGCCGAAGTCGCTCGTCTTGAGGGTGCTGCTGCTCAGCACCGTCGGCGCGTTAGGCCGTTCTGCCGCTTTCTTCCGCGCCTCCTCGAACGCCGCGATCGTGTTCGTCAGACGAGTTTCGTCGCGGCCGATCGCGGCGAGGCGTGCCTCGGTTTCCTTGGCCGACCGCTTGATGACGTTGAGGTTTCTCGATCGGTTTTCTTCCAGTGCCCGAAGCCGATCCTCCTCTTGGTGCTTCTCCTGGCGGCTGCGCTCGAACTCATCGCGCAGGCGAACGAGCTGCTGCCGCTGTTTCGCGACCTGATCGTAGAGGTCCTCGACACGCGTAACGAGCGACCGGTCGCGCAGCGCCAGCTCGTGGAGGTACTTGTATCGACCGAGCAACTCGCCGAACGTGCGCGCCGCGAGCAGCGCTTCGGTCGTATACATGGGGCCACGCTTGTAGATGTCGATCAGGCGGCGCTGCAGCACGGCCTTCTTCACCGCCAACTCGTCTTCGGCGCGCAGCAGGCTTGACGTCGTGCCGTCCACTTCCGTCGTGATCGTCTCGAGCTGCACATCGAGCGATCGAACAACTCGCGCCGTGGCGTCCGCCTGCTGGTGCAGGTTGGTCACTTCGGCGTCGAGATCGTGGGCCTTGGACTGCAAGTCCGTCATGTTGCGCTGCAGCTCCTCACGCTCGCGCCGGATGCGCTCGAGCTCCTCGCGCTGTTGGCGGATCTTCGCCTCGCCGGCGGTCTGGCCCTGTGAGGGCGGCTGCGGCTGCTGAGAGCGCACGACCGCCGGGGCCGCGAGCATGGCCACGCAGAGCAGGATCCGCGGGCGCAGCATCAGACCTTCCGCAGGTGCCGCCCGACCGACAGCGAGCTGCCGACCACACCGATCATCGCCCCGCCTAACAAGCCGAGCGACGCGAGGCCTCGCGAGAAGAACGCGGTCTGAATGAAATTGTGGCTGATCACCTGGCTGGCGAACCACGTGAGACCCAGGGCGAGCAAGCCGCCCAGAATTCCCTTGAGGAATCCATCGATCAGGAAGGGTCGGCGGATGAACGCGTCGGTCGCGCCCACCAGGCGCATGATCGAGATCTCTCGTGCGCGCGCCATGACTGCCATGCGAATCGTCGCGCCGATGATGATCACCGCGACGGCCGCGAATGCGAGACCCAGAACGAGCCCCGCGGCCGTGGCGACGTTGCGAATGCGATACAGTTTGTCGACCCAGTCCTCTCCGTACCGCACGTCATCGACGAACTCGAACGACTTGATGCGACCCGCGATCGTCTTCAGCGTCTCGGGATCGCGATGGCCCTCACGCATCCGAATGTCGATGGACGCCGGGAGGAACGCACTCTCGAACACGTCCTTGAACTCGCCCAGCTCCGCTCGCGCTCGTGCGAGGGCCGAGTCGGGCGAGACGTACTCCACGCGGCTCACTTCGGGGAAGGCACCGATGTCGCCCATCGCAGCCGACACGACTTCCACCGGCGTGCCGTCAGCGAGGAACGCGCGGATCTCCACGCGCGATTCGACTTCGCCGAGCGTTTTCCGAATGTTCACCGCGACGAGCGAGAACAGCCCGAAGGCGAACAGGGAAAACGCGATGGTCGTGATGCTCAGCACGCTCAACATGGGCGCGCGGCGGAACCCGATCATCGTCTCCCGGAGCGCGAGTCTCACGCGAGGACCTCCACCTTCTTTGCCCGATCGCCGTCGCCAGAATCGAACACGACCTGGCCGCGATTGATCTCAATCGTGCGATAGCCGGAGCGCCGCACGAGCTCGAGGTTGTGCGTAGCCATCACGACCGCCGTCCCCGATGCGTTGATGTCGCGGAGCAGCTGAAAGACGCCGCGTGTCGCGCGTTCGTCGAGGTTCCCGGTGGGCTCGTCCGCGACGAGCACGAACGGGTCGTTGACCAGCGCGCGCGCGATCGCGACCCGCTGCTGTTCGCCGCCGCTCATCTCGCGAGGCATGCTCGTGCCTTTGGCTGCCAAACCAACCTGGGCGAGCGCGCGCGCAACCTTGGGCTGGATCGCCGACCGCGGCGCATCGATGACCTCGAGCGCAAACGCCACGTTGGCTTCGGCCGTTCGATCCTCGAGCAGCCGGAAGTCCTGGAATACGACGCCGAGCTTCCGCCGGAGCTTCGCGACTTCCTTGCGCTTCACGCCCTTCGAACGGACGCCGCTCACCCACACGTCACCCTTCGTGGGGAGCTCTTCCATGTAGATCAGCTTGAGCAGCGAGCTCTTGCCCGCGCCGCTCGGCCCGGTGAGAAAGATGAACTCACCCTTGCCGACGAAGAGCGACACGTCCTGAAGCACCAGGCCACTGCGCGGATATTCCTTGTAGACGTGCTGGAACCGAATCACTGCTCCACCTTCCGGGTGCCTACTTGCTACCCGGTGCCTTCCTCGACTTCGGTGAGCCGCCAGCTGGCGTGGGCCGTTACGGAGTCCACGACTGCCTTGAGCAATCCGATAAGGATCGGACCGAGCAGGATGCCGGCGAGCCCGAACGTGTATACACCCGTCACGAGCGCGACGAACATCCAGTAAAAGTTCAATACCCCAGACCGCTCGGCGGCGATCTTGGGGCGCAGGTACGTCGAGATGAACAACGTGTTCAGAAGAAACCCAACGAGCACCATCAATCCAGCGCGCGCCGGGCTGTCTCGGAACACCAGCAGCCACGCTGCGACTGGTACATACACGCTCCACGATCCAACGATCGGGAAGAAGCCGATGATGAACGACAGGATCGCCAATACCGCGGCGAGCGGTACGCCGAACGCGAGGTTCAACACGAAAATGACGAGCGTCTTGAGGCCCTGCGTAAGGAGCGTCGAGTAGATCGCCCCGTATAGCACCCCGGTGACGTTTGTCACCAACGCTTCCCGTAGCCGGTCATAGCGCTGCGGTACCTTGCTTCGCACATAACTGACGATCGAGTCGGCATCCGTAAACACATACGCCGCTGTCAGCAGGAAGATCGTGATCGCGACCGAAAGCTCGACCACCGCCTTCCGGACCGCTGCGGGGATCTTCGTCCCATAACCCGAAACCGTCAGCACGTAGGCGCGCACCGTCTCGGTCGGGTTCGCATCGGTCATGAACGGCAGCTGCCGAATCGCGGCATCGATCCGCTCCGCGACCTCGTTCTGGTGCGAATCGATGTACCCGAGCACGTCCACCAGCTCGACGTAACTGTACGCCAGCGCGCCCAGCACCGGGATGATCACGACGAGCAGCGTGAGCACCGCGCTGGCGACTGGTCGCGCGGTCCGGCGATGAATCCGCAGGTATAGCGGCCGGAGGTACGCCGCGATCACGGTGCCGAGGATGCCGGCGATGAGTACCCGCCGGACCATCCAGAGGAACAGCAGGACGACGATCGCCGCCAGCAGCCAGGTGAGGACGGCGCGACGAACCTCGGGCGCCGGAAAATCGGCGAGTCGCGAATTCAACCGTCGCTCATCGCGCCGGCGATCGCTGGGGCTCGACTCGCCGGGTACCTCTACGACGCTCATTTGAGCGCCTGTTCCAAGTCCGCGATGAGGTCGTCCACGTTCTCGATGCCGACGCTCAGGCGCAGGAACCCGTCCGGCACACCGAGCGCCGCGCGTTCGTCGCTGGTCAGGTGCGAATGCGACGTAAAGCGCGGCTCCGATACCACCGAGTCGACGCCACCGAGACTCGGGGCGTGCTTGATGAGGCGAAGTCGACGGAGGAAGCGCTCCGCGGCTCGGCCGCCGCCAACGAGCTCGATCGCCAGCATACCGCCGAATCCGTCGAGGAACGTGCGCGCGACCTCATGGTCCGGGTGGTCTTCGAGCCCGGGATAATGCACCTGGCGAACCTCCTTCCGAGCGTTGCACCACTCGGCGATTCGCCGCGCGTTCTCGTTCTGTCTCGCGACGCGGACGTCGATCGTCTTGAGGCCGCGCTCGAGGAGCCAGCAGGCGAAGGGGTCGGGCGACTGTCCCCATACCACCATCTTCTGGCGCACCTCCTCGATGTACGGCGCAGTGCCTAACACGACGCCGCTGAGGATGTCGTGGTGCCCGTTGAGGTACTTCGTGGCGGAGTGAATGACGACGTCCGCGCCGTGCTCGAGCGGGCGGAAGTTGACCGGGCTCGCGAACGTCGAGTCGACGACCAGCGCGAGACCGCCCTCCTTCGTGAGGTAGCTGATCGGGCGCAGGTCGAGGACGCGGCAGGTCGGGTTGACGGGCGACTCGACGAAGATGGCGCGGGTCTCCTTGCGCATGCGCTTCCGCCAGGCGCGCGTCTCCATGGGATCGACGAGCGTGACGTCGATGCCCATCGTGGCAAACTCCTGGGCGAAGAGCAGCCGCGTGCCGCCGTAGACCCAGTTGCTCGCGAGGAGATGGTCGCCGGGGCGGAGCAGGGCGAGGAGCGCGCAGGCCGTGGCCCCCATGCCGCTCGAGAGCACGATCGCCGCCTCCGCGCCCTCCATGAGCGCGAGCCGCTTCTGGACCGACTCGGCGTTAGGCACGTTGCCGTACCGGGGATACCGGAGGCCGTCGGCCGTTCCGATCTCCTGGATGAAATTCGCCGACTGCACCAGCGGCTGCACTACCGGGGTGTCGGGGTCGCCGTGTGACGCGCCGCCGGTGACGGCGAGGGTGGACAGGCCGAGACGGCGTGGCGATCGAGGCATGGGGTGCGCGCTGCGTTAGGCGTAAGCGCCGCGGTCGGGGCGTGCGTCGAGGTTCGGCTTCACCAGGCGCACGATCTCGGTGACCGTGACGCCCGCGATGTCCCGCACGACGACGCCGCCCCGCGGTACGGAGTCGTCGATGACCACCGGCGCCAGCTCGTGGCGCCGCGGTCCGTAGATCCACACCAACTCACCGTCGAGAATCAGCCGGAATCGGGCTTCTTCCGCATTCAGCCGGATCTGCGGACCCCGATCTTCTTCGCCGGCCCGTGTGCCGATGAAGCCGACCACCTGGAGCGGCGGGTTGTAGATCTGGCTCACGGCGTCGCCCCGAGCGGCACGTAGGTGTCCTCGAATCGCATGACGAGCCGCCGCTCGTGGAGCGCGGCCAGCAGCGCCGCGGCGTCGGCCAGCTCCTGCCCCAGTGCCGACGCGAGCTCCTCCGCCGCGCCGCGGCCGAGCTCCCGGAGCGCCAGCCACGCACGCCGCTGTTCGTCGTTGACGGTGCCCACGAGGAACAGGGCGCCGTCGTCGGCCTGCATAACGAGTGCGAGCTGGTACCGCTCGAGCGCGTGCTCGATGGCGTCGAGATGGTCCTCGCGGACGCCCCGCAGCAGAAAATACGCGTCCTGCGGCGGCGCACCGCCCTCGAACCGAAGCAGCAGCTTCGCGACGACCTCGTCGGCGCAGGAGAAGTCCAGCAGGTTGACGTGCGAGAAATCGATCACCGTCAGTGACGGGCCGCGCCACGCGGCGAGCAGGTTCTCGATTTCCGTCCGCACGGCAGCACCCGTGGGTCGCGTCACGAGGTTGGAGTACAGATCGCACACGGTGCGTCGAAGCACCGAGCTGACATCGATATGGTTGATCACCGCGGAGGTATCCGTTCTGGAATCGTGATCTGGATCTGCGCGCCAGGAAACGGCGCGAGATCTTCAGCCAAGGGGACGTCCTCATCCCAACTCGGCACGATCGCGATCCGCGCGGTACCACTGCGGATCGACAGCTTGCCATCCCACTTGCCGACGAATCGTCGCACGCCGGCGAGACCTTGTCCGCGCCCGGGATCGCGGAAGCGACTCACGCCGCGAATCACCGCGTCCTCGAGGGCCATGCCATCATCCCAGCGGTCGGTGATGCGGCGGCCCTGCGCGTTCTCCAGCGAGGCACGAAACCCGATGCCTGCATCGCAGACGGCAATCTGCACCACGCGACGTCCGAGCCGCTGGCGCCACGTGTACGTCTGCACCGCCACCCATCCGCCGCGCTGTGCGTGCTCGACGATGTTCTGACACGCTTCCGAGAGCGTCATCGCGAATCGCATGGTCGCCTGCGGGTCGAGGTGCAACTCGTTCACGAGGATCGCCTGCGCCTTCTGCTGAATGCGCTCGACAACGTCGTGCACGTCCTCGCTCTTCGCGACGGGCGTGATCTCCAGCAGCACGCTCGACTCGCCGCCGTTGCGGGCGCGAGGCACGTGACCGTGAAGGTCGAAGATCTGCTCGGCGTGCTTGTAGAAACCCGTGCGCCCCCAATACGACGCCGTGTCGTCGTTCTCCGGCCCAGTGAACGCGGCGCGCTCAGCGCGTGTCTGTCCGAGCGTCAGCATCGTGGTCAGCGCGTACGGCGACGCCCACCGCGTGTGGCGAGCATCGATGAGCACCTTCTGATCGCGTGGGAGCGGGGCCACCTGATCCAGGACCTGCTCGATCGTCTCCGCATCGAGCGAGGGCGGAACGTTGATGACGGTGGTCACGTCGGGCTGAGCTCTCCGCGAAGGTAGTGCGCGAGCCCGGTGGCACCCCGGTGCTCCACGTTGCGTGCCGCGGCGCGCATCGCCGCGCGCATCGCGTCGGACAACTTATCACCGGCAGCCAGCCGTGAGAAATAGGTCGCGCCCCAGACGTCACCACATCCGGTCGGATCAACGGCATCCACCGTGCCGCGCAGTCGCTCCGCCGGCACAAGCTCGGTCCGCACGGGACCAATGGCCGGAGTGGAGGCAAGTGGTTGACGCGTAAGGTCGGAGAGCGCGTCGAAGCCGGGTGCCGCAAAGTACACGACGCCGCGACTTCCGAGCGTGACGACGAGGCACCGAATCCCGTTCGCGAACGCGGTCGCGGCGAGCGCCATGGAGTCAGGCGCCATCATCGCGAGCTCATCCTCGTTCACCTGCAGGAGATCGAAGCACGCGCACCACGCGGCGACGTTCTCGAGCGGACGCGGCGCGCGAAATCCGGACGGCTGCACGCTCAACATGAGCGAATGCAAATCGCAGTAGATCGGCCCGCGGTAGTGATGCCGGATCAGCTGCGCGGTCTCGAGATCGAGCTCGAAGCCGCTGATCATGTTGATGTACAGTGCATCGAGATCGCCGAGCAGCGGCTTGAGTCCGAGCCAGTTCCACGGCGGCACGCTGCCAGAGAGTCGCTCGCTGCGTCGCTCGTCGCTGTAATAGCGCAGCTCGACGCGATTGTTCGGATAGGGCACCGCGATCGGCGCCGCGTCAGGCGCCGCGCGTCGGAGCGTGCGCATGAATCGACCTGCCTCGTGCGCGAGATCGTCGCCCACGCGCACGAGCGGAACGATCTCCCAGTCGTCAGGCAGCGAGGCGTCGAGTGCGGAGAGCGCGTACGTGATGCCGCCCCATTCTTCGACCGGCCGTTCTCGCGGGTCGCGCCCGTAGATGACGTCCCAGACGAAGGTGCCGATGACTCCGAGACGTTTCCTTCTGCCAGCCATCACATCCCGTCAAGAACTTGCTGCTTGAACGTCGCCACGGCGCCAACCACGCCGGCTGACCCGCGCAGCGTTCCCGGAAGAATCTTGCACGCCTCCACCGCCGGCCTGAACGCGCGACGTCGAACCTCCGCGCGCAACGGCTCGAACAGCGGCGCCCCGGCCTGCGTGACCCCGCCCGCGATCACGACGACGTCCGGGTTGAAGATGTTCAACAGGTTGGCCACGCCGGCGCCAAGAAAGTTGGCGGTCTCGCGCACGACCTGACGCGCCACATCGTCATCCTTCTTCGCGGCGTCGTACACGAGTTGCGCGGTGATCTTGCCGAGATCATCGCCCACCATCTTGAGAAGAATCGACGGCTCTCCGCCCGCGAGCGCCTCACGCGCGCGCTCCGCGATCGCGGGACCGGACGCGTACGCCTCGAGGCAGCCGTAGTTGCCGCAGTTGCACCGCCGTCCCGTCGAGTCGATGGTCGTGTGACCGATCTCGCCCGCGACATCCGACGCGCCGTGAAACAGGCGACCGTCGAGAATGAGCCCGCCACCGATGCCGGTGCCAATCGTTATGCCGATCACGTGGCGGGCGCCCTTCGCCGCACCGCACCACCATTCGCCAAGCGTCGCGCAGTTTGCGTCGTTGTCGAGCGACGCCGGCAACCCCACGCGCTTGACGACCTCATCGCGCAGCGGAAAATTTCTCCAACCAAGATTCGGCGTGACGATCACGATGCCGCGCTCGCGATCCAGCGGCCCGGGCGAACCGATGCCAACGCCGGCGAAATCCTCGCGTTTCGCGTTCGTCTCGGCGATCGTTTCCGCGATCACCGTGTCGATCATTCGCGCGATGCGGTCGACGACCGCGTCGGCGCCCTGCTGGGCGTGCGTCGGCTCTGACCGCATCGCGATCTCCCGACTCCCGTCCTCCGGCATGGCGCCGGCAACGATGTTCGTACCACCAAGGTCGACACCGATGATGTAGCGCTGTCGTTTTCGAGGCGGCATGTGGATGCGAGGAAGAGGGGACGAACGCGGAGCTCGGGCTCCTAGTGCGTGAGCCGGCGGATCACGAGGTACGAGCCCAGAACGAGAATCATTATAGCAAAGCCCTGCTTGATCCGCGCGGCAGGGAGGTGCCGCATGAATCGCGTGCCGGTTATGGCGCCGGCGGCGGCGACGGCGGTGAACCATCCAACGAGCGACCAGTCGAACGCGACCTGACCAAGGTACCCGGCGACGCCGCTCGCCGCGTTCATCGCGATGATGAGCAGCGAGCTTCCCACCGCTTCCTTCACCGGCACGTTCGCCATGAACACGAGCGACGGGACGATGAGAAAGCCTCCGCCCGCGCCGATGAGCGCCGTCAGTACGCCGACGGCAACCGCCTGGACGCCAAGCAGAACGGAGAAGCGTAATGGGCCTGCGTCGTGAGACTCGGCCGTAACGCGCGGGCGCAGCGAATCTCGCAGCATGAAGATGGCGGCGGTGAGCGCGAACGCCGCGAACAGCGCGAGCTGCGCCGACGCCGGAACGAAGCGCGCGAGCCGCGCGCCACCGAACGAGCCGATCATCGCGAGCGCGCCGAACCCGAGCGCTATCCGCCCGTTGATCGTGCCCTGCCGCCAATGCGTGATGAATCCGACCAGGGCGCTCATGCCGACCACCACGAGGCTCATCGCTATGGCAGGCTTGGGCTCGATGTGAAACACGTAGAGAAAGGTCGGCACGGCGAGGATGGAACCGCCGCCGCCGAGGAGGCCGAGCACCAGACCGATGCCCAGTGCGAGCAAGCCGCCGAGCGGGGTCACGGCGACTCTCGGTCTACCTGCGCGACCAGCTCTTCGACCATCTCTGCTCCGAGATCACGCATGCAGCGCCAGTGGCCGAGTGGACAGTGCTGTGGACCATGGCGATCGCACGGCCGGCAGTCGAGACCATGCACGCCCGCCGTGCGTGACTGCGGCGCCAGCGGACCGAACCCGAACTCGGGCACCGTCGGACCGAACACCGTGACGGTTGGCGTCCCCATGGCCGACGCGAGGTGCTGAGGCGACGAGTCGTTGGTGACGAGCAGCGCGCATCGCCGAATCAATTCGGCGGAGCCTAACAAGGAGAGCTGGCCGGTGGCGTCGATCGCGCGATCGCCGACGGCCGTCACGATCTCCGAGGCGAGCGGCGCATCGTCCTTGCCTCCGATCACCACGACCCGGGCCTTTGCCGGCAGCAACCGCGCGAGGGCAGGGTAGAACGGCCACCGCTTCGTGGCCCACACGCTGCCCGGCGCGAGCGCGATCATTGGTGACGTGCCATGGCCCGCACTCGCGAGTAGTCGGTCGACCGCTTCGCGCTCGGCGCCGCCGGGAAAGAGTCGCGGTCGCAGCTGCTCGCGCGTCGGCGATGCATCCGCGCTTTCTGCGGCGAGGCTCCAGAGTCGTTCGGCGTGATGCCGGTCGTCGCGGTACGGTATGCGTCGCGTATAGAGCCACCGGCCCGCTGAGGTCGCGAACCCGACGCGCGTACGAAAGCCCGCGAGGCGCGCGAGCGCAGCGCTCCGCACGGAACCCTGGGCGAGATACGCAATGGCCTCACCAGCGCCGTCGTTCGCCGCACGAGACCGAGTTGCACTGAGCTCGCCTGCGACATTGGCAAGTCCGCCGACGCCACGTGCGCTGCCACGCTTGTCGTAGATTGTGACGCCGACGACATCCGGATTGCGCGCGAGCAGCGGCGCGCCCGCCGGCGTCGCCACGATGTGCACCGGACCTCGACGCGCGAGCTCGGCGATGAGCGGCGTCGTGAGCACGACGTCGCCGAGGAACGAGGTCTGGATGACGAGGGAGAATTGCACCGCGCGCGCGCGTCGCGGTCAGTCGACCTGCAAGACGGCTAGGAACGCTTCCTGAGGAATCTCGACTGCGCCCACCTGCTTCATGCGCTTCTTCCCCTCTTTCTGCTTCTCGAGGAGCTTCCGCTTCCGCGTGATGTCGCCGCCGTAGCACTTTGCGAGGACGTCCTTGCGGAGCGGCTTCACCGAGGACCGCGCGATCACCTTGTTGCCGATCGCCGCCTGGATTGCCACCTCGAACAGCTGTCGCGGAATGAGCTCCTTGAGCTTGTCCGCGATCTTCCGACCATACTCGAACGCCTTGTCGCGATGGATGATGACGCTGAAGGCGTCGACCGCATCGCCGTTGATCAGCATGTCGAGCTTCACGAGATCGCTCTCGCGGTAGCCGAGGACCTCGTAGTCAAGCGAGGCATACCCGCGGCTGATCGTCTTGAGCCGATCGAAAAAGTCGAGAATAATCTCGGCCAGCGGGAACTCCCAGTCGAACTCGACGCGCTCCTGGTCGAGGTACGTCATGTTCTTGTAGACGCCGCGGCGCTCGGTGCCTAACGTCATGATCGGCCCGATGTAATCCGACGGCGCCATGATGCGCGCCTTGACGTACGGCTCTTCCACCCGGTCGATCACCGCTGGCGCCGGCATCTTGGACGGATTCTCAATGATCTCGTCCGTGCCGTCTGTGTGGTGCACGTGGTACTCGACGTTAGGCACCGTCGTGACCAGGTCGAGATCGAACTCGCGCTCGAGTCGCTCCTGCACGATCTCCATGTGCAGCAGCCCGAGGAACCCGCACCGGAACCCGAACCCGAGGGCGGTCGACGTCTCCGGCTCATAGTGCAGCGACGCGTCGTTCAGCCGCAGCTTGGCCAGCGCGTCCCGCAGCGACTCGTATTGCGTTGTGTCCGTCGGATAGAGGCCCGAGAACACCATCGAGTGCACGTCCTGGTAGCCGGGCAGGGCTTCGGCAGCGCGGTTCGCGGCGTCGAAGATGGTGTCGCCCGCGCGCGTCTCCTGGACGCTGCGCACGTTCGCGACGACGTAGCCCACCTCGCCCGGGCCGAGCGACTCGGTCGCCACCGGACGGAGCTGCATGTAGCCGAGGTCGCTCACCTCGTACTTCTGTTCGTTCGCCCCGAAGGTGATCTCCATCCCCCGGCGGATCTCCCCGTCGACGACACGGATGCTCGGGACGGCTCCCCGATAGCGGTCGTAATACGAGTCGAAAATGAGCGCTCGCAACGGGCCGTTCGGATCGCCGGTCGGGGCAGGGACGCGCTCCACGATCTCCTCGAGCAGCGCCGGAACCCCGTGCCCCTCTTTCGCGCTCACGAGCAGGATGCGATCGGGATCGACGCCGATCAGGTCGTGGACTTCCTGCTTTCGCCGTTCGGGCTCCGCGCCCGGCAAGTCGATCTTGTTCAGGACGGGGATGATCTCCAGGCCTGCGTCGAGCGCGAGGAACAGGTTCGAAAGCGTCTGGGCCTGAATTCCCTGCGAGGCGTCCACCACGAGGATCGCCCCCTCACACGCGGCGAGCGATCGCGACACCTCGTACGTAAAATCCACGTGGCCGGGCGTGTCGATCAGGTTTAGCTCGTACAGTCCGCCGTTGCGCGCGGTGTAGTTCATGCGCACGGCGTTGAGCTTGATCGTGATGCCCCGCTCGCGCTCGAGGTCGAGCGTGTCCAGCACCTGGGCCTTCATCTCCCGCTTCTGTAGCGTGCCCGTCGTCTCGATCAGGCGGTCGGCGAGAGTCGACTTGCCATGGTCGATGTGGGCGACGATGCAGAAGTTGCGGATGTGGTCGAGATTCACGGAAGTCCCGGCGAGGAAGTACGGCGAAAGCCCTCAAAGATAGCCGTTAGCCCATTATCTTCCCACCCCGATGGAAAGCTCCCGAGCCGTCCGCGCCGACCTGTTCGACCCCGCGAGTCTCGCGTCGCTTGGTCACGTCGAGATCATCGCGCGCTGGGTCGTCGACGGTTTTCTCAATGGGCTCCACCGCTCGCCCAAGAAAGGGTTCTCGGTGGAGTTCGCCGAGTATCGCAGCTATCAGCCCGGTGATGATCTCCGCTTCATCGACTGGAAGATCGCCGCTCGGTCGAACAAGTGGGTCGTCAAACAATTCGAGGAGGAGACGAACCTCCGCGCGACCATCATTCTCGACGTCAGTCGATCGATGGCGTGGTCGAGCGGGCCGACCGTGCTCGCCAAGAACCGGTACGCGGAGCAGCTCGTCGCGGCGCTGTCACTCCTCCTGATTCGCCAGCGCGACGCCGTCGGCTTCATTCGCTACGACGACAAGCTTCGCACCGTCGTCCCTCCGAAGGCGCGAACGGCACAGTGGCGGCGCATCCTGCACGCACTCGAGGAAGACGGTTCCGGCCTCGCATCGATTGCCCCCGAAGCACTCTTGCAGGCCGCGCGACTCATCCGCCGGCCGGGCATGGTCGTGCTCATCTCCGACCTGCTCGTCGAATCCGCCGCGGTGGCCGAGGCCGTGAAGATGCTTCGCGCGGTGGGCCACGACGTGACAGTCCTGCACATCATGGATCCAGCGGAACGAGATCTCTCGATGGGCGGTGAAGCCGTGTTTGCCGACCCGGAATCCGGGCTCGAGGTGACCGCGACGGTCGCCGATGTCCGCACCGCCTATCGCAAGACGGTCGACGAAGCCATCGCCGAGTGGCGCGACACGCTGCAAGCCACCGGCGCGGGTTATGAGGTGTTCACGACCGACGAGCCGTTCGGCGTCCCATTGCGCAAAGCGTTCGCCGCTCGCCAGCGCCTGCCATGAGCTTCCTCGAGCCGCTCTACCTGCTGCTGGCCGGTGCCGCGGCGGTGCCGCTCCTTCTGCACCTGCTGCGACGACGCATCTCGCTGCGCGTAGAATTTCCGGCCGCCCGCTACATCCTGCGTGCGGAGCGCGAGAATTCTCGAAAACTCAAGCTGAGAAACTTCCTGCTGATGTTTCTCCGCATTCTGGCCGTCCTGTTTATCGCGCTTGCCGCAGCGAGACCGGTCGGGCGACTGATCGGCTCCGGGCACGCTCCGACGGCAATGGCGATCGTGCTCGACAACTCGCTCAGCACGTCCACCATCGTCGATGGGGCACCGCTCTTTCGCCGGTTGCGCGCGGCGGCGCTCGCCGCGGCACGTCACGCGACTCCGTCGGATCGCGTGTGGCTCGTGACGGCGGATGGTCGTGTGGTTGGCGGCTCAAGCTCATCGGTCGCCGACGCGATCCAGCGACTCGAACCGATCGCCGGCGCCGGCGACTTGCCGGGAGCGGTGACGCGAGCCGTCGGTCTCGTTCGCGCTGCGGGTCTCTCGGCGCACCACGTCGCCGTAGCAACCGACGGTCAAGCGACATCGTGGCGTCGCACGACGGCGACGCCTGATGTTGGCGTGAGCGTGTACACGCCTGCCAGTACTCCGCCGGCGAATCACGCCGTGATCGTGGCAGAGGCTCGCCCCACGCGATGGACCCCGCGTGGCAGCGTCGTCGCCCGGACGCTCGGCGCCGACTCGGCGACGTATCGCATTGCGATCGGCGGCACGGGGGCGGCGGCGCGCACGCTCGCGCGCGGGACCGCAGTCGCGGACGGCGAGATTCTCGTTAGGGCCGCGCCGCCGGAGCGGGGGTGGGTGGCCGGATCGATCGAGCTAGAGCCCGACGAGCTCCGTGGCGACGACGTGCGGTACTTCGCCGTGTGGATTGGCGCCGCGCCATCGGTGACAGTTGATCCCAGCCTCGGGACGTTCGTGAAGACTGCCACCGATGCATTGGTGCAGAGCGATCGCCTTCGACTCGGACCGGACGCGTCGATCGTGTCCGCCGACGCGCTCACGCGACTGCCGGCGCTGATCGTCGCGCCGTCCGATCCCGTGCGGGTGGGTGCCGCGAATCGAGCACTCGAGCGGCTGGGTATTCCGTGGCGATTCGGCGGCGCCCGTCACGAGACCGGCACCGCGCGCGAGGCGCCGAGTACACCCCTCAAGCTCATCGATGGCGCCACCGTTTCGATGCGGTTCCCGCTCGCGGCCCAAGGCGAGCCGACGGCCGACACGCTCGCGCGCGTCGGCACTGAACCATGGATCGTTGCCGGCGATCGGTACGTCATCATCGCGTCGCCGCTTGATCCATCTGCCACCGACTTCCCTGTTCGCGCCGGCTTCCTTCCGTGGCTCGCGGAGGCTGCGTCACAGCGACTGGCGGGCGATGCGGGGATCGTGTTGTTGGCCACGCCCGGCGCGCGCCTCCGGGCGCCAGCAGGTGTGCAGACCGTCGAAGACGCCGCCGGGCAGCCAGGACCGATCGCGAATGGCGAGATCGTCGCGCCGGATCGCGCCGGCGTGTACTTCATGCGGCGTGGCGCCATCAAGGCCGGCGCGGTCGTCGTGAACGGCGAGCCGCAGGAGTCGTCGCTGGCGCGATTGTCTGCGGCGTCGCTTCGCGCGCGCTTCGATGGCCGCGACGTGAGCCTAACGACCGACGGCGAGCGCTGGGCGAACGACGCCTACACTGGGTCGGCGCGACGTCCGCTCTCGACGCCGATCCTGATTCTCGCTGCGCTCGTGCTCCTTGCCGAAGCGATCATCGCGCGCGGCAGCGGCGAGCGCTCCAGTCGCGGGACGGTCAAGGCGGCAGCGTAGTGGCTCTTCCGACCCTCGTCGAAGCGATTTCATCGCTGCCGGCGTTCGCGCGTGTTCTGAACACGGTTCCCCCACCTGGTGAGCGCCTGACGATTGGCGGGCTTGCCGGCTCGAGCGACGCGGTGACACTCGCAGCGCTCGTCCAGCGGCTCTCGACGCGGTTCTTCGTTGTCGTCGCCGAAGGCGTCCCGCAGGCCGAGCGTTGGCTCGCGGACCTGCAGGCAATCCTCGACGAGACGCCGGTCGCGCTCTACCCGCCTCGCGAAGGCTTAGGCGAAGCGGAACCACACGCGGAGATCGCCGGAGAGCGCGTCGAGACGCTCGAGCGGGTATCACGAGGCGAGGTCCGGGTGCTGCTGACGACGGCGCGGGCGGTGCTCGAGCGGACGCGCCTGCCGACGACGCTGCGCGCGGCGCGACTCGAGCTCCGCAAGGGTGACGTTAGGCGTCCGGAAGAAATTGCCGAACACTTGGAGCAGGTGGGGTTCGAGCGCGTGCCGATGGTCGACGACGTCGCCCAGTTTTCGGTGCGCGGCGGGATCTTCGACATTTACAGCTTCGGCATGGCGGATCCGGTGCGCCTCGAGTTCTGGGGCGACGAGATCATCGAGCTTCGACACTTCGACCTGCTGAGCCAGCGTTCCACGCGCGAAGCCGACGTCGCCATCATCCTCCCCGTCGATGGTCACGTTCCGGAGGAAGAGACCAGCGACTTCGAGCGCGTCTCCGTCCCGTCGCTCTGGCCGCCGGAAACGATCGTCGTGCTGCCCAGCGACGCGCACGTCGAACCGGAGCTGCAGCGGACCTGGGATGAGGCGCAGCATCACCTCGACCTCGCCCGGCGTCGCGGTGAGGACGTCCCCAAGCGCGATGAGCTCTTTCAGGCGCCGGGTGACGCGATGCAGTCGCTGCGCGATTTCGGAACCCTGGCGATCGTGCCCGGCGCCGGTACCGGCGCCGACGTGGTGTTTCCGATCCGACACCCCGACGCGATCGATCGCGACATCAAGCGGCTGCGCCGCGTCGTGCGGGATGGGATGCCAAGCATCATCCTGTGCGACAACGAAGGCCAGGCCGAGCGTCTCGACGAGTTGCTGAACGAAGACACGTTCAGCCCGTCGCCGGCAGCGCTCGTGATCGGTGTGTTGGACGGTGGCTTCGTGATCCCGGGAACCGGAAACGGGGAACAGGGAACAATGGCTCCGCGCGGAGATCCGGTTCCCGGTTCCCGGTTCCCAGTTCCCGGCCTTCGCGTTCTGACTGATCACGAAATCTTTCGCCGAGAGCGAAGACTTCGCAGAGCGCGCCGGTACTCCACCGGCGCGACGCTCGAAGCCATCACCGCCCTCAAGTCCGGCGACTTCGTCGTGCATCTCGAGCACGGCGTCGGCATCTATCGCGGACTTCAGACGATCTTCGTCGGCGAGAGCACCGTCGAAGTTGCCGTCATCGAGTACGAAGGCGGCGACCGGCTGAACGTCCCGCTGTATCGCATCGACCAGATCGAGCGGTACCGGGCGGCCGGCGACGCAGACGGCGACGCCGCGCCGCCGCGCCTCCACAAACTCGGCGGCAAACGCTGGGCGCAGCAACGCGACCGCACGCGCGCCGCCATTCAGGAGATGACGGTCGAGCTGCTCGACCTGTACGCCCGCCGGCAGGTCGCATCGAGGGCAGCACACTTCCCCGATACGCCGTGGCAACGGCAGCTCGAGTCGTCCTTCCTGTTCGAGGACACGCCTGACCAGCGGAAGGCCACGGTCGATGTCAAGCAGGACATGGAGAAGCCGCGGCCGATGGATCGGCTGCTCGTCGGAGACGTCGGATACGGGAAGACGGAGATCGCGGTGCGCGCCGCGTTCAAGGCCGTGCAGTCGGATCGTCAGGTCGCGGTGCTCGTTCCGACGACGATTCTCGCCGACCAGCATCAGCGCACGTTCAGCGAACGTTTCGCCGATTTTCCCATCCGCGTGGCGGCGCTCAGCCGCTTCCAGTCGGCGAAAGAACAGACCGACGTCCTCGCGGATCTCGCCGCGAAAAAGGTCGACATCATCATCGGCACCCACCGGCTGCTCAGTCCCGACGTGAAGTTCTCGAATCTTGGCCTCATCGTGATCGACGAGGAGCATCGCTTCGGCGTGAAGCACAAGGAGCGACTCAAGCACCTCCGTCTCGAGACCGACGTGCTCACGCTCACGGCGACACCGATTCCGCGAACGCTGCATCTGTCGCTTGCCGGCCTTCGCGACATGACGCTCATGCAGACGGCGCCGCGCGACCGGTCTCCGGTGCTCACGTTCGTCGAGCCGTGGGACGAAGCCTTGATCGAGGAGGGCATCGCTCGCGAGCTCGATCGGGGCGGGCAGGTGTTCTTCGTGCACAATCGCATCGAGACCATCGAGGCCATAGCAGACCGCGTCCGCCGAATCGTCCCGCGCGCGCGCGTCGCCGTGGGACACGGGCAGATGAAGGAGCGCGACCTCGAGGACGTGATGCACCGGTTCGTCGGGGGCGACATCGACGTGCTCGTCTCGACGATGATCGTCGAGTCAGGGCTCGATGTACCGAACGCCAATACGATGTTCGTGAACCGCGCGGACAACTTCGGGTTGGCGCAGCTGTACCAACTCCGGGGTCGGGTCGGGCGGTCGCACCGCCGCGCGTACTGCTATCTGATGGTTCCCGACGCGGTCGACCCCGACGCCGAGCGGCGGCTGCAGGTCCTCGAGCACCACACGGAGCTGGGTTCCGGATACAGGGTAGCACTCAAGGACCTCGAGCTTCGAGGGGCCGGCAACCTGCTCGGTCCAGAACAGTCGGGGTTCGTCCACGCGGTTGGCTTCGACATGTACCTCCGCATGCTCGAGGAAACCGTTCGCCGGGTCATGGACGGCGGTGGGCTGCCGAAGCTCGTTCCGTCCGACGTCTCCCTCGATCTGCCGGCGTACCTGCCGGACGAGTTCATTCCATCGCAGGACGCCAAGCTGGACGTCTATCGGCGCCTGAGCGCGCTCTCAGCGCCGGAACCGATCGAGGAGCTCCGCGCAGAGGTGCGCGACCGGTTCGGGCCGCTCCCCGCACCAGCCGAGGCGTTCTTTGCCACCGCCACGCTTCGAATCGTCGGCGGGGCACTCGGGATCGACGGCCTGTTGGTGCGCGGCGACGAGGCCCGTGTTACTTTTCGCGACACGGCCGTACCCCGTATGAAGGGGCTGTCGGCCGCGTTTCACGAGGTTCAGTTCCAGGCTGAGGTGCGACGGACGCACCCGCTATCCCTAAAGCTGACACGTGTGGGCGGCTCTCCGATCCTCGATGGGCTCGTGCGTGCCCTCCGAGGGTTGGCAGCGGCCTGAGAACGCGTCGGCTTTCGACGTACAAGAGTACCGACCGCAATCGTCGAGCCGCAGGTGCCGTGTCTGCGTGTCAAACGGCCCACGGCGGCGCGCCGATTGGCCCGAACTCCAAACTCCATCCCGATGAAACGTTCACTCGTCCTCGCCTTCGCCGTTTCCGTCCCACTTGCCGCATGCGACGGCTTCAAAGAGGCGATGACTGCGCACGTCGATGTCGCAGCTCGCGCCGGCTCACAGGAGCTCTCCGTTACTCGGCTCGCCGAGCTGCTCGGCGCGTCGAAGGCTCCGCTCCGGCGCGATGTCGTCGAGACGGTCGCCAATATGTGGGTGAACTATCAGTTGCTCGCACGCGCGGCCGCGCACGATGACTCGCTCAACCAGCCGCAGGTGATCGACCAGGCGATGTGGCCGGCGACCACGAATACGCGCATCAAGAAGTGGTACGATGTGATCGCGAAGAATTGGGCGTCCACAGACACCGCCGGCAACGCGGCGGCGTACGCGAGCGGCAAGATCCTCTCGGCGCGACACATTCTTTTCAACGCCCCGCCGGGTAACAGCCCTGCGGCTGACTCGGCCCTCAAGAAGGCGCAGTCCGTCCGCGCGCAGCTCACGTCGGCGAACTTCGCCGCGATGGCCACGAAGTACAACGGCCCGAACGCTGCCGGACCGGGCGGTGACCTCGGTGTGTTCACGAAGGACCAGATGGTCCCCGAGTTCTCGAACGCCGTGATCGCGCTCAAACCCGGCGAGATCTCGCAGCCGATCCGCTCGCAGTACGGCTATCACGTCATTCGCCGCTCGACATACGATGAGGTCAAGGACCAGGTCGCGCAGACGAACAACCAGTCCGCAACGCGGGTTGGCGAAAGCACGTACGTCGCGAAGCTCGACGAAGCAGCCAAGGTGCAGGTCAAGCCTAACGCGGCTGCCGTCGTCAAGGCCATCGCGGCCGCGCCCGATGCGCACAAGGATGACAAGACGGTGATCGCGACGTCGACGATGGGCGACCTGACCGCGGCCCGTCTCGCGCAGTGGATCCCCGCATTCTCGCCGAATTCCCAGCAGCTTCGCCAGCAGATCCAGCAGGCACCGGACTCTCTGCTGCCAGGCTTCGTGAAGGCGGTCTTCCGGAACGACCTGCTGTTGCGTCAGGCGGACAGCGCGAAGGTCGGGCTCGACACAGCCGAGACCAATGAGATTCGGCACGCGTTCGTCAGCATGGTCGCGAACACGTGGTCGGGACTTAACATCTCACCGAACCGGCTTGCCGACAGCGCGAAGACCGTTGCCGAGCGCGAGCGGCTCGCCGCAGCGCGGGTGGACAACTATCTCGATCGCTTGCTGACGAAGGACGAGCAGTTCATCCCGGTGCAGCCGCCCCTCGAGTCGGCACTCCACTCCAAGTACGACTACAAGGTCAACGAGGCGGGGATCGATCGCGCCCTCGAGCGAGCGCAGCGTATCCGCGCCGTGGCGGACTCCACGCGAGCGGCGCAGCAGCCGCAGTCGGCGGTTCCGCTGCCAGGACAGCCTGGCGCGGCGACGCCGAACGCGCCTTCGCCGGCGCCCGCCCCTGATTCGGCCGCGAAGAAAAAGCCGTAACCTGATCGACGAGCGGGCGGAGCCACCGCCCGCTCGTGCTTTGTGGCCCCGGTGGACCAGCGCCACCAAGGCCGGGTAGAACGAGTCATGACTTCCTTGAAGACGCTCCGAATCGTCACGCTCGCGACTGTGCTTGCCTTACCCGCGGCAGCCGCGCAGAACACACCACCCGCACCACCGGGACCGCCGCGATCGGCGCAGGCCGACAGCGGCGGTCTGCCCGTCGATCGCGTGATCGCCGTCGTTGGTGATCGACCGATCCTTCTCAGTGAGCTCACCGAAGAGTTGAGCGAGCGCCGGGCACGTGGTCTGAAGGTTCCGACAGACTCCGCGCAATGGATGGAGACAGCGCGCGGCGTGCTTCAGGAAATGATCGACGAAGGGGCGATCGTGCAGCACGCCCTGCGAGACACGTCCGTGCACGTCTCCGACCTCGACGTTCAGAACTCCGCGGAGGAGCAGACGAAGCGAGTCCGGGGTCAGTTCAAGACCGACGCCGAATTCGCGCAGGCGCTCAAGAGTGGAGGTTTCGGAACGCCC
>Ga0136846_1217556_pt1 | contig 30750 bp, 34 predicted proteins | sample HopSoiMetagenom2_FD_96841 | JGI IMG/M metagenome (GOLD analysis project Ga0136846, IMG submission 96841) | Grasslands soil microbial communities from Hopland, California, USA - 2 Assembly 2016 (version 4) | ecosystem: Environmental > Terrestrial > Soil > Grasslands | place: USA: Hopland...
GCGACGAAGTAGCCGTCCAATTCGATGAAGCCTTCAAGTCTCACAGCTAGCATTTCTGCACTCCTAGGTCCGTCGGTTGAGTCGAGATCGTTCGAGAGCGATCTTCGGACGCCTTCCGGAACGCCCGCAACTGTCAAAAGAGACAGGGCATCGGGGCGGCGAAGTCTCGATTGCACTGGCGCTAACACGACAGTGCGCTCTACGGCGACCAGCCCACGGTGCATGTGCACGCGGTGCTGGGCCGGCGTGACGGCAGCACGGTCGGCGGCCACCTGCTGCAGGCCACCGTGCAGCCGACGCTCGAGGTGCTGCTGATCGAATCGCCGGGCTACCTGCGCAAGACCTGCGACCGCGAGAGCGGCTTGGCGCTGATCGACATCGACGTCTGACGGAGCACTCGCCGCCCGCTCTCAATCGGGTGGTGGCCGTGTCGCGGGCTTGTCGTCTTCGATGCTGTGCGTCCACACCGCTACATCACGCGCCGTCATGCCGCTCGCAGGCGTGAGGCGACCGTCCAGGTATCCCGCGTGTTGCACGTCGTGCAGGTACTGTTCGCGCGACAGCAGGGTGCCCGCGCATACCTTGCGGTCCGAGGGCGCCGGCGGCCTGTGCATTTCGTCGGCCAGTCGATCGTTCAGGCAGGTCATGACCCAGGTGGGTATGCGGTGGCGCTCGCCGGGGTAGATGTAGCCGAACAGCGTGAGGTGGGCCAGCAGCACCCGCCAGTGCGGGCCGAAGCGCTCCAGCAGGCCGGCCCAATCGAGCCGTTCGGCGCGCGCCAGCAGCAGGTGGGCGATGTCGCCGCCATCATAGCGCTCGCGTTCCATGATAAAGGCCTTGGACAGCAGGCTGTCCTCGACGTTGGCCACTCGCACCGGCACGCCCAGGATCTCGGCGCGGCTGTTGCCATGGAACCAGCGCGCGTCGACCGGCGTCACACCGTTGCCCGAGTTGAAGATCAGGTCGATGAACGCGTCGCCGTCGTGGACCTTCCCCAGCCAGTGCGGATAGGGCAGCTCGGTGCGCCAGCCATGCTGCTGCATCAGTCGAGCAATGCGCTCGAAGTCCTCGCGCAGGATGAACAGGTCTAGGTCCTTAGTTACGCGGCGGATGCCGGTGTAGCAGGCCAGGGAAAAGGCGCCGCCCACCAAAAAAGGAATGCCCGCATCACGCAAGGCACGCAGGCTCTGCCGATAAAAGTCAGCCACGTGGGGCGGGACTCCTTCCTTGAGCGAGGCAGTGAGCGTGGTGGTGGACGACATGCGCGAACGGTCGCGCGGCCAAGCGGCGCAAGCCCAAAGCCAACGACCCCATCGCGCGTCGGCAGGCGCCTACAGCCTCTGCGGGAGGAGGCCGATGAGGGCCGGATGCGGCGGGGTGCAGGCTGGTTTCCATGCTTGAAGCCTTACCACTCGAACCACCATGTCCAACCCCAAATCGTCTTCCCACATCCGCTTTGCCGTCGTTGGCGACATCCACGTCCGCAAGGACACCGATGGCACCTTGCGCAGCCTGTTTGCCCAGGCTGACGAGGAGGCCGATGCGCTGCTGCTGTGCGGCGACCTGACCGACTACGGCACCGAGGAAGAGGCCCGCCTCCTCGCCGGCGTGCTGGGGACCTTGCACATTCCCGTCGTCGCCGTGCTGGGCAACCATGATTACGAATCAGGCACGCCCGAGACGGTGGTCGACACGCTCTCGCGCGCCGGTGTTCGCATGCTCGACGGCTCGGTGTGCGAGATCGAAGGTGTGGGCATTGCGGGCGTGAAAGGCTTCGGCGGCGGATTCGGCCGCGGCGCGTTGGGTGCCTGGGGCGAACCGGCGATCAAGCTCTTCGTGCAGGAGGCTTTGAACGAGGCGATGAAGCTTGAATCGGCGTTGGCCAAGTTGCGCAACCGCCGGCGCATCGCGTTGCTGCATTACGCGCCCGTTGTCGGCACGGTCGAGGGCGAGCCGGTGGAGATCTTTCCGTTCCTGGGCAGCAGCCGGCTGGAAGACCCGTTGGTGCGCTATCCGATCGATGCCGTGTTCCACGGCCACGCACACAGGGGTACGATGAAGGCGCACACCATCAGCGGCGTGCCGGTCTACAACGTGGCCAAGCCGCTGCTGCAGCGCAGCCGGCCTGATACGGCGCCGTTCTTCCTGTACGACTTGCCGCGCGAGCCCGACCTCTCGCAGGCGTCGGCTCCCTAGAGCGAGGGCGTGTGGCCCCTCAGTTCCCGCTCGTCCTTCGCAGGAATGGAACCCGAGCATCCAGCGGCGTCACCTTCGCAAGCACATGCACAGCGCATCCCGGGCTCGTGAACATCGGCTTGATGTGTCGATCGTAGAGCGCCGCCGGCACGTTGATGCATCCGTACGAGAGGCGGTTATCGCTCGCGGTGTTGGTGCTCGGTCCGGCGTTGAAGCGCCCCGCAGGTGTGGTTCGATCTTCGGTGCGGATTTCAGCCATCGGCCGCTTGCCGATGCCGGGGTAGCGGCAACCAGCACCGGTCTCGCCTGGGCGGTGGCACGACGCCATAAAGGCGACGACAGGGGCGCGGCCTGCTTTTTGCATCCACCGGCACGACTGCGATGACGCACCCAGCGCCCTGAGCGCGCCCGGTGCGATGGGTGCGTTGCGATCGGTGCTGCTTCGGTGGTTCGTCGAACCTCGCGGACGGTCGAGCATTTGTCCGACGGAAGCACGCCGCCCGATGTGTAGCTTCGAGGCTGAACTTATCGAGATCGACTACCGAAATGGAGCGAACCATGACAGATCCGCTGCACGCAGGGCCCCGGCCGCCATTCGATACGCCCGAGCAATCGCCCCCCGGCCTGGAGTCGAAGATGGAGCCCCGCCCAGACTTCGGCGAGGCCTCCTATGTCGGGACCGGCAAACTCAAGGGCAAGGTCGCGCTCATCACCGGCGGCGACAGCGGCATCGGCCGTGCTGTGGCGCTCGCCTTCGCGCGGGAAGGTGCCGACGTCCTCATCTCCTATCTGCCCGACGAAGAATCGGATGCCCAGGTCTGCAAGAAACTCATCGAGGCGGAAGGACGCGTGTGCGTTGCTGTGCCCGGCGACATCTGCGAAGAGGCGCAATGCAACCGGCTCGTCGCCACCGCCATCGAGCGCTTCGGCAAGCTCGATGTACTCGTGAACAACGCCGCCTTCCAGATGACCCACAAGGACCTGGGAGAGATCACCGTCGAGGAGTTCGACCGTACCTTCCGCACCAACGTTTACGCCAATTTTTTCCTCTGCAAGGCGGCATCGGCGCACATGCAGCCGGGCAGCGCGATCATCAGCACCGCGTCGGTCAACGCGGACAAGCCCAACGCCACGCTCGTCGCCTACGCGGCGACAAAGGGCGCCATCCAGAACATGTCCGGCGGCATGGCGCTATTGCTCGCGGACAAGGGCATCCGTGTGAACTGCGTGGCACCGGGGCCGTTCTGGACGCCGCTGATTCCCTCGACCATGCCGCCGGAAAAGGTCAAGGAGTTCGGCACGCAGACGCCCATGAAGCGACCCGGCCAGCCGGCCGAGTTGCAGGCGGTGTACGTGCTGCTCGCGTCCGATCAGGCAAGCTACATCTCGGGCGCGACCATTCCGGTGACGGGCGGTGTGCCGTTCATCTGAGGCCACCCCCGTTTGAACAGGGATGACGAACACGAATACGCGCGAAGCCGAACACGACGCCGAGGATCGCGATGGCACCGACGCTTGTCGCCCTTCAGGAACTCGGCAAGGCGACCAACGCCTGCCGGGAGTGTCCGCTTGGAGAACATGCGACACAGTCGGTGTTCGGCGAAGGGCCTGTGAATGCGCGATTGATGGTGGTCGGCGAGCAGCCGGGCGACAAGGAGGACTTGGCCGGCCGCCCTTTCGTCGGGCCGGCGGGGCGGCTGTTCGACCGCGCCGTAGTGGAACTGGGCTGGTCGCGCGACAAGCTGTACGTGACCAATGCGGTGAAGCATTTCAAATACGAGTTGCGTGGGAAGCGCCGCATTCACAAGACGCCCGCGCAGCGTGAGGCGGATGCTTGCCTTCACTGGCTGGAAAGCGAGATCGATCTGGTAAAACCCGCGGCGCTGATCGCGTTGGGCGCCGTTGCGGCACGCTCGCTGCTCGGACACCATGTGGCAGTGATGAGCGAGCGCGGACGATGGCATGAAGATGCGGCGGGGCGCAAGGTGTTGGTGACGCTGCATCCGTCCGCGCTACTGCGGGGAGACCCTGAACAGAAGGCCGCCGCGTGGAAGGCATGGCTCGCGGATCTGTCCTTGGCGTCGAAGGTCCTCGGGAAAGCACGAACGCTGGCGCGCAAGAGGATCAGGCCCGCGCGCAAGGTGAAAGCCATTGCCGCAACGGCCTGAGCGCAGCGCTTCGCGCGGCGAAATCCTACCAAGGGTTTCGAAGCCTGCCCACGGGCTCGCGCCTGCGACTGCATAGCGTCTGTGTTTTGCAGCAAAGGAAGCACCACGCATGACCCACCGCAAAGTCGCCGACCTCGTCATAGAAACCCTGCAGAAGGCCGGCGTCAAACGCTGCTACGGCATCGTCGGGGACACGTTGAACCACGTCACCGACGCGATCCACCGCAGCGAGATCGAATGGGTGCATGTGCGGCATGAAGAGGCCGCCGCTTTCGCTGCCGGTGCGGAGTCGTACCTGACGGGCGAACTCACGGCTTGTGCGGGTTCGTGCGGGCCGGGCGGGTTGCATTTCATCAACGGCGTGTACGAGGCCAACCGCAACCGCGCGCCGATGGTGCTGATCGCGAGCCAGATCGTGACGGCCGAGCTCGGCATGGAGTTTCCGCAGGAGGTCGACTTCAAACCGCTCTACGCCGGCTGCAGCGTCTTCTGCGAACAGGTGCAGTCGGCCGAGCAGGCGCAGCGCGTCATGGCGCTTGCGGCGCAGGCTGCGCTCTCCAGGGGCGGCGTGGCCGTTGTCATCCTTCCGAGCGACATCGCACAGACGGAGGTGAAGGAGGGCCTGACATTCGCCGTGCATCGCACCGCGCCGGTGGTCCGGCCCAACGACGGCGAACTCGCGCAACTGGCGGCCCTGCTCGGCAAGGGCAAGAAGATCGCGATCTATGCCGGTCACGGCTGCGAGGGTGCGCACGAGATGCTGCTGGCGCTCGGCCAGTGCCTGAAGGCGCCCATCGCCCACACCTCGCGTGCCAAGGATTTCGTGGAGTACGACAACCCTTTCAACATGGGCATGACCGGCATCTTCGGCGTGGAATCGGGCTACCGCGCGCTGCAGGCGTGCGACACGCTGTTGCTGCTTGGCGCCGACTTCGCGTGGAGCCAGTTCTATCCGGCCAAGGCGACCATCCTGCAGATCGATACCGACGGCAGCCACCTCGGGCGACGCCATCCGGTGGCGCTGGGCCTGGTGGGCGACATCGCGCACACCATCCAGGCGCTGATCCCGCTGCTCGGAGAGCGCAGCGACCGCAGCTTTCTGGACGAGTGCCTCGGCCATCGCAAGGAGGCGGTCCAGACGCTGCGGCGCGACGAGCGGCCCGGCAAGGAGGGGCTGATCCATCCGCAGCACCTCACGCGCGTCATCGACGAGTTGGCGGCCGACGACGCGATCTTCGCCGCCGATGGCGGCAGCCCGATGGTGTGGTCGCTGCGTCACCTGACGATGAACGGCCGGCGCCGCACGCTCGTGAGCCTGCTGCACGGCACCATGGCCAACGCGATGCCGCAGGCCCTGGGCGCGCAGAAGGCGTATCCCGGGCGGCAGGTGATTTCGCTCTCGGGCGACGGTGGTATCGCGATGCTGCTGGGCGACCTGATGACCGCGGTGCAGGAGAAGCTGCCGATCAAGGTGGTCGTCTACAACAACGCGAGCCTGAACTTCGTGGAGCTCGAGCAGAAGGTCGAAGGGCTGCTGGACAACTACACCGACCTGCTGAACCCCGACTTCGCGCGGCTGGCCGAAGTGATCGGCTTCTACGGGCAGAAGGTGGAGCGCGCGGAACAGTTGCCCGACGCGGTGCGCGCCTTCCTGGCACACCTTGGGCCTGCCTTGCTGGACGTGAAGGTCAACCGCACCGAGCTGGTGATGCCGCCAAAGGTGGAGTTCAGCCAGGTCGCGGGCACGATGCTGTATTCGGCCAAGGCGGTGCTCAGCGGTCGCTCGTCGGACGTGGTCGACTTGGTCAAGGACAACTTCACCGAATGACGCCGGCCTTCCTCGCGATGCAGAACACGGTCCTTCTCCCCACGGTGAAACGTTGCTGCGTCTCTTTGTCGCCGCTGCGCTCGCCGGCGTCGTTCGAAAAACTCAAGTCGGCCATTGCCCGGCTCTGAGCCCAAGGAGATGACGCATGGCAGGGCCGCACGGCGACGTCCATATCGGGATTTCCGGATGGCGGTATGCGCCCTGGCGAGGACGTTTCTACCCGCCGGGTCTCGCGCAGCGCAGGGAGCTCGAATTCGCATCGCTGATGCTGCCCACCATCGAGATCAACGGTTCGTTCTATTCGCTGCAGCGGCCTGAGTCGTACCGGCTGTGGCATGACCAGACGCCGGAGGACTTCGTGTTCGCCGTCAAGGGCTCGCGCTACATCACCCACATGCTCCAGCTCAAGGACGTGCATCAGGCGCTCGCCAACTTCTTTGCCTCGGGGGTGCTGGCGCTCCGAAAGAAACTGGGCCCGGTGCTCTGGCAGCTCCCGCCCCGCATGCGGTACGACCCGGAACGGCTGGACGCCTTCTTCTCGCTGCTGCCGCGCGATGCGCGCGCCGTGCGCGCCCTGGCGAGCGAACATGACGAGCGGGTGGCGGGTCGCTCGTTGCTGGAGCCCGTGCGTGGGCTGCACATCCGCCATGCGTTGGAGGTGCGCCACCCGAGCTTCGTCGACCCGGGTTTCATCGCCTTGCTGCGCTGGCACCAGGTGGCGCTGGTGGTTGCCGACACGGCGGGGCGCTGGCCCCTGCTCGAAGACCTGACCGCAGACTTCGTCTACCTCCGGTTGCACGGCGACAAGGAGCTCTACGCCAGCGGCTACGGCGATGCCGCGCTCGACCGGTGGGCGGCACGCATCGACGCGTGGCGGCAGGGCCGGCAGGTGGCCGACGCGAAACTGGCCTCGCCCACCGCTGCACGCCGGGGCAGGCGGGACGTGTTCTGCTACTTCGACAACGACGTCAAGGTGCACGCTCCGTACGACGCCGCGCACCTGGCGATGCGCTTGGGCATTCCGACCGGTCTGGGCCCCCACGACGCATTCGCGCGCGGGGTCGATGCAGGCGACATCGAACTTGCTGCAGCGTCCTACAAAAGCACCTGATTTTGCGCACTACGTTCTGAGTCCTTCGAACCAATCCGGACAAAAAGCCCATGGCCAAGCAACCCCGAGCGAGCGCGCCGCCTTCCGCCGCGCTCGACGCCGCCCGCTCTGCGGCACGCAACACAGACAGCGGCCCCGCCCGCCCGGCGCCGCCCGCGGCGGGCAAGGGAGACATTCCAGCACAGAAGGCGAGCGATACACAGGTGCTCGCCGCAGCGATGCCCGCAAACACCAACAAGCCGCTGGAGCACACGCCCGAGGCGCCCGTCGGCCTGAGCGCCAAGCCAGCGTCGCGGCTGCCCACCGGCAGCACGACCTCTGAATCGAATGCTTCCGACAAGACCGGCTCGGTCGCGCCCGAAGGCACCAACGCCACCATCGGCACGCTGGACCGGGTGCGCGTGGATTCCGGCGGTCAGCGGCTCACCACCAACCAGGGCGTGCCCATTGCCGACAACCAGAACTCGCTGAAGGCAGGCGCGCGCGGCCCGGTGCTGCTCGAAGATTTCATCCTGCGCGAGAAGATCACGCACTTCGACCACGAGCGCATTCCCGAACGCATCGTCCACGCACGAGGCTCTGGCGCGCACGGTTTCTTCGAGTGCTATGAGCCGCAGACGGAATTCACCCAGGCCGCGCCGTTCCAGGAAGCCGGCAAGGTCACGCCCGTGTTCGTGCGTTTCTCGACGGTGGCCGGCGAGCGCGGCTCCAAGGACACCGCGCGCGACGTGCGCGGCTTCGCAGTCAAGTTCTACACCGACGAGGGCAACTGGGACTTGGTGGGCAACAACATGCCGGTCTTCTTCATCCAGGACGCGATGAAGTTTCCCGACCTCGTGCATGCCGTGAAGCCCGAGCCGCACCATGCAATGCCGCAGGCCGCGTCGGCGCACGACACGTTCTGGGACTTCGTCTCGCTCATGCCCGAGTCCACCCACATGCTGATGTGGCAGATGAGCGACCGTGCCATTCCGCGCAGCTACCGGATGATGCAGGGCTTCGGCGTGCACACTTTCCGGCTGGTGAACGAGGCGGGCGAATCGGTGCTGGTCAAGTTCCACTGGCAACCGAAACTGGGCACGCATTCGCTGGTGTGGGACGAGGCGGTGAAGATCTCCGGCGCCGACCCCGACTACCACCGCCGCGATCTCTGGGAAGCCATCGACGCGGGCGAGTACCCCGAGTGGGAGCTGGGCCTTCAGATCTTCACGGAGGAGCAGGCCGAGCAGTTCAGCTTCGACATCCTGGACGCCACCAAGATCGTGCCCGAGGAGCTGGTGCCGATCCGCATCGTCGGGCGCATGGTGCTCAACCGCAACCCCGACAACTTCTTCGCCGAGACCGAGCAGGTCGCGTTCTGCACCGCGCACGTGGTGCCGGGCATCGACTTCACTAACGATCCACTGCTCGCGGGGCGCATCCACTCCTACGTCGACACGCAGATCACGCGCCTGGGCGGACCGAATTTTCACGAGTTGCCGATCAACGCGCCCATTGCGCCGGTGCACAACAACCAGCGCGATGGCATGCACCGCCAGGCCATCCACCGCGGGCGCGCAGCCTACGAGCCCAATTCGCTTGGCGGCGGCTGCCCGTTCCAGGCCGGCGCGGCGCAGGGCTTCGCGAGCATCGCCAAGCGCCTCGACGCTAAGGAAAGCAGCGACAAGATGCGCGTCAAGCCCGAGAAGTTCGCCGACCACTACACGCAGGCCACGCTCTTCTTCGAGAGCCAGACGCCCGAAGAGCAGGCGCACATCGTCGCGGCCTTCCGCTTCGAGCTGTCGAAGGTGACGGTGCCGGCGGTGCGCGAGCGCGTGGTGGCGAGCCTGCTCAATGCGTCGTCCGAACTCGCGGCCAAGGTGGCGCAGGGGCTCGGCATGGCGCTGCCCGCGCCGCTGCCCAAGGCTCTGGAGACCCCCGCGGTGCCCGAGGTCGACAAATCGCCGGCGCTATCGCTGCTGGCCCGCCCGGGTGATGGCGGCATCCGCACCCGCAAGATCGCGATCCTCGTGGCCGATGGGGCGGAAGGCGCGTCTATCGGCAAGCTGGTGACGGCGCTGGTGCAGGCGGGCGCGGTGCCGCGGCTGGTCGGCCCGCGCCTGGGCACCTATACGGCGGCGGGCGGCGAGAAGTTCGAGGCCGACGCCAGCATGGAGAACAGCCCCGGTTTCCTCTTCGATTCGCTGGTACTGCCCGACGGCCTTGCCGCCGTGGAGGCGCTTGCCGCCGACGGCCACTCGATGGAATTCGTGAAGGACCAGTACCGCCACTGCAAGACGATCCTCGCGCTCGGCGCGTCGCAGGCGTTGCTGACCGAGGCCGGTATTCCGATGAGCCTGCCCGACGGTTCGGACGACCCGGGTTTGATCCTCGCGGACGCGGCGCATGCCGACACCGCCGCGACCGACTTCATCGCCGCGGTGGGCATGCATCGCCATCCGGCGCGCGACAGCGATCCGCCGCGGGTGTAGGCGCCGTGCCGGGGCTGCCGCGCGGGACTGTTCCCACGCGCAGGTGCAGCGCCTTCCGACCGCGCGCATCCCGAACCGGACCACCATGGTCGAGAACCTTCCTCTTTCGGGGAGGGGCCAGATTGCCAGGAGGGCACCATGACCAAGGAACAGAAAGAGCAGAAGCCATTTCCCTTTCCCACGTCGGAGAACCATGGCAAGCCGGCTGACCACGAAAAGCCCGTGGAGCAGCCTGCCAGCGAGGAAGCGCTGGACAGCGGGGTCGAGGAGTCCTTTCCCGCGAGTGATCCGGTGTCCGTTACCGTCACGAAGGTCAAGTTGCCTTCGGCGGAGGAGGACAAGAAGGCGCACCGGCATTGAAGACGGCGGCAACCGGAGCCCGCATGGCCGTGCACCGCCATGAACCCGATCGCCGATACCAGGCCTGCCGCATCGAAGCCCTCCACGCTGCTGTTCCAGCCGCGCAGCTTTGTGACATGGAGCCTCGATCCGCATGCCTACTGCAGCGCGCATGAGCACGCCACCCGCAACGATTTCGCGCGGCGGCTCGCCGTGCTCAAGGGCTGCGCCTACGCCGGCGACTACGACGAACGGCAGTCCTACGCAGGGGCGCCGTACTTCGTGCCCAGCAACACCGTGATCGATGGACAACCGCGCGCTTGCGGCCTGTGCCGAGATGACGCTCGGCGCCAAGGCGACGGCAACGCTCACGATGGCGGTTTCCAGGACTCCGGCGAAAAAGGCTCGTGGACCGGCGTGCTGACGATCGTGTGGACGAAGCAGAGCTTGTGCCCCTCGGGGCCGAGGCAGTAGGCCGCATGGCCGCATAGAAGGCGGGTGCATGGCACGGCCTGAGGCGCGGCGCACCCTTTCACGCCGATCTGTTTATGGGCGAACACGCTCAACGCCTGCGCTTGGCCGCGCCTGGCCGGTGCGGGACCAACCGGATGCGGGACGCTGCCGTCGTGGGCAGCTTCTGGAACTTCTCCAACTGGCGCAGCACGGTCTCGTTCCGCGCCACCGATTGCGAAGCCACGCAATCCCGCGGTACCACCACCGCGAGGTCGCGCATCACCGCCTCCATGGCGGTCGCCAGCACGCGCTGGTCGCTGGCGACGCCGGTCAGGATCAAGCGGCGCGCATCCAAGTGCCGCAGCAGCAGATCGAGCGGCGTGCCGAAAAAAGCCGAGTGCTTGGGCTTCAGCACGAAGTAGTCGTCGGCGTCGGGCTGCAGCGAGCTCGTGATCGCTGCGCCCGCACCACCCTGGCCCAGCGACAGTCCCACCAGCGCCGGGAAGTCCGAGCGCCAGCGGCCGAGGTTGTCGTTGGCGTAGATCACGGGCACGCCTGCCGTGCGGCAGCAGGCCTTGAGCGCCGCAATGCGGGGCGCAATGGCCGTTGCGCGTGGCAGCAGTTTCTCCGCATCAGGAAAGTCCCAGCAATTGATCATGTCGATGATCAGCAGCGCGGTGTGGCCCGCTGCGTTTTCGGGGGCGAGCACGCCGGACGAACTGGAAGGGAGGGAAGCCATGGGCAGCATTTTTCCATCGGCATGCCGCTGCAGGGAATCGCTGGCGCATCTTGCGGTGCCGCCCGACAACGCCGCGCAGGTCGAAGGCTTCCTGGCTGCATTGGTCAAGCGGGAAACCTGGGGACGGCGTTTTCGCCGCGCGGCAGCGTCATCGCGCTGTCGTGACGTAGGCAGGCGCCGACGGTTGTGTGGCTCCGGATTTGTAGGCCCTTTCCTGCGCGAAGATGGCCGGACATCCATCGACCGCCGCTTCTGCATGCGCCTCCAATGCTGGTGCAAAGCACCCTTAAAAAAGGAGACATGGTCATGGAATTCGAGGGCATCTATTGTTTCGATACGGCGTCGGTGCGCTTTGCCGTCTATCCCAACGGACCGGACGGCGCGAGGGTCGTGGCGCACATTTCGGAAGACACTTTGCATGACGCATTCGGCACGCGGGAAGTGGGCGACGGATTGCTGGAGGCCTGCAGGATCCACTTCGCCACGCTTGAGGCGGCGGTTGTCGCTCGATTCCGAGCCGACCCGCGGTGGCCTCTAATGATCACCGTCGACGACTTTCCCTTGCGCCGCGATCCTTCGACCGGAAACCGGAGCGGCGTAACGATCGCCTGAAGCCCCCGGCCAAGGGCGCACATCGCACTTGGCATCTGCCACGGCGATCGGATCGCGCATGAGCGCCGACTTGGGCTGTACGATGATGCCCGAACCGACGCACCTCAATCTGCAAAGAAATCTTTTGCAGAAGCTTCGAATTTCGAACGAACGGCGCGTGCAGCCCCTGGCAGACGGTGTTCTGGCCATCAATGCAAGAAGCGAGGTAGTCCTTCGTGGATTGACGCTGGAAGAATCGCAGTTTCTGATGGACTTCGGCGATGGCTCGCTGAGCGATAAAAAGGCAGTCGACCGTTAAGGCGAACTCACATCCTGCAGCTCTTTGCGCTGCTCAGCCGCTGTTCTTTCGGGTCGTGATGGGCAAGGTGCTGGTGCACCGCGGCGTGACCACGCTCGATGTGCTCGTCATCGGCCTCGCGGGTGGTCGTCGTCTCTTACAGCCTGAAGCGCTGGGTTGCGCTGACGCGCTATCTGGGCGACGGAGCTTGCCTGCGGCGATAGCGCGTTGATTCACTGCGTTCGCTAACGGCGATCTGCGGCTGCGTGTTCGGTCCTTATGTGGGGTAGCGCACAGAGCGTGAGACCAGGAAGTGCCACCATCGCTGCATGGCGAAGATCTCCGCTACCATGAGCAAGCCGATTCAGCAGGCCTGGGCGGCTTGGGAGACTGCAACTGAAGCCGTCCTGCAAGACATCAACCGAATTGCAAAGGGCGGGCAGCAGAACCTTGCAGTGATGGGCGAATTGATGGCCGCAGTTGAAGTCGCTCGCCTGCGATTCGAGGAGGTGGATCCTTGTGACGCATCCCTATCAGCGACTCCGATGTCGCGGGCCAGGAATTGCGCACTCTCTTCAGAGTGAATCGGTCTTCCTTTTGCTTCTCTTAGGCAGCGAATGATCACTTTGGCCATTTGTCCATGAGGTACAAGTCGCTTGCTCCTCGGCTAAACGCCCCGATACCTGCTGTATCGACTTCCTTTGATGTTTAGAAGCTGGTCTAGGCGTCCTTGATGAACTGCGCGCGTCCTGATCAACCACGCCCTCGAGGTCCATCGAGGAATGGGTACGACGAAGGTTCATATAGTCGCGACTTGGCATTCCCCAAGGGTTTGGCGTTCTCTGAGAGAGGACTTGTGCAATAGCTAGATCGGGCCGTTTCCTTCACACGGGTGACCGAGACCATCGCGCGCTGTAATTCCCGCTCTTCCCTGCTGCATTCTGGCGTCCCGGCGCTTGGCTTGGGCAGCCCGCACAGGCAAAGGAACCAACGTCACGGCGCGTCGGCGCAGGGGCGCGCCAATGCGCCGGGTGCCTGGAAGCGGGGGCAATCGCCAGCAAGGATCCGTCGGCGTCGAGCGATGCCTTGGACCTGCGCTTCAGGGCGCAAGGGGGCACCGACCGGGATGGCACTTCAAGCATGTGGATCGGCAAGCCGGTCGTGGGCTTGCCGGGTTCAATTGAACTGCGATCGATGTTGGTCGCAACCTGCGAAGCTCGTCTTGGAGGCGAAGTTACGCGCGGGATGGCAATGCGAGGGAGGGCAGGAATTCACCTGATCTCGCGCGTATTCATGGGACGTCGCTGCTGCGGGACCCACGTTCTATCAGGTGTGTGACGGATGTGCACTGCCAGACGAAAACGAAGTTTTCCTACGCGGGCAGCAAGAGTGCCATTTCACCTTTCGATCTCCCAGATACCAATTGGAGCCACACGATGCCCACATCCCAACGCACAGAGCCCGATGCCTGCAGCCTCCTTGACGCCGATCACCGCAATGTCAAAAAATTGTTCGAGGCGTACGAGCACCTGACCCATTCGCGGGCAGCTTCCGTGGCGCAGAAAAAGCGCGAACTGGCCAACGAGATTTGCACCGAACTGACGGTCCATGCACAGATCGAGGAAGAAATCTTCTACCCGGCCTTGCACAGCGCCATCAAGGAAACCGACCTGCTCGACGAGGCAGAGGTCGAGCATGCAAGCGCCAAGGACCTGATTGCGCAGATCCAGGAGGCGACCGAGATCGACGACAAGTTCGATGCTAAGGTCATCGTGCTGGGTGAATACATCGACCATCACGTCAAGGAGGAACGCAACGAGATATTCGTGAAGGCGCGCGCAGCCCGCGGTCTCGACTTGGTCGCCATGCGCGAGCAACTGGCTGCGCGTAAGGAAGAACTGACGCAAGAGCTCGGTGCCTTGGCCTGAGTTCTTTCGCATCTCATCCTCTGCATTTCAATGGCTTGGAGCTTTCGCATGACCAGCTTTCTTTCACGCCTCTTGCCCAGCGCGACGAACATGATCCGGCTGGATCACACGCACGTGCTCTCCACGTTCCACCAGTACAAGGCGAGCGCACCCGTGCGTGTGAAAAAAGGACTGGTCCACACCATGTGCACCGCGCTGGAAGTGCACGCGCAACTGGAGGAAGAAATTTTCTATCCGGCGGTGCGCAACGTCACGCAGAGCGAACTGATCGCAAAGGCGCTCGACGAGCACCACGAAATGCGGCGGCTGATCGGACTGCTGCGGCAGATGGAGCCCGAGGCGCGTGACTACGACGAGACCGTGGCCACGCTGATGCGCGACGTGATGCACCACGTGGCGGATGAAGAAACACTGGTGCTGCCGGAAGCCGAGCGGTTGTTGGCCGACCAGTTGGGCGAACTCGGCATGCAGATGACCAAGCGCCGCCTGCAACTGGTCGCCCCGCGAAGTGGCGAGATTGCGCTCGACATGGGGCGTGCCGCGTCCGGCAACAGTCTGGCGCTCACCGTCGTCGGACTGACGGCCGTGGCGCTGCTGGTGGCGCGACGCACAGGGCATCTTGGACGGCCGAACCGCAACCTTGGTGGTCTCTGACCGGCGGCCGCGGGTCTGCCGATTCGGCCCGTCCGTGGTGCCGGTTCCCTCCTCAATGGTCGAAAGGCTTCACCGTGCGCGCCAACCCCTTGGGCAAATTTCCCGTGAGCGCGGGCATCCTGTTCGGGCTCGGCCTCGGCGGTTTCTTCGATGGCATCGTCTTGCATCAGTTGCTGCAGTGGCACCACATAGTGAGCAGTTGGTATCCCCCGACAACCGTTGAAAACTTGCGCCTCAACACGTTATGGGACGGCATCTTTCACAGTGTGACATATGTCTTCGTCGTGCTCGCTTTGCACCGGTTGTGGCGCGTTGCGCATCGGGGACACGTGTATTGGTCTGGAAAACTGATCTGGGGCACGGCACTGTTTGGCTGGGGTATCTTCAACCTGGTCGAAGGCGTCATCAATCACCACCTGCTTGGAATCCATCATGTCAACGAGGTGGTCTCCCTCGTCCACCGCCCCTATTGGGACACGGGGTTTTTGATCTGGGGCGCCGTGATGATGATCGCAGGGGGTTGGCTATGGGCGAGCGGAACTCGTAAACACCGGGCAGAAGCCGCGGGCGTTCGTGTGGTGTCGGCACCGATCGGAGGCGACTGACATGCTGTTTCTGAAAGGAAACGCGGAAGCACTGATCCTCATCCTCGGTCTGCTGATCGCCATGACGCCGATCTGGCGCTGGGCCAGCCTGCCCGCGGCGCCCGCGGCCGAGGAAGTCCGCCAATTGATCTGTGTCGCGCCCCGCGACGGAGCCGTCGGACAGCGCCCGGATACTTCCCGGCGCAACGCATCGCAGCTTGCGGGTCCGGCGGCTCCGGCACCGTAGCCGGAAGGCTCACCGCGGCCTGGAGCCGACGTCAGTTCGGCGAGTCCTTGGAGAGGCTTCCGTGCGTGCGTCCTGAATTCCCGGCGCGGTACAGCGCCCCCTCGGGATCGCGCTCCCGGTCGCCCTTTTGCTGGCGCTCGACCTGCTTGGCCGACATGCGGTCGGCGACCGAAGGCAGCACTTTCGCGAGCACCGTGTTCATCACCGCCATGCCGCCCACCTTGATGTTGCGCCCGCCGCTGACGGCGGCCTTCAGGATGGCCTCGGCGACCTGTTGCGGATCGATCATGGGCGTGGGGAGCTTGGGCTCCTTGTCCATGTAGTTGCGGGCATGTTCGGGGTAGGGCGTGTCGACTGCGGTCGGCTGTATGAGCGTGACGGTCACGCCGCTCCTGTCGACGTCCTCGAGTTCCACGCGCAGCGCGTCGGTGAAGCCTTTCACGGCATGCTTGGAGGCCGAGTACATGCCCTGAAGCGGTATCACGGCGTCCGACACTTCGCTGCCCACGTTCACGAGCGTGCCCTGTACCAGCTTCAGGTAGGGCAGGGCCGCGAGCGAGCCATTCACCACGCCCCAGAAGTTCGTGTCGAGGAGCCGGCGGCTGTCGGCTTCGCTCACTTCGTCGAGGCGGCCGTAGATCGAGATGCCGGCGTCGTTCACCCAGGTGTCGATGCGTCCGAAATGGCTGATGGCGAGCAGCGCGACGCGGTCGATCTGCGCGCGGTCGGCCACGTCGGCCTCCACGGATACCGCATGCCCGCCTTGCTCGTTGATGTCCTGCGCGAGCCGCTGCAGCACTTCGCCGCTGCGTGCGACGAGCACCAGGCTCGCGCCCTGCTGCGCAGCAAGCTGCGCCGTGCACAGGCCGATGCCGCTGGAGGCGCCGGTGATGACGATGACCTGCTGATCGAGGGGTTTGTCTGCTCGGGACATGGTGCTTTTCCTTTCGGTGAATGTGAGTCCGAGGGGCAAGCCGTGTGCCCGGCGGCAGCCGTTCCCCGGGGGCATTCACGCCCGGGCATGTGGCTTGCCCCGCACCGCATCTGCTTTCAACCGATAAGGAACACCCACCATGCTGGCAATGAACTATCGCGGGCCCTACCGGGTTCGTGCGGCCCACAAGGCCGAGCCGGAAATCGAGCATCCGGACGACGCCATCGTGCGCGTCACGCGGTCGTGCATCTGCGGCTCCGATCTGCACCTCTATCACGGCCTGGTGCCGGACACGCGGGTGGGCACGACCTTCGGCCACGAGTTCACCGGCGTGGTCGAGGCGGTCGGCTCGGCCGTGCAGCACCTGAAACCGGGCGACCACGTGCTGGTTCCGTTCAACATCTTTTGCGGCATTTGCTACTTCTGCCAGAAGGAGCTGTACAGCAACTGCCACGAGACCAATCCCGAGGCCACCGCCGTGGGCGGCATCTACGGCTACTCGCACACCACCGGCGGGTACGACGGCGGCCAGGCAGAGTACGTGCGCGTGCCGATGGCCGATGTCGGCCCCACGGTGATCCCGCCCGACATGGACGTGGACGATGCCGTGTTGCTCACCGATGCATTGCCCACCGGCTACCAGGCCGCGGAAATGGGCGACATCGAAGAGGGGGACACGGTCGTCATCTTCGGTGCCGGCCCGGTCGGCATCTTCGCGGCCAAGTCGGCATGGCTCCTGGGCGCGGGCCGCGTGATCGTGGTGGACCACATCGAATACCGGCTTCAGTTCGTGCGCCAGTACGCGCAGTGCGAGGTGATCGATTTCAAGCAGGTGGGCGACATGGCCATCCACATCAAGAAGATGACCGAGGGGCTCGGTGCCGACGTGTGCATCGACTGCGTGGGCTGCGAAGCCGCAGGCAGCTTCGCCCACACCTTGCTGGGCGTGAAACTCAAGTTGCAGGGTGGCGCGGCGACCGTGCTGCACTGGTGCATCAACTCGGTCCGCAAGGGCGGACGGGTGTCGATCGTGGGCGTGTACGGACCGACCTTCAATGCGGTGCCGATCGGCAACGCGCTCAACAAGGGCCTCACGCTGCGCATGAACCAGGCCAGCGTCAAGCGTCACCTGCCGCGCCTGATCGAACACATCCAGGCCGGGCGCATCGATCCCAAGCGCGTGATCACCCACCGCATCGACCTCTGCGACGTGGCCGATGCCTACCACCTGTTCTCCAGCAAGCTGGACAACTGCATCAAGACGGTGCTGGTGCCGCCGGCATCGCTGGCTGCGTAGCGCTGCCGATGGCCTCTTTCCTCAACGGAGCGAACCGCAATGATCATCACGGACACACAAGAGCAGAGCCCGGCGCGCGACGCCGATCGCCATGCGCACATCGTCGGTTGGGGCGCCGACCTCGACCACGCCAACCGGCCCGCCTATCCCATGGAACGCACGCCGCCGCGCCTGCCGCACCCGGTGGATGCGCCCGAGCAGCAGCACTCGTATGTGGAGGTGCTGTGCTCGACCGAGCGGCCCGGCATCACGCGCATCTTCGGCACGACGCTGCCGCCTGCGGGCCTGAGCGGCTGGCTGCGCCGCCATGCGTTCCGGCACTCGGAGAACGACCTGCGGCGCTGGATGCTGCTGCTGCTGGCCGACCGGGTGAATGTGGGCGAGGGCCTGGTCGAAGATCTGTCGCGCGGCCATGTGCCCAACCTGTACGCTGAAATGGGCGGCCGCGCGGAGCTCAGGCACAACCCGATGGGCGCCGCGCGCAAGGCGGCCATCGGCGTGGGCGTGCTGGCGCTGGTGGCGCTGTCGGTGAAGCGCCGGCGCCGCCGGTCGCGCTAGCGCCAGCACCCGGGGGCGGTGCGGCTGCGTGCCGTTAGCGGGAGAGGCCGCCCGCGCCCATGGCAAACCGGAACACCGTGGCCAGCAGGAAGAGCGCCGTCACGCTCGCTAGCCAGATGGCCACCAGCCAGCCGATGCGCCGCAGCCACTTGCGCAGCTTGCCCGGCTCGCCCCGTGCGTCGTCAGTGGTAGCCGTCGCCATGCCGCACCTTGCCGCGGAAGACCCAGTAGCTCCAGGCCGTGTACATGAGGATCACAGGAATGATCAGCAGCGCACCCACGAGCGCAAAGCCCAGGCTCTGCGCCGGCCCTGCGGCCTGCCAGATCGAGATGTCGGGCGGAATCACATTCGGCCAGAGGCTGATGCCCAGGCCCGTGTAGCCCAGGAACAGGAGCGAGAGCGTCAGCACGAACGGCGCGCCATGCCCCTGGCCGCGCAACTCGTGCAGCAGCCGCCACACGACCACGCCCACCAGCAGCGGCACCGGCGCAAAGTACAGCAGGTTGGGCCATGTGAACCAGCGTGCGGCAATGGCCGAATGCGCGAGCGGCGTCCACACACTCAGCATCGCGATGACGGCGAGCATCGTCCACACCAGCGGCCGTGCGAGCGTGCGCATGCGCGCCTGCAGCGCACCTTCGGTCTTCATGAAGAGCCAGGTGGCGCCCAGCAGCGCGTAGGCGGCAACCAGCGCGAACCCGGTGAACACCGAGAACGGGGTCACCCAATCCAACGGTCCGCCCGAGAAATTGCCGCCGACCACCTTCAGCCCGTTCAGAAAAGCGCCCAGGGTCACGCCCTGGAAGAAGGTCGCGGTGAACGAGCCGCCGATGAACGCGGCATCCCACCAGCGGCGCTTGCCCGCGCGCGCCTTGAAGCGGAATTCGAATGCCACCCCGCGAAACACCAGCCCCACGAGCATGAGGATCAGCGGCAGGTAGAGCGCGCTGAGGATCACCGCATAGGCCAGCGGAAAGGCGGCCAGCAGGCCCGCGCCGCCGAGCACCAGCCAGGTCTCGTTGCCGTCCCACACGGGCGCGACGGTGTTCATCATCACGTCGCGGTCTTCCTTGGCGGGAACCAGCGGAAACAGGATGCCGATGCCCAGGTCGAAGCCGTCCATCACCACGTACATCATGATCCCGAACAGGATGATCACGGCCCAGATCAGGGGAAGGTCAATGCCCATGGCGAGCCTCCGGTGCGGCAAGGTCGCCTTCGGCATCCATGCCTTCGCGCGCCGCCGACAGCGGCCGCATCGGATGGCGCGGTTCCCCCGGACCGCCATGCATCGGCGGCTCGCGGTCGTCGTCGGCCGGCCCCTTGGCGATCAGCCGAAGCCCGTAGGCCGTGCCGGCGCCGAACACCGCCAGGTACACCACCACGAAGAGGCCGAGCGTGAAGCCCACCTGTGATGCGGAATGCTGCGGCGACACCGCATCGGCCGTGCGCATGAGCCCGTAGACGATCCAGGGCTGCCGGCCGATCTCCGTCGTGTACCAGCCCGCCAGGATGGCCACCAGCCCGGCCGGCGACAGGACCAGCGCAAAGCGCAGGAAGAGCCGCTGCGAGAACAGGCGCTGGCCGCGGCGCAGCCACAGCCCCCAGAAGGCCAGCGCGATCATCAGCACGCCGAGGCCGACCATGGCGCGGAAGGTCCAGAACACGATGGTCGAATTGGGGCGGTCGCTCGGCGGAAAGTCCTTGAGCGCGGGTATCTGGCCGTCCCAACTGTGTGTGAGCAGCAGGCTGCCCGCGCGCGGAATCTCGATGGCGTAGCGCGTCACCTCGGCCTGCATGTCGGGCCAGCCGAAAAGGATGAGCGGCGCGCCTTCGCCCTCGGGCGTGCCCTCCCAGTGGCCTTCGATGGCAGCCAGCTTCGCCGGTTGGTGCTCCAGCGTGTTGAGGCCGTGCTGGTCGCCGATGAAGGCCTGGATCGGCGCGGCCGCCAGCAGCATCCACAGCGCCATCGAGAACATGGTGCGCACGCGCGTGTTGTCGCGCCCGCGCAGCAGATGCCAGGCCGCGGCGCCGCCCACCATCAGCGCGGTGGCGATGTACGCGGCCACCACGGTGTGCGCGAGCCGGTACGGAAACGACGGGTTGAAGATCACGCGCAGCCAGTCGACCGGCACCACGCGCCCGTCGATGATCTCGTGCCCTTGCGGCGTCTGCATCCAGCTGTTGGAGGCGAGGATCCAGGTTGCCGAGATGAGCGTTCCGACCGCCACCGCGAGCGTGGAGACAAAGTGCAGGCCGGGCCCGACCCGGTCGCGCCCGAAGAGCATCACGCCAAGGAAGCCCGCTTCCAGGAAGAACGCGGTCAGCACTTCGTAGGCCAGCAGCGGCCCGGTCACGCCGCCGGCAAAGCGCGAGAAGTTGCTCCAGTTGGTGCCGAACTGGTAGGCCATGACCAGGCCCGACACTACCCCCATCCCGAAGGCCACCGCGAACACCTTGATCCAGAACTGGTAGAGGTCGATGTAGACCTTGCGGCCGGTGCGCAGCCACAGCCCCTCGAGCACCGCCAGGTAGCTTGCCAACCCGATGGTGAGCGCCGGAAAGATGATGTGGAACGAGATCGTGAAGCCGAACTGGATGCGGGCGAGTGTGAGGGAGTCCATGTCAGGGCCGATCGATGGAAGCATCCGACATCAGATCGCGCGCGTTGGGAATAGGACGGATTGCCTCATGGGCGCACCCCGGGCGCCGCGCCGGCGCTGCGCTCGTCCGTGTCGGCCCTGAGCCACCGTGCCGCCAGCGCGAGCCCGACGACGAGGTAGGCGAGCCCTGCCGGCACCCACATGATCAGCCCGCCGAGTTGCTGGTCTTCGAGCGGATCGAGCCCGAGCGCGGGCGAGGTTGCCGCATAGGCCGGATACCAGAGCGCGGGCGAGAGCGTCAGCAGGGCGCCGAGCGCGGCCGTGTGGACCATGGTGGTGAACAGGTAGAACATCGATGCGCCCTGGCCCGGGCGCGATGCGCTGCCCAGCGGCGCCCACCAGAAGAAAAGGGCGCTCGCGAAAAAGCTGGTGTGCTGCAGCGTGTGCATGCCGGTGCTCGCGAGCGCGGCCTCGAACAGGGCCGGCATGTGCCACGCCCACAGCACCACGCCGTGCAGTGCCCACGCGACGGCCGGATGCTTGAGCAACTGCCATGCGGCCGCCGCCGGCGCCCATCGCGCGGCCCGGCCGGCGGCGGGCCGCCAGCGGGCCGGCAGCCCCCAGGTCCACACGGCCAGCGGACGCCCGATGACCAGCAGCGGCGCCGCCACCACCATGAGGATCTCGTGCTGCACCATGTGCGCGGAAAAAAGCAGCGTGCCCAGTGCGTCGACAGGCGACACCAGCGACACCACCAGCGCCATCTGGCCGCCCGCGAAAGCCGCAGCCTGCCATCCGCTCACGCCGCGGCGCGCACCGGCCCGATGCCAGAGCTTGCGCAACCCTGCCGCATACAGCACCGTGCCGAGCAGCAGCAGGCAGACCACCCAGGACTCGAAGGTCCACGGCACCCCGGTGCTGCCCGGCGGCAGGTCGGGCACGTGGGCACGTGCCTGCAACGCCGTGCAAGCCATCGCCGCCGCAGCCACGGCATGGGCCGCGCCGCGCGTCATGCGGCGCATGGCGACAGCACCCACGCAACGAACCATTGCGCCGCCATGACCAGCGTGAACAGCAGGCCCACGGGCACCGCCATCGCGTGCACGAAATCCCTGCGCGCTTCTCTCTGGCCCTCGCGTCCGCTGCCGCGCTGCCACAGCGCGCCCGCGCTGAAGCACAGCCCGAGCAGCACGCCGGCCGCATGCACGGCATGCAGCCAGGCGAGCGTCTGGTGCGCGCAGGAAGGCGTCACCAGCGCGAAGCCCAAGCCAAGCACCGTGAGGCTCAAGGCCGGCGTTGCGAGAAGTGCGAGCCAGTTCCACATGCGGCGCTCCTTGTCTCCCTTGCGTGGGTGATGCCCTTGGTCGCGCCCGCTCATTGCGGGATGTGCGGCGCGAGGTAGATCACGAAATAGATCGGCAGCCAGCTCAGCACCACGAAGTACCAGTACTGCGCGTTCTCGCTCGCATCGACCAGGCGGCGTCCCTCCAGCGGGCCGGTGAACATCAGCACCGCGAGCACACCCGTGTCGTAGGTGTCGGTGATCAGGTGCAGCGTGTGCAGGCCGAGCAGCAGCCACACCACCGAGCCGTAGGCGTCGGTGTCCCACCACACGTTGAGGCCACGGAATTCGAACACGCGCACCATGAGGAACACCAGCGAGAACGCCAGGCACGCGAGGAAAGCGATGCGCAGCCGCCGCAGGTCGCCGGCCTCGGCCGCGCGCTTGAGCATGTGGTTGGGCAGCATGCTCGCGAGCAGCACCACCGTGTTGAGCGTGCCCCAGAGCAGCTCGGGCGGCAACGCGTTCAGCGGCCAGCGCGGCGCCAGGCTGCGCAGATAGAAGTAGCTCACGATGGCCAGCGCAAACACGGTGCCTTCGATGGCGATCAGGCCCAGCGTGCCCCACCACATCAGGCTGCGGTGCCCGAAGGCATAGCTCGGCAGGGCAGATGCGTCGAGCATCTGCGCATCCACGCGCACGGGGTGGCGCGGGTCGATGGCCGTGCGCGCGATGCTGCCGCGGTTCATGGCTGCTGCTCCAGCGCCACGTGGGTGCGCGTTTCGCGGCGCCGCGGCCAGAACCAGGCCGTCGTGGCCACGGCCACCGGCACCGCGCCCCATACCACCGCCCACGGCGTGAAGATCGATCCGACGAAGAGCACGGTGGTCGCCACGGCCGAGAGAAAAGGCCAGATCGAAGGCTCGGGAAACTGCGAACGGTGGTCGGGTTGCGCATCGAGCACGCTCGTCACCAGCTGCTCTCGTGCATCCACGGCGAGCCCGCCTACCGCACTCGGCGTGCCGGGCGGGCGCGTGGCTTCTTCCCACACGGGATTGCTGCCGTGCACCACCGGAATGGCGTCGAAGTTGGCGGCCGCGGGCGGCGAGAGGGTGGCCCATTCGAGCGTGCCGCCTCCCCACGGGTCCGGCCCGGCGGGCTCGCCGTGCCGGCGGCTGCGCAAGAGGTTCACGATGAAGAGAAGGACGCTCACGGCGATCATCGCCGCGCCCAGCGTGGCGATGAAGTTCATCGTTCCCCAGCCCATCTCGGCCGGGTAGGTGTACACGCGGCGCGGCATGCCCTGCAGGCCCAGCAGGTGCATCGGGAAGAAGGCGACGTTGAAGCCGATGAAGAAGAGCCAGAAGTTCCATTGGCCCAGCCGCTCGCTCATGAGCCGGCCGGTGAACTTGGGATACCAGTAGTAGATGGCACCCACCAGCGGAAACACCGCCCCGCCCAGCAGCACGTAGTGCAGGTGCGCCACCACGAAGTAGGTGTCGTGCACCTGCAGGTCCAGCGGCACCGAGGCCAGCATGACGCCCGTGAGCCCGCCCATCACCAGGATGAAGAAGAACGCGAGCACGAAGAGCAGCGGCGTCTTCAGGTTGAGCCGCCCGGTGGCGAGCGTGGCGAGCCAGCAGAAGATCTGCACCGCCGACGGAATCGCGATCAGCATGCTCACCGCCGTGAAGAAGCTCTTGCCGAGTTCGGGCAGGTTGGTGGCGAACATGTGGTGCACCCAGAGCCCGAAGGCCAGGAAGCCGGTGGCGATCAGCGACAGCACCATGGCCGTGTAGCCGAAGATCGGCCGCCGCGCGAAGGTGGGCACGATGGCCGAGATGAAGCCCAGCCCCGGCAGGAAGATCAGATACACCTCCGGATGCCCGAAGAACCAGAACAGGTGCTGCCAGAGCAGCACGTCGCCGTTCTGCGCGGGGTTGTAGAAGTGCGTGCCGACCAGCCGGTCCATGATGAGCGCGGTGCTCGCGAGCATCACCGAGGGCATCGAGAACAGCACCATGAAGGCCGTGACCAGCATCGCCCACACGAACAGCGGAATGCGCGCGAGCGTCATGCCCGGCGCGCGCAACTTGAACACCGTGGTGATGATGATCGCCGCCTCCAGCAGCGCCGACAGTTCGGTGAAGGTGATGAGCTGCGCCCAGAAGTCCACGCGCTTGCCCGGCGAATAGTCCGGCCCCGCCAGCGGCACGTAGGAGAACCATCCCGCATCCGGCCCGATGTCCAGCAGGAAGGCCGCATAGAGCATGAGCCCGCCGAACAGGAACACCCAGTACGCGTAGGCGTTCATGCGCGGAAAGGCCACGCTGCGCGCGCCGATCATGAGCGGAATCAGGTAACCGGCAACCGCCTGCATCACCGGCACGGCGAACAGGAACATCATCGTCGTGCCGTGCATCGAGAACAGCTGGTTGTAGAGATCGGGCCCCACGAGCGTGTTGCGCGGCACCGCCAGCTGCAGGCGCATGAGCAGTGCGAGAAGCCCGCCGGCCAGGAAGAAACCGAAGGTGGTCAGCACGAAGCGCCTGGCGATGCTCTTGTGGTTGATGGCCGAGAGCCAGCCGACGAGGCCGGGCGGATCGCGCCAGGTGCGCTCCAGCGCGGCCGAATCGGCCGCCGTGGGCGGCACGCCATTGCCGCGCGGGCGGGGCATGCCCGAAGGCTTCAGTGCATCGAAGGCCGTGCTGCTCATGAGAGGCTCCGCAGATAGGCGGCCAGCGCCTTGATGTCTTCGTCGGGCAGGTTCGATGCCGGCATGTTCACCCCGGGCTTGAACTGCTGCGGGTTGCGGATCCAGCGCTGCAGGTCTTCGGGCGTGTTGGCCAGGGTGCCCGCGGCCAGGGTCTGCCGCGAGGCGAAATGCGTGAGGTCGGGCCCGCGGTGCGCGCTCGCGGTGGTGCCCAGCACGGTGTGGCACATCACGCAGGTTCCGCCCAGGAAGAGCTCGCGGCCGCGCACGGCCTGCGCATCACCCGAGGCGACGGCGCTGCGGCGCTGGCCCGCGGCCCAGGCTTCGTAGTCGGCCAGCGGATGGGCGACCACCAGAAACGCCATGAACGCATGCTGAAAGCCGCAGAACTCCGCGCACTGTCCGCGGTACACGCCCGGCTTGTCGGCCCGCAGCTGGAGCGTGGCGGTGCGGCCCGGAATCAGGTCCTTCTTGCCGTGCAGGTTGGGCACCCACAGGCTGTGGATGACGTCGTTCGACTTCAGCGTGAAGAGCACCGGGCGGCCCACGGGGATGTGCAGCTCGTTGGCCGTGGTGAAGGTGCGCGAGGGATCGTCGTCGTCGTAGCGCGCCTCCCACCACCACTGGTTGGCGGTGATCTCGATGCGCACCGCGTCCTTGAGCGCGAGCTGCGCGATCGCACGGTCCGTGAGCACGCTCGCCACGATGAGAAACAGCAACAGCAGCACCGATGCGGCAATGGCCGCGCCCACGCGGCGCCCCGAACGCCGCTCGCGCGCGGCCGCCGGTCGCAGCTCCGCGGCGGTCGTGCTGGCTGCGCGCGGCGATCGCCACAGCACCAGCACCAGCGCCGCGAGCACGCCCGCGAACACGAGCGTGCAGACCGCCAGCGTGATATGCCAGAGATCGCGGATGTGCGAGGCCTGCGGGCCGGCCGGCGAAAGCACATCCTGCAGCGGCGACGCATGCGCGCCCATACAGGCCAGCAGCAGTACCGCGGCCGCGGCCAGCGGCATCGGCGGTACGGGGTGATGCGCGGGATGGTGCGTCATGGCTCAGCGGTTCTGTGCGCCGTCCCTGGGCACGGCCGGTCGAGGTTGTTCGCGGTCGCGGGCGACTTCGGGCTCCGAGGCCTGCAGCGCGTCCGAGCGTCCCGGCGCCACGTCCTTTCGCAACTGGCCGGAGAGCGATCGCACGTAGGCCACGAGCTGCCAGACCTGGTCTTCGGGGATGTGGCCGCCGAACGACGGCATGCCGTTCGGCCGCCCCTGCACGATGCTCAGGAAGATGTCGTTGGGCCGGGATCCGTAGATCCACTTGTCGTCCGACAGCGCCGGGCCCCAGTCGCCGCCGCCGCCGGGCGCGTGGCAGGCGCTGCAGTTGTACCAACGGTAGAGCCGCTTGCCCTGCGACACGGCGAAGGCGTTGTCGCCCGCCGTGTAGGGCGTGGCCGGCATGTCGGGCGCCTGCGCACCGGCGGGCGGCATCGGCTGGCCGGGCTGGAGCACGGTCGCGCGCACCTTCGGCGCCACGGCCTGGCCTTGCGGCGGTTCGAAGTTGCGCCGCTCGCGCTCGCAGCCGGCCGCGAGCAGCAGCGCCGCGCACAGCGCGAGGGCAGCATGGCGGCGCGCGGCTCTCATGGCGCAGCCTCCATGCGGGTGGCGTCGGTGCGCGCCACGCCATAGGTCGCGAGCACCGCATCGATGTCGGCGCGGCGGCGCACGAGCATATCGTCGATCGCGCGCCGCAGCGCCGTTTCGCCGGGTCGCACGCCCACCGCAATCGAGAACTCGAAGGGCAGCGCGGCCATGTCCGGCGGCGCCTCGGCGCGCACCAGTTGCAGCGGCACCTTCGAGCGGGCCGCAAAGTAGCCGGCCTGCGGTCCCCAGACGAGCGCGCTGTCGAGATGCCCGGCTGCCACGTCCTCGACCATGCGCTGCGCGGGCGGATGCTCGGCACCGGCGAGCGTGTAGCCTGCCACCTGCTGCGTGGCGCCATGCCGCGCCAGCGCATAGCCCACCGGCGACGTGCCCGGATCGATGCCGATCAGCTGCACGCCGATGCGCAGCGTCGGCAACCGTGCGTCGGTGAAGCTGCGCAGGTCGGCGCCGCCTTCCCGGTTCACGAAGAAGAAGGCAGAGCGGTAGTAGGGCGCCGTGGTCTGCAGCGCCTGAAAGCCCACTGGCACCCCGATGACCACGTCGCACAGCCCCGCGCCCACCGTCTTGCGGACGAACCCGCGCCGGTCGCGCAGCCAGGTGTACTCAAGCGGCCGCCGCAGCTCATCCGCCAGGAGCCGCGCAATGCGGTTCTCGAAGCCGCTTTCGTCGCGCTGCGAGTACGGCGGGTTGTCGGGGTCGGCGCACACGCGCAGCGCGGTCGTGGCCTGGGCCGCCGCGCCGGCTGGTGCGCACACGGCGCATGCGAGCGCAAGAAACCGCGCCGCCGTGCGGCGTTCAGGGAAGCGCGAAGACATACAGCGTCCCTCCTTTGCCCGTGTACTGCGGCAGGTCCTTCATCGCACTCGCGAAGCCCTTGGCGGCGGTGCCGTCGCGCACGTCCAGGTCCTTCGACACCACGGCCCCGGCCCATCCGCCCACGCCGGACAGAACAGCCACGTACTGCTTGCCGTCGGGACCGCGGTAGCTGATGGGCTGGCCGATGATTCCCGACTCGGTCTTGAACTGCCACAGCAGCTTGCCGCTGCGCGCATCGACCGCCTTGAACCAGCCTTCCATCGTGCCGTAGAACACCACGTCGCCGGCCGTCGCGAGCGCGCCGCTCCAGACCGGAAAGCGCTCGCGGATCGACCATGCCATGCGCGCCTTCACAGGATCCCAGGCGCCGAACACGCCGCGGTGGCCGCCAGGGCCGGGGTACATCGCGACTTCGGCGCCGAGATACGGCGTGCCTGCGATGTAGCTGGCCTGGAAGGTCATCATGTCCTGGCACATGTTCTGGTGCGGCATGTAGAGCAGTTGCGTGCGCGGCGACCAGGCCGAAGGCTGCCAGTCCTTGCCGCCGGGCGATGCGGGGCAGACGTCGCGGACGGTCGTTCCCATGCGCGTCTCGGTGGCAGGGTTCAGCACCGGCCGGCCGCTCTTCAGGTCGATGCCGGTGGAGGTGGTCACCTTCACGAAGGGCGTGGCCGACAGCACCTCGCCGGCGGCGCGGTCGATCACGTACACGTAGCCGTTGCGATCGGGGTGCACGATCACCTTGCGCCGGCTGCCCTTCACATCCAGTTCGAGCAGCACGTTCTCGTTGGTGCCGTTGTAGTCGTGCTGGTCGTGCGGCGCGTACTGGTAGAACCACACGGCCTCGCCGGTGTCGGGCTTGCGCGCGAAGATGCCGGCGGTCCACTTGTTGTCGCCGGGGCGCTGCTCGGCGTTCCAGGGGCCGGGGTTCGCGGTGCCGTAGTAGACGAGGTCCAGCGCCGGGTCGTACGAGATCCAGCCCCATGCGGCACCGCCGCCGATCTTCCAGGCCTCCGGCGGCCAGGTGCTCACACCCAGGTCCTTGCCGCGGTCGTGCGCGTAGAAGGGCTTGAACGCGGGGCCGATCAGCACTTCGCTGTCCGGCCCCGTGCTGTACGCGCGCCAGGCGATGCGGCCGGTGCGCGTGTCCAGCGCGGCCAGCCAGCCGCGCACGCCGAGCTCCGAGCCGCTGTTGCCCACGAGCACCTTATCCTTGACCACGAGCGGCGCCATGGTGATGGTCTCGCCCTTGGTGATGTCGCCCAGCTTCGTGCGCCAGACTTCCTTGCCCGTGGCCGCATCGACCGCGATGGTCTGCGCGTCGAGCGTGTTCATGAACACGCGGCCGTCCGCATAGGCCGGCCCGCGCGTCACCACGTCGCAGCAGGCCACGCCCTGTGCGCCCGCATCAGGCCTGGGCTCGAACTTCCATTTGACCGGCGCGCCGGGCTTGGTGAGGTCCAGCGCGAACAGCTCGTTGGGGTAGGGCGCGGTGATGTACATCGTGTCGCCCACGACCAGCGGCGCCGCTTCCTGCCCGCGCCGCACGCCGGTGAAAAAGGTGAAGGCCGGCTTGAGGTTCGCAACGTTGTCGGTGCGGATGTCCGCAAGGGGCGAGAAGCGCGTGCTCGCATGGTCCCGCGCGGCCATCGGCCAGTCGCCTTCGCGAATTTCCTGCGCGCGCGGACCGGTCGACATGGCCAGGGCGAGCAGCGAGCAGCAGAGAAGGATCGGTGTTTTTGTCATTTTTTCGATTTGCGCAAAGCATGTCAGCGGCGCCAGCCGCGCAATGTCGAAAAACACCGTTTGGCCTGTCGGAAATGGATGGTCGCGGTGTCGGCAGGCGCCTACCCCCTGGCCTTCTCCCGCAGTCAGGCGACGACGAGTTCGTGGTACTCCCGCCGCGAGCGCCCGCGCGACAGCTGGTGGTCCGCGCCGGACAGTCTCCGGCGGCTCAACGAGCTTGCATGCCGGAACGCGGCCTCGTAGCTGTCGATCACCGTGCGCGGAATCACCTCGTCGCGCTCCGACTCGATCAGCAGCACATCGCCCCGGTACGCGGCGCAGCAGGCGAGCGCACGGTTCTCCTCGGGGCCGATGCGCAAACGCCGGTAGCGCTCCAGCATCTGCGGATCGAGGTCTTCCTTGGGCATGCGCCAGTGCGTATCGGGGTGGAGCGCGGGCGACCTCAGCACCAGCCATGCGGGAGACCGGTGCCCCGTGAGCAGCGCGGCCTCGTAGGCGCCGTAGCTGAAGCCGAGGACGCCCACGCGGGCCGGATCGTTGTCGGTGTTTTCGGCCAGCGCCGCGTAGTCGGCCAGCAACTGCGCGAGGCTGCCTTGCCTGCCGACGGTCTCGCGCTCACGGGAACTCGTCTCGGCATCCGGGATGCCGGCCCTGCGGCAGTGCCATCCGTGCGGTGCCAACGCCGTCTGCAGCAGCTCGAACTGCTGCCTGCCCTGACCGTTCCAGCCTGGCCACACCAGCAGCGATGGCCGCGTGGCGTTCACTGCCGGCCGGGCTGTTTTTTCCCGCGCTTCAGGAAACCGGGAGCGTTCTCGCCCAGGCCCGGCTCGGCCTCTTCATCGCCGGTCCCGGTCCCGGTTCCGGTCTCGGAGGACTCGATGTCTTCGGCCCGCACCTCCGCCTCGATGGGGAGAACGGGGGAGGAAGACGGCCCTGCTGTCTTGGTGCTGTTGTTCATGGCGTGTCTCCTGGTCGCGCCCTCAGGACGACTTGTTCAGTTGATCGTTCAGCTCGTCGAGCACCGCGTCCTCGGACATGCCCAACTCCGCGCCGGTCTGCGGATCGCTCAGCGGATCGGACGCCGTTCGGGTCGCCATTGCCGTGACTGCGGTTTCCTCTTGGGGCGTGAGCTGCACGCTCGCCTGGCCGCCGTCTCCGTCCACCGCCATCTGCTGTTCCGGATCGTCCACGAAGTCCCACTGCGGCCCCTGGTTCCATGGACCGCGCACCTCGCCTCCCTTGGACATGTCGAAGTAGACGCTGGTGAATTCGGGAACGCCCGGCAGCTTGCCCGGCGGGAAGTTGGGCGTGATCGCGTACAGCGCCTTCTCGAAGGATTTCTGATGCGCGATCTCGCGCGTCATGAGGAAGCCGAGCGCCTCCTTCACGCCGGGGTCGTCGGTCAGGTTGATGAGCCGTTCGTACACGATCTTGGCGCGCGCCTCGGCCGCGATGTTCGAGCGCAGGTCGGCCGTGGGCTCGCCGATGGTGTCGATGTAGGCGGCCGTCCAGGGCACGCCGGCCGAGTTGAC
>Ga0136846_1210914_pt1 | contig 30693 bp, 27 predicted proteins | sample HopSoiMetagenom2_FD_96841 | JGI IMG/M metagenome (GOLD analysis project Ga0136846, IMG submission 96841) | Grasslands soil microbial communities from Hopland, California, USA - 2 Assembly 2016 (version 4) | ecosystem: Environmental > Terrestrial > Soil > Grasslands | place: USA: Hopland...
GGGGCACTGCTCCTGCCGCGCCGCAAGCAGGCGCAGGCACCGGGGCAACCGGAACTGCGGGAGCCAGCGGAACAGCCGGCGCTGGTGGCGCAGGTGTCGGCGCTGGCGCGGGTGCCGGAGCAGGCACGGGCGCCGGAACGTCTGGTACGGGCGCGGGTACTGGCACTGGCGCGGGGGCTTCCGGCGGCACAGGCGCCGGCAGCTCGAAGTAATCACTAACGGAACTCGCCGGCGAACGGCTCGCTCGCCGGTATTTCGATCGGCCGCGGCTCTGCCATGCGTGGACAGCGCTGCGGCCGATTTGTATTTCTTGAGGCAGCCAAACCGCCGTTGGCTTTCGAGTGGCAATCATGGCAGACTATTCGTACTGCTGCCATGAATATTGCCACGCATCCGTGGGCCGCCGTGTTCTTCGTCGGCTTTGTGATCTACATCGCCATTCGGGGGCGCTACGCTCGGCCGACGCGTGGGTTAGAGAGAACGCATCGCCAGGTGGATAGCCTGGAGAAAGCGCTGCTGGCTGTCGTAATTCCCTCGGGCTTACTCTTGCCCGTGTTGTATCTATTCACGCCGCTGCTCTGGTTTGCCGACTATCGACTGCCGGCCTTTGTCCCGCCGCTCGGCGCGGTGGTGATGGTGCTGGCGATCTGGCTGTTCTGGCGGTCGCATGCGGATCTGGGACTGAACTGGTCGGCGACGCTCGAAGTTCGCAAAGACCATCAGCTCGTCACCGGAGGCGTTTATCGCCGCATTAGGCATCCGATGTATGCCTCGATCTTTCTGTTTAGCGCCACCCAAGCCATGCTGCTGCCGAACTGGCTGGCTGGTTTCTCGGCGCTGGTGCCATTTACGATTTTGTATCTGATTCGCGTGCGGCGCGAGGAGCAGATGATGTGCAATATTTTTGGCGATGAGTATCGCGCTTATATGCAGCGGACCGGACGGCTGCTCCCGCGGTGGAAGGTTACAAAGGAAGCCTAGGGAAGGAACAGGAGCGAACGGATGGAATAGAGAGAGTCGATTGGGAGAGCTGCGGCTGGATCACGGGGTTCGAAAGCCAGGTGGGACCGTCATGTTGGTTTGTTGTGATTGTCCTCAGTAGATGACTGCGGAGCTGTGAACTCGTGCCCGCATTCGCAGCGGTAGAGCGTGACCCACCAATCACCTTCTTTCGTGTTGGTCGAGAAGACGCTCGTACTGGCTCGGAACTCGTGAACTGATTTAGTAACAACCTTTCCGCACGCAGGACAGACAGGAAACCCCCCGGACATGTGCGCCTCCCCGGCCCGCACTTCGTCATACGTGTTCAAAGGAAATGGGGGCATACTGCATGCCGAATGGAGAGGCGGGGCTGTGATGATGTGAAAGCCCGTTGGCTTTTTGAGGAAACATCATTTTGGCATCGAGTTCCCAAGAGTGCGCTCGCTGAGCGAGCGTCCTTGCGCTATGTTGTGGCGACGGCGTTGGCATCGAGGCGGTTGAGCAGCCTTCGCTACGCGACGGAGTAGCGCGGGAGGATGGGAAGGCGGAGAGGGGTTGAACGATGACTGAGGACGGCGGGCGGAATACGGAAAGATTCTCGGCGGCGGATGAGTTTGGCGGGCCGGGCCCCTCGCATGCGCTTCGGGCTGCTGTGAGACGGCAGATTTCATGCAGTCTAAAGCCTTTGCGCCCATCTTGACCCAATTTGCGGATTTCCTCTATCCTGTTGAATCCCGTTGATTGCCGAAAATTACCGGTCGGTGAACAATTGACTGAGCGGGTAGGGCCAGCGAGCGCTTGCTTGGTGGGTCCTGCCAGCCGCACATTCCCTATTGGAGGACGGCGAACGTGGCATCCGTCGCAGAACGCGTGATTGAAATCGTCGCTGAGCAGCTTGGCGTCGATAAAGAGAAAATAACGCCCGAAACCTCGTTCGTGAACGATTTGGGGGCCGACTCGCTCGATACGGTCGAGCTGGTCATGGAGCTCGAGGAAGAGTTCGACATCAATATTCCCGACGACGCCGCGGAGAAGATTCAGACCGTCGGACAAGCGATTAAGTTCATCGAAGAAGCGCAAAATACATAGCCGCGCTATTTTCTTAAGCGCGATCGATCGGATGATGAAACGGCGTGTCGTGGTTACCGGACTGGGCTGCGTCACTTCGCTCAGTTGCCAGGTGGATGATCTGTGGGCCCGGCTCCTGCGCGGGGAGAGCGGAATTCATCCGCTGCGCATTATCGACGGCATCGAGCGATTCAAAGTGCGGTTTGGCGGCGATGTGTATGACTGGGAGCCGGAAAAATGGCCGGCGGCGTTCGTTGAGAAGCCGGACAGCTTCACCGAAAAGAAAGAGATCAAGCGGCTGGATCGCTTTTCGCAATTCGCGATGGTCGCCGGCTATCAGGCGATTCAGGAGTCGGGGCTCGATTTTGCCAAGGAAGATGTGACGCGGTGCGGCGTGATTTTAGGCAGCGGCATCGGCGGCCTGCATGAAATTGAAGAGCAATGCACCAAGCTGTTCGAAAAGGGGCCGGATCGAGTCAGCCCATTTGTCGTGCCGAAGATGATGCTCAACGCGGCCGGCGGTAATATTTCCATTCGCTATGGGCTGCGAGGCATCAATTATTCGGTGGCAACGGCGTGCGCCAGCGCGAATAACGCGATCGGCGATGCGATGCAGGCGATTCAGCGCGGCAACGCGGACGTCATCATCAGCGGCGGAACGGAGTCGGCGATCACGCAGATGGGGTTGTCGGGCTTTCAGAATATGAAGGCCCTCTCGACGCGCAATGACGATCCGGCACGGGCCAGCCGGCCGTTTGATGCGGAGCGCGACGGCTTTGTATTGAGCGAGGGAGCGGGTCTGCTGGTGCTGGAGGAGCTAGAACACGCGCGAAAGCGCGGAGCGCGGATTTATTGTGAAATCCTGGGCTTTGGTGCGAGCGCTGATGCAGGACACATCACGCAGCCGGACGATCAGGGCACGGGAGCGGCGCGGGCGATGAGCGATGCGCTGGCCGATGCGCAGCTCAACGCGGGCGACATCGGCTACATCAATGCGCATGGCACGAGCACGCCGCTGGGTGATAAGGCGGAAACGCAGGCGATCAAACGGGTTTTTGTGGAGCACGCGAAGAAGGTTAGCATCAGCAGCACGAAGAGTCAGCTCGGGCACTCGCTCGGGGCCAGCGGCGGGATTGAGCTGGTGGTGACGGTTAAAGCATTATCGCACGGGGCAATTCCGCCGACGATCAATCTCACGAATCCCGATCCCGATTGCGACCTGGACTACACCCCAAATATGGCCCACGAGCGGCGGTTTGCCTACGCGATGAGCAATAGCTTTGGCTTCGGTGGGCACAATGCGTCGGTGATTGTAGGGCAGTTGAAGTAAGACGGTGCTGCTAGCACCGCATCGCTCTTGAGTTGCAAGCTGCCAGCGGATACAAGTTCGCGGCCATGGTGCCAAGAGCACCCGGCGGGAGGCTGGGATGCGGCCGCTTCGACTGTTTCTCTTTGTGCTGAGCTTAAGCTGCGCCGCGATCGCGGCTGCGGAGGACTTTCCTTACACGGCCTATATTGCGGCGGACAAGACAGAGATCGTCGCGGGACCGGGTCATCGGTTTTATGCGACCGATCGGCTATCGCGCGGGACGAAGGTGGAGATCTATCGGGAAGAGGCATCGGGCTGGCTGGCGATTCGTCCGCCGGAAGAATCGTTTAGCTGGGTGCCGGCAGATTTTGTGGAGCGGGTGGAAGAGGAAAAGCTCGGCCGGGTGAAGGAGCCGACGGGCGCGTGGGTGGGGACATCCGTCGAGCACGTAGCCGAGCATCACCAGCAGGTAACCCTCAAGGCCGGCGAATTGGTGCAGGTCGTCGATGAGAAATCGGTGGCAACGAAAGATGGCGTGGAGCGAACGTGGCTGAAGATCGCGCCGCCGGCAGGTGAGTATCGCTGGGTGCATTTGCGGGACGTTGTGCGGCAGAAGCCGGAGGAGCCCGAGCCGGCGCCAATCGTGGAAAGCACCCAAGAGCCGGAGCCGGAACCGCAGATCAACGCGCCGAAATTTGACCGCTGGGTCGAGCCGGCGCAGTTCCAAAGCACAAAACCGAGCGGCGATGTGAAGTCGCTATCACCCGACGGATTTGTGCCGCGCAAGCGGCGAGACAATGAGCCCAGTGCGCCAGCGAACCTCGACCCGGGGGCGCGGTTTGCCGCGACGGTTCCACGGACATCGCTGACAACATCCGCAAATAACAGCCTAGCACGAGCGGGACTTAGCGGTGATGAAATTTCGCGGCAGCTTGATGAGATCGAGGTCGATCTGTCGCTGATGCTGGCCAAAGACCGTACGAAGTGGGATTTGGCGTCGATTCGGCGGCGCGTGGAGACGCTGGTTGAGGGTGGCGCCGATCCGGTCTCGCGAGGAAGAGCGCGGTTGGTGCTCGATAAGATCAAGCAGTTTGAAGACGCGTTTGGGAGCAGCCGCATGCCATCCGCTGTTGGCGCAACTGACGGCTCTCTGCCGGTCAGCACTTCCTTAGCCGATCCGCGCTACGACGCTCAGGGTTGGCTGAAGCCGGTGGTGTCGAAGAAGAGCGATAAGCCCGTGGCCCCGTTCGCAGTCGTGGACGCAGATGGGAAACCGCTGTGCTTCATTTCGCCCTCGCCGGGGCTGAATTTGAATCGCTACTTAAACAAACAGGTTGGTCTGTATGGCCGCCGCGGTTACCTGGAAGAGCTGAAGAAGCCGCACCTGGTGGCCGAGCGCGTGGTCGAGCTGGAAAGCAAGCTGCGGTGAAGAAGCGGACGAAGCACAGCGTCGTCCTATCGAACCACCGTAAACCGCGGCTAGTCGTCTGAGATTCTTATGCTGCGACCTGGGACGAAACGCTGCGGCTCGTTAGGCGATGGCGGAGGTGCCAGAGGCGGCACCGGTTCGGTGGTCAGTACGACCGGTGGCGGCTGAACGACTGATGGCGACTGAATGACCGGTGGCAGCTGAACTTGTGAAGGCGCAGAGAATTCTTGCGCAGGCGGCGCCGCCGCGACGCGAATTTCGATGGGCTCGGAGACCGGCAACAGCAGCACGGCTTCACAGTCGGCGATAAATTGCCCCGCATCGACGAGCCGGCCGTCGAGAGGCCAGGTGAGCAGCTCGGATGCGAGTGAAGTTGCCAGGATACGCCGGTCGGGCGCAAGGTGCGGAGCCGTTATCGCCAGTGCGCGGGCGAGATGCGCGGCTGCGGACGACGTTTCTTCGGCCGGTGAGCGCGACAAGCGAAGAACGAGGCTTCGTAATTCACGCTCCGCAGTGCTGACGACGGCCGGGCGAAGGTCGGCGGTTGCCGCGACGATGACTTCGGCCCACTGTGCATTGTTTTCGGCCAGATGGACAACGAAGCGGGTGGCTCGGTCCTCGGGCATGGCACTTATCTGCTGGCAATACTGCTGAACGAGGCGTTCATGGGCGCCGGGGAGCAGCCAACCGGCCGCGAGGCGAATCCCCGCGAACGAGAGAGCCGCAATGGCGAGGATCGATAGCCAGCGTGGTCGAAAAACGGATTTCATTGGAAATTGCTCCGGTGCGCGGCGGCCATTCTTGTCGGCGAGCGAAAGCTGGCAAGATCAATTCGTGGTTAGCTGCTAGCGAAGCCGCAGTGTCGCGCTCCTTCGTCAAGGTTTTCCTGTCCCTCACGGCTGCGCTTAGCCGAAGATTCAATACGACCGGCACGAATTGCCGATTGGCCGGCGTTCGAGCGCCTGAGAATGCGGACAGGGGGGAGCATGGGCGGGCTACCGAAAGGGCTGGCGCGGCGAGCGTTTCTCGCTAGCGGACTGGCGATGGGCGCGGGCCTGTTGCCGCTTCGGGCAGCGGTCGCTGCGTCCGAGGAATCGGACACGTCAGCCCAAGCACGCGACGACGCTATTCAAGCGCTGCCACTGCCGGAACTGACTGCAGAAACGCGCCGCAGGCTGATGGCTGTATGCGAACGGCCGACTCTTTTTCGCCGGATGCCGCAAAAATCGATGGCCTGCGATCCGGCGCTGCACATGTTCTTGATTCGCAACCCGGAGGTTGTCGTCAATATCTGGCAGCTCATGGGCGTGGCCACGATGACGGCGGAGCGGCAAGGTCCTTACGCGTGGAAGGGTGCTGATGGCGCCGGGACCATTTGCGACATCGAGCTGGTCTATGGGACGGACAACGTGCACATTATTTATGGCGATGGGTACTACGAAGGCGCGCTGCTGAAAAAGAAAGTCACCGGCCGTTGCGTGATGGTGATGAAGTCGGGTTACGGTCGTGGACCGGATCAACGGACTTACGTGGCGAATCGCCTCGATCTGTTTTTGCAGATCGATAATCTGGCGGCCGATGTGGTAACACGGACGCTGTCGCCGTGGGTCGGCAAGGTGGCGGACGCGAATTTCCACGAGTCGTGCGTGTTTGCGTCGAAGCTGTCGCAAACGGCTGAGCAAAATAATCCGGGAGTACAGCGGCTGGCCGAGCGGCTGACGAAGGTCGAGCCGGCGGTGCGCGAGGAGTTTTCAAAGGTTGCAGCTGCGGTACCGCAGCGAGCAGCCGCGAAAGAGGGCGCGGCGGTACGGCGGTGAAGGTAATCGGTGGAGAGTTGTTAGTGCTCACGAGTTAGTGCAAATCGCCAGCGGCTTGTCCCCAAAACAGCTAAATTCATGGGTTGGATATCCACCAGATCTTCTTTCCAAGAAACACGCGCTGAATCTCCGTCGATTGCTAACTGGTTCGTCGAATCGGCAAGTCGCCGGTAGCGGTTGCCGAGGTGGCCGGGATTTGCGCTGTGGCGGCAGGCGATGTCGAAGAGCAACTGGTCTTTGCCCGGTGTGGGCTCGATGCTGGCGGACCAATGAGCGCCGCCGGCCATGCCCACCAAAAGTGCAACGTGGCAATTGTCGCCGCGGGCTTCAATAGTGAGGGTTTGCAGCGGCGGACTCAGGGGCCAGTCGTCAGTCGCAGCGCCTTCGATCGATTCCAGCAGCGGTTGAGCGGCGCCCGCCGAATCGATCAGAGAAATCCGTTGCCCATAGCGATCGCCGTTCCACAGAAATTCCAAGCGGAGGCGAGAGCCGTCGGAGCTCAGCGCTTCAATTACCTCAGCTTGCATTCCGCACTCCGCGCGACGCGTGTGAACCGCGACATGACCACTGCTGCGTAGCGGTGTGCATCGCGGCTTTACTATTCCTCATCACCGACGGAGCCGGCCATTTCGCCCTTCACGCGCCACTTAAGATATGAGTCGAGAAACCCCTGCAAATTGCCGTCGAGCACTCGATCGAAATGGTGCTCAAGATAGCCAGTGCGGCTGTCTTTCACGCGCTGCGTGGGATGTAGGAAATAGTTGCGAATCTGCGAGCCAAAGCCGACTTTGGCCCGATTCTTGTACTTGGCGGCGTCCTCGGCTTCGCGTTTTTCCTCTTCCAGCCGGGCGAGCTTTGCGAGAATCATTTTGCGAGCCATGGCGCGATTTTGATGCTGGCTGCGCTCGTTCTGGCATTTGACTTCCAGACCGGTGGCAAGGTGTACGATCCGCACGCAGCTTTCGGTTTTGTTGACGTGCTGACCGCCAGCGCCGCCGGCGCGCATCGTTTCCTCTCGAACGTCCTTGTCCCAGTCGAGCTCGATCTCTTTTTCGTCGGTCACTTCGGGCGAGACATCGACGGCGGCGAAGCTCGTTTGCCGCTTGCGCTCGGCGTTGAACGGACTGATGCGCACGAGGCGGTGAATGCCGGTTTCGCCTTTGAGGTAGCCGTAGGCCATCGGCCCGCGAATGGCGATCGTGGCGCTTTGAATGCCGGCGACAATGTTGTCCTGCCGCTCCAGCAGGACGACGTCGTAGTCGTTTTTCTGGGCCCACGCCGTGTACATGCGGAGCAGCATTTCGGCCCAGTCGTTGGCGTCGGTGCCTCCGTCGCGAGCGTTGATGCTGATGATTGCTCCGGCGGCGTCGTGCGGGCCGCTGAGCAACGATTTTAGCTCCAGCTCATCGACGGCGCGCTCCAGGCGCTCAATTTCGCCGCGGACTTCGGCCGCGAAGGTCTCATCACCTTCGGCCAGCTCCAACATGCCGGGCAAGTCGTCGCCGGATTTCACCACGTCTTCCAGCGGCTTGAGAATGCCGCGAAGCGCCTTGAGCTCGGTCACTGTATCGCGGGCCCGTTCCTGGTTGTTCCAAAAGTCGGAGGCCGACATGCGGCTTTCGATGTCGGCGGCCTGTTTCTGCTTGCCCGGGTAGTCAAAGACTGTCTCGCAGTTGCGTGACTCGCTGCTGGATCGCCTCCGCGCGGTTATACCATTCGGTTTCCATACGGTCTTTCGGGCAAAATGCGTTGCTAGAACTTTATCCAGTGCTGCTGCAATTATAGGATGTGCCGGAACTATGTCATAGTTCGATACGCTGTCACTTTGACTATGATGTCAAAAATGTCTTTACCATTCTGCGAGCATTTGGGGAAATGAGGTGACCTGACCATGGCGTTCCAATTGAATTCGCGGTCCTATTGCTCGCGCTGGGCTTTGAGCCTTTCGCTCATTCGCCTGTGGTCGAGTTTTGCGCTAGCGGAAGGGCCCTACGTCGAGAAACCGGGCACGGAAGGAAACGGCAATATAGTCATTGGTGGGGAGTATAGCGTCGATCCTGATTTGACCGATCGCGGCAATCCGAAGGGAAAATACTTCGAGTTCTCGATGCGGCTGGCTGACAGCAAGATCTTTCCTGGCAACGATTCCACGCTCGATTCCAGGAAGCCCGTGCGCGAGCAGCGGAGGATTTTTGTTTACGTGCCAGCCGCTTACAAGGATGGAACGAACGCGCCAATTCTCATCACCCTGGATGGGCCAGGTCGCCTCAATCTCGTGCGCAATGCGCTGGATAATCTGACGATCTCAACGGATGCCAACCGCAAGCTGCCGGCTTTTATTGCGATTGGCGTCGAAAACGGCGGCAACGATGGGAAAGGGAGCGAGCGCGGCCTGGAATATGACACCCTATCGGATCGGTTCGCTCGCTTTATCAATGACGAGGTGTTGCCGGCGGTGCTTAACAACCGGGAGATTCGCGCCACCTATCCGAAGCTGGCCTTCACGCAAAATCCGTGGGGCAAAGCGGTCATGGGCTGCAGCTCCGGCGGCGCGGCGGCTCTCACGATGGGCTGGTTTCGACCTGACCTGTTTCGTCGCCTCATTACCTACTCAGGCACGTTTGTCGATCAGCAGGACGACGACGCGCCGGAAGAAAAACACTATCCGCTCGGCGCCTGGGAATATCATTCAGGCATGAAGCTGATCGAAACCAGCGAGAAGAAGCCACTACGCATCTTCACGCACGTTTCGGAAAACGATAATCGCGCGAAAGATCCGGAGGAGACGTATCACAACTGGGTAATGGCCAACGAGCGCACCGCCGCGGCCCTGCAAGCCAAGGGCTACGATTACCGTTTCGTATTTAGCCGGGCGACGAAGCACTGCGACACGAAAGTATTCGAGCAAACGTTAGCAGACACCCTGGTCTGGATGTGGCGCGGCTACCACGCGGAATGATTTTCAACGGCAAGCGTGCGCAATACAGGACGGAGCGATGCGACGATGAGGGACATCATGCGGCTGGGGAGCTCGCCTCGCTGGTCGGATGTTGTGATCCATGCCGGCGCGGCTCGCTGGGTGGAGGTGGCCGAGGATGCGTCCGGCGACGCAAAGAGCCAGATTTCCCAGGTGCTCAGACAAATTGACGCCACGCTAACGCAAATTGGTAGCGACCGAACGCGGCTGTTGGAAGTGCTTATTTTTCTGGCAGACTTAGGCGACGCGCCGATATTAAATGAAATGTGGGATGGCTGGGTGCCACGAGGCAATGCGCCGATTCGTGCCTGTGTGCAGTCAGGCTTGGCAGCCGGCTACCGCGTGGAGATGGTTGTCCTGGCCGCCGTGATGCCGAACGAACAGCGGGACCATTAGCCGAGCTTGTCGAGCGCCAGGCAAAAGATAGCCAGGGTTACCTTTTTAATGCTTCCGCCGTGAAATCAAACAACGCTTTGGTTGCCGGGTCGTCGGGCAGACCGAGATCGGCATTTATCTTATTGTGCGTCGTCTCTTTGGCGCCGAATACCCTGATCGGAACTCCGGCTTCTTTCAGAGCATTCCCCAGCCGCTGCGCCTGCGCGCTCGTATCGGGATGATCGGCGACGTGCAGGATCAGGAAGGGAGGAATTCCTTTGTTGCTGGCCACGTGCGTGACGGCGGAAAAATCGCGATGCTTCGCGGGATCATTGCCGAATTTTTCGCGGTGGCTGTACTTTGCCTGGGGCAGGCCATGCACTCGACGACGCGTTTCCGCCGTTTCGATGATGGCTGGAACGTCATATGTGTCGCCATCGAGGGGAACGCAACCCTTTATTACCGCAAGGGAAAGGCCCTCGGCTTTCAAATAGCGGTCGTCTGTGCAAATTAGCGCAGCAAGCTGGGCGCCCGCGGAATGGCCCATCACGAAAAGGCGCTCGGGATCTCCGCCGTATTCGGAAATATGTTCGTGCACCCAGCGAATGGACTTGGCAATGTCGCCGACGATGGTTGCCATATCAACGTCAGGCAAGAGCCGATAGTTCATCGCCACAAAGACAAAGCCTTTGTCGATAAACGCTTGCGGCTTGACTTGGACGCTGGATTTATCGCCCGTCTGCCATCCACCACCGTGAATCCACACCACGGCCGGTAACCCCTTCACGTCGCGGGGCGAATAAACGTCGAGCACTTGACGCGCGTGGGCCGTCGCAACGTAAGGGAGATTGCGCTTCACCTCCTGAGCCGAGGCTCCCGATAAAAAGGCAAACGCGAGCGGCGCGAGATAAAACAGCGGTTTCATGGTCACGTCCTGTAAGCAATACGTTTTCGGTTCGCTGGCAATGCTCACGATAATACCCCCGGCGGTGTGAGAATATCCAGAGGCGCCGCCGATGCACTGGTCGTGCCCGCAACATATCATTTGGTGCCGGGCGGAGCTTCGGCAATCGGGTATATGGAAGGCCTTGCTATGGAAAGCATTTTAACTTCCTCAATGACTCGGACCTGCTCTGACTTCCCATGGCTCACCGCCTAGCGCATTTCCTGAGACGAGTGTTCACAACCGCCTATGCCCCTGAGGCGGACGCGCGGACGTTTCTCACGCGCGGCCAGACGCAGGAAACGCCCCTGGCAGAGGTCACGGCGGCGGTGCTAACAGCCGAGGAAAGCCAGCAGCTATTTGGAGTACCGCTGGCCCGCCGCAGCATCCAGCCGGTCTTTTTACGGATTGTCAATCGAGGCACTGCGCCGCTGCGGCTGTACGTGCTGGAGATCGACCCGCATTACTACACACCGCTCGAAGCGGCCGGGATTAACCACTTTTCGATGTTGAAACGGTTGTCGGCCTTCGGGATTGCCGCCTGGTATTTCCTGCCGCTGTTGTTATTGATGCCACTGAAGCTATTCACCGCTGCACGTGCCAATCGCCGCATGGATGATTGCTTCCGTGTGCAGAGTTTTCCGTTGAGGCCGATTCCGCCCGGCAAAGCGTCGGAGGGCTTTGTGTACACCACGCTGGACGCGGGAAGTAAAACCATTCGTGTATGCCTTTTTGCTACGGGAGCCGCGGGCACAGAAGACGGCTCGTTAGGGCTTGGTGCATTAGACGCAGCTCCCAGCGGCCCGGTCGTCGATTTGACATTTTTGATTCCCGTTCCAGGCATCAAGCTCGACTATCTACAGCGCGACTTTGCCGACGTGTACCCTGTCTCGGCATTGGTCGCGTGCGAGTTGCCCGAATTGGGCCGGCAGGTGCGCGAAATGCCTTCCGCGACCACGAATGCCAAAGGATTGCGACATGGCGATCCCGTGAACCTGGTGGTAATCGGGGAATTTGAAACCGTGCTCAGCGCGTTCACTGCTCGCTGGGACGAATGCGAGACCATTTCTTTGGCAACCTGCTGTAAAACAGTTCGCGCGTTTCTATTCGGGGCGGAGTATCGCTATTCACCCGTCAGTCCGCTGTGCTTGTTTGGTCGTAGCCAAGACGTGGCACTGCAGCGGATTCGCACCTCGATCAACGAGCGATTGCATCTGCGATTGTGGCTCACGCCGCTGCGATTCCGGGATCGACCGGTATGGGTCGGGCAAATTAGCCGCGATATCGGTGTCCGGTTCACCACGCAAGTTTGGAATCTTACCACCCATCGGATCGATCCCAACGTCGATGAGTCGCGCGACTACGTGGTCGAGGATCTGCTGCGGGCCGAGCGTGTTGACGCAGTGGGCTATGTGGATGGCGTCGGCATGTGCGGCCCTGAAAATCCTAAGCATAATTTAACGGGCGACCCGTACTTTACCGATGGCAAGCGAGCGTTGATTGCGCTATCGCAGGCGCGGACGACGCCGCAATATGTGGCTTGGGGATGAAAGTGATGCGCTACTGCTGCGGCATCAGCGAAAAAACCGCAGGTTGCCAGGGAGCGTGATCGACGAATAGGCCGCGGGAAGCGAGATCATCTCCATTCCAGTGGTAGCACTGGCCGCTTATCTGATCATGCAGGCACCACGGTTTCCCGTCGAGATCGTGCAGCGGCAAGCGTATACGGCATTGGCTCTGATTGGGCGCGTAGTTGACCGCGACGATCAGCGGCGATTGGCCGTCGCTTTGCCACCAGAAAGCGACGAAGCAGTCGTTCGTCCAGTTGCCGTCCCAGGCAGCTTGACTTTTGAGCAATTGCCAAGAGCCCTCACGCAGAACCGGCTGCTTCAGAATCTTGAGCAGTTGATCATAGAAAGTCTTAATGGCTGGATTGGTTTCTTCGCAGGGGCCGCGGCCGAGATGCGGCGAGATCCGTGTCTGGCAGCCCTCAAACTGGCCTTGATGGAAAAACCGCAGCCCGGGCGAGAGAAAGGTAATGACGGCGGCGGCTTCATGAATGCCTGACGGGAAAACCGCGGCCGCACGCGGCTCGTCATGGTTTTCCAGGAATCTGGCGAGCTTGTCCTGGTAATCGAGCCCCGCATGGAAGTGCTCGCGGACGGGGCGAGCATGATGATCGCGGAGGCGATCGTAGAGGCGCTTGTCATAGGCGTAATCGAAGCCCTGTTGTTGCAGCGGCCATTCAAGATCCCAATAGACTTCGGCCATGAAGCAGAAATCAGGATGCTGCTGGCGAACGGTCTGCGTCGCTCGCGGCCAGAACAGCGGGGCACGGCGCCCCCAGGTTCGCTCGAAGACGTCGGGCAGAACCAGCATGGCCATGTCGCAGCGGACGCCGTCGCACTGCGACGAAACTCGCGTGAGCTCACCGGTCATCGCATCTTGCAGATCGGGGTTGGCATAGTTGAGCTGCAGCGTATCGGGCCAGCCGGAGAAGTACGGATCGCGGCCGTAGGCTAAAAGCAAATCGCCCTTTTTGCGTTTGACCCAGGTGTAGTTTTGCGGGGCGTGGGCGAGATCGAGCTCCGAGCCTTGGACAAAATACTCCGGGTGATCTTCAACCCAAGGATGGCCGAGCCCCATGTGATTGGGCACGAAATCTAGCATGAGCTTGAGGCGGCGTTTTTTCAGCCGATCGCGCAGTCGGGCCAGCGCCGCATCGCCGCCGAGCTTTTCGTGCACCGTGTAGCCGGTGATTGCAAAGCCCGAGCCGGGGATGTCGTCGTCCGAGAGGTCGCACAGTGTCTCTTGAAATTCGCGACGCCAATCCGCGTGGTTGCGCGAGACAAGCTGAGCGGCCGGACCGGTCTGCCAGACGCTGAGCAGCCAAATCCAGTCGAATCCCATTTCGGCCAACTGATCGAGCTCGGCATCGGGAATATCATCCAGCGTGGCGCATTTACCGAGTCGCCGCGAAAGCTCGGTAAGCCAGACGCGAGTGTTGATTTGATAAAGCGACGGATAGCGGGGCGCGGTCATCGGAGCATCTCAATCGGGTGAGCAGTCCCTAAACGGGTGGGCGTTCGCTTCTTGATTGTCCTCCTTTGTGCACACAATAGCCAGGAAATCCAGGAACGAAAGTCATTGCAGCTTCGAATGTTATGCGGAATTTGGCAGCTTCCTGGCGGAGCCGCGCAAGTACTACTAATAGGCTTTGGTGGATGCGGGTGAGCAGGTCTCGCACGCACGGCCGACGCGGCGAAGTTTCGCCGCGCGGGCATGAGTCGCAGCCGAGGGAAGCCACAGATGAAACACGGATTGAACACAGATGAAACACGGATTGAACACAGATGCTTCCAATATCTATGTCCCATCTGTGAAAATCTGTGGCTGATTTCGGCGGTCATTAGCATGACCCTCCCCGCATTGGCGGCTGTTCCTATAAATGATGGCTGATTGGACCGCCCGTGCCTTTATGCACGGTGCAGCAAAAAAAGGTTTCGCGATGCGGCCGAGTTGGAACTCCTTACTGAGCAATAGTTTGCGTGTGAAAACCGGCGTTGTGGGCTTATTCAAATCATGCACGTTATGCATGGGGCAGGACCGCGGCGCTGTGGCCGCGGAATTCGAACTACGACCAAGTTCTGAGAGAGCGAAGCTGGCGCACCGGGCAGCTTCGTATTAAACACCTGTACATGCAACAAGTCTCGCGGCTGCCGCCCGGAATTCGGAAGGTTTATGGCCGCCTAAGGCAGGCTCACCATTCCGCGCTTATTGAGTGCTTCCAAAATCAGGAGCAACACGACGGACCCTGCAATGGCCAGGGCCAAGCTTCGCAAATCAAAGCCGGAAACCGTGCCGAGCCCGGGTTGCGTGCCGACCCAGCCGCCAATTGCTGCTCCGACAATCCCGATCACGATAGTGACGATGCAGCCCTTGGGCTCATAGCCCGAAGTGACCCACTTGGCGATCAGGCCGGCGACGAAGCCCAAAACGATCCAGGAAAGCGCGCCCATGATTGACTCCAGGTCAATGAATCGACCGCGAGCCGGGAAGTGAAACGGTCAGGAGACCGTTCCACAACTAGTAGGCCCGGCCCGCGTGATTCGTGAATTCGCTCGGTGGCTACTTCGCCAAAGCGTCCGAGTTGCGAATCGTCTCGCAGATCGAGTGGACCGTGTCTTTGTAGTGGTCCTCGATCTTGCTATCCACGACGAAGGCCGCTCCGGCGAGTTGGCCTTTGCCAGCATCGAAGATGCCGGCCGCGAAGACGACATCGACGCCGGCCTTCTTGCCCTTGCCGCTGCCCGTGATGACGATTGTGCCGGTCTTGCTCTCGCTCGGCTCGTCGTACTTAATGTCCGACAGGTAGTCGCCGAGCCGCTGCTTGACCTTATCGACGCCGGCTTGCTTATCGGCTGCGCCTTGTAACAGCGCTAGACCCGCCCAGGCTTGTCCGTCCGGACTGATGGCCGAAACCAGAGTGTCCGAAGCCGATTGCTTCCAGTCCTCCGGAAACGTGATCGCTACGACGGGCTTGCCATCCTTACGAAGCACGGTCGCGAACAAGTGCATGATCCGAGCGATGGATCCGGTCCAGCCGGTCTGGTGACTTGCCCCCAGGCCGGCGCCGTTGTCGCCGTGAAAGTATTCATAGAATAAAACGCAGTCGCGCCAGTGTGGATCGTTCTGAAATTTTCTGTGCCGCCAAAGACGGGACGGTGGCCGGTTTCATCCTTTAAGAAAATGTTGCCGAGGCGGCGGCTGATCACTTCAGCGACCTGGTAGAGATTCATGTGTCGGCCGGAGCCCGTTGGGCACTCGACCATGAAGGTATCGCCATAGTAGGAGTAGTACTGGAGGAGCGCCCGAATCACGAGGGCGTTGACGGGCATCCAGATTGGCCCACGCCAGTTCGAATTGCCACCGAACATGCTCGAATCAGACTCAGCTGGCAGGTACGTGACTCGATACTCATTTCCTCCGGCCTGAATCACATAGGGATGGTCTGCATGGTAGCGCGACAGCGAACGCAGCCCGAACTCGCTCAAAAACTCGTTTTCATCGAGCATTTTGGTCAGCACGCGACGAAGCCGGGTTTCGTCGAGGATCGATGCCAGGCGCCGGCCGTTGACGCCGACCTGCAGCGGATCGTGAATCGCAGCTCGCAGCTCGGGTCGGGCCTCGAGGAAGGAGCGGAAGCGATCGCTGAGCTCCGGGTTCCTGGCCATGAGTGCCGTCAAAGATGGTTGCCGCACAGAGAGGTAGGAGACCCACCGTCGAGCGAACCTTCAGGCGCTGCGCGCTACCGTCGGGTAGCTGGAGCACGTCGTAATAGAAGCCGTCCTCCTCGTCCCACATTCCGGTGCCAGCGCCGCCGATGTGTCCCATGGCCGCGGAGATCCAGAGGAAGTGTTCGCAGAACTTGAGCGCCATGTCTTCATAATCTGGATCGCTTAGCGCGAGCTCCGAGGCAATTTCCAGCATGTTCTGGCAGAAGAGCGCCATCCAGGCAGTGCCGTCGGCCTGCTCCAAATAGCCGCCGGTGGGCAGGGGGGCGCTGCGATCGAAAACGCCAATGTTATCAAGACCGAGAAAGCCGCCTTCAAACACATTGCGGCCGGAGCGGTCTTTGCGATTGACCCACCAGATGAAATTGAGCAAGAGCTTTTGGAAGCAGCTTTTGAGCCAGTCCTTGTCCCCTTCGCCCGTCTGACCTTTTTCCAATCGGTAGGCGAAGATGGTGGACCAAGCGTGGACCGGCGGGTTGACGTCGCCAAAGTTCCATTCGTAGGCCGGAATCTGGCCATTGGGATGCATGTAGCGCTCGCGGAGCATGAGCTTGAGCTGCTGCTTGGCGAAATCGGGATCGACGAGCGACAGGGCGATGACGTGGAAAGCGAGGTCCCAAGCGGCGTACCAGGGATACTCCCATTTGTCCGGCATCGAGATCACATCGCCGTTGTACATGTGGTGCCAGTGGTCGTTGCGCGGGGCGGCTTTTCGTGTCGCCTTGAAGGGATCACTGCCGCGCTCTTCAAGCCACTTATCGACGTCGTAGTGATAGAACTGCTTGGTCCACAGCATGCCCGCCAAGGCCTGCCGCATGACGCTGGCTTCATCGGAGCTGAGCGTTGCCGGCGTAATCGATTTATAGAATTCGTCGGCTTCATTGCGGCGCGTCTCGAAGACTGCGTCGAACGGGATTCGTAGTGGCCAGGACTGGTCTAAATTGGCGTGTTTAGTAAATTGGAATGGCTCGCAATGATCCCAGAGGGCAAGCATTGTTCGCCCTTACCGAGTGGCGCGGAATCGAATTCAGAAAGCCTCCTTAATGAATTTGAAGGGGTAATTTGACTCTCGGTAATTGCCGGGTTTCTGCCGTTTGGGCAGTCTGATTTTTTCTCGCGGCGCCTTCTTGTAAGGGATTTGATCCAGCAAATGCCGGATGCAATTGAGCCGGGCCCGCTGCTTGTCGTCGGATGGGACGACGTACCACGGCGCCCAGGCCGTGTCGGTGGCAGCAAACATTTCGTCGCGAGCTCGCGAGTAGTCGTACCAGCGGCTGTACGACTTCAGGTCCATGGGTGAAAGCTTCCAGAGCTTGCGGCCGTCTTCGATGCGCGATTCGAGGCGGCGCGTCTGCTCTTCAGAGCTGACTTCCATCCAATACTTCAGCAGAATGATGCCTGACTCGACCATCGCCTTCTCGACGAGTGGGGCGATTTTGAGAAATCGCTGCGCCTGGTCGTCGGAACAAAAATCCATGACGCGCTCGACCCCGGCCCGGTTGTACCAACTGCGGTCGAAGATTACGATCTCGCCCGCGGCCGGCAGATGGGGAACATAGCGCTGCAGGTACATCTGCGACTTTTCACGCTCGGTCGGCGCGGGCAGAGCGATGACGCGAAACACGCGGGGGCTGACGCGCTCGGTAATCGCCTTGATCGTGCCGCCTTTGCCGGCCCCATCGCGCCCCTCAAAGAGAATGCAGACTTTCAAGCCCTTGTGCTTGACCCATTCCTGCAGCTTGACGAGTTCGACGTGCAGCTTTTTCAGCTCGCGATCGTAGTCCTTGTTTTTTAATTCCTTCGTACCGCTGGACTTCTTGTCCTTTTTCTTGTCCTGCTTCTTATCGGAGCTGCGGCTCATGGGGGTCTCGACTTTGCAAGTTGTGAATCATTGGTCCATCAATTTAAAACTGCTCGACATCAATGACGGGCGTAATCCGAAAATTGCCTGATTCGGTCCAAGACTCTGCGGCGGCAGTGACGAGCGACTGCTCAGCGCTTTCGACGAGCGCGAAAACTACATCGGAGCTCTTGCCAATCCATGCACCCTGAAAGGCCACGCCCGGGTTGCGGTTGGGTCCGCGCTGCTCAAAGGCCTCAACTGCCTTGTGTTTGCTGCCGGCATTGACCCGAAACTCGATCATGAACTTCATGAAGCGCCTCGTATGTATGTTGCGTGAATATAAGTAGCTTACGATCCTGCCGGGCCGGCCGCTTTCACCTCGGCGCTGGCACCATCGGCATACTTCATAAAGTTGTCTCGAAAGAGGCCGGCCAGTTTTTTGGCTGTCGCGTCGTAGCTCGCTTTATCGCCCCAGGTGTTTCGCGGGATCAGGATTTCCGCCGGCACACCGGGACAGACGATCGGAACGGCGAAACCAAACACGGGGTCTTGCTGCGCCTGCGCCTGCGCGAGTTCACCGCTGTGAATCGCGTTGATGATGGCCCGCGTCAGCTTGAGCTTCATGCGAGATCCCGTGCCATAAGAACCGCCGCTCCATCCGGTGTTGACCAGCCAGGCATTGGCTTTGTGCTGCTGCATTTTGGCGGCCAGGAGCTCAGCATACTTGGCGGGGCGCCAGACCAGAAATGGTCCACCGAAACAGGGCGAAAACGTCGCTTGCGGCTCCGTGACGCCCATTTCGGTTCCGGCGACCTTGGCCGTGTAGCCGCTGATGAAGTGATACATGGCTTGGGCAGGCGTCAGCTTGCTGACCGGCGGGAGCACACCGAATGCATCGCAGGTCAGGAAGATCACATCGGTGGGGTGCCCCGCGACGCACGGAATTTTGGCGTTGCGGATGAATTCGATCGGGTATGCTCCACGTGTGTTCTGCGTAATCGAAATATCGCTGAAATCGACCTGGTGCGTGTCGAGGTCGTACACGACGTTTTCCAGGACGGCGCCAAACCGCAGGGCCTGAAATATTTCGGGCTCAGCGTCGGGCGTAAGGTCGATCGCCTTGGCGTAGCACCCGCCTTCGATGTTGAAGATGCCGTTGTCGGTCCAGCCATGTTCGTCGTCGCCGATCAAGAGTCGATGCCGATCGGCTGACAGCGTGGTTTTGCCCGTGCCCGATAGTCCGAATAGCAGCGACGATCGGCCCGTTTTCTTATCCGCCGTGGCCGAGCAGTGCATGGAGAGGATGCCGCGCTTGGGGCCAAAATAGTTCATCATGGTGAACACGCCCTTTTTCATCTCCCCGGCGTATTCGGTCCCGAGAATCACGAACTCCTTGCGCTCCAGTGACAGGTCGACACTGGTTTTCGAGGTCATTCCTTTGGTGCGGCGATTGGCGGGAAATTCACCGGCGTTGTAAATCACAACGTCGGGAGAATCAAAATCGAGCAGCTCCTCCTTCGTGGGTCGGATGAGCATGTTGTGCATAAACAGCGCGTGATAAGGACGCGTGCAGATCACGCGTATCTTGGCGCGATTTTCTTTGTCCCAGCCGGCAAAGGCATCGACGACGTACAGTCGCTTGCGCGTGTTCAGATAGTCGATGGCGCGTTCGCGGTTGGTTTCGAACGTGTCGTCGTCGATTGGGACGTTGACGGAACCCCACCACACGTCGTCGTGGGATTCCGGATGGTCCACGACGCGCTTATCCGTCGGTGAGCGGCCTGTCTTGGTGCCGGAAAAGGCGATCAGCGCCCCGGTGTCGGCAATCGTGCATTTCACGTCGCCTTGAATGGCCTCGGTGTAGAGCACCGCTGCCGAAAGATTGCGCTGGATGTCCTCGACCGTGATGCCGTACTGGGACAAGTCGAATGGGGCGGGCTTTGACGACGGGTTGGAACGTGATTTTTTGACTGGCGGGGATTCAACGGCGGGCATGACAGACTCCTCGCTGGAATGGAGTGCGTGAATGTGATTCGGCCGATCAACGGCCGATTGTCAGACAGCTTTGGACTTCGAGCCCCTAACTACGTGGACTCATATAAAGCGAAAACATCGGCCGGAAACAAACGCCGCGGTCCGATGCAATCCGAGCTGCAATTAGCAGACGAACGAAAGAGGACATCCGCCTCGAGAATCGCCACCTGAATTAGACCCCATTGCCAGACGCGTCGATAGAGGTTGGCGCGAATCTTCTTGAAAAGGACTCGATTGATCAATTGCCGCTGATCATTCGATGTTTGTCAATTGCGGCGCTACGATCACTTCAGCCGGAGGCTGCCGTGGCACATGCGCCGCGATCAGTCGGCCCAAGGGTCCGGCTAAAAGTGCGGGCAAAAAGAAGAGGTTTCCGACTAGCCCGGCGGTTAGCAGACCAATCATAAGTGCGCCGAATCGAAACGTGGGAATGAAGGAACTGAGCGCGAAGGCCGACAGCCCCAGTCCAATCACGCCCCAGCTTTGCACCATCGGGCGGCCGCAACCGCCATAAGCCAACGCCACTGCCTCTGGTGCGGAAAGCCCGCGCTCGATGCCCCGGCGAAACCAGAGCACAAAATGAATCACGTCATCAATCGTCACACCAAGGGCGACGCAGGGCGTCATTACCGAGCCAATATCGACCACCACTCCCAACCAACCCATTGCGCCAAAGCAGATCGACATCGGAAACACACTCGTAAGCAGCATTAACAGCCCGTTGCTCCAGTGTCGCAGCAGAACGACTACGGCTACGACGACAAGAAGCACATCGGTCCCAAATCCATACGCTAAGCCGTTGAGCAGGGACCTCCGCGCTTTATAAATGATTGGGATCGCGCCTGTAAAAATAGCGGTTGCGCCCGCAGCGCCGTCGGCTTTCGCGGTCGCCAAGGTGGGCTCGACTTGGGCCCGCAATTCTTGCTGAAACAACCCGTAGTCCAGGTCCTGACCTGCAGCGACGCGCACGCTAATTCGCCATAGTTCCTCTTCTTCCGCCGGCACGATATAACCCGCCTCCACTAGCTTCGGATGAGCCTGCGTCAATCGGCGGTTCATCATGTAATTGACCATGAATCCGCGCAGGGAGCCCCTGCCTAAAGGCACCTCTGGAGCAAAGGTCGCTGCAGAAAGACAACCTCCCACTCCCGCGACTTGCTTCATGCGGTCTTCGAGCTTCCGTACGAGCTGCAACCGCTGGAGCATCCCTTCCTGATTCGTTTGATCGAATCGAACGATGACCTCGAGCGGCACCAGTGCGCCCAGATGTTCTTCGAGCCAGTCGTAGCTGGCGATGATCGGCGCATCGGTCGAAAACAGCCGCATTACCTGGATCGAGGTTTCCACGCGGAGCAGCCCGATTGTGCCGGCCGCCAGCGTCAATAGGCAAATGCCGGAACACAAGGCGTGGCGCTGGACAACAAATCGAATCAGCCGATGCCAAGCTGGCGACAAATGCGAAAGGTCATGATCAGCTCTCAAGTCGGTAGGCGCCGAACGCCCGTGCCCGACGGCCAAAAGTGCCGGCAACAGCAGGAGCTGCAGCGCTAGCGCTACCACAACACCAACGGCCGAGAATAGTCCGAACAATCGAATCGGCACAAGATCGCTGAACCACAACGAGATGAGTCCGACGGCGGTCGTGGCCGTCGCCAGACCCAGCGGCAGCGCTGCGTGTCGAATGGCTGCACGGATCGGGCTGGCCAAGTCGTCGCGGACGCAATCCAGATAATAATTTGTGAGATGAATCGCGCCTGACATCGCCGCCACATACACCAAGGGCACCATCGTTATGAGGATCGCGTTTAGAGGTACACCGCAAAGCGGTACGATCGCCAGACTCAGCAGGGCGCTGTAGGCAGCCACGATGAAGACGGCCGCCGTCAGCCTTAGCTTGCGAAAGCAGAGCCAGGCGATGACTAAACCGATCACAGCGGCAAATCCCGCCAATCGCAAAAGCGATTGCGAGCTCGCGCGGTCGATGGCCGCATTGACGATCGGCGGACCGCCCAGATGAACGGTGTTTAAGTCCAGGCCGACGCTTTCTGCCGTCGCACGGATTTCATCGACGGCGGGCCTGAGTTGGCCATGCGCCAGGTCGTTCAGAGTTACGATGGCGCACGTTGTTTGGCCATCGGGACCGACAATCGTCCCTTTGAGCCGCGCGATGACGCGTTCTCGGTCCAGGCTGACTGGCTCAGCGGTCATTTGAGCGACGAGTTCGCTCCCCGTGGCGACGCGCCGAAATGGTGCGGGTTCGCCGCGTTGCGCATGCAGGTCACTTCGCTCGCGAAGCCGCTTTGCCAATAGGTCCAACGTCGCATCGCCAAGCGTGCAACCTGGCCAGCTCATCACGATGAAGTCTTCGTTGCCAAAGTACTGTCGAAACCAGCGATAGTCGCGCGTCTCGGTGTAGTGAGCGGGCACCCAGTCGCGAACATCATTGGCATTACTGCGAATCGCCTGGCGAGCTCCCCATCCCGCAAGCGGCAACAGTAAAGCGCCGATCAACAGAATCCAGAATCGAGCGCGGTTAGGTGTCACGCCCAATACCCTTAAAGACCGGCGGCGCCAGGATATTGCGATTTCTAACCGCCGTGCAAATCCGTGTCGATCGAGGTGTCCGCGAGATCGGACATGTCGAGCCTTCCATCGCCCTGAAGAAAATTGATGATCAGGCGATTGACAATCTGCGGCTGCTCAAGCTGCGGGGCATGACCGCATTCAGAAATGACGACAAACTGATAGTTGGGATGTGGCGAGACGGCTTCACGAACAACGTGCGTATCGACAATTCGATCTTCGCGGCCACAGACCACCAATACCGGCTTATCGATCGCGGATAGGCGCTCACGGATGGAATGGCCCTTTGTCCCGCGGACCGTTTCAAACAAGGCCCGACGCCAGGCCTTCGATTTAAACTTCTGCTCGTAATAGTTGATGATTCCCTGACTAGCCAGGCGCGGATCGTAGAACGTGCTTTCAACCAATCCGCGATAGTCCTTATGCCGCGCACCCTCGGTGATTGGCAGCCGCTCTTCGCTGCCCATGCCGGACGGGCACAAAAGTATCACGCGATCAATTTTTTCGGGATGCTGACTGGCATATTCAATCGCTATCTGCCCGCCCAGGCTGCTGGCGACCAAATGATAAGGCGGCGTCTGGACGAACTTGTCGAGATACTCAGCCAGCCGGTCTTTCAAGAAACCCACCGTAATAGGTTGTCGGCTGGCGAGTTGTTGTTGCAGCACGGGCCCGTCATAGACCAGAACACCAGGAACATGGACGTTAAAGTGCCGCTGCCAAGCCTCACGATTGCGGTACCAACTTTCGCCTTGCTCGGCCAAACCATTAATGAGAATCAGGGGTGACGCTCGGCGATACGTGTCGCGCGGCGGCATCCAAGACAGGCCCGATATGGATTGCACGAGGCGCGTCAACATGGGTGGTTCCAAGGAATAGGCAATACGTCCGTCATACACTAGTGACAAAAAACGTGCCGTTTCCCAGATGCAACTATGCCCGCCTGAAAGGAAAGTGTCAAATCCTGGCAATATGCTAGGCGTGGAGTAGATTTTAATGGTAGCGAGCGTTGCGTGAAAGAAGTTGCAATGGGCAAATTTTTACGCCTTGAAATAGGAGTCTGGCAACGAAGTTGCTACGATTCCCTCACAAATCAAAAGAGCAGGCAGGAACTTGCGCGCGGGTGCGTCACATTGATTTTCAACCACTGAAGATTCCGGCATGTGTTCGGCGCGGTGAAAGCTCATGTACATCGAAGGACATTGCGAACCCGAGTTCCACGCCGTGCGGGCCGAATTTGAGCGAAACTTCGCCCAGCGAAATGAAAAGGGGGCGGCATGCTGTGCCTTCTATCGAGGCAAGAAGGTCGTCGATTTATGGGGGGGGCACCGAGCGACAGATCGCCCCTGGCAGGCGGATACACTGGCCCTGACTTTCTCCGTCACCAAGGGAATGGCGGCGGCAGCAATGGTTGTCGCGCATAGCCGAGGTCTTTTCGAGCTGGACAGTCCGATAGCGGAATACTGGCCCGAATTCGCCCAGGCTGGCAAAGAACGGATCACCGTACGGCAACTCCTCACTCACCAGGCCGGCCTGATTTCGCTGGATGAATCGTTAGCCGTTGAGACATTAGCCGACTACAATCGGCTGCATCAAATCTTGGCTCGCCAAAAGCCGGCATGGGAACCAGGAACCCGGCATGGATACCACACGCTTACGCTAGGCTGGTATCAGAGCGAGCTATTACGGCGGACGGACCCGCTGGGCCGAACGATCGGTCAGTTTTTTGATGAAGAAATTGCCCGCCCATTGGGCGTGCATTTTTACATTGGGCTGCCGCCACACATTACCGAGGACCAACTAGCGACCACCGAAGGCTTCCATCGTCTTCAACTTCTTCGTCACTTGGGCGAAATGCCGGTCGCCATGGTTTTAGCGGGCTTGTGGCCTTCCTCGCTTGTTGCCCGCTCGGTAAACCTGCTGGGATTCAATAATCCGGCACAGCTTGGCAGACCGGAGTACCGCCGATTGGAAATCCCGGCCGCGAATGGTTTTGGACAAGCGCGAGCAATTGCCAAGATCTATAGCGTGCTGGCTGGCGAGGGGAACGAGCTCCGAATCGCACCCCACACGCGACGGGAGCTGCGGGATCCGGCTCGCATGCCGACATTGGGATCGAGCGATACCGTGCTCAAGATCGATACGAAATACAGCTTTGGCTTTTCGCGGCCAAGCTCGGCTATGAGATTTGGCTCCAATGCCAGCGCCTTTGGCTGCCCCGGCGCCGGTGGTTGTTTTGCCATGGCTGATCCGAGCGAACAACTCGGCTTTGCCTACGTGACCAACAAGATGGGTTTCCGACTGTTCGACGATTCGCGAGAGCGCGCATGCCGGGAAGCGTGTTATGCCTCCCTTGCCATGCTGCGAAATACGAAACGAGCAGCGTGAGGAAATCGCTATCGCTCGCCTGCTTTGTCGCGCAGCCCGATAGCAGGCGTATCCACCCGTAGATCAACAGCGCCTCTGCAGCGCAGGTCTCGTCCCGGAGTAATCTTGGCGGGCCGATATCGGCAACCGGCAAATCCGCGCTGCGGATTCATGAGCGCAAAGCCAAGCGGCATTGCCGTTAGCAGCAAGCTCGCGACGCATCTATGGCTTCACGCACCGCGCCGAGTTGTCGCTGGACCGGCCAAGTCCTACGATGACAATCGCTGCAGCGGGCCGGATGCTTCTTCTCTCAATCGCGAGGTGCCCTATGACTCCTCGAATCGGCGTTGTCACTGGCGGTGGAGATTGTCCTGGCCTGAACGCTGTCATTCGGGCTGTGGCGAAGGCGGCGATACGGCGCGGCTGGAAGCCCATTGGAGTCGTCGGTGGCTACGAAGGGCTGCTGCCGATGACGCAGCAGACCAAAGTGCTGGAAGGCGAGTTGCTCGATGGTCTGCTCGTGCGCGGCGGAACCATTCTGGGGACCGCGAACCAAGGCAAATTCTCCGCCAAGGTTGGTCACGGCGAGTCGCGGCGGCTGCCGAAGGAACTGCTGGACGAAACGAAACGCGGCTGTGAGGAGCTGGGATTAATTGGTTTGGTGTCAATCGGCGGCGATGGTTCGCTGTCGATCGCTCAGCAAATGTTCGAGCATGGAATCCCGGTCGTCGGCGTTCCGAAGACAATCGATAACGATCTGGCGGCGACAATGATGACGTTTGGCTTCGATTCGGCCGTCGCGTGTGCGACCGATGCGGTGGATCGCCTGCACAGCACGGCAGAGAGTCACCGCCGGGTCATGGTCCTGGAAGTTATGGGGCGATACGCGGGATGGATCGCGATCTATGCTGGACTTGCCGGCGGAGCGGATGTGATTTTGTTCCCGGAAATTCCATTCCATTACGAAAAGATTTGCCACAAGATTGGCGAGCGGGAAAAAGCGGGCAAACATTTCGCGATCGTTGTCGCCGCCGAAGGCGCGCGGCCGGCGGGTGAAAGTTTTGTCACTTCGGCTGATCAGCCGGATAACCGCGAGGCGCGTCTCGGTGGTATCGGCGCTCAGGTTGCCGCGGAAATTCAAAAGCGCACGGCCAAAGAAACGCGCTCGATCGTGTTGGGACACCTGCAGCGCGGTGGCAGTCCCACGAACATGGACCGCGCGCTGTGCACGATCTTTGGTGCGAAGGCCGTCGAATTAATTGCTGAGGGAAAGTTCGGTCAAATGGTCGCCTTCACAGGCAGCCAGATCACCGGCGTGCCACTGAGCGAGGCAACCGGTCAACTGCGCACCGTGCCGCTTGACGGCGGTTTCATTAAAGCTGCTCGCGCGATGGGCATTTGTCTGGGTGATTAGGTCTAGCGGTTTGCACTTAATCAATTTGCTGGGCCGGATTACGCGGCGGCCTGCTGTTTTTCATGATGATTAGACTCACCAAGCCAGCTACAACCACCGCCAGGTAGAACTGGCCGGTCATCGCTTCAATCCAGGCAAGTGTCCGCGTCGTCGGGGATAGCGGAGTCACATCGCCGTAGCCTACGGTCGTAAGCGTCACGAAGCTGTAGTAACTCAACACATCGGAAGAGATGGGCGAGTGTTCCGCAGATGCAATCAGCGATCGACTTGCTTCGAAAGAGCCAGGTTGAAATTGCTCAATCATCAAATACAGCACGGCCCAGCCGAGCCCCAGAAACAGATAGCCACAGACGGCGCCAAAGATGCTATCAAATGACAGCGAGTCCGCGTTGAACAATGATCTGACAATCAATGCGGCCGCGCCAAACAGAAAGGCTGCTTCGCACAGATGTCCGACGAATAAGACCCAGCGACCGATGCCTTCCGGCAGCGTATGACCGACGAGCGAAAAGAGAATCGTCGGCACGCCCAGGAGGATCGCAAAACCACGCTGGCGACGCTCGACGCACAGCGAAAGGATCGCCGCCAACAACAGCAGCGACATCAATCCCTCGAACCACTCTGGCGATAGTCCCATCCCAACCAGGGCCGGCGGGCCGGCAAGCAATGCCAAGAGAATCACCAGCAGGATGCCGAAGCGTCGCTGGCCGTAGGTCTGCCACCAGCATAGTGCAAGCGATTTGCTAGTTGACATGCGTCTGGATTGGTGCGGCAATCGCGTCCGCGAGACTGGTGTAGCGTGTGATCGCGCCGACGAGCTGATCGAGCCCATCGGCCCGCAACATCTCGCGCACCGGCCCATGAGCTTCGACGACCTTGAAATCGAGATTCGACGCAACCAACTCGTGATGCAGCCGCCGCAGCATGCGCGCGCCGGCCAGATCGGCGTAGGGAACATTCGATAAGTCGCAAATCACGCGGCGGACGCCTGCTTGTCCTCTGGCCCGCGTCAGCACCACTTGCAGCACATGATCGACATTGAAATAAACGAGCGACGACTGGACGCGAAAGGCGAGCACACCCGGTATGGGTTCATTTTTTTCATGGCGGGCGATGTCCGAGAATCGGTCCGTGCCCGGAATGCGCCCTAAAATCGCAACGTAGGGCCGCGACTCGCGCCATAGGAGCATCACTAGCGAGGCGAGCACGGCCACCATGACGCCATCGAGTACGCCCAGGAGCAGCACGCCGGTCAGGGCTACGGCGGCCGCGGCGAAATCAAGCCGACTGACACGCCACAGATGGCGCAGCTCGCGGACGTCGATCAAACCTTTGACGGCAACGAGCACGACGGCCGCGAGCACAGCGTCGGGCAGCGTTCGGAAGAAGCCCGTCAAGAATAAGAGGACACAGGCAATGGCTGCTGAGGCAACAATCAGCGACAGGGGCGTGCGAGCGCCGCTCCGCTCGTTCACAGCGGATTGGGAAAGACCACCGGCGATCGGATAGCCCTGGAACAGGCCGGTCAGCAGGCTGGCTGCACCGAGTCCAAGCAGTTCTTGACGCGGACTGATGTCGTAGTGGTGTTTCAGCGCAAACGTTCGCGCCGCAGAAATACTTTCGATGTAGGAAAGCAGGAAACAGGCACAAGCCAGCCGCACCAGTTGTCGCACCTCGGGGATCTGGAGTGTACTGGGATCAAAATTGTCCCAGCCCAGTCGCGGCAATCCGGCGGGGATTTCACCGACGATCTTGACTCCGTATTGCTCCAAGTGGCCGAGAGCGACGGCGAAAATCGACAAGAGCACAACGGCCAGCGCGACAGGCCGGCCCGGCAGCAGTTTTTCACCGAAGAGCAGAAGGACCAGCGCGATGGCGCCAATTGTTAGTGCGACACCGTTGGTGGACCCTAGCTGCTGGATAACAAGCCAGATGCGCTCGAAAAAGTCGTCCCCTCCTCCGCGGACTCCGAATAGCTTCGGCAATTGAGTCGAGGCAATTACAAGAGCGGCTCCAGCTTTGAATCCCGCGAGAATGCTTTCCGAAATGAAATTGACCAATACGCTCAAGCGGAAAAGCCAGGCCAGAAAGCACACGCCCGCCATCAGCAGCGCCGTGAAGGATGCCAAGGCGGCCTGACGTCGAACGTCGCCGGCAGAAAGATCGGCCAGAGATACTCCGAGCAGCAGCGAGATGGCTGAAGTTGGCCCAATAGCCAAATGACGCGATGAGCCGAGGAGGGCGTAGCCCATGCCGCCGACCAGGTAGCAGTAGAGTCCCATTTGCGGCGGCAAGCCGGCCAGTGCGGCATAGGCCAAGCAAACGGGAATTGCGTAGGCGGCCAGAGTTGCCCCGGCAACAGCATCGTCTCGCAGCCACGAGCGTTTGTAGTGCGGGAGCCACTGGCAGATCGGGAATAAAGAGCGCAGATTCACGCGAGCTCGCAGGAGGCAAATGGCAACGACGTGCCCAAACGACGTTGCATGCAGAACCGATTAAGAACGAATTATACGTTGATAAGTGCCGGGACGTGGGTTGTTGCTTAATAGGCGTGCGACCTGCGATAATCACGTTGCCTTCGCACGGATGCTGACTGCGGCATGGCAGCGTGCGTTCTCTCTTCAGTCTCGGATCCGCGGTTGGTCTCGGTCGCAACCGTATCTCCAGTTAAGGAGCTTCTCTCATGAGGCGAGTATTTTTGGGTCTGTTGGTTTATGGAATCATCGGCACCACCCGGATGGTCGGACAACAGCCGGCGGACCAGACGGCCGATGAAGCGGCCATCCGCAAGTCGGCGGCCTCGTACATGGAAGCGTTCAACAAACACGATGCGAAGGCGCTGGCCGACCTGTGGTCGCCCGACGCAGTCTATCTGAATCGCAGCACCGGCGAGGAGGTCGTCGGTCGGGAAGCCATCAGCGAGCAATTCACAACCCTGTTCAAGGCGCAGCCGACCGTGAAGCTGGAAGTGAACGTTACGTCGGTTCAATTCGTCTCGCCCAATGTTGCGATCGAACGCGGCACGGCCAAATTCTTTTCGCCCAATGCGGAGCCCGACGAGATCGAGTACTCGGCTGTCGATGTGAAGCGCGACGGAAAATGGCTGCTTGACCGCGTTACGGACAAAACGAAGGAGGTCGCTCCTTCCCATTATGAGCAGCTCAAGGTCCTGGAGTGGATGGTGGGCAATTGGACCACGAATGCAGACGATGCCGAGGTCGATCTCGAATGCAACTGGACAAAAAACCAAAACTTCCTCACGCGGGCCTTTAAGATCTCGATCGACGACGACAGCTTTTCGGGAATGCAGATTGTTGGCTGGGATCCGGCCGCGAAAGCGATTCGCTCCTGGACGTTCGATTCCAACGGCACCTTCACCGAAGCAAAGTGGGAACAACGCGGGGGCCGCTGGTTCATCCGCAATCGAGGCACGCTGCCCGATGGCCGCACCGCCACGATGATCAACGTCATGAAGCCGGTGGACGAGAACTCATTCACCTGGCAAACGATCGAACGGACCGCGGGCGGCGAACTGCTTCCCAATATCGATGAAATCTTGATCGTCCGGCGGTGAGTTTGATGCAGCCAAACCAATAACAAAACATTCCAGCCAAGGTGCGATCATGAAACGCGTAACATTTTTCTTACTAACAATCGGGACGATTGTTTTGACATTGCAATTCGAGATTCTCGCTCGTGGCGGTGGAGGTGGAGGAGGCGGAGGTTCGCGTGGCGGTGGCGGAGGAGGTGGTGGAGGCGGTGCGCGTGCCGGTGGAGGATTCTCGCCATCGGCGGCTCCCGCACGTCCGGCCGCTCCTCGACCGGCAGCTCCCACCGCGGCCGCTCGTCCAAGCCCCGCGGGCCCGGGAGCTGGTGCACGCCCTGCAGGCGGTGCAACAGCCACTGCCCGGCCAGCCGGCGGCGCGCCCGCTGGCAAGGTCGCGCAAGGCGGCGCTCGCCCGAGCGGCGGCGCACCCGGGCAAGGTGCTGCTGCCACGCGGCCGGCTGGAGCTGGTGGAAACGTGGCGGCGAGCCGTCCTTCGGCTGGCCAGGTAAATAATTTCCTGAATGTTTCCGGCCCTGCGACGGGCGGGGTTGCAGCAGCAGGCGCAGCGCGCACCGGCGGCGCTGCGGCCGATTTTCTGCAAGGTGGTGGTGCAGCCCAGCGGCCGGCGGCAGCCACCGCGAATCGGCCTGTCGCTGCTGGCGCGGCAATCGGCGCTGGCGCAGTCGGCGCTGGTGCAATCGGCGCTGGTGCA
>Ga0136846_1227871_pt1 | contig 30635 bp, 22 predicted proteins | sample HopSoiMetagenom2_FD_96841 | JGI IMG/M metagenome (GOLD analysis project Ga0136846, IMG submission 96841) | Grasslands soil microbial communities from Hopland, California, USA - 2 Assembly 2016 (version 4) | ecosystem: Environmental > Terrestrial > Soil > Grasslands | place: USA: Hopland...
ATACGACAGACACCATCGGTGGTAGAAGCGTTTTCTTATACTCTTTTTAAGGGCTCGTATGGATGAGGAAGAAGTGCGTATGTGAGAAACGAGAACTTCCCACCTAGTGCTACTTTCTTACTTGCCCCTTTGCCCAATAACTGAGATCTTGCAAATAGTTACTTAATAGCAAGCACTGATCTAACTTCTGCTTTCGAGTAACCAGACGAACGCGAACTACCTTCGTACATTCTGTCCAACTGGCAGGCACACCCCCATATTAATAAGTGATATAGATAGGAATGTGATTGAATAAGAACTCTTCTTAGTATCGCATGCGGAACCCGAAACCAATTCCCACTTCCAACTTGAATGCACAGGGACGGGACACGGGGCTAGCACTATTTTATGCGGCACTAAGCTCCCAATTTCACTTCTTGGATCTTGGCGCCAAAAAGCCATACATAGCTATCACTTCTCGTGCCAAAGCGCTCCCCGGAGGGAGACCCATCCACTAATTAATACCTTCTTCGGAGGTCGAAGATGCCATCCCGCTCCCGAAGAAAGGAGACAATCTATGTAACCTTAGCCCACCTTTTCGAGTACAGTAGACTCTATCGTACCATGAAGTGAAGAAAACTAACATATAACAGCTGAGGGTCAGGCGGAAGAAAAAAGGGATAAATGGTTTTTGAGTTGGGCATGATGAAAGCGGGTACAATGGCATTACTTAGAAGCTATTATGTCCTGTCTTGGCTTTAGCAATAAGCTTGTGCGACTGATGACTCCCTCCATCCCTGGCATCGCCAAGACTAATGGATAAGGTTTTGTCGCATCTTAATCGAACCGCATGCGGAGCTCAGCTCCTAAGAAAATAATAAGAAATATCTAGTTTTGTTTCATAAGTGGCGAGCCAAGGAATAAGAATACCGCCCCCGGATCTGTATTTCAAAAGCGGATTCAGCGCTGCAAGAAATAGAATTATGCATAGATTGACTTGTAAAGAAAGACGAACCGAACAAAAGAAAAAGAAAAACTCTCTTATTTCTATGCTCGATTCAATCTCTACTCATCTGCTTTTAGTTCTACTTTCTGTATACGAAGTCCGAGCTTTTCGAGCTGCTCAGTAGACTATCTCGCTATGTCATTTCTTGGTTTTTAGTGCATTCACTCAATTCTCTGTGAAGTCCATGGACATGTTGTGGTTCATTGCAGAGAACAGCCATCACATGGATCAAGCTATAAGGAATCACCCGCGAGCGAGGGCAAGTCTCAATTACGGTAGGAATGGAATACACCAATCATAACTCTGGTCTGGTCCCTAGTTCCCTAAGTAGTTAGTGAAACTTCCAGCTGGACTGACTGGATTTAGAGCTTAATGCTCCTATCTTTGAACTAGAATCTTATATATATTTCATGAAGAGATTTAATTGATACAAGAATGCCTACTTTGGACCAATAGGATCTACTCCTACTTGAATGCCAATCCAATCTCTTTCCCAATAAGAATTCCTAATCCCTAAATCCAAGCAAGGCATGATTGTTAGTCAGGATAACCAGCTTACGTACCGCATTAAGAAGTACCGACTATGCTTTTTCCGCTTCTTGGTCAATAGGACCTACTTCTCTGGTAAAGTAACCTTCAAGACGGGTTTGGAAACTTAGGCATACAGCATCAAAAAGTTCAGAAACCTCTGTCTTTTGGTCCTATTTTATTCGAGCATCATAATGGATTGGTGGTTCGTTTGGTTGACTACCTTTATATGAGTTGTACACAGGGTCCGGTCTAGATGTGACAAATTGAACTCAATGTTCTGATGGCGATCGAGGGTCAAAGTCTTGCTTTGGAGACCGTGTCAATGTCCTTTCCTGTTTGTTATTTCGTACCTAGTAGTAAGGATCCGCCCAGGAAGAGAGAGAGTCGCGTACCTGCCCGTGAGGGGTCTTTTTAGGTCAATGCACCAGAACCGATAAGAGGAGGAATCGAATCTCTTGGGCTGGTACGTGAGTAAGCTCCATCTGCTTCTTCTTTTCCACATGGCTCTCTGATCAAGAAATGGCGAAGCCAATTCGATTGGTTGAAAACAGTAGCGCGTAAAGCCAGCCTTTGGTGCCTCATTTCTATATGTCCAAACTCAAACGAATACGGGTTTGGTGCCAGGTTAAGAGTGGAACTACGTGGCTCAAACGACAACCTTTTTCGGTTGAGAAGACTCCCTGGATAGAATAGATTTACGTATTACCTATGCCACGTAAAGATAACAAACAGGGAGGGACTCATCCTTTAGTGCTCGGCGTGCCCCATCCAGAACTAGAAATGACGAATGCGAGAACGGATCCGTCGAACCAACTACAGTATCTATGGACCCAGGCTCGCCGTTCGGTGTCAATTCGGTGTCAACTATCTCATTTGACACTCCCAAAACAAGGGGATTGTATCGAGCAAGAGTTGGGGTTGGTGCCCCCGTCTATCTATGCTATGATTATTGTGAATCCATTCCAATCGAAGGGGAAAGCTCATTCTTTCCCGTGTGCACCATCAATTCTCTTCTTCTCCGCCCGCCCGTGCCCTTATCTATTGTCCTTCTGCCGAAGGTTAGGTATCCGCCTGCTGCATCTATTTCTTACTTCTGTGACCCCTGTTTGCTCGACCAATGGCAATAGGTATGGAAGCCTGGCCAAAACATTCTTTATAAATGAATGGACTGGTTTCAGCAACCGCTGACAAACATAATTACCGATAGCGAATATTCTTCGCTTGTCCCCCCCTACACCGATTGCCCTAGGCGACCCTCCCTATCAAAGTGGGCGTACGGCCCATCAGTTGTCGGCAGATGAGGCGCAAACGATTGCTCGCCGAGTCTTTGACGCTGCGCGTGGGACTGTCGCCTCCAGGAAGTCCCGGGAAATATCTCCCTTACTATTGGCTTAAGCTCCCACCATTCAGAGAATAATAAAGAGATGTCATTCACCGGGGATTGACTATACTATAAACGAAGCGAAATCTCTAGTCTTTGGCAGATCCAAGTTGAGATATGGTTGGTGGAGAAGCCAGGAGTCTAAGTTCATAGGTAAATCCAGTTGTCCTAAGCCCAGCTTTCCAATCAATTAAAGAAGAGGCAGGTTTTCTCCGATCCTGTTATTAACACATCTCTTGCTCCGGCCTCTGTCCTGAGACAGAAAATAGCATAGCATACGATAGAGTTGTACCTTCAATTCTTTGCTTTAGTGCGAGGAGTCATCTGATTATTGGGAATAGATTCGCTGAGAGATGCAGCAGTCACTCGCTACTGGCATAATACATCAACCAGAGAAGATAGAATCCAGCCACCCTTGGTACCGTTCTTCCCTCTTGGAAACCTCTTTCATTTCTCTTCCTAAACTTGGGGCAAGCTCTCAAAATGCGTAGTAAAGGTGAAGATCCATCTCTTCTATAGGTTAGGTTCCAGCTGAGAATTCTCTACAATGAGAGAATAGCTTCGGGGTGGGATCAGATGTCGCTAGTTCACAAGTCCAGGAATGCGGTTGAGCAACCAAACCAATAGTACTACCTGCCTCTCATGAAACTATTTCATTTTTTTTCTTGGGAATCACTAGCATCAGCTCGAGCTGGTAAGAAATGTAAAGTTGACTCGCAATAACCACCTGGGCCCGGCTCAACATTTGAAGAATGGAATCTGTCCCTTAAACCTCCAAGAAATCGAATAAATCTAACTATAGTGGTTGGTGATTCCTGGTCGAGTAATAGTATCTCGGAAAATGGAGTTTCAACTGTTTGTATGGTCTCGTGGTAGATTACCTTCTCCAGGCGGGCCGAAATGAATTAGATATCTTTCCACGGCTGTAACTACTAGTCATTCTACCCCTTAGAACACCTAGTAAAACTACTAGTGCTGGTCGATACACCTACTCGTTTCGGTTCGGGAAAAGGAGGTCGGGCATGTCCAAAGAAGAATGTACCTGGGTCGGTAGCGAGGAAGTAAACTAGTGCTTTCCAACTGAGCTGGATACATCATAGTCCTGGATACATACATATAGCAGGGGTTGCTCGCCTTGTTGAAACTAGTCCCCTTGCTGGCTCGGAAGCACCAGACCTATTCGAATCACTCAATTCCCATCAGCCAAGTATTTGCGTATAGAAAGAATGAGTCGCACGTGGAGACAAAGAAGCGAAAGAAGAAATTCCCAGTTTGCAAAACAGAGTAGGACCCTTTTAGGGAATCAGTCGTGGGCCGCGTCCCTGCATAGCTGGAGGCTCCGATTCCCGGTCATCCTTCCTCCGGAGCAAGAAAGGAAACTGTGGACGACAATGGGTTTTGAATTCTAATAGAACGAGGAACCTATCGAACAAATAGAGGAAAGGGCAGAAAGGGGCAAAAGTAAATTCGTATGACATTGTCATATGGCACGGAAAGGAAATCCAATTTCGGTTCAATGGCTCTTCTCTACTAACCATAAGGATATTGGTCAAGATCGACTGATAGCGAGAGATAGAATGAGACAAAGCCTAAAACTTAGCCGAGCATTTAGTAGTAGTTCGGCTGGGGAAGATTTTATGTTTCAATGTCTGTTTAAATCTCTAGCGAAAGCTCAAAAAGATAGAGAAATATGGATAAGTAGCGAAATGCTCAAATATATGGGTTTACTACCCGCAGATTTGAGTTTCCATTATGTGATTCATTTCGTGAATGAAGATAATGATTGCATTGGATTAGGCTCCGGTGAATCAAGTGGCAGCAGTTCCCTGCCTACAACCTGGTGGGAGGTTTGGTTTTTTTTTCACAGACAAAATGTCCGAAGGCTCCACCATTGGTTGATTCTGCATGTCCAAATCCAATGCAAATCCTATTGAACAGCATCAATTTCCTCCTGCGTCCGAAGATCTATTGTGATATATTTGCAGAAGGATTTGCAAATCGAGTCCGAATTATCATGAAATTTACGGAAGGTGCCGGATGTCAATTTTGGTGGGCGATGCGGCCTCTAAAGGATGACACTCGAGAAACGACTTTTCATGTGATTTCGAACTATCCACTTTTTTTTTCAGCGCGGGTGTCTGCTAGATGCAGATTTCACGTTCTCACAATTTGATCATAGTGAGATCCTTTCCAGTCTAAATCTTATTCTGATTCAAGATCCTCTATTAACAAAAGCACTGAACATGGAGTCATTCGTGACAGATCAACCATGGACTGACTCAATGTTGGACATTGCCCAATTTTCCATTTGTTTAGCTAATATTCTGATGACCGGGGCCGCCAAGCCTCAAGGACTTATCAATTTTTCCTAGGGGGGAATCCAATCCATTTCTTTTATGAAATCAATGTTAATGTAGTTACAGATGTGAAAAAGGTAAATATCTCTCTGTCTGTGTAGGTTCGGTTTGTTCTTATCGATCCATTTCATCGAGTGTGGGTGTCCTTCCGTTCATGTTTACGTTCTCAAAATCAGGCTTTCATTGGAAAAACCAACGCCGACCCCTATCTCAGTCTCCTTTTCTTTTCGGGAGCAGAGCTGAAAAAGATGGACAGTAACGATCGCGTAATATCAATTTATCGGCCTCGTCATCGAAAGCGGCTTCCAATTGCTCGGAAATTCTCAGCTATATGGGGGACTTTGATGGTGAGCAAAAAGAATTGATCAAGAAATTGGTAAACTTTCGCATGATCGATGGTAAAAGAACGAGAGTTCGTGCTATTGTTTATAAAACTTTTCACCGCCTAGCTCGAACTGAACGCGATGTAATAAAACTTATGGTTGACGCCGTAGATAATATAAAGCCAATATGCGAAGTGGTCAAAGTAGGAGTCGCAGGTACTATTTATGATGTTCCTGGGATTGTAGCCAGGGATCGTCAACAAACCTTAGCTATTCGTTGGATCCTTGGAGCTGCTTTCAAACGACGTATAAGCTACAGGATAAGCTTAGAGAAATGTTCATTTGCTGAGATACTGGATGCTTACCGAAAGAGGGGAATTTCACGTAAGAGAAGGGAGAATCTTCATGGACTGGCTTCCACCAATCGGAGTTTCGCGCATTTCAGATGGTGGTAAAGTGATACCACATAAGGAGCTCTTCCTCATTCAGTCATACTCAACAAAAGTAAGAAATGTTTGACCCTGATCCTTTTTTCATCTTCATATAGAAAGAAAATCGGCCTTCCTCATACTCCCCCCTTCATTCATAGAGTTGGAGGAATCCACAAGAGGCTTGCCCGTTCATAATGGCATAAAAGAACCATTCTTTTTATGAAAACTCTTGTTCCAACCTCACCTCAGGTCGAATGAATACGAAAGGGGGATCAATCAAATCAATAAGCCATGAATGAAGAAGTAGTGGGCCTTTCGCCTTATTTCGTTTGACTCGTGGAGCTGAGAAATCTACTTCAAAGAGAGGGAAAGAGTGCTAGTCCGAAAGAACAAGCAAGGGATGAGCGCACGGGAGCGAAATCCGTTGCGCCCACGCGCATACGTTTTCTTGCTGGGTAATTTCGAATCAAGTTTTTGTGTTGTTGATTCCTATTCCTAGGTGTTGTGCTTTTTCCCCTATGCCGCCTATTGGTACTAGTGGAGTAGGATTGGCCTGTAATACAGAACCTATAGGTGGTGTAACCTTTCGCTCAATACTACTCAAATCTACAATTGAAGCATCTGAGGCTGCATCAATCGAGGATACACGACATAAGGAATTGTTAGATCTCCAAACTGAACTTCGCCTTCACCAAGCGTGGGTTTTCACTGGTCCTAACTAACGGTTGGCAAGCGATCCCCTATTCTGCATCCCGAAGATCAGACGGCCCAGAGCCGGAGCGATCATTCCAGCAAGTTACTCAGCTTGAGTTTTTCAGTCAATCAATAGATTGTGCAGTTTCTTAGTCTTTTGGTCCACGTCTTCATGACTTATAGAAAGGGTTTCTTTCTTTTACAAGATCATGGAAGCTTCAGAAACCATCCGAGATCTTCTGGAAACAAGAAATGTTGCATCAAAGGGTTCAGTGGTCATATCATAGTGAAATCGAGTTTCTTGATTTAGTCGATATAAAATTCCCAACTTAGAAATTAGACTTGACTAAGATTCTACTTCTTCCTCAAATACTGGGAATGTGGATTCAAGTATGATATCACTATGCCACAGATCTCAAGAAAACGAATTGAACAAGTTTTATGGCTGGAAGAAGATAGGAAATATTCAAACATGTATTGCATTTCATCGATCTCACCCTTTGTTCAGTGCCGCATAAGTACTGACTTCTTGAACAGATACCGGTACCGGTCATGAAGGCTTGGCCCTTCTCAAGTCAAGTGCAGAAGCGAAATCCGTTGAGCAAGAAGCCAGTGATCCCACAACATCAAAGTGATACATATGACATATTGGAAATTAGGCTTAGTTTGTAGCTGTGAATATAGTAATGCACTTATTTATTGAGAAATATGTTCTTTCAAGTAGAGCATACTCGGTAGAAAGGAGGTGGCGGAGCTGGGAAGAGGATTAGACTTTATCGATTACTTGGACTTAGAGACCAATTATAGAAAGAAGACAGTAGCTGAGTGAGTTTTATGGATCTAGTTTATGAGCAGCTTAACTAGAAAAGCAAGCAGAAGGAATAGAAGAATGAAATGCAGAAATAGGGGAAGGGCGGGTAGCATTTGAAAATGCCAGTTTGAGTGAGACAGTTTCTGTCTGGCCCCCCACTTTGAGGCTGTTATTCTGCCTTTGTCTTGCTCTAAGCTACCTGACTTCCTTCCTTTGTTCTTCCATTCTACTTTGTCGGATTCTGATCATCAGTTCTTATCGATCCCATTTTAAGGACAAATCCTGATGTAAATATACGTGTTGATCAAGGCCAAGGACAATGAAGCAGCCATGAAAAGATTGAAGAACGAGGTATGATGATTACTTCAGACTACTTTCTGTTCTTCATGCAAATGACCATATTTTCCGTCTGCAATACAGGTAGAAGATACTGAGTTGTTCAGATGTTTACAGGAAATCCATGGGAAAAACTACCACAGCTTTGTATTAAGCAAGCAGGTTCCAGTTGTTGGTAATTTCAGGGAAGCCAACATTGGCATTGCTCCTGAGTTAGCCAAAGAGATCGCGGAAGAAGTGGATGTTATCGTAAACTCTGCAGCAAATACCACTTTTGATGAGAGGTTCGTGAAGCTATACTAGTCTTGCACCGATTGCTTCCATTACTAAATGTGTAAGTTCACATTCCATAGCAATAAAAGTATTGCAACTTGCAGGTATGATGTAGCACTAGACATCAACACCGTGGGGCCATTCCGGATAATGAGTTTCGCGCAGCGGTTTCGAAGACTGAAGCTCTTCTTGCAAGTATCAACAGGTCAGAATGCCAAATAAGAGTTTCTTGTGGTCGAAATCAAATGGTAACCTGTTTCTATTAATCTCAAAAGCTTACAAACAAGCTTTAGCAGTATGTTTGCATGTCATGTTTTTGGCCAAACAGCATATGTGAATGGGCAGAGGCAAGGTTTGATACTAGAGAAGCCATTTTGCTTAGGGGATACCATAACAAAGGGGATAGGTTCCTCAGATTTTTCGGCACATCAGAATACCGTGTTGGATATCGAGGCTGAGATCAAGTTGGCTTTTGACTCCTTCTTCTGCTTCTGCTTCTGTTACTCAAGAAATGAAAGAGTTAGGTAGTCGAGGTATTCTAGTATTTCCCTGTTACTTTCTCATGTCTGTAGATACGAATACACACATGAAGTATTTGATTTGTGCAATTTATTCATAGGGCCAAACTCTATGGTTGGCAAGACACTTATGTGTTCACAAAGGCCATGGGCGAGATGGTCATCAACTGCATGCGAGGAGAGATACCGGTGGTAACAATCAGGCCAAGTGTCATAGAGAGCACATGGAGGGATCCCTTCCCAGGTTGGATGGAAGGAAACAGGTAAATGCTAAACCAAAATCTGAGGTTGCGGATGTCACATATATATGTGATGCATCCTCGTCTGCTTACCAGATAATGAGCTATTTCCAGGATCTAGCAGTGCGTACTAACTTTTGACGGGTTGATGGTGAGGATCAAGTATATGACCTATATTCCTCACTATTAGAGGACTTCAAAGAGGAGATTCCATCATAATCTCTGGAAGCAAGTGTCAAGGAAGCCGTTAGCCGTCACCTTAACTGAAAGTTGGTGAAGAAGGTGTATATGCCTCTTGTCTATGGTAAGACACAGCATAGTGCAGCAGCGGGTAGTTAGTAGAGATGAGGATAAGACTTAATGACTTACTGGTTGGGTTGGGAAGCCGCTCCCACGTGATCTAAGCACTAGTCACTATGTCAGTCCACAGGAAGAAGCTTAGAGTCGTAACGGGGTCAGACGGGCTCTTTTTATCGATCCTTTTTTCTTTGTTTGCGTGGTACAGCTAATGAAGTTATTCAGTCGTAAAGTACCCGAGGGCCGAAAGGGATTCAAAGCCCTGTTTACTGAGACAGCCATGGAGATACGACCACTCAATCCGGTCATAGGCCTTCACCTTGTCGATCAGGCCCTTGCCAGTCCTGTTGTTGGAGGGCTTTATGGTATTCCAGTGACCTTGAGAAGGCTTAAGCAACTCTTTTATTGGAAGGGCATGAAGACTCAGGTGCGTAAATTCGTGCAGGAATGTGATATTTGTCAGCGCGCTAAGCCTGATCGCGCCAAAAGAGAAATCAAGATTGATCTCATTTGGGCTACGGAAATCGTCGTTTCACTCCTCCCCTCTGACTTAACAGCCAAGCCCATTAGGGAAGCCAAGTTCATCTCTCACCAACATTGCATTTTCTTCAGAAGAAAAGCGCGCACGAGGTAGTTCCGGTTTCGCCGGGTCAGAGCAATAATGAAACGCAAAAGAGCTAGAGCCTAACCTGACTGCCGAAAGGAGGGAAAGATAAGCAAGAAAAAGGGCTCAAAGAGCATAGCAGCTTGTGAAACGGCTAGTGGCTGTTTAGCCATGAAGTAATCAGATTCTAGGGATATGATTTCAGAAAAGTGGAACAAGCTCAAATAGCTTATTATGACCCGTGGTTAGTACGACTTATCCTGTTTGATCTTCTCGTACGGCTTAGAAAAACTGTGCCGATGTCCTTTCTACGGAGCCTAGGTATCCACCGTATCAGAGACGCTTTTTGACTCGACCCAAACCAACTGAGTCAGATAACTCCATTTTTACATGCGCATATGACCATCAATGCTCTTCTTTGCCCGCTGACAACCTTGAACAGTGAGGGACAGATGCAGATAACTATGCTCGTTCCATTCTAGAAAATACTTATAATACTACGTTCCCCCAACGATGTGGTTCTCGTGCCGTGGATAGTTAGTATCGGCCTGGCATCCTCATTTTCATCTACATACACAATTCTACTTGATTTGACTGACTTGCTTGTGAGACCAAAGAGGGGGAAAAGATGGATACGATACCTACTACTACCAGGCAAACCCTTCTTTATCTTTAAAGGCACTTAGGAGTAATGTCTGCTAAAGTGATCCACCTCGGACTGCGCTATTCTTCGAATGAACGGGTTTAGCTTGGGACGACTAATGATTCTATTTAATCTCTTTGTTCCTTTTTCGTTGTTAATAAGGGGATAGTGCATTGTGACCGGGGGAAGCAATCACTAGACCCGATAAGAATAACCCGCGAATCAGGGAGAATTAGTCTTTTTGTTCCTTGTTCGTAGTTAATAAGGAGATGGTGCAGTGCCTTTACGAAGGTGCTGTACTATCGACGATCTGAGGACGCGAAAAAAAGGAAAGAATCTCTGAGCGAGAGTGCCAAGATGGGAACCTATTCTTCGATCGACTACCGTGCTTATTATCTTTTTCCAATACTGCGAGCCAAAGGCACGCTGCTATTTAGTCACAGTCACATGCTCACCTTTGACTCTCAAAATCAAACCAGTAGCTTGGGCTAGCGAGTATAGTTCCCTGGCGCCGGGCCCTCAAAAAAGTCCATCGTGGCCATATCCCATGGTTTCTCTTTCTTAATGCTGACCCCAATGTTGATCGACCGTGCTTATTATGATATTTTATTCAATTCATACCACTCAAAGCCCAGGCCATTGGCTGCGCCGTTTTCTGCAACTCGTAGTCACAAAACCTTATTAATCTAAGTGATTTCTTGTCAACGGATCGCTATCGCTTACAAGAACGGATGCAGAAATGGGACACCTGAAGGTGAAACAAGAGACCCATACCCATGGTCATCTGATTGATCTACTCGGCTTCGGTACTGAAATGAAAAGGCCAAAGGCCAAACAAAAGACGTTTCGTCTGCTCCAGACGAGGTAAGAGCAAATGATCTTTTTCGTGATTTCCATCGTAAGAAGATCGACTTGTAGAAGTCTAAAAATGGGGAGCAAAGGAAGAGGCAGGCTGAGCTGACTCTTGTTCAATATCATTCTCATGATGTGTGGTGCAAAGAGAAGATTCTTGTGGAAATCCCTTCTTTCTAGCTTGATCAATTTATGTAAGAATGAAGCTAGTGACATTAAACTTCTGGCTCTTCATTATGAAGTCAACTACATGCCAAGACCCTTTATTCCAAGTAGATTGCATCTGCATTTCCTTGGGGAAGAAAGTTCCGTCAGACGGTAGCTTAGCCATTCATCAGATACATGTCGGAGATCCTTCTCTTGCGTAATAGTAATATCGATTGTTCCTCTACGAGAGCCAAGTGAACAATGAAATTACACAGCGAGTGATTACTAAGAAACAGCTAGCAGTATCGATATGACCGCAATAAGATAGTGAGTGAAGACAGTGCAGGTGTCGCAAGAGAATATCCACATGTGTACTTTACTGTAACCACGGGCTTTGTGGCATTCTATCTTTATCGAAGAGAGCTTATTTCTCACTGTTTCTACCATTCGAGGGGGAAGCCATTACGAGGATGCGAGCTTGCCAACAGAAGATTTTCCGATTGGAAGTCCCGGCAATGGCGCAAGCAGGCCAAGAACTGGAAGCAAAGCGGGTTATTGACCACACAGCTATAGTCAAATCAGAGAAGAATCCACGGCACAAGCCTAGTGTGAATAAGAAAGTGGATGTAAAAAGAAGAGTGGGATAAAAGTAAAGTAGGGAAATGACTTGCCTAAGGCATTGAGAAAACCAAATCCTCCACCAGCTCCCCTTAAAGACAGGCAGATGTGAGCAGTAATAGCGAGCTATGAAAAAGTGAATCCACCAGTTGCAGCTTTAGACTGACTAAATGCTCTTTACTTCCCTTTCGTTTAGTTTCGATCCATCCGTGCTTAGAGGAGAGAGGAAAGCAAGAATCAGAACCCATTTGAATCTCCCTTTCATTTGGTAAATATAAGGCTAATGTGGTGGGACTGGGAGGCAGCCAACCCTGCGTAGTGCTAGACTAGAACACGGTCAGCCGCATGAAAGCGTAGCTACATTTTTTTTTAGCAAAGCCATGAGATCCTAGTCTTATGACTACTCCAGTCATCTCAAATTAAGTACTATGCACATACTATTCTCTAATAGGGAGGATGTACCAGTATTCCATATCGCTATCTTCGGATAGTTGTGCTGCTATCACTCGTTCCACCCGACTCTTTAGTTATATAGAACCTTCCCCTGATTGATCGAATGGCTTCCTCTCTAGGGTTTTTAGAAGATGCCAGTAGTTCTGGTTGAAGACAGTGGACTTTGGCGCCTACGCTTTTAGAAGTACCGAGGAAACCAACCTAACATATTGATTATTTCAAATAACAGAATTCTCGCGAGGAGCAAGGATCTCTGATCCAGAATGGGATGCGAAATCCTTGGATAATTGATAAGCTCGGAAGAATGGAAGTAATGTGCCTGCCATTCTGTTGCCAGGTGGTCACGATCCAAAGCTTTTGGGGCTTCCGTGCAAAGAAGAAATGTATTGATACTTGAAGGGAATGCAGGTGAAAATCGAGTATCTTTGGGAAATGGGACCGACCTGGCGCCTCAAGTTAGAAAGAGAATTCTCAGCTGGAACCCATGGAAAAGGGGAAGGGGCTTGGGCTTTACCTGGTGTGGCTCGTGGCCATAATAGCTCACTCGATAGGGTCTGCCGGACAATTCTTTTTATTCGGCGCTGGGCATATTCATTAGCCGAGTTTCTTTCTAAGATACTAGTTGGTTCACCCCAGGTCGAGCAGTTAATTAGTCACAAGCAGGCGTTTTCCTTCAATTGGTCACCCTGGCTGGGGGTGGGGTATAGCAAACTCTAGCAACCGGAAAGGATACCTATGTTTACAATGGAATCGTTCTCATTGAAAAGGGGCACCAGAAGTTCAAACATCAGACCCATATGGCCTCGGGGTAGGAGAAAAGGAATCGATCACTGTTGGCACTCTAGAATTGCGTATATTGGGATGCGCCTGCGAACTATTGATACTTGAATTTCGTATAGAAGAATCCAACTCGAATGAAGATACCAACCAAGACTTCCCATTTTTTGGCGAGATGATCGGATTTCGTTCCCCATTTTCGATAAGGTATTAGTTTAGGTCTCTGCTGAGCCACTGAGCTAGAAGTGGCTATAGTTATGGGTCTCGTCTCAATCTTGAATCTTCTCCCCGAAAACTCTCTATTTAGGATCAATGCCATGTCCGAGTCAGTGTGGTTCCCCCGGCGCTGCTGTACTGACCAAGAGGTCTGATTCAGTTGAAACACCCGAGTTAGCTATTGATAAAGGTCGCTCATTGAAAGGTCCAAAGATACAAATCAATTAAGATGTAGCTTTCCCAGTTTCATACTTATAGTAGGCGATCCCTTGTTTTTTGACCCGGTAGAGCAATCCGAATTAGATTAGACTGATATAGAGTAGTAGGGTTCCAATTCAAAGTCGTTTTTAGCCGCCTTTGTTTCTTATGTACCGACCGTGTCTTCCCCAAGGGAAGTAAATGGATCGGTTTGAAAATCAATGAGTTCTTAGTCGTAGAATATTATTCTCGTCAGACTCGGTACCTAGGTCAATGGGTTCATAGAATTTTTGCCCCTTTTCGCGGAACTAAAAGGGCCTTCATCCGTATTTTCTCATTCATGTATCACAAATGGATCTACAGTAGGATTTTTTTTTTTTGCTCATTTGTATAATGAATTTCTATAAAATAAAGGTCTTATTGCTGAAATCTATTTGATTTGGGTCGGTAACGTTGGTGAATTAACAGAAACGGAAAGAGAGGGATTCGAACCCTCGGTAAACAAAAGCCTACATAGCAGTTCCAATGCTACGCCTTGAACCACTCGGCCATCTCTCCTACATAAATTATTGACCAGAAACTGAGTGAATAGCGAGTTTTCGTATCACTAAAGTACAGGTACAACCGATCACAGGTTCCATAGGGAGTTTGACTTCCTTTCCAATTTCATATTTCTCAACAACAACTTCTCTCATCCCCACGGATCTATTCCAAATTATGGAATCGTCCCATGTTTCTATTTCGATTGTATGGCGTGGCGTATACACGTTATGCAAACAGAACGTATGGTTACTTTACTCTATTTTCTCATGGCTTGTTAAACCTTTCTTTTTTCTCTTTGGATCATAACCAAATCAAAACTTCTCGAGGGAAGGAATTCAGTCCTTGGTTATTCAAGTTAGATGAAATAGTAATAGTTTGGCTCATTGGTATACTACGAAATCCAATCTGATTCAAATATGGAATATCTCTCCTTGTCGGGACAATTTGAGCAGAAAGCCCATATCTATTATCTTTTTTATCGAATTAGTCTGTTTTTTTGCTATTTCGTACTGTATAATTCCTTTGTTTATGGGATCATTTCCCCCGAGGGTTTCCAATCAATGGGGGCGTAGTATAGGTAGTTAGAGAGTGTTGGCTCCCCTAGCTTGAATTCTTTTTACCCATTCTTTGAGAGTGATAGGTTTTCTTTTTCCGTACCGTAAATAGAAGAGCTCAGAAGAAAGACCTAATTATATAAAAACACGACCATTCAAGCTAAAGATCAGAGGATCCGTAATAGGACTCTCATAGACTTGCCAGGAAATCTCAAATTAGGAATCGGCTTTTCTTTTGCGCTAGGCTCAAACTTGAGGCCTTTTCCCTTATTATTATTATATGGCATATCCATACTTTAATAACCTAGTGCCTGATCGATTTCAAGCAATATTGACTGTCAGATAGAGAGATGCTGATAGGCTCAAGGATGGTATTTACTTATTCTAAAGAATATATAGAAAGGGAAAAGCTTAATAGCCACTATTGATCCCCTGAACAGAGCACATGATTCGGGATCAGGTGCGATGTGAAGAGGTAGCCTAGCCTTTTATGAGAATCAATTGGGAAGTGGAAAGGTGACATACCCCAACAAAGCAGTACGGGAATACGCGAGCGACTGGACCGCGCAGTCAGCAACGCGAACTGGTCAGAGATTTACCCGCATGCGGGAGTACACAACTTGGCAATGACCGGATCGGACCAAGGGACCACCTTCTATCTTGGTAAGCAGAGTTGGTTCTGACTCCAATAAGTCATCAATAATTAGCAGCATGTCAAGGAAAGCGCACGCTCTTTTACTCGATCGAAAGCCGTATATTCTTCTGGTGAGAGATTTCCTCAATCTGTCCATGCGTTGATTCCATCAACAATGGAAATGGCTTCCTTCTCCTATCAGCTTCTTTCTATCTTGAAATCTTAATCCCCTTTCCTTGTCTGTCTTCCTCTCTTGCTCCGAGCAAGAAAACTTTAGTGCTAGGCTAGAAAGCTATTAGCGGAAAGGCACCTGAGAGTGAGTTCTAGTGAGTCCAGACTCTTCCTAGCGTTCATCAACGCGAAGCATGGCTGCAACCCCTAACTATTCTTTGATTTATTGATCTTCTTATCATTAGCAATGCTACTATGGTTTTGATGTCTTCTTGTGTCGAGCTCGCTATCTGAGGGTTTGAGATCATTGTAATAGCTAAGCGTGTGGGTTGAAGTGAGTAAAGATCTGAAGCTAAGGTAAATAATAGGTGAAAACACAAGAATGAGAAGAATAAACTACATCTCTGAATAGCTACTTTCTTACTTGACTTTCTGATCAATAGAAAAAGAGTTGCTGTCCACAAGTTCATGGCCTTAGAGTGATAAGGGAATTACGTGGAACCTCTCTTTCAATAAGCATTCCTCTTGTCAAAACTTGTTTAGCGGTGACTTCTATCGATCAGGGTTATCCCATGGATACTATTTGTATTTTGACTGTCGAGTACAGGGAATTCCATCCTAGAAACATAGCATCTAACAATATAGTTTACTGTTCCATTCTGATATGAAGGAAGGTGTCATTAGGGTTAAGCAGATAGGTAGGTTCAAAGAATGGGAGAACCCGACCACTGCTGGGCAAATGAGTACGAGCTGTCTAGCTGTGGACAAGAAAGGGGTACTTCGAAGAGCATGAATACAGCTGGCTGTGCTCTTGTAGTCATACCCTCGGTAAGAAGATCCTACCCAAGGATAGCGAGTGAACACTCCAACCATAAGCGAGCTAAGATAGTGGAATTCAGTCTATGAACGCAAGCCTAAAAGTAGAAGCAGTGAATCCTGTCTAATAACCACGGATGTAGAAAGATCTGGTGGAAGGCCACTGGATGGAAGGTTATGCGTAATAGAAAAGTCAAGTCAAAGTTTACCAAGAGGTAAGCCTGAATGCTTTAGGTTCGCTACGATAGTTGTTACTCACTGGGTGGGTCAACTAGTCATGGTATAGTTGTTTACATGGTAGCTGGTTGGTTCGACAGACCAGAGAAAGAGATTCAGGGTCATCCCCATGAGCTGATACAGCTCTTGTTTGGATCGCCTTCTGGTTTTTTCTAAGGATTATCGGGATTCATTCCAATTGTGGGTTGAGAAGGATGGCAAGCTGGTTACTAAAATTGGAGATACCCAGCTCTAGGAATGAAAGGGTTCATCACACCGGAACGAGGTAAAGGGCTACCCCTTGACCGAGTGAAGGCGAGCCTGGATCCAGAGAGTGATGGATGATGGAATGGATCCCTGTAGAACCGCGAGGTACCCATTCTAACCCAGAAGGGTAAAGGAGCCAAGCAAGCTATCAGGCTGATACACCACTTGGTTATCTTCTTTAAGATCATCTCTCTTTCCTGCATTCTTAGCTAACTCGGCTTTTAGTCAAATCGCTAAGGGAATCAGGGTAAGCTGCTTTCGGGCTAGCTTTTGATCCATGTTCCAAAAAGTCTATGCCTGCGCTGGAGACCTATAAACAAGCGAATTCTGCCTTTAGATAAAGACAATTGGAAAAGAAGTCGAATCAAACCTAAGGCCTTTGTGGCATCGGTACACTCCCCGCAGTTTCAACTACAGTTTCAACGTAGGGGGCCACTACGGGTAGGAGCTCGCTAAATTCGGCCCAGGAGGAGATGTGAAGAAAGCTTGAATCGTTCATAAAAAATTCCATTATGGGAATCGGGAATAAGGAAAAGCAAAACCAGAGAATAGCTTTAGTAATGTATCCAGGCAGTGGCCCTGCTAGGTGACTTCCGGCAAGCTAGCTATATTGGCGACGACGGCCCGCCCCAGTACTGTCTTCCTTCTTCGTTTTTGAGGACCGAACATCGCTCGTAGTATTTACGAATGAATGTCTGTCTTGACTGACCAACGTCTTTGTGCGGAAATCCACGTCTGAGCCTAATGAGTTGAATCATAATATATGGTTGACGATTGATCCTTGTGCACAAAGCAGCTTTGCTGTACCAGATTACTGGAAAGACTTGCTGCTTCAGTCAAATACGCGACACAAACAAACCATATATGGATCAATTTTTCACGGATGCAGCCGGCAAAGCGCATTCCAAGCGGGGATTGTTAGTTCAAGCCACATTCTCTGTTTGTTAACAAGATGTCCTTTTGCGCTACATGAAAAGGGCCTTCATATTTCCTACCAGCAAGCACCCCCACTAACTCACACGTCATTCTTGCATCTCACTGACACTGGGCCCGAGAAACGGCAGAAAGCAAAAGGTGTGAACCTTGTAATCTTTTCTATACAGAAAAACAGACCCTCTTCGAAGCTGAACGTTGTGGGGCACTGCTGTCAGCAGAACATTTCCTAGTGTGTAAGCAAATTGAAAGGTGATAAAAAGGCAGCGAAGTGTTCCAGCGGCCAGCCACGACGCTCGCCCCACCGTCCAGACAGAGAAACCCCTCACCAAGCAGCGGAGCTCAGCATTTCCACCACACCGACGCCTCCGGTCTCCCCCGCGGTTCCCTTTCCCGAGAAGCAGCTGATCTTGGCCGTTGGATCGACGTATAAATAGCCACGGGCACGCAAGGCCGGACCTCTATTTCTTCACCTGCCTCCCCTCCCACCTGGGCATGGCGACCTTCTCCATGGAGGTGTTCGACAACGAGGTCGTCCCGTCCACGCTCAGCAGCATCGCGCCCATCCTGCGCGTCGCCGCCGAGATCGAGCCCGAGCGCCCCCGAGTCGCTTACCTCTGTACGTGCATTCGTTTTCGCGGGGATACGTATGGTGCATTTCGCATGCTGTTTTGATGCGTTTGGGTTTGGATTTTGTGGCAGAGCGAGCGCTCCTGGTGAATTTTTTTGGCGTCGGATCAATGCCGCGTAGGCTGTGTGTACTTGGAAAAGTTTTGTGTTCCCACGTTCAAAAATGTTTGTTCTTATATTTTTTTGGGGCACATGCACGCCTCGATTCGTGGTTTTCGAGGATGTTTTGCTTTTGATTCATAATCATACGAGTCTATGCAGAAAAACAGTTAGTGTGATTTCCTGGAGAACTTTTCTGGCTTTGCCATTTTGCCTTGCTTTGGAGAGCTCATTTTTGAGTATGTTCGTAAGCGTCCGCATTAGATTTTGCTTTCGGCGATCATCCATACGTATTACTTGTTCATTTCGGAGCACCTTTGTGTTTCACACTTGAGGGAGCAGATTAGATGTACTAGATAGTGGTATTTCCGATACTTTCCTCGTTTTGTTGAAATCATGTTGCAATCGGATAGTTATGGTCAATTGGTTTGGCTAGAATAGTTTCACGTATCTCGAATGGGACTCGGGTAATTGGTTTCTAGTTTCTACTACATCCTGCAAAGTAAATGGAAGTTTCTAGCGTTTTGCTCGCTTTATTTTTCGATTTTTTTTTTGCTGCGAACATAGGTCGGTTTTACGCATTCGAGAAGGCACACCGGCTGGATCAGAATTCTATCGGTCGCGGAGTCAGGCAGTTTAAGACGGCTCTGCTCCAACGACTTGAGAAGGTGAGACGCAATCTCCATGGCTCCATGTATTTTGCATGCTCTAGCGTATGTGGTGTTTCCTTCGTTAGTTTCATTCATTTCAGTTCGTTTCTAGTTGCTTGCTGTTTTTGGCTTGCCCCGTGCCTTTATTTGCCTTGCATGGTTTGCAATTTTCACCCTGCTGTGAAACCAATGTATATAGCTAGTAGCTTTCATTACTTGCTTGATAAAGCTTTAATAAATTGCTAGGTGGATAAGTGTATCGCTATGATTGGCTATAAGTCTCAGAATTCAAGTTACACTATGCTGGAAAACAAGCTAATATAAGAGAACCAGTAGCTTAATTGATATCTCAACGTATGAGTGATCTGTTATTGTAAAATGCTCATAGAAAATAAATGCGGTTGAATTGTTATGGTGTCTGCCTACTTGTAGTTTGTATTTGCAGTTTAGATGATGTTTTATGAATCCTCAGTTCATTTGATTTCCAATTCAATAAAATGGTAATTGTGTGATAAGATTCTCATTTTTATATGCCCAAGGTGGTCAAATTGGTACTTGTCAGGAGATGTCATGAAACAAGCATGCAAGCTGAATTTATTAATTATGTTGTTCCAGAAGTAGTGTAATACTGCAATAGAATGATATGCTGCATCCTTTGCTCCTTTCTATTTTATATGTACATGTGCTAAGTTCCAGTTGTTTATTGACCGAGGGAAATCCACTGCATCTCCTTTTATTCAGGATCCACAAAAACAAACATGTTTAGATTATTTAGTCCTTAAGTCATGGCCAATCTTTGTGTAATTTATGCCTGATGAAATGTAGAGTTTCGAATTAATTTGGACATTATGGTAAACCAATTCGAGGTTCTAATATCCTCTTCATGATTCATTTCGATCAATCAGTTTCGTGCGCTAGCATTTATCTTTTTCAAAAATGTTTGTTTTGGAGAGGCAAATTGGGTTAGCCTTATTTTCTGGACGTCCTTTTGAAATGATTCCATTTTACTAGTTTGGAAAAGAAGCGGGGAAATAGACACGGTGAGAAAGATTGAAAGAAAATAAGATTGAATCTAACCTAAAAGCCAGAGCAAAATAGGGTCTAGGAGCAGGAAGATTGGGGGATTTTTTTATCGGATTTTGCATAACTACCCTCTCGAATCCAAAGATGCCACTACATAATTTTATGTTTTTGCTCTTATGCAACACCACAGGATAATAGCCCCAGTCTCGCGAAGCGCGTGAAGAAGAGCGATGCCCGTGAAATTGAGAGTTTTTATCAGCAGTACTACGAGAACTACGTCCGTGCACTTGACAAAGGGGAACAAGCTGACCGGTAATTCTGAAGCTCCAAACCAGAGCTCTATCTCGTTATAAATCTAATCCTAGCCATGACACACCCTGTCCCATGCCAATGTCGCCTTCAGGGCCCAACTTGGGAAGGCCTACCAGACCGCCGGAGTCCTCTTCGGGGTGCTCCGCGCCGTCAACAAGAATGAGAAGGTTGAAGAAGTCAACCCAGAGGTTCGTGCTCACTGTCTACTCTAATTAGCTCAATTGAAATCTAGGACTCTCGAACGCGACGACTTCCTCTGATATTCTGCTTCACAGATTATTCGCTTGCACAAGGATGTGCAAGAGAAGAAAGACATCTATGCGCCGTTCAACATCCTCCCTCTCGATGCTGCCAGTGCATCCCAGTCCATCATGCAGCTGGAGGAGGTACGTGTGATTTATAACAATGGAATCTGTTTCCTCAAAAAGAACAATGGCACCGTACTGGTTCAATAAAAGAAGCTGACGCAGTCGAATTGCATTCTTAACAGATCAAAGCAGCAGCGGACACACCCCTTGCTCCTGCAGTGCAAGACCCTGCCATTTTGAACCCACCCCGGGTTCAATCGATACCGTCATCCCTGGATCCAGGGAGAACGCTAGAAGATCGAGTACGAAAGGGAACAGAGGCTGCAGTCACGGGCGCAGTCAGGGGCTGCTGCTCGTCTTTTGTCGAGTGTCTCTGTTCTACCTGGTGTGATAGCTTCAGCTTCTAGCAGGGCGCAGACGTAGAAAGGCGTTTTTTTCCTGCTTTCTGAACTTTCACTCCATGTGAAAGTAGTAATAATTCTTTTCTTTAAGAAAGGGATCGGATGATCCAATCAATCGTTAGCATTGGGTTAAGAAATGTTTCAGACAGAATAAGGTGCCGGAGTGAAGAAGCTACAAAAGCACCTTTAGAAAAAGGACCGAGAACTACATTAGGTCTGATTCCGACACCCTCGAAAAGATTGAACCAGGGTTATGTAGGCATCTATCCGTTCAGAAGTAGCGGAAGATCGATCCCAAAAACGGTATCTGAATTCAACACTCTAATTTGAATCTTATGTGCAAGAAGTTCAATGAGTCCCGATACTCCGATTTAGAAAGAACCTCTTCTGCTCTAGCATGGGATGCTCGCCGACTACATCAGTACACGCTTTATCATAAATAGGATGAACGCTGAAAGTCCTAGAGTCTCACTCATGGCATTTGCTCGAGTTATAGAGGCTCTCTCTATATTCTTTTTATCGTGCTTGGATAGCAATCCTTTCTTTCAATCGACTAAGACTGTTAGAAAGCACATTCATATTCAAGTAAGACGGATAGGGCATATTTGACTAGGAAGCAAGCAAAGCAAGTCCCTCCATACCAGCTAGCAGTCTTGTTTAGGGCCTTCTTTACGGAGTAAGGTTCCCGGGTGCCTATGCGATTATTAAGGCAGGGTGCTACTGTACCAGTAGTAGAGTGGCTTGAATCAAATCGTTTGTCTAGAGAGGGTATAGCGATAACCAAAGCTGACTGTACTAGAAACTTGAGATCCTGTATAGGCAACTGGCCTTAGAATAGTGTATTGAACTACAGGACAGGAACGACCCATAATCATTGGCGAAGAAGGCTTGGAAAAGGATAAAACATATTGAAGAGAAGCTTTCACAAAGGCCAATAGCCGATAGCTGACTAGCCTTAACTTCTTTATCTACTTTAAGATGAGAGTACGGCTTTCTTAAAGGAAGTGTCCGTCCCTATGATATTATATCATAGTAAAGAGCCCTTGGATTCACCTTTTTCCGTAAGCCTAAAGGCAAGGGAAGCTCTTCGTCGAGCTTCTTATCCATTGAAAAAGACAGACTTCCACTTTCCAAACCTGCCCCTTTATTATTATTATTAAGTCAGATAGGTTGCTTGAGCCAATCCTTAAATCGTGGGGGCAAAAAAGTGAGCCCACCCGACTAAAGGAACGGAGAAATTCAGAACTTCAATAATCGAAGAGTGGTCGTAGGTGAGCCCACCCGCGTATCAAAGAGAATGAGGTCTAGCACTCCGAAATACCATCGAGAAAGAGCATGAGAATAAGATCTCCAAAATGGGTAGGACAACCAAAGGCAATTCAATGGATAATCGGTATACTTAGTGCGTAGGCAGGCCCAACGGTATCCAATCAATGTAGTCGGCAGAACAAAGGAAACAGGAATGAGAGATAAGAAAGAAATCTAAGTACCGAGAGGAAAATAGAGCTCGAATCCATAGCATTCTCCACGCACCCACCATTCATTAGCAGCGACCATCATTACCACCAACCATTTCACTCGAATCTGTAGCTTTGCTACCTTCGCAACTAGAGGCAATGAAGATTGTATTCCTTTATTTCTCTTTCTTGGCATCAATAACAAAAAGAACCATAGGTGCACCAACCAAGGCAGAGATTGGAGATACTACGATTGGAGTGCAGTGACCGTACCCGAGATAGATCTGAACCGACGGTTGCGGAGAATAGAATAGGTACAACGGAAAATCATGGGAATAACGAGAGGGTACGTAGGGAACATGGCTGACCAAGCTCCTTTTTCTAACGATTGCCAAAAAAAAAATGTTCTTCCCAACTGCTCCAATAAACGTGCCTACACCCCATTCCGTCTAGAAAATGATATGATTGACCGATAGTACTTATGAAACCCGGCACTGAACTAAGGGTTTGATTTGCGACCTCCTGAACTGTTCGCATTGCTCTCTTCGGTTCAAGGCTATGATGAAAGTGCAGATCGCCTTCCTAACGTACGGAATACGGAATTTAGTCGATGCTAAACCTCTGTTCTAGCTGAGACTAACGGCACAGATTTCGAGTGCTATAACAGAAACTGCCCTTAACGCGCAAATGAAAGCCCTCACAACACTCTTTACCTGCAACTGCTCCCGCTTATGGTAGTAGATAAACAGGTGGCGGACATGTATCTGCAGCCTCTGCTGCTGGTAGATTGACTGTTTTATATGGACTGAGGCTGCAACTGAGGGTAGTGCTTGAGAATGCTACTCTATTCCTGGAATCGTTGATCGGAATTCGACCTGCTCCTCGAAGCAAGGAAGGGAATGAAGATGGCATTGAATGCCCTTTCCGCAAGAAGGATAGGAGTTGGCTTACCGCATCTACCTTCTCATCGCGGGATAAGGGCTGGGGCGTTCACTTAAGTACTAAAGCTGCTGGAGAAAAAACTTCGTTGATTCCCCACGAAGGAATCGGAATATCGCTACTTCCCCTTACTGCCCTAAGCGGGGGAGATGGATTAAAAACCTTGTGTGAAGGAAAGGCTGTCAAAGTCGTTGACCATTAATCCGGTTGAAGGACAAATGGACAGTGAATCAACGGAATCGAGTTGTTCTAAGGATTCGGCAGTCGAGACATCTATATCTATGGAATTTCAAAAGAGAGAAAAGGATCCGACCCGAGGACGAGCTCAAACCTTAGGGTTTGAAAAGAAGAAGTAAAGCTCTCGTTTACTTCAATCAAAAAAGGTAGGTCATAACACAGATTGAATTAGACCTTACTCAATCACTCATCGCTGGAAAAAGTAGAGCGATTTCCTCGCAAAAAAAGCACGAGCGAGATATTATTCCTTAACAGGGATCTCAATTGCTGGAAGAAGTACAAAGGGCAAAGGAAGAAGTGGAAGGGTCAAACTCCTCTATAGGGGAAAGAAAGGAAGGAGAAAAGTGTCAAATCACTTGTTTGAAACAAAAACTATTAGAAGTTGTATTTTCGGTGGTCAAAGGGAAGGAATCAGAAAAGAGGGAAGCGCTCTCAAGGTAGAATCAGTTCCAGGCAAGTATGTCCATTGAAAGGAAAGAGTCCCTAAACAGACAGGTTTTCAGCAAATAGGGTCCTGGTCTTTGGCAACAAAAGAAGCCGAAGCGAGAGCTCGATCAAAGAACCTTTATAGATCCTCATCATCCTCAGGTTCTGGATACACAGCGAGAAGGGAATCTTCCTGTTCGAATGGAAGATTTTCGAAAGAGAGGGGAGAAATCAATCACATGCGTGAGCGGATCGAGCTATTATATAATAAGTAACGGCTGAAACTTGGTAGATCCACTTGTCAAGGCGCGGAAAGCCGTGTTCCTTCTCAGCTCACGCTTTCCTGATTGATTTGAAAGACCCTACACACCACCGTATCCTTGGCTTTCTTCCCACTTTAAAAGAACTGGCTATCATTCTTTCTATTCTATCTCCTCGCTTTAGGTCTTATGCTTCTTATTAAAGGGGTTATGCCACTCCGAGTCCATCAGTGTTGAAGGAATGGACAGAGACAGGCAAAGACAAAGTACTGATTTGACTACCGATAGAGAGCAGAGCTAGAGACAAGATGCCTAGGACCTGGAGGAGATCCATAAGAACCAAGTCGTGGAGAAGATAGCATCAAACTGGAGATAATAAACCTAACTCTCCGTGCTTTAATCGAGAATGGATACAGGGTCGTCGAGCGAAACCTTTATTAGGGGGTAGACCTACCTTGTTTTGTTGACTTATTGCTTTCCAGCAAAGCGTGCCGGCCCTATCTCTAAAGCACCAAACTTCCACATTTTAGGAGATGCCCTCCCTTAAAGAGCCAGCTTATTGAATAGAGCTGTCACTCCTTACCTTACCTAAGACCCCTTCGGGATATCTTTTGAAAACCTTTTCTCTGAAAAGAAAAGATGTTTGCGATCCCTTGCCCGCTCGATTAAAGAAAGTGGGATCTGGCCTTGCATTTTTGAGATAGGGCTCCCTCACGGCATTCTAGCTCTTGCATTTGAAAGTCGAATCAGGATTCCATCTAGAGAAAGGTTCCAAATGGAACTAGTGAATGTGTATGCCGAACGTAGGCAGGTATACCTGACCTTTGATATTAAGCTATGATCTCTCTTCTCTCTCTTGAAGTTCCCACAAAGCGACTCTGAACCTAAGACCGGGTTGTGGGATGTCTTTTGATATTAGAAACTAATAAAAACGCAATTTGATTGATTTTGATATCCCTATGATAGGAAATGAAAGAAAAGGTCGAGCTTTTTTTATTCCATTGCGGAAAGAAAAGAGGCTTTCCCATTCCCACCTGATACGTCAAAAGCAATTGACTAATAAGGGGAACCTCGAATTCGATTGATTATGTCACTCCGCATTACTAGAAAAGGGCAGCTGCTTTCTACTAAAATGGGCTTTGGCACTCCTTCCGCTATTACTCGCAATAATAATAATAGTGCAAAATTTGTGACTACGTCAAAGGCTCGTTTCACTCGAATTTAAAGGCTGTAACTCCTACTTATTTATATTAATTAAAGCTTGCCCATGGCTGCTTTCTTCCCATTCTTTCTTCTTTCCACTAATCTAATGGTTTCATTCTCCCATCGAGAGGTTATAATACTAGCAAGAGTCCTATTCTTCTCCTCTCGATCCTACCTTGGGTTATGTTTGACAGGGATGGTCAGTGAACTTCTATTGGTTTCAAAGGAGGATAGAGATCCATTGGGGAAGGCTCGAAAGGTTATTCGATATCAAGGTTGACCCTCGACGCGCCGCAGCCACTATTTTGACTCCTTTTATGCAATTATGAACGAAACTTTCTCGATTCCAATGCAACTTATCCTTTTGGAGTTGACGTAACAAACTACGCGAGCCTCCCGATGAAGCCAACAGAAATCCTATCCGAATACTAAAAATAAAAGGCAATTTCATTATGGTGGTATACCAGCCGCCAGTTCTGGAACTTCCAGTTCCAATCGGAGCATATAGATCCGTAAATGGATTTGTATGTATAGCCACTTCAGTCGTGCTCCTCGTTTCTCGAATGGAAAAAAAGTATCTTCTTTCTGGGAACATGCTAAACCAGAAATTCTTATGTTCGTGATTCTTCATCCACCGATGCAGAAAATATTCCAGTTTTCCATTCTCATATGAGGCAGGAAAGTTTATGGGCAACAGGTCGGCACGAAGTGATTCATCATGTTCAAACATGAACCTTTCGCTCGTTGGGGACGGTTTATAAATCATCAAATTCCCACAAATGGAATGAGAAGTGGGTCCATGTAAATGATCGAGACCTCGCAAACAACAACGTTCCTTCCCCATATGGAGTTCGGGACCCAAAGGCAATCGTTGAGTGAACTGTATCTTATTCGTATTAGTTGACCTAAGCCGCACCATTATTGCTGGGGTGGGGCTCGGCCTCCGAACCGTACGTGGGACGAGTTTCTGCCTCATACAGCTCGGGCCGAGGACCGGGGAAGTTGAGGAGAGATGGGGAGACCCAACTGCTGCCGGTCGGGACGGACAGGAAAGGGGGCGGGGATAAGCTTGTGAAGAAGCAAGCTTATTGCCCCACCCCCCCAAAAACAAACCGACCCAGCAAGAAAACGTATCCGCTTTAGCAACAAAGCGCTCATCCCTTGCTTGTTGCTTCGCGTTCTTTCTATTCCATTCCGGGATAGGCGGCTAATATAATATGTGCAGTAGTCGTCGTCTGACCAATCGGCTCGGACACCAGACCGCTTGTGCCCGCCCATTCTGTCTCGCCCTAAATGGAATGGCTCTCTTAGTTACGCTGTGCCCCGACCCGAGTCCCCACGTCCGCTTTTATCCGCCCGCAACCCGGCCAACACAACATTAGGGCCGTCCCCCCCATTCTATGCTGACCCGGGCCGGGGCTCGCTTTTTGGGAAGCCCGTTCCCACCGCGCTCACGGCCCGGCTGGCCTGCCAGCGGTAGTGGGAATTCTCCCGTTCCCTGGTCAAAAAAGGGTTGGTTGGATGCGGGATCTACTCCACGAGGAGCGGTACGGACGTAGATGATATCATCACGACCTCTCTTTGCGTACCGCTAGGGATGCTTAACGCCACTTCGCCAACTGGCATTACCTGCGCTTTCGTGTCTCTCAGTGTGGTCAGCACTGGGTGTTTCCGAGCAGCGAGGCTTACACCCATTCGCATTAATTCATCCAAAGTTCCTTACCCTTATGCACGAATTTAGGAATAAGCCATCTTCCTATCAAGGTTAAGGAGTCAACTGAGCATCTCAGCGGCGGGATTGAATACCCGGATCGAATCAGAGTTCACGCCGCCCGCCCTGAACAAATAGAATAGGAGGCGTGGGCCACAGGTCGCACATAAGCCATCGGGTCGCACGACAGAAGAACACCCAACATAAAGATGCACACTCCTCCATGTGAAATAGAAAGATTCATCTTCACTTTTTTGTAGTAGTCGTGACCAACAGCCATCAGCAGTCGGCTCGTTGGTAAGGCGAGAGCTTCAAGCCCGATTTCAGGTGGCACACCCCCCAAACAAGCACCACTCGACGAGGGGGGGGCGGGGAAAGCTACAGGCCCAAAACCTTCGACCCTTCTTTCTATATGGGGGTGCCCGGGGCACCTCATCTTGTCATTTTGTTGCTCATTCCCCTTAGGCCGAAGTGTTTGGCCTCGGAGCGCCCGCTCACGCTTCGCTGACCTATCGCGTGGTAAAGAGAAGAGAGTACGAAAGAATTGTAAACAGAGCAGACCGCAGAAAGATTCTAAATATGACAAGTCCCCCATGGATTCGATAATAAGGAAATGAAGAACGGGAACGAAACGAAATAAAGCATTTCTAGCGGATGAGCTTCTCCCAATTTTGTCTGGTAATAGAATAGGGCGGCTTGCTTTGACCAACACTCCACTTTTTGCTCTGTCCATGGAGCGTATGAATTTCCTTAAATGTAGATAGACCAAAAAAGGGAATAAAGGGATAGGAATAGGAATTATAGTACCATTGGAAGAAGAGGCACCAGTGGGAACATCTCTACTGACGAACCATTTCAATAGTACGGGTGCTGCCGTGCCACGGGGCACGACCATGGAAGTAATGAAAAAGAAGAAGTTCTGTAGTTGGACCATCTGCTCTATCCGTTCGATTTGAGCTTCTCCAGAGAAGATGAGACGCTAAAAATGCAAGTGTTCGCAACGCATACCGAAAAAGGCTATGTTGCCGACCATTAATGACTAGTTCGAAGACCAGGAGCAGGGGCACGTGCCAAGAAAGATTTGTTACTTTCCCTATGGTTTTCGAACGTTTTCAATAAAACCTTCTCGTAGAAGTATTTTCACAAAGTTTTCGGTAATATTAGTAGATGCTATTCGAACCCTTCCTTTTATTAAGATTCGAATTCTTATTCTTATATAATTATTCTTTTTTTTTCATTTATATGCGTCAGACACAATCTACTAATTGATCTATATTCTGATACCCTACTATATCATTCTACTACTAGTATTTAGAATACCTCAGGAGCTCATGAGATTAGTGAAATTCATAAGTCTCAATTCCCGAGCGATCGCACCAAAAACTCGAGTTCCTTTTGGATTTCCTTCTTGATCAATGACAACCGTCATCATATCGTATTATCATACCGTTGTCACGTTTGAGTTCTTTACATGTACGTACAATTACAGCTCGTCTTACTTCTGTCTGATCTTTCTAGAGGCATTTTGGGCACTGCTTCTTTGATTACAGCAACAATAACGTCACCAATATGAGCATATCAGTGATTACCAGCTCCTAAGATTCGAATACATATCAATTCGATAGCCCCACTCCGTTGTTATCCGCTACATTCTAAAGGGTCTGAGTGAGATGGATCTTGGAAGTCTGGTTTTTGATTGGATAGTGATCTCGGGCACGAGTGGTTGATCTTCGCGGGCCGTGAATGGCCATGGTTGATGTCAATATGTTCGATCGAGAAGATTGGACGATGAAAGACGGATCCTTTGTGGTTTGAATAATAGGCTGTGGTCTCGATATTGGGCTATGGGCTGATTGCTTTCTGTATGAGCCTCTTGTGATTGGGCTCTCGTGGGCGGATTACCCGATGTGTACTCATCTTCCAACAAAGAGGAGAGGACAGGGCTACTGCTGGTCCACGCATGAGAGCTCCTCTGTGTCTTTCCGGAAATTACTTCGACTCGCAAAGGTGAAACCAGAGGAGATTCAGAGGCCCAGTTGGAGAACAGCAAGCGTACAATCAATCGGTGTATGCAAGTTCGGTGAAGCTATATGAAAACAGAAGATTGAGGGGCACAATAAGTTCTGGCTGAGACCCGCTATTGGAAGGAAGAAGGAAGTCTACGAAGCGCCAATTCTAAGTAAGTTCGGGTCCAATTTGGTTATCCCATTTTTCTAGCAACCACTTTGAAATTCTCACTCTTGTGCTTCGAGCTCTTTCCAAAAACAAAACCGCCCAACATCGATCCGATTGAACTTCTGACTCCTCGCTCTTCGCCCCTGCCCCTCCACCCAAACCTCCTGATCCCCAGACCAACCGGCGACGGAACCCTCAACAGCAGGCAGAGTTATATATTAGGAACCCCGTCCAATGGAGCACCCTTTTTGGTAATGGAGCTATGGGCGACATTGAGAGAAAACTCGACTACTTTTCACCTTAAACTAGGGCTGATAAGATCGTGGCCGTCTGCCAGAGCTCGTGGAGAACGAAAAAAGTTGGAAGAAGACCCTCTAAGGGTATACTATTTATTCGGAGAGGCCCGCCTTTCGAATATCTCAATAAAGACCTCCCTAAGATCTGGGAACCCAGAGGGGCTCTTGAGATCATTTCATAAATGAATGGCTTTTTCCTCTTTCAATTCCTGCTGGGTGGCTCCAAAGTGCTCAAAGGCGGACCTTGGCTTATTGGTGGTCGGGTTTTCATCCTGCAAAAATGGGAAAGAGGATTGGATGTCCGTAAAGACCTCTTGCAGAGCGTCCCTATGAGGGTACGGTTCCCTCAGCTCGGGCTCCACCTCTGGTCATCCAATATTATAGGAAGGATTGCTAGTACTATAGGTAAGCCACTTTATATGGAGAAGCAGACTTATACCAAATCCCCTCTCGTGTTTGCGTATTGAAGTTAATAGAGCAAAGAAGCTGCCTTCGAAGGTTTGGATCGACGTCGGAAATGGAAGAAGGAATTGAAAGACCTAACTCTTCTGGTGGTTGACAAACTTCGAGGTATTCCTCGGAGGAAGGGGAGCCCGGGCCTGCGTTGATGGCGTTGAGGCAATAACACACCAGTGGGGCAACCTGTTTAAACAATCTGTTCTCTTTTTATATCCGCTTTTGGGGTAGGCAT
>Ga0136846_1208258_pt1 | contig 30631 bp, 32 predicted proteins | sample HopSoiMetagenom2_FD_96841 | JGI IMG/M metagenome (GOLD analysis project Ga0136846, IMG submission 96841) | Grasslands soil microbial communities from Hopland, California, USA - 2 Assembly 2016 (version 4) | ecosystem: Environmental > Terrestrial > Soil > Grasslands | place: USA: Hopland...
AGTTAATCGCTATTGCCATAATGAGTAAAACATCAAAATGTAAATTAGAACAAAATAATACTAACGCTTAGTTAAATTATGGTCTCAATTGTATGCCATGGCTCAGGCCGCTAAACAGCATTTAAGATGATTATGACTGTTCCGGCGATACAGGTGTTTAAAAAGTTTACTGCGTTGTTGCTGATCAGCCCGCGGTTTTCCAATGCCCCACCGAGTACCGAGTCTGCAATATTACCCGCCATTCCGGCAATGATAATCAGCAAAAAATGTATATGCCAACCATACCATATGCAATAAGCGGCCGCAATGATGACACTGCCTAAGAGCCCGGCCAGGGTTCCTTCCATACTGATCATACCATTGCGTCCTTTTATACCTTTCCCGAAAGACAGCACATTATAAAAACGCTTGCCATATACATTACCCAATTCAGAAGACATCGTATCTGAAGTGGCGGCCGCAAAGCAGCCGGCAATGATCAGCGGCGCAGGTATATGAAGTTCGGGTAGAACAAAATGAATGAAACCTGCTATGGCAGCCGCTCCCGCGTTGGCAAATACCTGAGATGCCGTTCGTTTGCCTTTTCGAGGCTCTGCAAGCCCCTCTTTTGATTTCTGAGATGATTTCCAGGAAGTAGATATTACTCCAAGCATGAAAAAGAGCCCCATACAACTTATTCCGCCCAGTCCGGCGCCCGCATAAATGCAGCCACTAAGCAAGCCGCCGGTAGCAGCTGCCGAAAGGGTTAGTTTTTTCAGCATTACACTGGCGGCCATCCCGGTAATGATAATGAACAGGCATATCCATATGTGTAGGGTCATACGCTGCAAGATAGGCCACTGTACTGCATTTTATACTACCGGTTGTTAGTTTGGAAAGAGCACCATATTGCTCAAACGTTTGCATAAAAATATATTTGTTTATTTGATTTTATCTTTTAAATTTGCGGTGTAATGAAAGCAACTCGATTTTTTACCGGTTTTTATTTTAGCTTCTTTTTTGAAATGAAGCCGGGAATGCTTTAGTTGAAACGAAACAGATAAAAATAAGTCAACATAAAAAGAATCCTGGCAAAAGAAAGCCGGGGTTTTTTTTTAGTACTTGCCCGGCCCGCCGGATTAAGTAAAAGTTTTAAAATGGTGCCGAAAGCCAACAGTTCGCAGGAACAAACAATAAGTAAACCAAAGCGCACGCCTCATATGGCTATCCAGGGCTTTGAAGGATGTTTTCATCAACAGGCCGCTAATCATTTTTTTAATAAAGATGTAACAGTCGAATGCTGCACCACGTTCAAAGATGTAGTGGCGGCAGCGAAGGATGCCGACAGAACTGATGGGTGTATCATGGCCATTGAAAACTCAATAGCCGGCAGTATCCTGGCTAACTACAATCTGATCCAGGGTAGCAATCTGAAGATTGTGGGTGAAGTGTACATGCAGATACACCAGAATCTTTTGGTAAATCATGGTGTAACCCTGGATGACATTAAAGAAGTGCATTCACACACTATGGCGCTTCAGCAATGTTACGAATACCTTGACCAGTATAAATGGAAACTGGTAGAGAGTGACGATACCGCCCTGAGTGCTAAACATATAGCACAATATAAAAGCAAGCATACTGCCGCTATTGCGAGCAGCCTGGCCGCGGAAATCTATGATTTGAATATTATAGCGCCCAAGATCCAGACACTGAAAAAAAATTATACGCGTTTTCTGGTTTTAAAAAGGCCCGAGGATATTCAAGAGCCTCAAACAGGTAATAAAGCATCGATCAATTTTCAAACCATACACAAGGAGGGCGCGCTCGCGAGGGTGCTGGGGGTAATGGCGATACATAAAGTAAACATGTCAAAGCTGCAAAGCTTCCCTATTCCAGGCTCCGAGTTTAAGTACCAGTTTCATGCAGATCTTGAATTTGAGAATATCAAAACCTTTGAAAAGGTGATCGAAAAATTAAAACCATTAACAGAAGCTATTAAAATTTACGGCATTTATAATAAAGGTATATGGAAGTAGCAAAAAGATTGCAGGGGGTAGGAGAATACTACTTTTCGCAAAAACTGCGTGAGATAGATGAACTGAATAAACAGGGTAAGAATATTGTAAACCTGGGTATTGGAAGCCCGGATTTACCACCGCATCCCGATGTAGTAAAGGTTTTGTTTGAAGAAGCCCAGAAGCCCAATGTGCACGGTTACCAGAACTATAAAGGTAGCCCTGTTTTAAGAAAGGCTTTTGCAGATTGGTATCAGCGCTGGTATGGGGTGGCATTAAATGCCGATACAGAAGTCCTGCCGCTGATAGGAAGTAAAGAAGGCATCATGCATATTTGTATGACCTATTTAAACCAAGGAGATGGTGTTCTGGTGCCTAATCCCGGATATCCTACTTACCGTAGTAATGTAACTATTGCCGGAGGTGTTTGTATTGATTACGACTTAAAGGAGGAAAACAATTACCAGCCGGATTTTGAGGCAATAGAAGCAACAGACCTGAGCAGAGTGAAATTGTTCTTTGTAAACTATCCGCAGATGCCCACGGGCCAGCAGCCGGATAAGCAGGTGTTTGAAGAGCTGATTGCTTTTGCGCGGAAACACGATATTTTGATTGTGCATGATAATCCGTACAGCTTCATCCTGAACGATGAACCCACGAGCTTGCTGAGCATAGAAGGAGCGAAAGATGTGGTGATTGAATTAAACTCACTAAGCAAGTCGCACAATATGGCCGGATGGCGGGTAGGTGTGCTTTGCGGCGCAGCCGAAAGAATTAATGAAGTACTGCGCTTTAAAAGCAATATGGATAGCGGCATGTTCCTGCCTTTACAATTGGCGGCTGCAAAAGCGCTTACACTGGGTAAAGAGTGGCACGATGAAGTAAATGCTATTTACAGGGAAAGAAGAGAGAAGGTTTTTGAACTGTTGGATCTTTTGGGCGCCAGCTATTCTAAAAACCAGGTGGGTATGTTTGTATGGGCACGCATACCGGCTGGATACAAAGATGGTTATGACATAGCAGATGATGTATTATATAAAGCCAATGTGTTTATTACACCTGGCGGAATTTTCGGCAGTGCCGGAACACAATACATAAGAATAAGCCTGTGTGGGTCAGTTGAACGGTTTGACGAAGCGATTAGCAGGGTGGCGAATAGTTTAAAGTTTAAAAAATAGGACACTAAGGTCACGGAGTGTTTACACAAAGGAACACAAAGTGTTATGGTTGAAAACCACATATCAAATATCATTATAGGGTGTGCGATTGAGGTGCATAGAACGCTGGGACCGGGATTATTGGAATCCGCCTATAGAGAATGTTTAAGGTATGATCTACTGAATAGCGGTCTTTTGGTAGAAAGGGAGAAGCCAATGCCGATTGTTTACAAAGAAATAAAACTCGACCACGGATATAGGATGGATTTAGTAGTAGAAGAAAAGGTGGTCATTGAAATTAAGACAGTAGAGGCTTTGAATAATGTGCACAGTGCTCAATTGTTAACTTACCTGAAACTTGGAAATTATAAATTGGGTCTCTTGTTGAATTTTCGCGTGAGCGTACTGAAAAATGGTATTAAGAGAATTATAAATTAATTTTTGTGTCACTCTGTGGGTCTCTGTGCTCTTTGTGACACACCTGGAATTATGAACAACCGGAAAAAAATAGCAATTGTAGGAGTGGGGCTTATTGGGGGATCAATGGCGTTACAGTTGCACGAGAAAAAACTTTCCTCGCGATTAATTGGTGTGGAGGCCAGTGCAAAACATGCAGAGCAGGCACTGGAATATGAACTGGTAGATGAGGTATTGCCGCTGGAAGAGGCTATCGAAGCGGCCGATGTCATTATATTGTCGGTTCCTGTGAATGTACAGGTAAACCTGTTGCCTCAGGTATTGGATAAGGTGACCGACCAGGTAGTGATGGATATGGGTTCTACCAAGTCTGACCTGATAGCGGCGGTACAAAATCATCCCAACCGCGGGCGTTATGTGGCTACCCACCCTATGTGGGGTACCGAGTACAGTGGTCCGGCGGCGGCAGTAAGGGGCGCTTTTGAGGACAAAGCGGTGATCATTTGCAACCGTAGCGAAAGCGACACAGACGCAGTGGAATGGGTGGAAAAAATGTACCGGAAAATAGGTATGCGGCTGGTAGATATGGATGCCCGTGCCCATGACCTTCACGTGGCGTATGTAAGTCATATATCGCATATTACATCGTTTGCGCTGGCTAATACGGTATTGGAAAAAGAGAAAGTAGAAAGCGCTATTTTCCAGATCGCATCGGCGGGTTTTGAAAGTACGGTACGTTTGGCTAAAAGTAACCCGTCTATGTGGGTGCCTATTTTTTTACAGAATAAAGATAATATCCTGGATGTGCTTACAGAGCATATCGACCAGTTAACAAAGTTTAAGGAATATATCGCCAACAGCGATCAGGAAAACTTACAGTCGTTAATATCAGATGCGAACAAAATAAAAAGAATCATCAAATAAACAATTAAATTTGCCGGATGGAAAATTGGTTAAAAACTATTCAATATTTTCCTTATTAGTGAATAAATTTTAAAACAAACTCTTTCGGTTATTCAATAACATCAATAATTATATTTCAATGAGCACTCAGCAGGTTTCATCAAAAGAGAAAATCCAGGAACTATGGGCTAAAAGGCCGATCATCGTAAGCGGCCCTTGCAGCGCCGAAACAGAAGAACAGGTGTTGGAAACAGCACAACAATTGGCCGCTACCGGTAAAGTAGATATGTTGCGCGCCGGCATCTGGAAACCCCGCACCAAACCCGGTATGTTTGAAGGTATCGGAGCCAAAGGCTTACCCTGGTTACAGAAAGCCAAACAAATTACGGGCTTACCTACGGCTATTGAAGTAGCAACGGCTAAGCAGGTACAGGATGCTTTAACTTTTGATGTAGACGTGCTTTGGATAGGCGCCCGTACTACGGTAAACCCTTTCAGTGTACAGGAAGTAGCAGATGCACTACGTGGTGTGGATGTACCTGTATTAGTGAAAAATCCTATTAATCCCGACCTGGAATTATGGGCAGGTGGTGTGGAAAGGATTGCCCGTGCCGGTATCAAAAACCTGGGTTTAATTCACCGCGGTTTCTCTTCTTACGGCAACACGCAGTACCGTAATGCACCCATGTGGCACCTGGCTATTGAAATGAAATTAAAATATCCCGAACTGCCTATCTTTAATGATCCTTCTCATATCTGCGGTAAACGCGATAACCTGTTGGAAGTTTCCCAAAAAGCTATTGACCTCGACTATGATGGTTTGATGATCGAAAGCCATATCGACCCCGATAACGCCTGGAGCGATGCGAAACAGCAGGTAACCCCGGCTCGTTTGAAAGAAATGATGGAAGCCATCATCTGGAGAAAAGAAGATGTAGACAACCAGGATTACCATCAGGCTTTGGAAAAACTGCGTCAGCAAATCAACCACCTGGATGATGAAATGCTGCAGATTTTATCGCAGCGCATGAAAATTGCCGATCAGATCGGTCAATATAAAAAAGATAATAACATCACTATTTTACAACCGGGCCGCTGGCAGGAAATTATTGAAAAGACAGCAGCGCGTGGTGAGAAACTGGGCTTAAGCCGCGACTTTTTGAATAAGTATTTAGACGCGGTTCACCTGGAAAGTATCAATCACCAGAAGCAGGTATTAGACGCATAGTATTGTATACGCTATAAAAAGACGTACGATGTACGGGCTGAATAAGGCACGTACATCGTATATCTTACATTGTACATCCCGATCTGATATTTTTGATAAAAGCGAATGCTGTGCAAACAGACGTGTCGCCTAAATTGTTCAACTTTGGCTCAAACCATAAAATTCTCTAACGCTTCTACTGATTTTTATTTTGACAGCTCCTTAAAGGAACTGAGTAAAATAGCAGACAAGCGGAGTGCTATCATCATCACCGATGAAAATATCTTTAAAGCCCATGAAGCCAAATTTAAAGGTTTTACTACCATTGTTATTCCACCGGGCGAAGAACAAAAGAACCAATCATTGGTAGATGGTATCATCGGGCAACTGATTGATAAGAAGGCGGATCGCAAATCGGTATTGATTGGTGTAGGGGGCGGCGTGATCACGGATATTACGGGATATACTGCATCAATATACATGCGCGGGATACGGTTTGGTTTTGTACCTACAACGATCCTTGGTTTAGTAGATGCGTCCGTTGGAGGTAAGAATGGCATTGATGTAGGCCTGTATAAAAATATGGTAGGTATTATCCGCCAGCCATCTTTCCTGTTACACGATCTTTCTTTATTGCAGTCGTTGCCTGAAAAAGAGTGGCAGAACGGGTTTGCTGAAATTATTAAGCATGCCTGTATTAAAGATGCCGCGATGTTTAAGCAGTTGGGGCAACATGACCTCGCTGATTACATGAAGGATAAAAAGCTGCTCGCCGAACTCATTCAGCGCAATGCTCTGATCAAAACCAAAGTGGTACAGAAAGATGAATTTGAAAAAGGTGACAGGCGCTTATTGAACTATGGTCATACCATCGGGCATGCGATTGAAACGCAGTATGGTTTGATGCATGGTGAAGCCGTTGCCATTGGTATGGTATATGCCGGACAGATCTCTGAGCAACTGTTGGGTTTCGGTGAAAAAGAACGGGTGAAGGCATTGATCGAAAAATACCAATTACCTACGAGTATTTCTTTTAATGCCCAAAAGGTTTTTGAAGTATTGGCCATGGATAAAAAACGCGTTCAGAAGGAAATGAATTTTGTATTGCTCAATAAAATAGGAAAAGCCATAGTGCATCCTATTCCGCTGCAGCGCTTGGAAAAAATAATTAATAAATTGTAAGATCGCTTACGAGGCATATTGGCTTTGTACTGACGAGTTGTTGCCGGATAGCGAATAATAAAAGTATACGAAGGAAACGCCCATGTAACACTTTTTACGTACAATTGGATGCCCGCCTGAACGGAACGGGCAGGCATGTTCAGGGCGTTCCTCCGACAAAATAACCGCGGCAAAGCCGCAACAAAAAAATAAGGATGAAAGTGACAATTTCCCCCTCCGGTTTAAAAGGTGATATTTTAGCCCCGGCTTCTAAAAGCTCCATGCAGCGCGCCTGTGCAGCAGGGTTGGTGGCATCAAAAAGATCTGTAGTATATAACCCGGGGCATAGCAACGATGATAAGGCCGCTATGGGCATTATACAGGCTTTAGGCGCTACGGTTGAAAAGGGAAATGAAGAAATTATTATTGATAGTACCGGCTTCTCTCCGGCGGCTGACGTAGCATTTATGAACGGTGACCAGGGTGGTGCTATTAACTGCGGAGAAAGCGGATTAAGCATTCGTATGTTTACACCGCTGGCGGCATTAACCAGTAATAAAATAACGATTAATGGAGAAGGCAGCCTGGTAACCCGGCCTATGGATTTCTTTGATGAGATCCTGCCCCAGGTGGGAGTAACCGTTCAGTCGAATGGCGGTAAACTACCGCTGGTAATACAGGGGCCGTTACAACCGAAAAATATTACCATCGATGGGTCTTTAAGTTCCCAGTTCTTAACAGGGTTATTATTGGCTTATGCCGTGGCCCCGTTTGAGGGTGACAGCGTTGCTATAAAGGTGAATAATCTGAAAAGCAAGCCTTATATCGATCTGACATTGGACGTAATGAAGAAATTTGGCCTGAAAGTGCCGGAGAATAAGGATTACGAAGAATTTGTTTTTTATAAAGATTCTCCTGTGGTGGAAGCCACTTCTAATTATACAGTAGAAGGCGACTGGAGTGGCGGTGCGTTCCTGTTGGTAGCGGGCGCTATTGCTGGCAATATTTCTGTAAGAGGTTTAAGTATGGCCAGCACACAGGCGGATAAAAAAATTACAGAAGCCTTAATAGCCGCTAATGCCGGTATTGCTATGGATGCCAAAAGTATCCGGTTGCACAAAGCCGAAATGAGTGCATTTGAATTTGATGCCACTGATTGCCCGGATCTTTTCCCTCCGCTGGTGGCATTGGCGGCCTACTGCAATGGCGTAACAAAGATCAAAGGCGTAAGTCGCCTGGCGCATAAAGAAAGCGATAGGGGCATTACGTTACAGGACGAGTTTGGTAAGATGGGATTGAAGATTGATCTGGACGGAGATTTAATGTATATACATGGCGGCAGCGGTTTAAAAGGTACTTTGGTACATTCGCGCCATGATCACCGGATTGCGATGGCCTGCGCTGTTGCCGCATTAAGGGCGGAGGGCGATACAACTATTGAAGAGGCGTATGCGGTTAATAAATCTTATCCTGATTTTTACGATCATATTAAAGCACTGGGCGCACAGGTAAAAGGCGGGATCGATTTGGATGCTGTGAAAGAAGTGTTGAAGGGATAATGTGCTTAAAGTGCGATGGCTGGCGTAAGGTGAATGATGATGCCTGATATTTGATACGGGATGTAAGATTTACAATATTGGATGCAAGAAGGAAAGTGTGGTTATACACCAGGTATGCCGCTTATGACTTCTTTGAACAAAACGAAATTATTATGAACTCTTTTGGCAGAATTTTCAGGGTGCAGATCTTCGGTGAGTCTCACGGAGATGGGGTAGGTGTAGTGATTGATGGCTGTCCGGCCGGCCTGGATATTCCCGTGGAAGATTTCCTGCCCGATATGGAACGCCGTAAGGGCGGCACTCAAAAAGGAGCAACGCCGAGAAAGGAAGATGATATTCCCATTTTCCGGAGTGGCAATTTCAACGGGAAAACAACCGGTTTTCCCATTATGATTTTTTTTGAGAACAAAAATACCCGTAGCGGCGATTATGAAAAGCAGCGCAGCTTTCCCCGGCCGGGACATGCAGATTTTGTTGCCCACAAAAAATTTGGCGGATTTGAAGATTACAGAGGCGGCGGGCATTTTAGCGCCAGGTTAACCACGGGGCTTGTAGGAGCGGGCGTTATTGCAAAAAAGTTGCTGAAAGGAATTACGGTGGAGGCAAGAGTTACGGAGATTGCTGGTGAAACCGACCTGGAAAAGGGTTTGCAGAAAGGCATTGATGCCAAAGACTCCGTAGGTGGCATTATCGAATGTCGCGTAAATGGCTTGCCTTTGGGTTTAGGCGAGCCTCATTTCGATTCAGTAGAGTCTTTAATAGCGCACGCTATGTTTTCAATACCGGCAGTTAAAGGCGTGGAGTTCGGAAGCGGTTTTGCTGCGGCCAAAATGTTTGGCAGCCAGCACAACGATGCTATTGAGAATATGGATGGTAAAACAACTACCAATCATGCCGGCGGGATTGTAGGTGGTATTACCAACGGTAATGAACTGGTATTTCGTATAGCTGTAAAACCCACTGCATCAACACCCAAACAGCAACACAGCCTAAACTGGGAAACCGGACAGACAGAGGATTTTTCAGTAAAAGGCCGCCATGATCTTTGCGTAGCATTAAGGGCACCGGTTATAGTGGAAGCTGCCACAGCCATAGTTTTGGCAGACCTGATGATGCAGGAGCAAAAAATTCCCCGCATAGTTTAGCATTTTTTGTTGTGCATTAGGATGTGAATAAAAATACTTTAGGCAAACGCTTTGGCATGTTTTTTAATAGTAAATTGGTAATAAAAATTATTACCAACCTTAAAAAATTAAAACTATGAGCATTTTGTCCTGGATACTTTTTGGTTTGATCGCCGGAGCTATAGCCAAAGCTTTACATCCTGGTAAAGACCCCGGCGGTTGGATTGTTACTATCTTAATTGGTATTGCCGGCGCTTTTGTTGGCGGCTGGCTAAACGGGCTACTTACCGACACACCGATCAACAGTAATTGGAGTTTAAGAGGATTTTTATTTGCAGTGGTAGGCGCCATTCTGTTGCTTTGGATTTATGGTATGGCTACCCGAAAACGTGGATAGGTCTTTAAAAAATCTGAGATATTACCACCCTTAATAAGGGTGGTTTTTTATTTAACGGGATTATACCGGGAAAAAAACTATTTCAAAATAAAAGCGTTATAGTATTTTCAACCATGTATTTTTATCTTTTAAATAGTCAGATCGAATTTGCAGGGAGCACAACTCATCAAATAAATGGGTGTTGCCGGTATATTCGTTTGATAAGCTAAAGGCGATATGAATTTTACAGCAACCGGAATTCCTTATGGTCAAACTCATTCATTTTCCAAAATTGTGTTGGATTATTTGAATGAATCTGAAGCTCTTCAATCTTTTTATCATCTGTTTCCGCGCCGGGAGTCTTTAGCAGCCGCTATAAAAGCTAAGAGCCAACATCATCAAAACCGGCAATTGCTAAGCGATGCTTTGACAGCCCAATATCAAAACCTGGATAAAACACCAGCCTTAACCAATAATATCGGTCTGCTAAAACAGCCTAATACCTTTACCATCACTACAGCCCATCAACCTAATATTTTTACCGGTCCTTTATATTTCGTTTATAAAATTCTTCACGCTGTCAAACTGGCCGAGTATTGTCATTCATTGTACCCCGAGTACAATTTTGTACCGGTTTATTACATGGGAAGCGAAGATGCCGACCTGGACGAGTTGGGGCATATTTACCTGAACGGCGAAAAGCTGGAATGGAATACCAAGCAAACAGGCGCTGTAGGCAGGATGACCGTCGATAATGAATTGTTACAGCTTATAAACCGCATCGAATCCGAAATAGGCGTACAACCTTATGGAATGGATATCATGAAAGCGGTGAGAATGTTTTACGGTAAAGGCACCAATATTCAAACAGCTACATTGGGTTTTGTAAATTACCTGTTTGGCAGCTACGGCCTGGTAGTATTGGTGCCTGATAATCCCTTGCTTAAATCTGTTGCAGTTGACCTTTTTAAGGATGAATTGATGCAGCAACATTCTTCGGGTATTGTAGCCAGAACAGCTCAGTTGCTGGAGGACGCCGGCTATAAAGCACAGGCCCATGGAAGAGAGATTAATCTTTTTTACCTGATGGATAACGGCGAGCGGCTGAGGATAGAAAAAGAAGGCGGGAAATGGAAAGTGTTGGGTAGTGCCATTAGTTTTAACGAGACGGAATTGCTTACTGAGCTGCAGTCGAATCCCGCGAGATTTAGTCCTAACGTTATTTTACGGGGCCTTTTCCAGGAAATGATTTTGCCTGATATTATTTTTATAGGCGGAGGAGGGGAGCTGGCCTACTGGCTCGAATTAAAAGGAGTCTTCGATTATTATAAGGTTCCGTATCCGATCCTGGTATTGCGCAATTCGTTTTTGGTTATCAGTAAAAAGCAGGCGGAAAAAATAAATAAGCTGGGCTTTACAGGGCAGGAACTTTTCCTGAGCCCGCTGGGCTTGAAAAATAAATGGGTTAAGGCGCATAGCCAGCACAATCTCTCTATTGAAAGCGCGCAGGTTGCCGTTAAAGCTTTATTTGAATCGCTTGCAGATCAGGCTGCGCCTATCGACCCCACCTTGAAGAGACATATTTATGCGCTTCAAAAGCAGCAGGAAAAAAACATGGTGGAACTGGGCAAAAAGTTTCTGAGAGCCGAAAAGAAAAACTACAACGATGCCATGCGGCAAATAGATGCATTAAAGCAGCATATATTCCCCCAGGGAAACCTGCAGGAGCGGATAGACAATATTTTACCCTTCCTGGCCAGCTGGGGGCCCGGTTTCATTGAAACGTTGTACAGGCATTCCTATGCTTTGGAACAGCAGTTTGTAATACTGGAAGAACACTAACTAATCAAAAGTGTTGGGGTGGCCCTTTGCTTTGAGGTTGCTTACTTTAACCAGCACTTCCTTTTCCAGGTCTTCTTTATAAGCAGCTACTTTATTTCCAACAGTCTCGTTAGCAGTGCCAATTATCTGGGCCGCAAGTATACCTGCATTTTTTGCAGCATTTAGTGCCACTGTAGCAACAGGCACACCATTAGGCATTTGTAAAATAGAAAGTACGCTATCCCAGCCATCAATAGAATTGCTTGATTTTACGGGTACGCCTATAACGGGTAATGATGTAATGGAAGCCACCATGCCGGGCAAATGAGCGGCGCCCCCGGCCCCGGCGATAATTACTTTTAATCCTCTTGCTTTTGCCTTTTGCGCATATTCAATCATGCGTAAAGGTGTTCTGTGGGCCGAAACAACCGTTAGTTCGTATGCAACACCCAGATCCTGTAAAATATCTGCGGCATCCTGCATAATACTTAAATCGCTGTCGCTGCCCATAATAATTCCAACTTCTATAGCCATCCTGCAAAGGAACAATAAAAACAAATCGCAGGCAAAAAACTATTGCGATTGAATACCAGTTTGTTGTAAAAAATCACCGTTTCGAATGTTAAAATTTTCTTATTGCATTGAACATGGGGCAATAATTGTCTTTTACAAACGTTTATTATAGTCTCCCCTACCGAAAACTTTACACGTTCTTATAGAAAACACACCGATAATTTTTAACATAAAAGAATTAAAGGAGAACGCATGCAATTAAAGAATTATTTGCGGCTACTAGGACTTTGTGTGTTATCAGTAGCCTTTATGTCCTGGACCATTATAAAAATAGAAGCAATTAATGGGCCGGAAACAAAAAACGATATTAAAATTTCAAAAGTAACGCATAACGAAGCGGATGCTGTGGAGTTGGTATACGACAGCCTTGAGCTGGATGACCAGGGACTTTCTCACGAAGCATTCACTTATGCGATGAATGGTTTTAAAAAGCTGGATGAGGAAGGCGCTTTGCAAAATGATTCTGTGCTGACCATTATCGATTTTGATCAGCCGAGTTATAAAAAACGCATGTATGTTATTGATGTAAAAAACTACAGGATGCTGTTTAATACATGGGTGGCACATGGCAGGAACACAGGTAAGGAGATGGCCGAGTTTTTCAGTAATACCAACGAGTCGCATAAAAGCAGCTTAGGTTTTTATTTAACAGATCAAACCTATAACGGAAGCAAAGGATATTCTTTAAAATTGAGGGGGCTTGAGCAGAACCTGAATAACAATGCAATGCGCCGCGCTATTGTTATTCATGGAGCACCTTATGTAAGCCAGTCTTTTATTGATGCGCAGGGATACATCGGGCGCAGTCATGGTTGCCCTGCTATTCCAACAGCATTAACGAAGCCCATTATACAAGCTATAAAAGATGGCAGTTGCCTATTTATCTATAATAAAACGTACAAGCCATCACGGCAGTTTTCGGTGGGATAATTCGCTTTAGGCCGGCATTGACGTTTTAATGTATAACCATATAGCTTTGGGCGCTGTAGTAGTACCGGGTATTTTCCTGTGCTATAGAAATAAAAATTTGTCTGCAATCAATTAACTGTTATATTTGCGGTCATGAAAAATGAAAAAAATCTTTTTTGGTGGTGGCATGCAAACTCTAATGGGGTATTGTAACGCCGCGCATCTGAAAGATGAATGATATACAAGAACCCCGGTATTACCGGGGTTTTTTGTTGGATTTTAATTTAAAATACAGCCTTGGGCTCAGCTTCATAAACATGCAAAAAATAACAATTAAAACTACCGTTGCTTCCATGCTGGCCGACGTATTTACGCCAGTAGGAATTTACCTGCGTTTGAGAGACAGGTTCAGGGATACCATTTTATTGGAAAGTACAGACAATCATGTTGCTGAAAACAGCTGGTCGTTTATTGGGGTCAACGCCATTGCCGGAATAGAGATTTCTTCGGCTGAGAAGGTGGAAATAAAATTGCCGGGGCAAACTGCCGAAGCATTTCCCTTCCGGGAGGGCGCATCCATTACCGACGTGTTAAACGGTTTTATGCAGCGTTTTAATGTTGAGCCTTCTGCCAGTAAAGTAGCGCCGTATGCACAGGGGCTTTATGGATATACTTCTTATGATGCCATTCGTTTTTTTGAAACGATACCCGGGGCTGTATTCAGGGCCAACGAAGAGGCCATTCCTTTAATGCGCTATCGTTTGTACCAGTATGTAATTGCCATTAACCATTTCAGGGACGAGTTATTTATATGTGAGAACGAAATAGAGGGAATTGACAGCGATAAAGAGGCGTTAATGTCTCTTATACGGGGTAAAGATGTTCCGGTTTACCCGTTTAACGCTACAGGAGAAGAAAGCTCTAACATGACAGACGAAGATTACCGCAATATGGTGCAGAAAGGTATTGCTCACTGCTACCGGGGCGATGTGTTCCAGATTGTTTTAAGCCGGCGGTTCCAGCAATCTTTTACCGGCGATGAGTTCAATGTTTATCGTGCTTTACGCAACATTAATCCTTCGCCTTATTTGTTCTTCTTCGATTATGGTGATTATAAAATCATGGGTTCTTCCCCCGAGTCGCAGCTGATTATTAATAATGGCACAGCTGTAGTGCATCCGATAGCCGGAACAGTAAAGCGTACGGGCGATGATAAGCTCGATGCTGCCGAAACCATCCGGCTTGAAAACGACCCGAAAGAAAATGCGGAGCATGTAATGCTGGTAGATCTTGCCCGTAACGACTTAAGCCGCGGGTGTCATGATGTTAGGGTAGCGCATTTCAGGGAAACTCATTTCTATTCCCATGTCATTCACCTGGTGAGTGAGGTTACCGGGGTGGTTAACGATACTACCCATTCGTTTGAGTTGTTGGCAAAAACCTTCCCGGCAGGCACTTTAAGCGGCGCGCCCAAAATTAAGGCGATGCAACTGATTCATGAGTATGAGCCTACTTCACGCAGTTATTACGGCGGAGCCGTTGGCTTTATGGGCTTTAACGGCAGTTGCAACCAGGCTATTATGATTCGTACCTTTCTCAGCCGCAATAATACTTTATACTACCAGGCAGGAGCGGGTGTGGTAGCAGCCAGTGTTCCCGAAAGTGAATTGCAAGAGGTGAACAACAAACTCGGCGCTTTGAAAAAAGCGATAGAAGTAGCCCAAACGATTTAAGCTCTTTACTATTTATTATTCTATATTTTATATTTATAATGAAAATTCTTGTTTTCGATAATTACGATTCTTTTACTTACAACCTGGTGCATCTGGTGGAAAAGATTTTACATCAGAAGGTAGACGTATACCGGAACGACCAGATCTCTTTAGAGCAGGTAAAAGAATATGATAAAATCATTCTTTCTCCCGGCCCCGGTATTCCGGAAGAAGCAGGGCTGTTATTGCCGCTGATAAAAGAATATGCTTCTTCAAAATCAATATTAGGTGTTTGTTTAGGCCAGCAGGCTATTGGTGAAGCATTCGGCGGAAAACTTACCAATCTTTCAAAAGTTTATCATGGCATAGCTACTCCCTGTAAAGTCATTAAAAAGGATGTGGCACTTTTTGCAGGATTAGCACCTGAGTTTGAAGTGGGGCGGTACCATTCATGGGTAGTGTCAAGAGAAGACTTTCCTGACGAGCTGGAAGTGACTGCTGTAGATGAAAATGATATGATCATGGCATTGCAGCATAAAATCTTTGATGTGCGGGGTGTGCAGTTTCACCCTGAGAGTGTGCTGACACCGCAGGGGGAGCAGATATTGAAAAATTGGCTGAAGGCATAGAATATGGATATTTCAATTGAAATGTTCACGATGAAATTTTCTGCCTATAGCTATCGGGATTATCATATCGGGGAACGACAGTTTTGTACCTTCTAAATGCTATTCGGCCCCGATCAATAAATATTTACGAATGAAAAAAATATTAAGCGTATTATTTGAGCATAAAACTTTAGACAGGTCTGCTGCTAAAGAAGTGTTGGTGAACATTGGTAAAGGCGTTTATAATGAACATGAGGTAACCGCATTTATGACAGTGTTCCTGATGCGCAGTATTACTTTGCAGGAGCTGCAGGGCTTCCAGGATGCGCTGTTAGAGCTTTGTGTACGCGTAGACTTTGATGGTATGACTACCCTGGATATAGTAGGTACCGGCGGTGATGGTAAGAACACCTTTAATATTTCCACCTTATCCTGCTTTATAGTTGCAGGTGCCGGTATTAAAGTAAGCAAGCATGGCAATTACGGCGCATCTGCAATCAGTGGGTCATCTAATGTAATAGAATCAATGGGCTACCGGTTCAAGAACGATGGCGGGGCGCTTCGGAAGGAGTTGGAGGAAGCCAATATTTGTTTCCTGCATGCACCGTTATTTCATCCGGCATTGAAGAATGTGGGGCCTATAAGGAAAAACCTCGGTATGCGTACTTTTTTCAATATGCTGGGGCCGCTGGTGAATCCTGCATTTCCCGCTTATAGTATCATAGGAGTTTACAGCCTTGAAATGGCTCGTTTATATAACTACCTGTTACAGCAGCAATCCAATAAATTTGCCATCGTGCACGGCCTCGATGGGTATGATGAAGTATCACTTACCGGCGACAGTAAGTTGTTAACGCCGCAGGGAGAAAAGATATTGTCGGCAATTCAATTAGCAGGACTGGAAGTGAAGCCGGAAGCAATATCAGGGGGCAGCACCGTAGATGAAGCTGCGCATATTTTTAAATCTATATTGGAAGGCAGGGGTACTGCAGAGCAGGAAGCGGTAGTGTTGGCTAATGCCGCTGTAGCGTTACAGGTAACAGATACATTTACCAGCTATGCTGATGCATTTGCAGCGGCAAAAGAAAGCCTGAAGTCGGGCAAGGCCCATGCCTGTTTACAGAAATTAATTTCTTTACAATAATAAGCTGCGCGAAACTGAATGAGTTGGCCCCTGGCACTGATGAAGATACAGCTACAGGTGAAAGACCAACATTCATTTAATGCAGCAACCCACTAACAACATAATGAATATTCTTGATACAATAGTAGCCCATAAAAAAACGGAAGTTGCAGATCGCAAAAAACAACGTTCTGTTAGCGATCTTGAAGCCCGTGCTGCATTTACATCGCCTGTACGGTCGTTAGCAGCTTCTTTACTAAACCCGGATAGCACCGGCATTATTGCTGAATTTAAAAGAAAATCTCCTTCAAAGGGATTTATAAAACAGCACGCTGATGTGAAGTCTATTACATCGGCCTACACGCGTTACGGTGCAGCGTGTTTATCGGTATTGACTGACGAAAATTTCTTTGGCGGCGCTGATGCCGATTTGATTGAAGCAAGAGTTAATCATATTCCTATCTTAAGAAAGGATTTTATTGTGGACGAATACCAGGTGGTGGAGGCGAAATCTATTGGTGCCGATGTGGTGCTGTTAATAGCTGCCTGTTTAACGCCAGCTGAAGTAAAACATCTGGCAGGTGTAGCCCATTCGCTGGGTTTGCAAACCATATTGGAGCTGCATGCAGAAGAGGAACTGGAGCATATTTGTGACGCTACGGGCATTGTAGGCATCAATAACCGCGATTTAAAAACCTTTAACGTGGATATTGAACGAAGCCTTCGCATGGCAGAGCAGTTGCCTTCCGATAAAATAAAGATTGCGGAGAGCGGTATAGATAAAATAGAGGATATTTTATTGTTTAAACAAAACGGGTTCAAAGGCTTTTTAATTGGCGAATACTTTATGAAACAACCGGATACCCCAGCCGCCTTTCAAACATTTGTAGAACAGCTGAAAGCCGCAGAATGAGCAACGCTAAAATAAAAGTATGTGGTATGACTTCCCTGCAACAAGTGCGGGAACTGGCTGCATGGGGAGCCGACTATGCCGGGTTTATTTTTTATCAGAAATCACCCCGGTTTGTCGGCGATAAAATATCAGGCACGGATTTAAAAGCTTTTACCGGAATACAGAAGGTGGGTGTATTCGTAAATGAAACTGCCGACCGGATTTTACAGGTTGTGTCGGATTATGGATTGCATGCTGTGCAGCTGCACGGCGATGAAACACCTGAGTTTTGTAAAGCCTTGTTTGCCGAGATAACCGTGATTAAAGCCTTTCGCGTTAAGGGCGATGAAAATCTGGCAGCCTTGCTGGCTCCTTACGAGGACTATGTGGACTATTTCTTATTTGATACCAAAGCGCAGGAATACGGAGGCACGGGAAAAAAATTTGATTGGTCGGTATTAGAACAGGCGCATATTAATAAGCCTTACTTTTTAAGCGGGGGGATAGGAGCTGGAGATGTGGAGCAGGTGAAAGGATTTATGGCTGCTAACCCGGTTTTTTCACTTGACGTGAACAGTAAGTTTGAGATTGAACCTGGCGTGAAGGACATGGAGCAGGTAAAACGTTTTATACAGGATATCCGATAAAAAAGGCCGTGGTTTAAAACCGCGGCCTTTTTTGTTATCCGGTAAAATTAAATTTTACCTTCTTTAATTTCATCTACTATCGCCGGGTCGAGCAGGGTGGACGTATCTCCCAGGTTTTCCAGTTCTCCTTCTGCAACTTTCCTCAATATACGTCGCATGATCTTACCGCTTCGCGTTTTAGGAAGCGCGCTCACAAACTGTATTTTATCAGGTTTGGCAATAGGGCCAATGATGCGCGAAACGGTTGCCAGCAGGTCCTGCTTGGTCAGCTGGTCGTCTTCTTCATGCCTGTTGCGTCCGTCCAGTACCACATAGGCATAAATTCCCTGGCCCTTCAGTTCGTGCGGATAGCCTACTACAGCGCTTTCAACCACGCCTGCCATCATATTAATAGCGTTCTCCACTTCGGCTGTGCCCAGCCTGTGCCCGCTTACATTTAATACATCATCTACACGGCCTGTAATGCGGAAGTTTCCAGCTTCGTCCTTAAAGGCGCCGTCTCCGGTAAAATATTTGTTTTCGTAGGTACTGAAATAGGTTTGCCGGCAGCGCTCATGGTCGCCCCATGTAGTGCGTAAAATACCGGGCCATGGCATGGTGAGACAAAGGTTGCCGCTATAATGCGTGTCGGTGAGTTCGGTAACTTCTTCGCCTTTCTCGTCTACCAGCACCGGTTTTACGCCGGGTAGCGGAAGTGTTGCCCAGCTTGGTTTGGCAGGTGTAACGCCTGCAAGGTTAGATATTAATATACCACCTGTTTCTGTTTGCCACCAGGTATCTACTATCGGGCATTTTTTCTTTCCGATGTGTTCATCATACCAATGCCATGCTTCTTCATTAATGGGCTCTCCAACTGTTCCCAGTACTTTCAGGCTGGAAAGATCTTTATCTTTTAATGGTTCTAATCCATAGCTCATTAAAGAGCGAATGGCCGTGGGCGCAGTATAAAGAATATTTACCTTATGCTTATCCACTATATCCCAGAACCGGCCGGCATCGGGCCAGGTAGGTATTCCCTCAAACATCAGGCAGGTGGCTCCGGCGAGTAACGGACCATAAACAATATAACTATGGCCGGTGATCCAGCCGATATCTGCAGTACAGAAAAACACGTCTCCAGGGTTATATTGAAACACATTCACAAACGTGTAGGTTGTCCATAGCATATACCCTGCCGTGGTATGTACCACTCCCTTAGGCTTACCGGTACTGCCCGAGGTGTACAAGATAAATAAAGGATCTTCTGCATCCATTTCTTCCGCAGGAACTTTTAATACCTCTTCACTCATGCCTTCCGCTACTTCCTCTACTTCATCTCTCCACCAAACGTCACGGCCTTTAATCATACTTACGGGAGTGCGCGTACGCGTATGTACTATTACTCTTTTAACGGTACGATTGCCGATCAAAGCATCATCTATAATCGATTTTAACGGAATGTCTTTGGCTCCGCGAAAAGCACCATCGCAGGTGATAATATACTCGGCTTCTGCATCATACAATCTGTCTGCAATACTTTGTGCTGAAAATCCGCCGAAGATTACTGAATGTATCGCTCCTATGCGGGCGCACCCTAAAACAGCCACAACGAGTTCGGGTATCATACCCATATAAATACAAACACGATCTCCTTTTTTTACACCATTGTTGCGCAATACCTGGGCAAACTCGCATACTTTTTTATGCAGGACCTTATAAGTTAAGGTTCTTACTTTTTCGTTGGGATCGTTAGGTTCCCAGATAATGGCAGGCCTGTCGCCGATCGATTCCAGGTGCCTGTCCAGGCAGTTTTCTGTGATATTCAGTTTAGCGCCTTCAAACCATTTTACAGAAGGCTCGGTAAAGTTCCATTCCAGGCCTTTTTTACTAAATGGCTGCTTCTTTCTCCATTCAAAACTGTCCGCTACTCCGCTCCAAAATCCCTCCGGGTCTTCAAGGCTTTTTTTATAATCGCTGTGATATTGTTCTAATGATTTAATCTGAAAAGGATATGACATTGCAAATACTATTTTGAGGGGCTAATATAATGAACTATTCCTTATTTACAGGCTAAAAGCGCAACCGATTGTTTTAAAAAATAGTTATGAATGCGATGAAACTGAGTAGGGTAGCGGCCGGTAACGTTCCCGTATTAAATAGCTGGTCAAAAACGGTGTATATTTATGACGTTTTAGATGTTTGTCAAAAATCCCGCAATGAGCCTTAAATCTGTAATTATAGCATTGATATTACTTAGTTTAACCGGTAGTTGTTTTGCAGCCCGCCGGGCAGAGGAACGACTCCGCTTGTATGATTTAACCTGTGAGTACCTGAAAAATCCCAAAGGCATTGATGAGCGGCAACCCAGGTTGGGTTGGAAGTTGAGAAATCGCTTATGGCAGGCTTATATGGTCAGCGGCAGCAGGCTTATCGTATCATTGTTGCATCAAGCAGGGAGTTGTTAGATAAAAATAACGGTGATATGTGGGACTCTAGATGGATACAGTCATCTCAGACGCAGCAGGTGCTTTACAACGGGCAGTCTTTGTTTTCCGACAGGACTTATTACTGGAAGGTTTGCATAAAAGATGAACAATCTAAAATATCGGCGTGGAGCGAACCGAATACTTTTACAACCGGTTTTTTTGAGCATAATGAATGGCTGGACCAATGGATATTAGGACATGATCAGAATGCGCGGGAGTGGGAGCATAAAGCTAATGCGGCTGCCGGTGCGATCCACCGTAAATTTTTTGATGCCGGCAATAACACCTATTCAGATGGCAGCGCCGCCAACCTGGCTATGGCACTTTTGGCTGAGGTTGTACCTGCCTCGTTGCGATCTAAAGTAATGCAGTCGCTGGAGAGCTAGATCCTGATTAAACATAAGGGAAATATATCGGTTGGTATAACCGGCGGAACCATGCTTTTTAAGTTGCTCAGACAGGAACAGAGGGACGATCTGATCTTTACAATGCTTTCTAAAACCTCTTACCCGGGATGGGGATATATGAAGGAAAACGATGCTACTACCCTCTGGGAAATGTGGGAGAAAAACCTGCCGGGGCATTCATTACTACACAGCTCTTTTTTATTTCCTGGTGCCTGGTTCATAGAGGGACTTGCAGGAATTAAGAAAGATAGGCCGGGTTTTTCCGATATCATTATTAAACAGCCTTACCTGGGAGCTCATCAACTGGAATGGGTTAAAGCAAGCTTTGAAGCACCCTCAGGTTTAATTGAAACACGCTGGCAGCGCAATGCAGGGTAATTACATTTAACGCTGACAGTGCCACCCAACGCTACAGCCGTTTTAAAAATAGCAGATCAGGAAAATATGCCCGTAAGTGAAGTAAAAGGGCGCATTCAAAAGCTTCCCAACGATTCGGGGTACCGGGTTTACCAATTACACCCAGGCAGTTATTTCTTTTAGAGGATGTTGTTGTATTACCTGTATCAGGGCAGTACAATAGGAAGAGTTATTTTTATTTAATGATATATAATAACGATTGGCCAATGTTAGGAAAATTTTATCCGGATAGTGCCGGGGCATCTAGCATATTGGTGGCACAATATAAAACAGCCCATGAACAGCCCGATAATGGAACCACTATAAATAAAACAAACAAAACGTGCAGCAGATAGCTTGTCATAAATCTAGCTGATATCCAGAAATTATAAGAAGCGCCAGACAGACGATGGCTTTAAAACGTTAGTATATGTCAGGGCCAGTTGGAGGTTCTAACTGTTCCTGGGTTTCCAGGGTATATCAGCAACCTTCAATAAATGTCCTGAATACCTGGCCAGCACAAACAGGTAATCACTCAACCGGTTCAGGTATTTTATAATGATTGGGTCAACTTTGGTTTCACCGGCTAATCGCACACAGCAGCGTTCTGTACGCCGGCAAATGGTGCGTGCTATATGCAGGTGCGATACGGTTGGATGCCCTCCCGGAAGAATAAAAGTTTTCAAAGGCTCCAGCTTTAGCTCCATGCGATCTATTTCTTTTTCCAAAAGCTTGACATCGCTTTCGTGCAGATCAGGAATAGACACTTTGGTGATTTTGTCTGGGTCGCAGGCCAGCGCTGAACCCATAGTAAAAAGCCGGTCCTGTATTTCCTGTAGTATTCGGATGCCGGCGTCATCCTGCAATAGATCCTTGCATAGTCCGATATACGAGTTCAGCTCATCTACCGTACCATAGCTTTCGATGCGCAGATCAGCTTTTGAGACTTTTATACCCCCAATCAGCGAGGTTTTACCCTGGTCGCCTGTTTTTGTGTAGATCCTAAAGGCCATTGCTGACAAGTATAAGATTAAAAGTTTATGGTTTATAGGTTGAAAAACGCCCGGGATTTAGTATTCCTGTTCATAATTACAAATCTGATGGGCAACGTTGAATTTCAGATCTTAAACATTAGATTTTCGCAAGGGTAGGGTTTTCCACTTTTTCGTCTGTTTCTATTAAACCGTCTCTTAAACGCACAATGCGGTGGGAGTGACGTGCAATATCTTCTTCGTGGGTTACCAGTACAACCGTATTACCGCTGGCGTGTATTTTGCCAAAAATATCCATGATTTCATAGGAGGTTTTTGTATCCAGGTTACCTGTCGGCTCATCTGCCAATATCAGTGAAGGATCGTTAACCAATGCTCTTGCTATCGCAACCCGTTGGCACTGACCACCACTTAATTCATTGGGCTTATGATGACTGCGGTCCGTAAGATTTACCTTTTCCAGCACCTGCATAGCCTTCTCATTTCGCTGGCTTTTGGGCATGCCCGCATAAATCAGTGGGAGTGCCACATTTTCAAGCGCCGTTAATCGTGGTAAAAGATTAAATTGCTGGAATACAAAACCGATCTCCTTATTACGAACCTCCGCCAATGCATTATCGGTCATTTTGCTTACATCCTGTCCGTTGAGTACATAGGTACCCGCAGTAGGACTGTCGAGGCATCCCAGTATATTCATCAGCGTACTTTTACCACTACCGGAGGGCCCCATTAACGACACATACTCATTCTTATAAATATCCAGGGAAACTCCCTTTAGTACCTGCAGTTGCTGCTGGCCCATAAAGTAGCTTTTACGCAATTGATTAATATGGATAATCCCGGGCAATTAATTAAGATAGTAGATGCTGGATATCAGATACTGGATTTACTTTTTTATTACTTTAGGTACCAGGAAAAACTGCCCGTCCGTTTCCGGCGCATTCTTCAGCGCTTCTTCACGGCTGGCAGATCCTTTGATCTCATCTTCGCGAAGCACATTGATTTCTTCGCTCATGTGCATTAAGGGTTCTACATCTTTCAGATCCAGTTCATTCAGCTTTTCAACAAAGCCGATCATGTTCTGAAGGTCTTTTGCTATATCTTTCTTCTCCTGCTCGGTAAAGGTCAGTTTGGAAAGATGTGCCAATTTATCAACCAATGCGTCATTTACTTCCATATATCAAAAATAGTTGAAAATATGCGAATCAATACTCTTGTGTCAGGACAGAATCGCGTGTTCCCCATTACAGCACTTTCAGGCTCTCTGCTTTGTCGTTGTCGATTTTTTTTACCAGCGCTTCCAGGCTGTCAAACTTTTCCTCAGCTCTTAAAAACTGTTTTACATATACCCTCAGGGTTTTGCCGTAAATATCGTCCTGGAAGTCAAAAAGATTCACTTCTATTACCCTTTTAGTACCATCCACGGTAGGCCTGAAGCCAATGCTCATCATTCCTTTTAAAACGGGCCCGTAATGGCCATCTATGTTCTTTACCGAGGCATAAACCGCGTAAATACCGTCGCCCGGTAGTATTTTTTCCTCGTTTTGTACCTTTAAATTGGCGGTAGGGTAGCCTAATTCCCGCCCTAATTTATCTCCATGTACTACTTCTCCTTCAAAAAAGAAGTCGTATCCGAGCAGGTGGTTGGTGGTGGACGTATCTCCGTTCAATATGGATTCACGTATTTTGGTAGAACTAATGCCTATATGATCCAGGATGTGCTTGGGGATTTCTTTAAGATGATACCCATATTTTTCCTGGTAGCTTTCCAGTAATTTATAATTCCCTTTACGGTTTTTACCGAAATGATGGTCATAGCCGATAATAATAGTATGCGGGTGAAATTTATCGATCAGGAAGTCTTTCAGGTAGTCTTCCGGCTCCTGGTTGGCAAAAACTTCAGTAAATGGAGTTACTACTAAATGATTGATACCCAATTGGTCCAGCAGCTCTGTTTTTTCCTGTAATGTATTGATCAAACGAATACCTAATATAGAAGAGGAAACGATCTTACGCGGATGGGGGTGAAAAGTAATGATAACAGATTCTCCGCCTGCTTCCTGCGCTGTTTTGGTCAATTGGTCGATTATTTTCTTGTGACCTTCGTGTACACCATCAAAAGTACCGATGGTAACCACGGCATTTTTGAAAACCGGCAACCGGTTGATATCGTAATGAATTTGCATTGGAACGCAAAATTAGGTGTACCAAACGAAATGTTGATAAGTTGGCCGCGAGAAACACATACAGCAAACCTTTATTAAGAACCTGCTTTTGTTTTATCTTCGCCGCGAACCGAAAATACCGGGCAAACAGGCTTAAAAAACCCGGCCCGATTAATAAAATAAGTAAAGAATGTCGTTATATTCCAAAAGAGGTGTATCTGCCCAGAAAGAAGAAGTACATGAAGCGGTAAAAAAGCTGGATAAAGGCCTGTATGAAAATGCCTTTTGTAAAATTTATGCTGATGTATTGGTGGGTGATCCTGATTGGGTAAACGTGATGCACGCAGACGGAGCCGGTACAAAAAGCATCCTGGCTTATTTGTATTGGAAAGAAACCGGCGATACCAGTGTATGGAAGGGCATAGCGCAGGATGCCATAGTAATGAACCTCGACGACCTGCTTTGCGTGGGTATTTATGATAAACTGGCTTTTTCATCAACCATCGACAGAAATAAAACCCTGATACCGGCTGAAGTACTCAGTGAAGTGATCAACGGCAGCCAGGAGTTTTTTGATACGATGAAAACCTGGGGTGTAAATATTACTTTCATGGGCGGAGAAACTGCGGATGTCGGAGATGTGGTACGCACCATGGCGGTAAACGGAACAATGGTAGCCCGATGGCCCAAAGAAAAGCTGATTACCAACGAGAAGATACAACCGGGTAATGTAATTGTAGGACTGGCCTCTTTTGGGAAATCAAACTACGAAACAGAATATAACAGTGGCCTGGCCAGCAATGGATTAACGAGCGCCAGGCATGATGTGCTGAATAAGTTCTATGCAGAACAGTACCCCGAAACCTTCGAGCCCAGGCTAGCCGACGATGTGGTGTACATTGGCAAGCACCGGCTTACTGATACCATACATGTCGACGGTGCTGAAACTACTGTCGGTAAATTAGTGCTAAGCCCTACCAGAACTTTTGCTCCTGTTATGAAAGTGCTGCTGGAAGAGCATTTTGACGCCATTCACGGGCTGATACATTGCAGCGGCGGCGGGCAAACCAAGTGTATGAAATATATGCCCGGCAATGTGAAGATTGTAAAAGATAACCTGTTTGCCCCTCCTGTAATTTTTGATATCATCCGGGAAGCCAGCGGCGCTGATGCGCGTGAAATGTACCAGGTATTTAATATGGGTACCCGCATGGAAATTTATACCAGCGAGACCGACGCTGATTCTATAATTAAAGTAGCCAAAAGCTTAGGCGTGCACGCTCAGGTAATTGGCAGGGTAGAAGCATCAGCTCATCAGTCTTTGGAAATTATTACGCCGGAAACTTCATTTATCTTCTGATCAGAAATGTAAAGCTTCGGTCTGTAACTTTATCAAATAGTGCTGCTTTATGGATAGTGACCCGGTCAATACAAGTAGAGATGCCGTTATAAAGGCATTTAAAACATTTGCGTTCCGCATTTTTGAGGTTTCGCGCGATGAAAAAATTACTAATGTATGGGCCGGAAGTACTGAAGAGGAAGAACGGAGCCGGGCTTTATATCTGGGGTTATATGCTTCTGATATTAATAACGATACCATCATCAGGGAATGTGTATCTTCCATCCGTACAGTATTCCGGCAGGGCAAAGCACAATTTCTTGAATACAATATAACCCTGGAGGACAAGGCTACCAGGTTTCCCATAAAAATATTACCCGCGTCATACAGCAGCGATTTTATCCTGGTAATAGTAGAAAGGTCTGAGGTGAAGGAAGTAACTGAGGACCGGTGGCGTTTGGCATTGGATGCAGCGGGAGATGGTATCTGGGATGTGAATTTGCAAACCAGGCGTATTTTTTTCTCCTCCAAGTGGGAAGAGATATTCGGATATTCACAAAACGAAATTGTAACCACCGAACAATGGGCTGCAAAGATACATCCGGAAGACCTGCCGGTTTCCCAAAAAGCCATGGAAGACCATGTTTCGGGGAAAAACCCCGTTTATACATCCGAGATCAGGTTTCAGCGTAAAGACGGTAGTTACCGGTGGATATTGAGCAGGGGAGTAGTAACGGCTTTCAGTGATGATGGCAAGCCTTTGCGGTTTATTGGCACCCATAAAGATATTCATGACAAAAAACTTGCAGACCTTGCCCACCTCGAAGATAAAAAACAATACGAGATAATATTTGATTATAGCCTGGCCGCTATTTGTACACACGATCTGGAGGGAAATGTACTAAACGTAAACCCCTATACAACCGAATTACTTCAATATTCGTATGATGAGTTGAAAGGAAGGAATATTGCTGATCTTGTTCCGGAAAAATTCAGAAGCGAGGTGCAGGTACAATACCTCGATGTAATTAAGAAAAAAACAACTGCCGAAGGGGTATTAAGCATTTTGGCCGGCGATGGGAGTATCAAACACCTGCTCTATAAAAATTATGTATTCAGCAACCCCGACGGCGAGCAGTATGTAATAGCGTTTGCGCAGGACATCAGCGATCGCATGCATGCCGAGGCTGAATTACGCGCCAGCGAAAAAACGTTCTCCACTTATTTCAACTTGTCGGGTACTGGTATGGCCGTGGTAAGTCCCGAGGGAAAATGGAATGCTGTAAATGATGCCCTGTGTAAGATGCTTGGGTATACACGTGAAGAATTGTTTCAGCTTACCTTTCAGGATATTACTTATCCGGAAGACCTGGGTCGCGATCTGCACCTCATGAAGAATGTGTTAAACAACCAGGCCGACAGCTATCATATTGAAAAAAGGTACATCACCAACTCTGGGCGGGTTATTTGGGTATTGTTGACAACCTCCATTGTAAGAGACGCGCAATCGCAGCCTTTGTTCTTTATTTCTCAGCTGGTAGATATTACCGCCAGGAAAGACCTTACTAACGAACTGCGGTCAAAAAATATAGAGCTTAACAGTGCCAAGGAAAAATTGTTGAGCAAAGTAAAAGAGCTGGAGGAGATAAGTCATGCCATTGCGCATAACCTCCGCGGGCCTGCAAAAAATATTAATTTATTGACCCGGGTATTAAATGTTAAATGTGGCAGGGTCTCCGATCACGAAGATGCGAATATTTTGGCCGGCTCATTTACTATTGATGAACTGGCGTCTTTGCTCGATACGGTGGGCTTATCAATGACGAACAGCCTTGAAACCCTGTTAACGATAGCAGAGATCCGGTTAAACCGGGAAGTGCCGTTTGATGATTGCGATTTTGAAGAAGCAATTGATTCAGTGGTAGACCAGCTCGCCGGCGATATACTGAAAAAGAATATAAACATTCAAAGAAGCCTTGGTGTAGGAAAGATATATTATCCCAGGCCCTACCTGGAGAGTATTTTGTATAATCTTGTCAGCAATGCAGTGAAATACTGTAACCCTTTGGTAGCGTCAAAAATATGGATCAGCACCAGTATAGCTGATGGAGGGGCAATTGCGCTGCAGGTAAGAGATAACGGATTTGGTATTGATATGGCAAAATATGGCGACAAAATATTTAAACTGAACCAGGTATTTCATAAAGGGATGGATAGTAAAGGGGTAGGTCTCTATCTTACCAAAACCCAGATCGAGTCTTTAGGAGGCTCGATACATGTTGAAAGTATTGTTAATGAAGGCAGCACATTTACAGTTGTTTTCAGAGACCCCGGTACTAAAGAGTCTGCACTTACTTCTGCATATTGAGATATTCGCTGGGTGTAACCCTGAATTGTTTCTGAAAGTTCCTTCCCAGCTGGGTCAGCGACTGGTACCCTACTCTTTCTGCAATTTCGCTGAGTGGGAACAGGCGCGTATTCATTAACTCAACCGCTTTCTTCAACCTGGATATATTGATCATTTCATTAGGTGAGAGCGCTGATATAGATTTTACTTTTCTGTAAAAGGTAGAGCGGCTCATATTCATCGCTACTGCAAGATGGTCAACATCGAGTGTTGTGTCAGCCATATGCTCGATAATAAAATCATTCATTTTTTCAAGAAATTCTTCATCCATTTTAGAATGGGCCATACTTTTAATATGGGCTAGCGGCGACTGGGCAAAATATTCTTTTATTTTATTCCGGTTGTTGAGCAGGCTAAGTACCTGGGCAGCTAAATGTTCAGGCGAAAATGGCTTCTCAATATAGGCGTCGGCACCGGTGTTAAGTCCTTCAATTTTTGCCTGCAACGAATTTTTTGCTGTCAATAGTATTACCGGAATATGGCTGAACTCAAAACTTGATTTTATTTTTTCGCATAATTCAATGCCATCCATTTCAGGCATCATTACATCGCTGATGACCAGCTGTACCACATGCTCGTGTAAAACAGATATTGCTTCAGAACCATTCGCAGCCGTGAGAACCTCATAAAGTTCGCCAAGGTCATCTCTTAAAAAATCAAGAATTTCCTCGTTGTCATCCACAATTAATACGGCTGCCTTTTCTAAGTTGGTTTCCATTTTTTAATTATCAACGGGCAATTTAAGTACAAAAACATTCAGATGATCTTCTACCTGCATGTGGAGGCTGCCGCCCAGTAATTCTGCAAGAGACCGGGACAGGGCCAAACCAATGCCTGTACCGGTAATCTTATCGGTTTTTTGAGACCGGAAAAATGGCTCAAATATTTTATCCCTTAAGCTGTCGGGAATGAGCGGCCCATCATTGCTAACGGCTATTTCAACAAAGCCGTCGCCGGCATCGCTAACAGACATACTAACCTTATGATGGCAATACTTAATAGCATTATCCAGTAAATTACTGATTATTTTGGTTACAGCTTCCTCGTCTATTTTACATTGATAGCTGCCTTCTTCCATCATATCCGTCTGTACTTTTTTGTTTTCGGCCAGCGGGTAAAAATTGTTCCAGATACCTTTTAAAAGATCATTGATATTCTTTTCTTCAAGCGTTAATGTAAAAGCGCCTGCTTCAACACGCCTGAAGTCGAGTAGCTGGGTTGTTAGATCCAGCAGGCGCTCGGTATTTTTACTCATCACCATCAGGTATTTTTCGTTTTGAGGCGATTGTGTAAGGTTGCGCATTAATTTCTCCAACGGCGCTTTAATCAGGGTTAACGGTGTTCGTATTTCATGCGCAATTTTGGTAAAAAAATCAATTTTCGACTCATACGTTTCTTTTTCCTTTTTCCTTTCGAAAAGGGCCATTTGCGCTTTCTGCTTTTCTTTCTGCCGGTTGTGGTAGAAATTAATAACAAGATAAACAATAGCGATTAGAAAAGCCGTATAAACCGCGTAGGCCCATTTGCTCAGCCACCAGGGCGGTAGAATTTTGATTATAATACTTTTTTCATTAGGCGGCCAGTTGCCGTTGCTGTCGTTTGATTTTACAACAAACCGGTATGTTCCGGGTGAAAGGTTCGTAAAGTATACCGTACGGTTGGTTTTAATATAATTCCAGCTTTCTCCCGCGCCTTCCAGCCTGTAAGCATATTCTACGTTTTGGGGAGAGGTAAAATGAAGCGCGGCAAAGTTGAAGCTGATCGACGATTGTAAATGGTTTAATGTAACCTGGTTGGTATGCAATATCGATTGGGTTAAAGGGCCGTTCCTGGTAATATTTACATCAACATTATTGATTTGCATATTGGTGATATAAACCGGCGGAACATTATTTTGTGTATCCAGCTGAGAAGGATTGAACCTGATGAGGCCCTTTACGCTCCCGAAATAAATATATCCGGCATTATCCTTAAAGGCTGATGAATAGTTGAACTGGTTGCTGAGTAGCCCGTTTGTTTGTGTAAAGGTATGGGTAGCGCCGGTTTCAGGATTTAAGCGTAATAAGCCCTTGGATGTTGTAATCCATAGGTAATTATTATTGTCTTCAATAATACTGTATACTAAATTTCCCGGCAATCCGTTCTCAGTTGAATAACTGACGATTTTTTTAGTTCCGGGAATGATCTTAAAAAGACCATCTTCTGTGCAAACCCATAGCTGCTGCAGCCGGTCGATATAAATATAGGTAACGCGGCTTTTTTCGAACCTGTCTG
>Ga0136846_1213509_pt1 | contig 30580 bp, 20 predicted proteins | sample HopSoiMetagenom2_FD_96841 | JGI IMG/M metagenome (GOLD analysis project Ga0136846, IMG submission 96841) | Grasslands soil microbial communities from Hopland, California, USA - 2 Assembly 2016 (version 4) | ecosystem: Environmental > Terrestrial > Soil > Grasslands | place: USA: Hopland...
ATGAGTGGATCGGAGGCGCCGATCACGGTGTGCGCGCCGCGAATCTGGATCTGCGCGCCGCCCCCGGGTGCACCGGAGTTCGTCTGGATGTTCGCCCCGGCAATTTTGCCGGCAAGCGCGATGTCGACAGCGGGGGCTGGAACGCGATTCAGCTCCGCCGAATCGATGCTCGACGTCGACGTGATCGCGTTCCGCTTGCTGATCACCGTTGCCTGCCCGGTGACGACGACCTGATCGAGCGTCAGCGCCGCGCGGGTGAGAAAGAGGGTGACGGTGTCCGTTGCCGGCGTCGCGACGTCACGCGCGGCGTAGCCGAGGGCGCGCACGCGGACGCGCTGCGCGCCGGACGGGAGGACCAATGTGAAGTGGCCTTGCTCGTCGCTCTGCGCGACTGGGCCGCCGCTGGTACTGGAGACGATCGCGCCGACGATCGGTTCGGCGGTTCCTTCGACGCGCACGTTTCCGACGAGTCGGCGCTGCTGCGCGAGTAATGAGGCAGGGAACAGGGCGAGCGCGGTGAGCGCGGACCACGCCATACGTGTGACCATGATTCTCCCTCGAGGGCAGGAACAACGAGCGAAAGCCGGAGACGGTGTCGCGCGCGGTGCGTCGGCGCAGGCTGCGCGAGGGTAGGATGCGTGCGGCTCATATACGGCTCGGGCGAAGAAGCGTCAAGCTCGTGGGATGAAGCGGTAGTCGCGCGCTGCGAGCTCCGTGTCGACCGGGGCTGCACGAAAGCCACCATGCGCCATTCACGAGCAGTCGATCGGGGGTGCACGGCGGCTTCATGCCAAATTTGGAATGCGCACATCGCAGGGCCTTGGGAGCATCATTGCCGACATTCCAAATTTGGCATGGTGCCGCCTAGCACCCCCGATCGACTGCTCTTCGGTCGTGATCTCGAATCCGCCGCTGGCAGTCCAATCGAGGGCTCGACTACGTTCTCCCCATGCCGACACGAGTGAAAATCGGAATCGACCTCGGGGGAACCAAGATCGAAGCGGTGGGCATCGGCGCGCGCGGCAAGGAGCTCGTTAGGCGACGCGTGCCGACGCCGCCCGCGTACGAGCTGACGCTGGGCGCGATCGCGCAGCTCGTCGAGGAAGTCGAGACCGTAGCGAACAGCAAGGGAACCGTCGGCGTCGGAATACCCGGCACCATCGTTCCCGAAACGGAGCTCGTGAAGAACGCGAACTCCGTCTGGCTGAATGGGCAGCCGCTCGGCCGCGATCTCGAAGCGCGACTCGGACGTCCTGTTCGCATCGCGAACGACGCGAACTGCTTCGCGCTCTCCGAGGCCGTCGATGGTGCGGCCGCCGGCGCCAGCGTCGTCTTCGGCGTGATTATCGGGACGGGTGTCGGCGGCGGGATCGTTGTTGACGGCAAATGCATCGCCGGCGCGAATCTCGTTGCCGGCGAATGGGGCCACAATCCGCTCCCGTGGGCCGCCGCCGACGAGTACCCTGGGCCGAGCTGCTACTGTGGTCGCATGGGGTGCATCGAGATGTGGGTCTCGGGCCCCGGCTTCGAGCGCGATCACGCGCTCCGCAGCAACGCGACAATGTCCGCACCCGACATCGTGCGCGCGGCGTCGAATGGAGATCCCATCGCGGCGATGTCGTTGAGCCTGTACTGTGATCGACTGGCGCGCTCGCTCGCGTCGCTGGTGAACGTGCTCGACCCGGACGTGATCGTGCTCGGAGGTGGGATGTCGAACGTGCCGGAGCTGCCGACTCGCCTGATGGAGGTCGTCCCGCGTTACGTCCTCGCCGCGGGCGCGACGTCCACCGATCTCACGACGAGGATCGTTCGCGCGACGCACGGGGACTCGAGCGGTGTGCGCGGCGCCGCGCGGCTCTGGTAACGCATGTATCAACTCCTCTTCGTCATTCACGGGATGGGCGCCGGCGCGCGCCCAGCCAACGATCCGAATTGGTGGACCGGGACCATCGACGACCTCCGCGCGAGCGCGAAGAAGTACAGGCACGACAAGGATCTCGTGCTCAGTGCGCCGAAGGACGAGCAGGTGCTCGTCATTCCGCTCACGTATCATCAGCTCTTCGACGACATCCGGAGCAAGTGGTCGCGTGCCACGCCTAACGACGCAGGCTGGCTGCCGCTCCTCCAGCAGCTCGCCTTCCACGATCCCGCGGCCCTCGCGAAGCTCCCGGGGTGGGCCACGACCGCCGGCAGCTTCTTCTGGACGCACGTGCTCGACGTTCTCCTCTATCGCTACGTCGCGGACTTCACGATCCCCATTCGCGAGCTCGTCGCCACCCAGATCGCCGAGGCGTGGAATCGCGCCGATCTGGACAACGGGACGAACACTCCCGTGCACTTTCTCGCGCACAGCCTCGGCACGGCCGTGCTCCACGACTCGATCGGCTTCCTGGGCGCGGACCCGGGCTTCGGTCCAACGACCCACATGATCACGAGCATCGTCACGCTCGCGAACGTGTCATGGGTGCTCGAGAACGGATTTCCTGCGTATGCCTCGGTCGACCGGCCGATCACGGCGGCGCCGCCGCCTAACGGGATGACCGCGGCCTACTTCTCCTTCCGCCACGAGCTCGATCCAATCGCGGAGATCGTGCGCACCTTCCGCGGCGACCATAACGGATGGCCCGCCAACGGCTACCGCGACGAGGTCGCAATCGACGTGAAGGACTGGAACGTGCACGGCTTCACGCATTATCTCGACAACCCGATCGCGCATCTGCGGCTCTTCGAGCGCCTTTGGCCTAACGAGGACTGGCCGCCGCGGCGCGATCCGGCCATCGCCGCCTACAAGAGCGCGCCGGGAGCTCCATGTCCCGCGGCGCTGGCGATGGCACGGCAGAAGCTCGAGGCGCTCTTCGCGAATCCGTTCCCGCAAACCACCGACGGATTCATCGACGTCGCCGTCGCGACGTTCCGCGTCTTCGAGCAGGCGCGGGACGCATGCAGGGAGGAGGGCGGCCGATGATCGCCGGCGTACTTGCCGCGACACTGCTCACTCTCCACGCCGGCCCACGTCGGGCCGCTGATCCCGGCGCCGAATGGTGTGAGCCGAGCATCGTCTACAATCAGGATCCATCGCCTAACGCCACTGACGCTCTCGAGCGCGTTCATCCGCTGCTCTCACGCGTGCGCTGGGCGGAGGCGGTGCATAACGAGCAGTGGGAGCTCGCTCTCCGTGGCCTCCGCGACGAGATCGCGAGCGCCTTCGCCGCCGCGGCCGTTGGTCCATCCGAGCAGCAGCGCTTCTTCGCCGAGCTCGATGCGACAATCGCCGCCGCGGCGGCGCTGCCGCGCCGGAGCGATCCTGGATGGGCCAACTACCTGACCGCCACCGTTCAGCCGATCCGCTTCCATCCAATTCACCTCGTCGGGACATATCAGCTCTTTCGCTCGTCGCCCCTCGATCTCAGCGCGTTGTCCGGCAGCCGACCGCGTGAAGCGCAGGCACTCTGCTGGAGCGCGTTCAGCGTCAACCAGGTGCTCGCGCGACTGTCACTCGGGCTGCAGGCCGCCACGCTCGCCCGACTTGGACGGCTCAACGCGTCGTGGGCGAACTACCGCGCTTACGGCTACACCCGGCAGGCACTCGAGCAGATCGCCTTCCGCGGCAGCGCCACGGTGCACGACACCCTGCCAGGCCGCGTACAATGGCTTCTTGGCCATCTCTCAGTGGGCGAGGAGGTGCAGTGGCGCGACTCGACGACGACCGCAACATCGACGGTGATCGAGGTGCTCGGAGGCCTCCGGTACCGTGATGACTACACCCAGTACTCGGGCGTCTCCGCCATCGTCACGCTGCCCGTGGATGGCCGGCCGGGGTTCGGCGGAATGGTGCACTTCGTGCGGAGCGTGCGCGCCGGCGCCGTCGTTAGGCGAGCCGACCGGAAATGGCGGCCGGGCGTGATCATGTCGGCCGACGTCTACGGCTTTCTCGACCGCTCGAAGCACGTCGTGGACAGGGCAGTAGCGATGACGAACGGCAGAGTACTGCTCGGCGACCCGGCCGAGAAGTAGTCAGCTCCCGCGTCCCGCGTCCCACGTCCCGCGGCCTCATGGCGCCTGGCTTGCGGAATGCTTACCCTGAGTACGCCATCGCGCGCCGAGATTTTTGAATGACTGTACCACAAGTCGCCCCCGAGCGGGGCGCCGTCATCGCCGAGCCAAAGACCCCGGTCAAGCCGACGCCTCCGCAGCCGGCGACGCCGCCGTTGATGCTGCCGGACGGGCGGCGGGTGCGGGTCATTCACCTCGTCGCCGAGCTCGCCCCCTTCGCCCGTAGCGGTGGACTCGGCGAGGCGGTGGCCAGCCTCGCGCGCTTCCAGGCGGCGTCGGGCGTGCCGGCGGCGATCATGATGCCGCTCTACTCGATCGTCCGCGAGACGGCGCCCGCGATCGAGCCCGTCGGCCCCGCGTTTCGCGTGCAGGTCGGCAGCCGCATCGAGCCCGCGCGCCTCTGGCGGCTTGCCAAACGGCCCGACGATCCTCGCGTCGGCACCGAGGTGTACTTCATCGAGAGCAACGAGTACTTCGATCGGCCGTACCTTTACGGGCCGCCAGGCTCCGACTATCCGGACAACGCGCGTCGTTATGCATGCTTCTGCATGGCGGCGCTCGCGGCGATCCCGCGCATCGCCGGCTCCGATCCGGTGATCCTCCACGCGCACGACTGGCATACGGCGCTGGCACCAGTGTATCTGCGCACGCTCTTCGCCGGCGACGTGCGCTACGGCTGGGTGAGTGTCGTTCTCACGGTGCATAACGCCGGCTATCAGGGACACTTTCCGCCGGAGACGATGGCCGACATCGGTCTCCCGGCGTCGCTCTACAATACTCGACAGATGGAGTGGTACGGACGTGTGAACTTGCTCAAGGGCGGCCTCGTCTTTGCCGACGCGGTGACGACCGTGAGCCAGACGCACGCCCACGAGTTGCGGACGCCCGCTGGCGGCTTCGGTCTCGACGGCGTCTTCCGCGCGCTGCGAGATCGCTTCGTCGGCATCACCAACGGCATCGATCAGCGCCGGTGGAATCCGAGCACCGATCCGGTGATCCCGACTCACTACTCGGCGGAAGATCTCGAGGGGAAGGAACGCTGTCGCGTCGCGCTGCAGCAGGAGACAGGTCTCCGGGCCATGTCGGGCGTCCCGATCTTCGCGATGACGGCGCGGCTCGTCTCGCAGAAGGGGCTCGACCTCATCCTTGGCGATCCCGGGTACTTCGCGCTCGACGCCCAGTTCCTCTTCCTCGGCGCGGGCGAGCCGCGGTATGAGGCCGCGCTCTCCGCCATTGCAGCGCGCGCGCCGAGTCGAATCTCGGTGCAGCTGCGCTTCACGGAGGAGCTCGAGCACAAGCTGCTCGCCGGCGCGGACATGTGCCTCATGCCGTCGCAGTACGAGCCGTGCGGTCTCACCCAGATGCGCGCCCAGCGCTACGGCACGCTCCCCATCGCGCGCCGTGTCGGCGGTCTCGCCGATACCATCGAAGACAACGTCACCGGCTTTCTCTTCGACGACTACGAAGCCGCCGATTTCATGCGCGCCGCGGTGCGTGCGGTCGATCAGTACAAGGACCCCGAAGGCTGGCGCAACATGATGCGCGAGGCGATGGCCCGCGACTTCGGCTGGGAGCAGTCCGCGGCGAAATACCTGAATCTCTACCGTAGGGTCGTACAGGCGTCCGTCAGCCGATGATTCGGTGGTTGGTGAGCGCGCGTTGGGATCGCACCCGGTAGCGCGAGCCCAGAGGCGAGAGGTAAGCTGGCAGCTCACAGCATCAAGAGAACTACCTCAGCTAACAGCGGACGCGAGGTGCGCTGAGCTCTGAGTGCTGGTAGCTCGTTTCATCGCTGACAGCTCAGGTAGTTCTCCCAATGCTGTCCGCTCCCGCTTGCGGCTCGCCTCTGGGCTCGCCGTACTGGGTGAGATGCCTGAGTCGCTGAGGAGATCGTCAGCTGTATCAGACTTTGGTCGACTGACGGCATCTGTCTGGAACGCGCCGGCCATTCGCGTGTTAAAGCCTCCAAGCGGGTGCGCGGCCGCACGCGCCAACCTCTTCGGCGCCTTCGACGTATTCCTGTAATGGAACACCGCCACGACCGAAGTACCGTAGCCGGCCAGACGATCGCCCCGACTCCGACGGCGATCCGGGATCGGCCGTGGTTCGCACGCTACGGCGGCGCGTTCGTACTCACGCTCGTGGCTTGGGGAGTCGCGATTGCGCTCGGCAACGGGCTGAGCGTTCGCACCCACCTTCCGTTCGCGGCGGCGGTTGCTGTCGCGACCTGGTTCGGCGGTGCAGGGCCCGGCCTACTGAGCGCGACCCTCTCCGTCCTCGCCATCGACTTCAGCTTTCTGCCTCCGCTTGGCAGCATCGAGCTGACGCACTTCGAGGAGCTCGTCGACAGCCTCGTCTTTCTCGTCGTCGCATCCACCATCGGCGCGACGACCGCCGCACTCCGCCACGCGCGCGAGCTCGCGGAGCGGCGTGCCGCCGACATCAGTGTCGCCCACGCCGCCGCCGAGCGGCTCGCGATGCAGGCGCAGCGACTGTTGGAAGTGACGACCGCGCTCGCCGAAGCGAGCTCGGTGGACGAGGTTGCGAACGTCATCCTGACCAAGGGCGTGCAGGCCGTCGAGGCGACGCGCGCGTTCGTGATGCTCGTCGACGGCGATCACGTCGAGCGACTCGGCGCCACCGGCTACGGCGACGACATGCGCGAACGTACGCGCCTAACGAGTCTCACCGACGACGGACCCGTTGCCGAAGCGATCCAGACGCGCTCGGCAATCTGGCTGTCGACGGTGGAGGAGTTCCGCCAGCGGTATCCGCGCGTCTTCGAGCGCGTGGGAACGGTGAGCGACCGGCAAGCGCACGTCGTCGTACCGCTGCACTATGGCAGCGAGGTCGTCGGCGCGATGGGGATGAGCTTTTCCGAGCCGAGCGCCGCGGGCGCGGCTGACCGCGCGTTCACGCTTCTCCTCGCGCAGGCCGCGGCGCCGGCGCTCCAGCGTGCCCGTGGATATGACGCGGAGCGCGCGCGGCGGCGCGATGCCGAGCTCACGGCGCGCGCGCGCGAGCAGGTGCTCGGCGTCGTCGCCCACGACCTGCGCAATCCGCTCCATCTGGTGATGGCGACGGCGGAAATGCTCGGCGAGCCGGCGCTTGAGCCGGAGCGAAGGCGGGAGCTGCTGGCGATGACGACGCGCGCGTTGGGGCAGATGCGGCGTCTGGTGAGCGATCTGCTCGACGCGGTGCGCATCCAGACGGGCCGTCTCACACTGGACCTGGAGCCGCTAACGATCGGCGGCATCGTCGATCAGGCGGAGGAGATGGCGCGTCCGCTCGCCGCTGAGCGTTCAGTGACGCTCGAGAGCTCGGGGGCTGACCGCGCCACCCGCCTCCTCGTCGATCGCGCGCGCATTCAGCAGGTGCTCGGCAACTTGTTAGGCAACGCCATCAAGTTCACGAAGCCGGGCGGCCGCGTCGCGCTCGAGGCATCGATCGAGAACGGTGCTGCGTCGTTCAGGGTGCGCGACACCGGACCGGGGATTCCGCCGGAGCGGCTGCCACACGTCTTCGAGCAGTTCTGGCAGGGTGACTCGAAGGACCGGCGTGGCGTCGGCCTCGGCCTGGCGATCGTGAAGGCGATCGTCGAGGCACACCGGGGCTCGATCGCCGTCGAGAGCCGCGTCGGGGAAGGGAGCACCTTCTCGTTCACCCTGCCTGTGCCCGTGCCTGACGAGTTGCCGGCCGAGAGCTCGGCGCATCCGGAGCTCCAGCTTCGTTAGGCAGCAGCGCGCGGCTGGTCGTCGAGCGCCTTCTTGACGAGCTTGAACACCTCGTACGGATCCCTGATGCCGACGAAGCTGATCAGCGAGGCGCGGTTCCCATTGGCGGTCGGCATTTTCGAGTAGAACCGGATCGATCCGACGTTCGACGCGTTCTCGACGGGGTTCACCGAGACGTCGAGGTTGGCGATCTGCTCGAAGTCGATCGAACGGAAGTCCGTCCCCCAGTAGCCGCTCCGCAACATGAGCCGCTTTGGCGTCACGGCGTAATAAGTGTTGCCGACGACGAGCGCGAGGCGAAGCATGTTCAGCACGCTTCCCCAGAAGGGAAAGAGATGAAGCGCGAAGAAAGGGATCGCGAATCCAAGCGGGATGCCGTGCGGCCCACCCATGTGGCGGATGAAGCCGAAGTAGTCGATCGAGCCCCAGAGGCAGCCGAAGAGGAGGAAGGGGAGACCGCTCACGAGAAATGGCGCCCGGGCAGGTTTTCCCGCCCAGAGGAACTTCTCGTCCTTGTCGCGGATGACCTGAAAGGCCATCGGGAGGCTTGCGTCGGTGATCATCGGCACACGCGCCTGTGAGGGACTACTAAACAGACGCGTGGAGACACAGCTAGGGCACGACTCCGCCCTATGATGCTACCGCATAGCGAGGCTCGGACTCGCCGTTCCATGTGAGATCGCGCGGGCCGACATACTCCGAGCTCGGTCGAATGAGACGGTTCGCGGCGCGCTGCTCCATCGCGTGGCCGAGCCAGCCGCTCACGCGGCCGATCGCGAAGGTCGGCGTGAAGAGCGACACGTCGAGACCGAGGCCGTGCAGCATGAGCGCGGTGTAGAACTCGACGTTTGTCTGCAGTCTTCGTCCCGGTTTGTACTCCTCGAGGAGACGGAGCGCCATCGCCTCGACGTCGCGGGCGAGCCGATAGAGAGACATGTCCCCCGCGCGCGTGTACAGTCGCTCCGCCGCGACCGCCAGCACGTCGGCGCGCGGATCGCGCACCTTGTACACGCGATGGCCGAATCCCATCAGTCGCTCGCCGCGCTCGATCTTCTGTCGCAGCACCGCCTCGGCGCGCGACGCGTCACCAATCTCGAACACCGTCTCGAGCGCCGGGCCAGGCGCGCCGCCATGCAGTGGTCCTTTGAGCGCGCCGATCGCGCCGACGATTGCCGAGACGAAGTCCGAACCGGTGGAGACGATCACGCGGCAAGTAAACGTCGACGCGTTGAGTCCGTGGTCGATCACTGTGTTCAGATAAGTCTCGAGCGCGCGCACCCGCTCGACGTCCGGCAGTTCTCCGGTGAGCATGTAGAGATAGTTCGCCGCATGCGCGAGCTCCGCGCGCGGCGCAATCGGCTCGCTGCCCTGACGCAGCCGCCGGAAGGCTGCCACGATCGTCGGGATCTTCGCCGTGATCGTTGCCGCGTCCTCACCTTGCAGCGAGATCGCGCCGGCGGCGATGCGCAGCGCGTCCATCGGATCCGTCCCGGCTGCCGCGCAATCGCGGAGGAGCGTGGTGATCGCCGGCGGGAGCGCGCGCTTGATTGCGAGCTCGCGGCGGAATGCATCGAGCTCGGACGTGGACGGCCGGCGTCCGTTCCAGAGGAGCCAGGTCGCTTCCTCGAAGGTCGCGTGGGCGGCGAATTCCGCCAGTGGATATCCGGCGATGATGAGCTCTCCACGCTCGCCGTCAACGTGGCTCAGGCGCGTGCGCGCGGCGACGACGCCTTCCAATCCCATATTCTGTGTCATGGCGAAAGCGTACTCCGTATGCCATCATTGAGTCAATGTTGATTAACAGATCAATGTGATGACAGCTTCTAATTGGCTAAGCGCCGCCGAGGCATCGCGGCGGCTCGGCGTCAAGCGCGAGACACTGTACGCATACGTGAGCCGGGGCCTCGTGCGCTCGACGCCCCGGGGCGGCCGCACCCGCGCGCGCCTCTACGCACGCGAGGACATCGAGCGCGCGCGCCGGCGCGCCGAAGATCGGCGCGACCCGGCGGCGATCGCGACGCACGCACTCAGTCACGGCAGCCCGGTGCTCGAGTCGGGCATCACACTCATCGAGGGCGGCCGTCTCTACCATCGCGGACATGACGTGGTGGAGCTATCGCGGACACGCTCCGTCACCGAAGTCGCGTCGCTGCTCTGGCGCGGCACCTTCGACGCGTTTCCATCGACGCGCACTGGGCGCCGCGCCAGTGTCACCGTGGCACGCACGCTTCCCTTTGTCGCGCGCGCGCAGGCCCTGCTTGCCGCGGCGGCCGCGCGCGATCCGCTCGCCTTCGATCTCCGCGCCGAGACCGTCGTCGGCGCGGGCGCGCGCATCCTCGACCTGATGGTGGACGCAGCCGATGGCGCGCGCGCGACGGACGCTCCGGTCGAGGAGCGACTCGCCAGCGGATGGAAGGTGCCACGTCGCGCGGCCGGAGTGCTCCGCGCGGGGATCATCCTGTCGGCCGACCACGAGCTGAACGTGTCGGCGTTCACGGCTCGCTGCGTCGCGTCAGCGGGCGGCAGTCCGTACGGCGCGGTCATCGCGGGGCTCGCCGCGCTCGAGGGAATCCGGCACGGCGGTACGACAACGCGGGTCGAGTCGATGCTCGGCGCGATGCGCCGCGAGCGAAGCGGGCAGGAGGCGTTGGCGGCGCGGTTGCGCGAGGGAGCCTCGCTCGACGGTTTCGGTCATCCGCTCTATCCCGAGGGTGACCCACGCGCTGCCGAGCTGCTCGCGCGGCTCGCGGATCGCTATCCCCGCTCGGCGGAGCTGCGGTTCGCTCGTGACGTCGCGGCAGCCGCATGGTCGGCGCTCGAGCAGCGTCCCACAATCGACTTCGCGCTGGCAACGCTGACCCGTGTTGCCGGCCTGCCGCCGCGGTCAGGGCTCGCGCTGTTCGCGATCGGCCGCACGATCGGCTGGATCGGTCACGCAATCGAGCAGTACATGAGCGGCACGCTCATCCGGCCTCGCGCGAAGTACGTCGGCCCGCCGTCGCCGAGTGCCTGAGGCGAACGACGAAGGGCCCGGTGCGAGTGCGCCGGGCCCTTCGTGGTGAGCGACTGCTCAATCCTACTGGCTCACGTAACCGAAGTTGACGCTCGCAATGGTGGTATCGGTCGCGACGGCGCGTACGGTGATCGAGTAGCCGAAGCCACCGGTGCCGCAGGCCGTACCGCCGGCGGTACTGTTCGTCGGCGAGATCTGGTCCCAGCCCGGGGGCGGGACGACGCAGACCGTGTACGTGCCAGCGTCGAGGTTCGGGAAGCTGTACGCGCCGTTCCCGTCGGTCATCGTGGTGAGGGTGCTCACCGGCCCGATGAGCTGGACCTGCCAACTCGAGAGACCGACTTCGTCGACGCCGAGCATTCCGTCTCTATCGACATCGAAGAACGCGACGCCGCTGATCGTCGTGTGGCCGACCGTGACCGGCGCGCATTGCTTGTTGCCTTGGGCCGCCGGATCCGTGCGCGATAAGGTGTCGGGCGAGTTACCGCGCTCGCGCACCGCGCACTTCTTGTCGCCGGGATTGGAAGGCTGTGTGTCTTGCGCGCTCGCGATCGTCGCCACGAATGGCGTCACGAGGAGCGCGAGCACGACTATGGGGCCGCGCATGATCGCTCTCCTGCTTGTCGGGGAATGCTACGGGAGGGAACTACCTCTCCATGTTGGCCCGACACTGGAGAAGCAACCGTTACTCAGATCACACTCATCCTGTCGCGCTTTGGACAGTCAAATGGGCCTTCGGTCAGCCTGGGCGATTCGATTTCGACTCCGCTTATGGCTGCCATCAACTGTCTAGCGCGGACGAACGCGGACAACTCGCGGACCGCTCCGTTGCGCCCTCCGAACTCCGCGTCACACGAGCCCGGACGATGACTCTTTGGAACGACCTCGGTTGGATTCAGCACGCCGAAGTCGACGCGTGCGTCGTTGACAAATAAATTCGTCCGGGCTCGTTATGAACGGAGCTCGAGCGCCTAACCGAATGGTCCGCGAAGTGTCCGCAGGTGTCCGCGTTCGTCCGCGCTAAAGCCGTTCACGTCTGCCCTAACGACGCATCTGCGACGATAGGGAAAGGCACGACTCAAAAGACGACCCGTTGCCCGGCATCGACGGTCTTCAACCCCTTCGCCTTGAGCAGCGCATTGAATGACGCGAGATCGCGCTGCAATAGTCGGTCGAGCGCGGAGCGGGTATCGCGAATCTTCCCGGCGAGAATTCCCTGAACATCGCGCTGCTGCGAGGTGGGGGCGAAATCGGATGCGCCGATTCCACCGGCGAGCCAGTTGATTTGCCCAGCGGCCTGGACCGGGTAGCGGACCTCGTCCTGGCCGCGGCCCGTTAGGCGGAGGTCGAGCAGCTGGCCCTCGACCGCCATGAACTTGTGCTCGAGCGTGTCGCCCGCCTGACGGACGTCGGGCGTCGGGGCGCCCGTGCTGCCTAACGACTCGAGCTGCGCGCGGACGCTCTCGATCGTGCCGAGCATCTCGGCCGCCGCCTTGTGGTCGCGCTGCAGGGCGAGGAGCGCGTCGCTCGACGCCTTGATGTCGGCGAGCGTCTCGGCCTGGTTCGGATCGCGGAGCACCTCCACTGGCTGCGTGAACGACTGTCCATTGGCGGTGAGCTTCACGGTGTAGCGGCCGGGCGGCATCAGCACCGCGATCGAGCCAAAGCCCGGCGCGTCGCGCGTGCCATCGCGCGCCATCTCGAACTCGGCGTCGTTCACCGGCTTGGTGCGAAGCCGCGGGCCACGTGACGCCGTGTTGCGCAGATCCCAGCTCGTCCGGTTGAGCCCCGTGTGCGTCGTCGAGTCGTGAATCGTGCGAATGACGGCACCGCTCGCGTCCATCACGTCGATGGTGACGGGCGTGGGCGACGCGAGCCAGTAGTTGATGCGCGCACCATACTCGGGATTTGTCCCCGCGGTGGGATCGTCATTCGACGCGTAGTTGCCGGCGATGTCGGTGAAGCGGTACGCGGGCCGGATCGGGAAGAGATGCGCCCGCGACGCCTGGATCTGCGGCGTCAGCTGCTGCAGTGGCGACAGGTCGTCGAGAATCCAGATGCCACGCCCGTAGGTCGAGATCACGAGGTCGTCGAAATGCTCCTGCACGACCATGCCGTAGACCGGCGCATGCGGTAGTCCTGACTGCAACGGTCCCCAGTGTGCGCCGTCGTCGAAGGAGACATACAGCGCGTTCTCGGTGCCAAGGTAGAGGAGGCCGCGCCTAACGGGATCCTCGCGGATGATGTGCGCGTAGCTGAGCGGGCTCTTTGAAATCCCGTTCACGATGAGCTGCCACGTCTTGCCGTAGTCGTTGGTTCTGTAGACCCACGGATCGCGATTGTTTTCCTGATGCGCGTCGACGATGAGGTACGCCGTGCCCGCGTCGTAGCGCGACGGCTCGATGTGACGCACCGAGCCCCACGTCGGAATCCCAGGGATGTTCGCCGTCACGTTCGTCCACGACGCGCCGCCGTCGCGCGTGACCTGCACGAGCCCATCGTTCGTGCCCACCCAGATGAGCCCCGGCGTCAGGCGCGACTCGGCGATCGCGTACACGACATCGGCATACTCGACGCCGATGTCGTCCGGCGTTAGGCCACCGGAGATCTGCTGCTTCGATTTGTCGTTGCGGGTGAGGTCCGGGCTGATGACGCGCCAGGTGCGGCCGCCGTCGGTGGTCATGTGCACGAACTGACTGCCGGTGTAAATCCGGTTGTGATCGTGCGGCGAGATCGTGAACGGCGGATCCCAGACGAAACGATATTTCACATCAGCAGCCGGATAGCCACCGGTGCTCAGCGGCCAGACCTCGACGTTCTGCCCCTGACGCCGGCGCTCATCGAATCTGACGACGATGCCGCCGCGCGCGCCGGAGCCGGAGCCCGTGGACCAGATGACATTGGAGTCGACGGGATCGGGCGTCGCCCAACCGCTCTCGCCGCCTTCGACGCCGTGCCACTCGCTGCGCGCGATCTGATTCCCCGTGCGGCTGTTGCTCGGCCCGCGGTACGACGGCCCGTCCTGCTTGTTGCCGTAGACGTAATACGGAATGCGATTGTCGACGGTGACGTGGTAGATCTGCGCGATCGGGAGCTGCACGCGGAGCCAGGTGCGTCCACGGGTCGTGGAGATCGAGACGCCGGCGTCGTTGGCGACAGCCATGCGATTCGCGTTCGTCGGATCGATCCACATGTCGTGGTTGTCGCCGCCGGGGGACGCGAGTGGCACCACCGCCGTCGTATCACCGGTGCGGTTTGCCGCCGCGATGGCACCTCCAGGCACTCCGGGCGCGCCGGTTGGCGCCGGCGCGGGCGCGCCTCGGCCTCCCCGCCCGCCGGTGCGCGTCGTTAGGCCGCCATCGAGCGAGCGGCTGAAGTTCGCGCACATGAAGTACAGCTCATCGGGCGTATCGGTGGAAACCGTGGTACGCGTGTAATAGGGCTGACGACACGCGAGGTCCCGATCGTAGCTCACGACGCGCCAATTCGCGCCGCCGTCATCGGAGCGCCAGAGCTCTCCGTTGTCGGTCGGCCGGCCATGCAGCGGGTTGCCGTCACCGGTCTCGATCAACGCGTACACCCGATTCGGATTCGACCGCGCGATCGCGAGACCGATCTTTCCGATCTCGTGGGTGGGAAGGCCATGGCCCGTTAGGCGGGTCCACGTCGTGCCACCATCGGTGCTCGTGAAGATGCCGCTCCCGGGCCCGCCGCTCTCGCGACCCCAGGTGTGCATCTCGAGCTGCCACATCGCCGCAAAGAGGACCTGCGGGTTCGTCGGGTGCATCACGACGTCGATGCCGCCGGTGTTCCGATCGACGAAGAGCACGCGCTGCCAGTGCGCGCCGCCGTCAGTCGTGCGGTAGATCCCCCGCTCCTCCTGCGGGCCGTAACTGAAGCCCTGCGCTGCTACAAATACGATATCGGGGTTGCTCGGGTCGATGGCAATGCGACCTACACGTCCGGCCGAGTCGAGCCCCATCTTCCGCCAGGTGCGTCCCGCGTCGGTGGACTTGTAGACGCCGTTTCCGGCTGATATGTGACTTCTAATCCACGGCTCGCCGGTGCCCGCCCAGACGACGTTCGCGTTCGACGGCGCGACCGCAAGCGCGCCAACCGACGACACGTCCTGATCATCGAAGATCGGCGACCAGTGGATTCCGCCGTCGATGGTCTTCCAGATCCCGCCCGACGCCGCGCCGGCGTAGTACACGTTCGGATCGCCCGGCACCCCCACGACCGACGCGACGCGATTCCCCACCGGCCCGACGTACCGCCATCGCATCTCAGCGGCAGTCGCCGGGTCGAATGACGTTAGGCGGGAGGGCTGGGTTCGTTGGGCGTCGGCACACAGGGGGACGACAACGAGCGATGTGATTGTGGCGAGCGAGAGGCGTATGCGCGGCATAGGTCCACGGGTCTATGGTGTGGACCAATGATTCTTCGGATTCGGGGGTGTCGCAAGGCGGGCTTCTCTTACCGTGGACGGCTCCGCCTCGGGCAGGCGTCAAACTGTGTTGGCGCGGACGAGGCCTGACACTGGCGGGCACTACGCGGACTGCTCCTCGGCATGTAGGTCTCCAATCGGCATGAGCCCGGACGAAACTCTTTGACAATGGCACACCAGTTGACTCCGGCGCGCCGAAGCCGACCGAGGTCCTTTCCAAAGACTTGATCGTCCGGGCTCGTTGTGATTGGAGATCGATCGGCGCCAGGAGCGGTCCGCGTAGTGTCCGCAAGTGACCGGCCGTGTCCGCGCCAACACCGTAGATGCCAGCCTAACGAGGAGCCATCCACGGTCGCCGAGCCCCAATCCCTACTCGGCCCTCAAAGCCGTATTCGGATCCACCCGCGTCGCCCGCCACGCGGGAATGCCGCTCGCCACGGTGGCCACTACCACCAACACGACTCCAACGGCGCCAAAGACCACCGGATCGCGCGCCGAGACACCGAAGAGCAGCGGTGTCACGAAGCGGCTCGCGAGGAGCGCGATGGCGATGCCGACGGCAACGCCGACGACTGCGAACCGGAGGCCCGCGCCAACGATCAGGCGCAGCACGTCGCCGACCTGCGCGCCTAACGCGATGCGAACGCCCAGCTCCTGCGTCCGCTGCGCGACGTCGAAGGCGATCACGCCGTAGAGACCAATGGCGGCGAGCACGAGCGCGAGCGCGCTGAACGCGACGAACATCGTCGCCCCGGATTGCCAGCTGCGCTCCTGCGGACCGATCACCTCGCGCATCGCGTTGGTGGTGACGTACGCGTTCCCCGGCATCTCGGCCTGGAGCGTGCGGCGCACCGTCTCGACGTAGTCGCGTGCGTCGCCATGGACGCGGACGATCAGGTTCGCGTTCTCGGGATGGAACTGCTCGATCGGCAGATAATAGTCGAGTCCTGTGTCCTCCGTGAGGCTGCGCGCCTTGATGTTCTCGGCGATGCCGACGACGGTGGTGCACGGCATCGTGTCGGCGCCAACGCGGATGCACTGACCAATCGCATCGCGGCCGGGCCAGAGCGTCCGCGCCATCGCTTCGCTCACGACCATCACTGGCGGCGCGTTCTTCGTGTCCTCCGCCGTGATGCCTCGGCCACGAACCACGCGTGTCCCCATCGCGCGGAAGAACGTCGGCGAGCCGCCCTGCAGCGAGAAGCGGCCAAGGCGGCGCACGCTGTCGATGCCGGCGACGTAGAGGCCGACCGACCACGAGTCCCAGAAGGGAAGCGTGAGCGAGCGCGTCGCAGTCTCGACGCCGGGGATCGCGCGCACGCGCTCCTCGAGCCGGCGCGCGAGCACCGCTTGCTGCTCATTCGTCAGGCTCGTGCCGCGCAGCTGGTGATAGACGACGAGCACCGGGTCGACGTCGTAGCCAATGCGCAGTGCACGCACGTTGCGGAGGCTGCGCACGAACAATCCGGCGCCAACGAGCAGCACGACGGCAAGCGTCCCCTGAAGCACAAGGAGCGCCGCTCGCAAGCGCGAGCGCTGGTACGTTCCCTCGCGCGCGCCCGACTTGAGCGCGAGTGCGACGTCGCCACGACCGGCCTGGAGTGCCGGTGCCAGACCCGTGAGTACTCCGGCTGTGAGCGCGACCGCCGCGCAGAAGCCCAACGTGCGCCAGTCGGTGACGACGCCGAGCGACGCCTCATCGCGAAGGAACACCGATTTCAGGATGCGGCTGCCACCTTCCGCAATCACGATACCAGCCACGCCGCCTAACGAGCCGAGGAGGATGCTTTCGGTCAGGAGCTGGGCGAGGAGGCGCGAGCGGCGAACGCCGAGGGCGATGCGGAGCGCGATCTCGCGCCGGCGCCGGAGGGCGCGTGCGAGCATCAGGTTGGCGACGTTGGCGCAGGCGATGAGGAGGACAATGAGCGAGACGCCGCTGACCCAGGTGATGATGCGTCCGTCGCGGCCGGCGAGCGGCCCGCGCTGGAACTGCACCGGGCCAGCGAGCGCGCGCGGGCGCGAGCTCTCGAGGTGCGGCGTCGAGTGATCGAGCGCGGCTTCGGCGACGACGCTCCGGCGGTAGGCGTTGGTGAGGTCGGCGGTGGCCTGCACGACCGACACGTGCGGCTTCCGCCTGACGAGCATCTGCAGCCAGCCCCAGTTGTAATTCTTGTAGTAGCTGTGCTGCGACTCCCCCGCGTGAACGACACCGGCGAAGGTGGTGATGGGAATCCACATCGCCGGCGGTGCGGCGTCGGTTATGCCCGCGAAATCCTCTGGCGCCACGCCGATGATGGTGAAGGTCGTGCGGTCGATCTGGATCGTTTTGCCGAGGACGGCGGGGCTCCCTGCATAACGAGCCTGCCAGAAGCCGTAGGAGAGAATGACCACCGGCGCGCCGGCGGGAGTCGTGTCCTCGCTCGCGGCGAAGAAGCGTCCCAGCGCCGGGTGCGCGTCGAAGAAGTTGAAGTATGTGGCGCTGACGGTACCGACTGGCGTCTCGCGCGCGTCCTCGCCGCTGCCGATGGCGAGTGTACGCTGGGCAAAGGCGGCCGTCGCGTCGAACGAGGTCGTCCACCGGGTGAGGTCGAGGAAGCGCGTGTACTCGAAGCTGTTGTCCGTAGACTCCTTGTCACGCGTCGTGAATTGCAGATACACCCGGTGGACGCGCTCCACGTCGCGGAGGTATTCGGGCGACCGGAACATGAGCCGGTCCACGAGCCCGAACATCGCGGCGTTGGCGCCGAGGCCGAGGCCAAGAGTGAGGACGACGGCGGTGGTGAAGCCGGGCTTGGCGCGCAACCCACGGGCGGCGTAGCGAAGGTCCTGGGCGACGGTGTCGAGCAGCGCGATGCCGCGCGCGTCGCGGGCGTCGTCCTTGATGCGCTCGACGCCGCCGAACGCGAGGCGTGCCTGACGAGTAGCGTCGTCGCGCGACATCCCCATGCGTATCAGCTTCTCCGTCTCACGCTCGAGGTGGAAGCGGAGCTCGTCGTCGAGCTCGCGCTCCATCGCACCGCGGCGGACGAGGGCGCGGAGTCGGTACAGCAGGTCGCTGATCATGAGACCTCTCGTTAGGCCATCTCGAGGACGAGGCCGACGGCGGAGGTGAGGCGCTTCCAGGCGTCGGTCTCGGCGTCGAGCTGCTTGCGCCCGGTGCGGGTGAGCTCGTAATACTTGGCGCGGCGGTTGTTCTCGGACGCGCCCCACGTCGCCTTGATCCAGCCGCGTCGCTCGAGGCGATGGAGGGCGGGGTAGAGTGAGCCCTGTGGGATCTGGAGGGTCGCGCGCGACACCTGATGAATGCGTTCCGAGATCGCCCAGCCGTGCTCCGGTTTGAGCGACACGGCCTTGAGGATCAGCAGGTCGAGGGTGCCCTGCGGCAGATCGAGCTTGTCCATTGAGGGCACGATAGGGTTCGTCTTGTAGAAGTGCAAGGGGTGGAACGCGGGGCGCGGGACGTGGGACGCGGGACGTGGGACGAGTGACCAGGCGTCAGGACCTTCAGTTAAGCGACCGAGTCTTCATCGAGCACACCATGCCGAATCCACGGACGCTCTCCGCACTCGGCGCGACCCTATTCGCGCTGCTTGGCCCCCCGGCTGCTCGCGGGCAGATCATTCAGATCAAGACCCTGCCGCTCGCGCAGGGCGACCAGTTCGGCTTCTTTCCGTCGGTCAACGACGCGATGGGTGGGGTCTCGATTGCGGTGCGGGATTCCCTCCTCGATCCATTCGTGAACCCCGCGAAGGGGGCGCGCGTGAGAGCGCTCCATCTCTTCGGGGCGCCGACCTTCTACAGCATCTCACGCAATTCGGGGGGCGGGCAGACCCTCCCGGTCGGCGGGCTCGCGTCGCGCGGCGACCTGTTCGGCGGCGCGGTCGTCGCCTTTCAGCAGCTCGATCCCAGTCGACGCGAAGCGCAGCTCTTCGCGCCGCCGGGCATCGACTTCGTCGGCGTTCCGCCGACCGCGAGCTTTCCGGTGCCGCAGCAGACGCGTGCCCAGACGAATCGTTATGCATTCGCCACGCTGGGCCGGCGTGTGGGGAATGGGTTCTCCTTCGCGGGGAGCGTGCTCTACGCCGATCTCCACCGTCTCGACGGCGTCGATCAGCTCTACGCGGGCAGCCAGAGCATCGCGCAGCACGGCGGCGATCTCGACGCGCGCTTCGGCGTCGTCCGCGATTGGGAGAGCGGCTCATCGGTGGAGGCGCTGCTCGTCCACGACCGGCTCGCGATGACGCACGACGTCACCTTCGCCGAGACGTTTTACGATCCGAATCTCCGAAGAATCGAGTCGCGGCCGCGGCCGGAGCGGAATCTCGATCGCACGAACACGTGGGGGCTCCAACTTGGTTGGCAGCGCCCGGTCGGCGACTCGGGTTGGCGCGTCGGCGCCTTCGCGACGAGCAATCTCATGTCGCATCCCAAGCTGCCGAACTATCAGATCGTGGATGTCGTTAGGCCCGTGCCGTGGGATCCCGGCCACTCGGCGGCGTACAACATCGGCATGGGCGTCGCGCGGCATCGCGGTGCAGCGACGTTCGCGCTCGACGTCGTCTACGAGCCGATCCTGAGCCACACCTGGGGCGAGGCGCCGGCGGATATCGAGACGCTTGCTGGAAGCACGATCCTCGCCGGCGGCAAGACGGCGGAGAGTCACTTCACCTTCTCCAACGCCATTGCCCGCCTCGGCATCGCGCAGGACCTCGTCATCGACGGCGTGGAGTCGCCGCTGCACCTCCAGGGCGGCATCTCGGCGCACGCGGTGCGCTACTGGCTGCGACAGGACGATCACGTGCTCGCGACGTCCCGGCGTCAGGAGGAGCACTGGACGGAATGGGCGCCGACGTGGGGCGCGAGCATGCGCGTCGCGGGCGTCGATGTCCGTTACCTCGGCCGAGTCGTGCATGGCACGGGTAGGCCGGGCATCATCGACGGTCAAATCTTCGAGCCCCTCGCCAGCAGCGCGGGCGGCCCGAGCATTCTCGCGACTCCGACAGGGCCACTGACGCTGACGCCGGTGAGTGTCACGACACATCAACTCTCGATCTCGGTGCCGCTGCCATGATACGTCAACGGTGCAGAGTCCTCGCCGCCGGGCTCCTCGGCGTGACATTGCTCTCCGGCTGCGGCAGCACGATGACCGACGGTGGTACGACGCAACCTCCGCCGCCGCTGACGCTCGACGATCAGCTCCGCGCGCAGTTCGGCATCTGGGGTGTCGTTCCGATCGGTGCCGTGACGCAGCCTAACGCGGCGCTCGTGGAGCTCGGCCGCTCGCTCTTCTTCGACAAGGTCCTGAGCGGCAACCGCGACGTGGCGTGCGCGACCTGCCACAGCCCTCTGTCGCACGGAGCCGACGTGCTCTCGCTCTCCATCGGCACCGGCGGCACCGGCGACGGCGCGGCGCGGACGTTGGGTGCCGGCCGGCAGTTCACGCCGAGAAATGCGCCGTCGCTGATCAACACCGGCCTTGGGTCATTCTACATCTTCTGGGATGGACGCGTCTCCGACCTTGGCGGCTTCCGAACGCCCGCGGGTGCGGCGCTGCCGGGCGGCCTCACCAGCGTGCTCGCGGCCCAGGCGATGTTTCCGGTGACGAACCGGAACGAGATGCGCGGCGAGGTCGGGGATCACGACGTCTTCGGCAATCCGAACGAGCTCGCGCCGATCGACAGCGCGCAGTACGGCGCCATCTGGGGCGCGGTGATGCAGCGTCTCGTCGCGATCAATGGCTACGTCGCGAAGTTCAACGCGGCGTTTCCCGGCGTGCCGGCATCGTCGTTAGGCTTCCAGCACGCCGCGAACGCGATCGCCGCCTTCGAGCAGACGGCATTCACCTTCACGAGCTCGCCATTCGATCATTATGTCGCCCACGACGACCGGGCGATGACGACGGAGGCGAAGCAGGGAGCGCTCCTCTTCTTCACCAAGGCGCGATGCTCCAGCTGCCACTTCGGACCCCTTCTCGGCGGTCAGAGCTTCGCGAGCGCGGGCGTGCCGCAGCTGGGCCCTGGAGTCGGCAAGGACGCGCCGCTCGATCTCGGGCAGGACCCGCAGTTCCAGGGACAGGCACAGCGCTTCTTCTTTCGCGTGCCGTCGCTGCGCAACGTCGAGCTCACGGCGCCGTACATGCACGACGGCGCCTTCGCGACCCTCGAGGCCGTGGTACGCCATTACAACAAGGTCGAGGAGACGCTCCGGAATTACGATGCTTCTCAACTCGACCCGCGGCTCCGCGCCCAGTACCGCGGCGATCCGGCGACGATCGAGGCGATTCTGGCGGCGACGAGCCCGATCATCCGGCAGCCGTTAGGCCTGAGCGACACCGAGATCCATCAGCTGGTCGCGTTTCTCCAGTCGCTCACCGATCCCGCGGCTCGCGATCTGAGCTCGATGATCCCGGCGTCGGTGCCGAGTGGACTGCCGGTAACGGCAGCTATCAGTCCATAGTCCATAGTTATCAGGGAGTTCGGAACGAAGCGTTCATTGCCTTTGTCATCCTGAGCGAAGCGAGGGATCTACTCGGACTCGGGTAGATCCTTCGTCGCTTCGCTCCTCAGGATGACAGGTATCCAATCAACGCTTCGTTCCGAACTCCCTGATAACTATGGACTGATAACTGATAGCTGATAGATCGGCACGGAGTGCCGAACGAGCTATTTGAGCGTCCTAGTATCAGCCCTCCCACTGGACGCTATCATGCGATTTCCCCGCTTCCTCGTTGCCCTTTCCGTCGTCGGCGCCGCGGCGTGCGGACCGACGTACGTCGTGCAGTCGCCACCGGGCTCTGTGCCCCAGCGCGCGCCGGAGCCGCCTCGCGTGCCGCCGATGGAAGTCAGCGTCGTGCGCACGGAAGAGAACCGCGTGCTCATCCAGACGTCTCGTCAGGCGTACCTCGCCGTGTTCGAGATCGTGCCCGGCCGCGGCGTCTCGCTCGTCTATCCGGCGCCGCTGCGCCCGCGCAACGTGCAACAGACGGGGCTCACCTGGGTGAACGTCAACTGGACGCTGCGTCCTGACTACCGCTTCGCGTCCTCCGACACGCGCTACATCTACGCGGTCGCGTCGGACACGCCGCTGCGGCTCGACGACGACGATTTCGACTCGCGCCACATGCAACGCGCGCTGGGCTCCGCCTACTGGTCATCGAGCCCGAACGCGACGGTGCGGGCGATCGCACGCGAGTTCGTGCGAGCGCAGCCTGATGAATGGTGGGGCGAGGACATGACCTCGATGCCGCTCATGAGCGGTCGAGTGACCGTAGCGATTCGGCTCGCCCGGGTCTTTTGTCCGGATGGGAACGTCTTCGAAGTTCGCGAAGACATGGTCGACCGCGTCTGGTGCCCGGCGCGTCGTGGTGGGCCGCGGCGCGGTGAGCGTCCTGGCGCCGCTCCGCCGGATTCCGTCTTCTCGCCGAATGGGCGTCGCGTCGCGCGTCGCATGGATCCGAATGCGCGCACGCCCGTCTACCGCGTCCCAGCGGGCACCGAGGTTGGTCAGCAACAGGGGCAGCCGACGTCGCAGCCGGAGAACCCGCCGCGCGCCGTGCCGTCGTTTCCGCGCACGCAGCCGCAGATGCCCCAGACTCCAGCCGCCGGTGGCAATAGCAATCCGCCTCCTCAGACGCAGCCTCCGGCTCCTCCGCAGAACCAGCCGCCGGCAGTTCCGCCTCAGGATCCGAATACGCAGGACAAGGATCATCACGACAACGGTCGTCGCGCGCATGGCGATCCGCGGGATGCCGATCCGCGTGGAAACGGCAATGGCTATGGGAATGGCGGTCGCAACACGCCGTCTACACAGCCGCCGTCGCAGGGCAATCCGCCGGCGAACACCCCGCCGCAGTCGCAGCCGCAGCAACAGGGCCAGCCGCAGACCCAGCCCGGGAACAACGGGCAGGGGAACGGCAACAACGGCAACAACGGCAATAACGGAAACAACGGCAATCACGGCAACAGCGGGAACGTCCCGGCCAACGCCGGCAACGATCATGGCAAGTCACCTAACGACGCGAAGCCCGATCACGCCGATGTACCGAAGCCCGGGATTGGGGCGCTCCTGAAGAACCGCGGGCCACAGGGGAAGGACAAGAAGCAGGCGAGCGATTCGACGGCGGACAAGGACAAGAAGAAGCCCTAACGAGCTGCCGTATCGAAAACGGAGACGGCCCGCGGCGATCGCCGCGGGCCGTTTTCTTTTCGTTCGCTACTTAATAAGTGGCGGCTGTCGGTGGCGAGTGGTTCATCCCGCATCCCGCCTCCCGCGCCCCGCGCCCCGCGCTAGTCGCGGTAGGGCGACTCTTCGGGCTCTTCCGGCGCGAGTGAGCGGGCGAGCTCCACGAGCATCGGGCTCAGATGCGAGCCGTAGCGAAGCAGGTGGGTCGCGCGGCTCCGGCGGGCGAGCAGAAAAGCGATCGGCGCGAGATCTCGCTTGGCCGCATTGCAGGTCTTGCATGCCAGGACGAGATTGTCGCGCCGATCGTAGGCGGTCTGACCGCGGCGGGGCGCCACGTGGTCGAGCGTCATCGTGGCTTCCGCGAACCGGTCACCGCAGTAGGCACAGACGGGACCATGCTGCTGGAGAAGCCATCGCCGTGTTTCAGCGTACGCGACGCGTCCCGTGGGGTGCGAGGTGAGCTGGAGGGGGCGATGCGATGCGCCGCGTTTGGCGCCTTGCTTCCCGCGTCCCGCGCCGCGCCGTCGTCGAGAGCGGGGGCGATCGGAGGCGGAGTCGAGCACTTCATGGTGAGCCCGGACTGATCGCGGGCCACTGCCACCGGCTCGATTATGATGATGCGACGTACTGCTCGGAGTGCTGCTGGAGCGATGATTTTGCGGGGGCCCGTCGTCGCGGTAGGGCGAGTCGTAAAGTTGTCGAGACAAAACGTGATGCTAGTGAAGTAAACGTGCTGCCCAGCCTGGACGTCGATCTGACGGTCCGAACACAGGAAAGGTCACCGAACGCGAGCATAAGCTCGGGGGCGGGCCGGGTCAACATGCAAATGTACCCCGGAGGGTAACCCGTGTGCCCCATTCGGGCCGCGGGCTGGTCTGTAGTATAGCGAGAAACGGTCCGCGAGCCGGTGACGTACGGCGGACTGCATGGCGCGCCTCCGCGCCAGCAGACCCCTTTCCCGACCCCTTCAGATGGGACGTGCACGCCGAATTCTCGCCGTAACCGCCGGCCTGGTCGCCTTTGGGGGCGTTGCTGGGGCCGTAGCCGGGGCACTCGTCGCGCTCCTCGTGACCGCGATCAGCCTGGGACCCCGGGAAGCGCTCGACCTCGACCTGATTGGATTCGGCGCCACCCTGGGGGCGCCCCTCGGCGCGGTGCTGCTTCCGGCCGCGGGATGGCTGCTGATGCGACGAGTCCCGCTCGGCCGCGCCATGCTCTGGACGACGGTCGGTACGATTGGCGGTGGCCTCGTCGGCTGGTTCACGCCATTTCGGGTCGACGAGTTCTATCGCACGCTGGTGTGCGGTTTTCTCGGCTTCATCATCGCCGTGATCACGCTCCGGCGACTGGGCGTGCGACGTGATGGCGTGACCGCCCAGGTCGCCGATTCATCGCTCGCCTAACGAGTCGGCCCGAGGAGGCGGCTTTCGACTCACCGGCCCGCGCACCGCCTTTCCCGGCGCGACTCCGCTCACCAGGGTCGAATCGCGCACGACGAAGGTCCCGTTCACGAGCACGTGAACGATTCCCCCTGAGTATTGAGCCGGCCGCTCGAAAGTCGATCGGTCGATCACCGTCGCGGGGTCGAAGACGACGAGATCGGCGTCGGCGCCGGCCTGGACGCGGCCCTTGTGCTTCATGTTCGGGTCGACGCGCTCGAGTCGTCGCGCTGGAAGCAGCGTCATCTTTCGCACCGCGTCCATGAGCGAGATCACCTTCCGCTCGCGCACGAATCGCCCCAGCACGCGCGCGTGGGTGCCCGCGCTGCGCGGATGACCGATCGGCTGGCCATTAGCAAATTGGAAACCTCCGTCGCTCGCGACCATCACCGGTGCGTCGCGGTACGCCTGATCGGCCGCGCTCTCGGGGATCATGAAGATCACGGCGAGGCCGCCCTGCTTCCGGTAGCGGTCGAAGCTCTCCGCCGTCAGGCGCTCGCCGGTGGCGGTCCAGAGGATGTCCTTGTAGTCGATCCCCATCCGCTCCTGGAAGCCGGGATCGAAGATCGCGCTCTGCAGCATCGTCGCGCCGGCGGTGTACGGGTACGCCTCGGTGGTGACGTCGAGTCCACGGGCGCGCGCACCGTCGATGAGATCGAGCAGCGCCGGCGTGGCGGCGAGACCCATGCTCGTCACATGGACGACATGGAGCGGCGCGCCGGTCGCGGCTGCGTCGGCAAGCACCTCCTGCACGCCGGCGATTCCGCCCGCGTTCTCGACGAGTCCCGCCGAGCGCAGGTGAACGAAGATCGGCGCATGGTGGCGCGCCGCGACGCGAAAGCTGTGGAAGATCTCCTCACGTGTCGCGGCCGGCGTGTAGTTGATTCCCATGCCGATGCCTAACGCGCCGTCGTCGAGCGCGACCTCGAGCCGTCGCTCGAGCTCGGGCAGCCGCGCCGCGGCGATGGGCGACCGCACGAATGCGCCCGTCGCGCCGATCACGTCGGCCCCCTCTGCCGTGGAGTCGCCGTCGAGCATCGCGCGGCGCGCTCCCGGATGACTAGCGGACGCGCCGAAGTTGATCAGCGACTTGCCCTCGCGCTTCGCGTACCAGGGCGCGATCGGATATGTCCCGAGCTCCAGCTCGAGCGCGGTGGTGACGCCATCGCGCGCGAGGAAGCCGTAGTTCACCGAGTCCTGACCGTGCGAGTGGAGGTCGATGAATCCTGGCGCGACGACCAAACCGCGGACGTCGATCGTGTCACGAGCGGCCGGTACCGATGCCGTGATGGAGACGATCTTCCCGGCGCGGATGGCGACGGCGCGCACGGCATCGAGATTTGTCTCCGGGTCGAGGACTCGGCCATTCACGAGAACGACGTCGGCCGTTGCCGAGCGTTGCGCGATTCCGTTCGCTACTGGTAGCGCGGCGAGGACGAGGGCGAGAGCGAGACGCGGCATGGGTATCCAATCGAGGGAACGATAGGGTAACGCAGCGAGCCATGACGATGTAAGACTTCGGTCAATTTCCGTCCGGTCGATGGTGGAGCGCGGTACGACTTTCAGATTGTCGTCATGCGACTCTTCGTGTGTGTGATCCTCTCGGTCGGCGGCGCCGGATGCGTTGGTGCCGGTCGTCATGCGCAATCGTTGGAGCTGCCCGGCCTGCCCTCCGTGGGCCAATCCGCGGTGATCTTCGCGCCGGGGATCGTTTCGACCGGCGATGTATTTTCTTCCACCTTCACGCCGGACGGTCGCAGCGTCGTCTTCACGAAGTTTGCACCGCCGCGCATGATCCTGATGTCGTCGACGTGGATCGATGGGAGTTGGTCGGCTCCGGTCGTGCTTCCGTTCTCCGGAACGTTTCGCGACCTCGACCCCTCGTTCAGTCCGGACGGCCGGCGGCTCTTCTTCTCGTCGTGGCGTCCGACCGGACCGACGGCTGCGGACACGATGAATGCGGCGGACACGTGGTATGTCGAGCGAGAGGGATCGGCATGGTCGGCCCCGGTCCACGTCGCCGGTGCCGTGAACGGAGAGGACCACGACTACTATCCGAGCATCACGCGTCGTGGTGTGCTCTACTTCGACAGCTTCCGCTCGCGACCGCGGCGGCGACTCGTATACCGCGCGGAGTCGCTACCGAACGGTGGCTTCGGGTCGCCCGAGCCTCTCGACGCGGTGATCAACGCCGACTCCGGCGCCTCGAATCTCTTCGTCGATGCCGACGAGCGATACGTGGTCTTCGGCGCGATCCGTCCCGAAGGGCGCGGCGGCGTTGATCTGTACATCAGCTGGCGAAAGGGCGAATCGTGGACGGCGCCGCATAATCTTGGCGATCTGGTTAACACCAGCGCTACCGAGTTCTGTCCATTCGTCTCGCGCGACGGCAGGTATCTCTACTTCACACGCGCGTCGACCGTAGAAGGCCGAACAACGCGCAACGTGTACGTGGTGCGCTTCGACGCCATCGCCGGCGGGAGATAATTGACTACAATACAGCTGCCGGTCATCGCACACCCTCTGGCAGCGAAGCATCGATGCACAGGTTGGCTCTTCTCGCGCTGGCGATCGCCCTCGGCAGCAGCACGACGTCGGCGCAAACGGATTCTCAGCGCGCACGCGGATCCATTGGCGAGGCACTGAATCGCGGTTTCTCGACCGCTGATTCGCTCGTTGCCGCCGCCGTCGGGCACACCTTTCCCGGCGCGGTGCTGGTCGTGTCGCAGAACGGAATGCTCGTGCACCAGGGCGTCTTCGGCTGGGCCGAGCTCGAGGACTTCAAGGGTCAGCGCCTAACGAATCCGCGGCCGATGCACGCGACGACGCTCTTCGATCTCGCGTCGGTGACGAAGGTGATGGCGACGACGATGGCGCTGATGCGGCTCGCGAGCCACGGCCGCATCGATGTCGACGCACCTGTCTATCGGTATCTGCCCGACTTTCGGGGCGTGCACCTCGACAGCATCACCGTCCGACATCTGCTGACGCACTCGGCGGGGCTCGTGCAGTGGCAGCCCCTCTACTATCACGCGTCGAACGAGCACGAGACCTACGACGTGATCCGGCGGATGCCGCTCGAGTGGGGCGTCGGCGAGGGGAGACACTACAGCGACCTCGGCTTCATGCTCCTCGGCTACATCGTGGAGCACGTGACGCGTCAGCCGCTGGATCGGTTCGTCGCCGACTCCATCTACGCGCCGCTCGGCATCCGGTTTACAACTTACTCACCAAAGCGGCATGGCTTCACCGATTTCGCGGCGACGGAGCAGGGCAACGGCTACGAGCATCACATGGTGTACGACTCGACCTTCGGGTATCGCTATCTCGGCGATCCAACGGCGTGGAATGGCTGGCGCCAGTACGTCCTCGTTGGCGAGACGAACGATGGCAATGCGTGGTACGCGAACAATGGCGTCGCCGGCCATGCGGGATTGTTCTCCACAGCGCTCGATCTCCGAGTGCTGCTGGATCTCCTCGTGGCGCACGGGCGCACGGCCGGCCGGCAGTTCATCAGCTCGAGTGCGATCGATCGGTTTTTCACTCGCGATCGGTACGCGAACTTCCTCGGCTGGATGTCGCCTAACGGTTTGCCCGAGGGAAGCTTCAGCCATACGGGCTTCACGGGCACGTACGTGCTCGGCGTGCCGAAGTACGGGCTGTCCATCGTGCTCCTCACGAATCGCCAGAACATGGGCACCGACGCGCGGGGGTATTTTCCTGACCTCGGGCCGCTGCAGCTCGCGGTGGCGCAAGCGATCGTGGCGGGAGCCGCGGCTGATGCGAGCAGGGGAGACGCGAGGCACGAGGGACCGGGGGCGATCGGCGTCTTCGACGGACAGACCGATGTCGGACGCGCGCGGCCGGGCGGCGCGACGTACGAAGCGCGGAGCCAGACGTACACGATCTCCGGATCCGGCCAGAACATGTGGGCCGACCACGACGATTTCCATTTCGTCTGGAAGCGTCTGACTGGCAACTTCATCCTCTCGACGCGTGCGCGCTTTCTCGGCCCGCGCGGCGATCCGCACCGGAAGCTGGGCTGGACGATCCGTCCGTCGCTGGACGCACAGAGCCCACATGTCACCGCCGCGCTGCATGGCAACGGGTTGATGTCACTGCAGTTTCGCCGGACGGCAGGGGCGATTACCGAGGAGGAGAAGTCACGCGACAGCCTGCCTAACGCGGATGCGGTGGTGCAGCTCGAGCGGCGCGACGGCGCGTACATCCTGTCGGTCGCGCAGTTTGGGGACACGCTCGCGTCGCAGACCCTGACTGGCGTGGCCCTTCCCGACACTGTGTACGTGGGCCTGTTCGTCTGCGCGCATAACGATGCCGTCGTCGAGCGCGCGACGTTCGCCAACGTACGCATCACCGTCCCCGCGGGCCCGACGCTCGTTCCCTATCGCGACTACCTCGGCAGCAATCTCGAGATTCTCGACGTGGCGAGCGGCAATGCCACGATCGTGCATCGGTACCGCGGATCGTTCCAGGCGCCGAACTGGACGCCCGATGGCAAGGCGCTGATCTACGTGCAGGAGGGGAAGCTCTATTCGTTCGACGTCGCGTCCGGCGCCGAGACAGCCATCAACACCGGACTCGCGACACGCAACAACAACGACCACGTCCTCTCGTTCGACGGGCGGATGCTCGGGATCAGCAATCACGCGCCCGAGGACAGCGGCGCTTCCATCGTGTACACGGTGCCGATCACGGGCGGTACGCCGCGGCGGATCACGGCACGCGGACCGTCCTATCTCCACGGCTGGTCGCCCGACGGGCGCTGGCTTGTCTTCACCGGACAGCGGAATGGCGATTTCGACGTCTACAAGATTCCGGCCCTGGGCGGCGAGGAGGTGCGCCTAACGAGTACGCCGGGGCTCGACGACGGGCCGGAGTACTCGCCGGACGGGCGGTACATCTACTTCAACTCGGCGCGGACCGGCCGGATGCAGCTCTGGCGGATGCGACCAGACGGCAGCGACCAGCAGCAGCTGACGACCGACGGCTTCAACAACTGGTTTCCGCATCTCTCGCCGGATGGCCGGTGGATCGCGTTCATCTCATTCCCGCCGCCGCCCGAAGTCGCGGCCGACGATCATCCGTTCTACAAGCACGTGCTCCTGCGTTTGATGCCGACAAGCGGTGGTCCGGCGCGAGTGATTGCCTATCTCTATGGCGGGCAGGGCACGATCAACGTCCCGAGCTGGTCGCCGGACGGGAAGCGGCTCGCGTTCGTCAGCAATACCCAGATGCTGCCTTAGTGTGTGGGCCCGAAGCACGGCGATGGCCCCTGATACCACTGACACTGCACTGAAACCATGACAGCTCCTCGCAGTGAGAGCAGCTCGTTGTGGTGTGTTGGCTTGTTCAAAGCATCAGGAGAGCCCAGGGTTCTAGGACGCGAATGCCGCGAATTTTCAGCGAATCCAACCTACTGGCGTAACGGTCTGTCGAGCGGTCGTTGCAGATGCTTGGGTGAGAATCTGATGCGCGGATGCGCGAGGTTGGATTCGCTTCCTATTCGCGGCATTCGCGAACCAACAGCCTTCCAAACATGCACCGTCGGCTGGATGCTTCACTGGTGAGTGGAGGCGTCACTGCTGAGGAGCACGTCAGTGGTCTCAGCGTCGTGTCAGTGGTTTCAGCGGCCTTCTTTTGACTCGGTAATAGAAATGAGCGAAGGTGTTGATCGAATGCTGACGCTGCAGCC
>Ga0136846_1237468_pt1 | contig 30558 bp, 24 predicted proteins | sample HopSoiMetagenom2_FD_96841 | JGI IMG/M metagenome (GOLD analysis project Ga0136846, IMG submission 96841) | Grasslands soil microbial communities from Hopland, California, USA - 2 Assembly 2016 (version 4) | ecosystem: Environmental > Terrestrial > Soil > Grasslands | place: USA: Hopland...
CCAATTCACTCAAAGCATTGCGGTTCCGCAATCTGCTTCGTGGACTTGCTATCCAGTTTTCAAGGACCGAACCTCACTGCCACCGCGGACGACCGACTGCGAATTTTCGACGTCCCCAACCTGCAGGGGGCGCGTCATGTAACACCGCGTATCCGGACTGTCAAGACACCTGCGTAGTCTCCTGTGGCGCGCGGGGTTCGTGACAGACCAGGTACACCTCCTTGCTGCCGCGCGCGACGCTGGCCTGCGGCCGCACCACGCGCACCTGGCGGAACGCCTGGCGGCACTGCTTGAGGAAGCCTTCGAAGTCGCCTCCCATGAAGACCTTCACCACGAAGAAGCCCGAAGGCTTGAGCACGCGCAGCGACAGATCGAGAGCGCGTCCCGCCAGCTCCAGGGACCGGGCCTCGTCCGATCCGCGCACGCCGGAGGTCTTGGGGGCAAGGTCGCTGAGCACGGCGTCGTACGGCGCGCGCCCCTCCGAGCGCAGCCGGTCGAGCAGCTCCGGCGCGAACGCGTCCGCGACCCAGGTCTGGGCGGGAGGAGGAAGCGGCGCGATAGGCTCGAGATCCAGGCCGAGGACGAACCCCTTGGGACCCGCTTCACGCGCGGCGATCTGGCACCAGCCGCCAGGGGCCGCACCGAGGTCGAGCACGCGCGCGCCGGGACGCAAGATGTGGAATCGGTCCTGGATCTCCTCGAGCTTGTAGGCGGAGCGGGCGCGCAGGCCCTCCTTCTTCGCCTTCTGCCAGAAGCGGTCGCGGGGGTTGTAGGCCATCGCCGCGCGAGGTGTACGAGGTGTACACCCGGTACACAAGGGCCGGCGCGCGACGCCGCACCAAAGACAGGAAGCCCCCATCCGCGCACGAGCGCAGAACGGGGGCCTCGCTGAACTGCAGGATCGCCGAAGAGCGAATTACTTCGCGGGCGTCGCGGCGGCGTCGGCCGGCTTCTCGGCCTTCTTGGCCTTCTTGGCCTTCTTGGCCTTCTTGGCGTGCTTGGCGTCCTTCGAGTCCATCTTCGTGGTGCTGGTGTCGGCCGGCTTGGTCTCCTCGGCGCGGGCGCTGAATGCAACCAGGACAAACGCGGCGAGAGCGGCGGCGATCGTGCGGATCATTTGTACTCCTGAGGTTTTGCCCCGGGACGACCCCGAAGGCAGTTCGCCGGTGTACACAGCAAGTGCCGTGCCGGAAAAACCGGGGCAAATCTCCCCACTCCGAAAAGACGGACCCCCACGCCGAAAGGGGCGCAGGGGTCCGGAACAGCGACTTTCGGCTCAGCCTGAGAGCTACTTCTTCTCGGCGGCCGGGGCCTCGGTCTTCTCGGCCTTCTTCTCGGTCTTCTCCGCCTTCTTGTGATCCTTCTTCTCGGCGGTCTTCTCCTCTTTCTTGGCTTCGGCCTTGGGGGCCTCGGCGGCGGCCGGCTTGGCGGCCTCCTCGGCGCGGACGGCGAAAGACACGAGGGCGAAGGCGGCCAGCGCAGCGGCGATCGAGCGGATCATTCGAGCTCCAGGGTTGTGGGCGTGCTGTTGAGGGCGCGCCGGTCGGCCGGACGTCGGAGCAAGCGCCGTGCCTTCTGCTCGAAACTCGACAAGTCCCTGAAATCGCTCAAAAGCGACTCGCGGGCCATGCCGCGACGCGGCGGGGCGGCTTTCCCCAATGGTCCAGAACTCCCCACCTCCGCGCTTGTAGGTCTTCCTCGCTTGCGTTAAGGACGCCCCCTCTAAGCAGCCCGCGAGGAGAACCCGTGTCCAAGCACCAGGACGCCGATCCCGTCGAGACCCGCGAGTGGATCGACGCCATCGAGAGCGTCATCGACAACGTAGGCGCAGAGCGCGCCCGTTTCCTGCTGGAAAACCTGATTGGTCGCGTCCGCAAGGCCGGCGTCGATCTCCCTTTCAGCGCCAACACGCCCTACGTCAACACCATCCCGGTCAGCGCGCAGCCCCAGCGCCCGTCCGACTTCAAGCTCGAAGGGCGCCTCTCCTCCATCACGCGGTGGAACGCGATGGCGCTGGTGGTCCGCGCCAACAAGGAGGCCACCGAGCTGGGTGGCCACGTGGCGAGCTACGCCTCGGCCGCCACGCTCTATGACATCGGCTTCAATCATTTCTGGCACGCGCCCTCCGAAAAGCACGGCGGCGATCTCGTCTACATGCAGGGGCATTCCTCGCCGGGCTTCTATGCGCGCGCCTACCTCGAGGGCCGGCTGAGCGAGCAGCAGATGAGCCGCTTCCGCCAGGAGGTGGAAGGCGGGGGCCTGTCGAGCTATCCGCACCCCTGGCTGATGCCGGAGTTCTGGCAGTTCCCGACCGTCTCGATGGGGCTGGGCCCCATCATGGCCATCTACCAGGCCCGGTTCCTGCGCTATCTCACAGACCGCGGGCTGCAGAACAACGAGGGGCGCAAGGTCTGGTGCTTCCTCGGGGACGGCGAGACCGACGAGCCCGAGTCGCTGGGCTCCATCTCGATGGCGTCGCGGGAGAAGCTCGACAACCTGATCTTCGTCGTCAACTGCAACCTGCAGCGGCTCGACGGCCCCGTGCGCGGCAACGGCAAGATCATCCAGGAGCTGGAGGCCAGCTTCCGCGGCGCGGGATGGAACGTCATCAAGGTGATCTGGGGCTCCGGCTGGGACCCGCTCCTGGCGCGCGACGATACCGGCCACCTCCGCCGGCTGATGGAGGAATGCGTCGACGGCGATTACCAGGCTTTCAAGTCGCGCGACGGCGCGTTCGTGCGCAAGGAGTTCTTCGGGCGCTACCCGGAGACGGCGGCGATGGTGGCCGACTGGAGCGACGAGCAGATCTGGGCGCTCACCCGCGGCGGCCACGACCCGATGAAGGTCTACAGCGCCTACAAAGCCGCCACCGAGCACAAGAACCAGCCCACCGTCATCCTCGCCAAGACGGTGAAGGGCTTCGGCATGGGCGAGGCGATGGAAGGCCAGAACATCGCGCACCAGGCGAAGAAGATGAAGGAAGAGCACATCCGCGCCTTCCGCGATCGCTTCTACGTGCCGGTGAGCGAAGAAGAGCTGGCGAAGATCCCTTTCTATCGACCGCCCGAGGACAGCGCCGAGATGAAGTGGCTGAAGGAGCGGCTCGCCGAGCTGGGCGGGGGCCTCCCGCGCAGGCGGCGCAAGGCCGCGGCGTCGCTGCAAGCGCCGCCCCTGAGCGCCTTCGAAGCCCAGCTCAAGGGGAGCGGAGAGCGCGAGCTGTCCACCACCATGGCCTTCGTCCGCATCCTCACCACCGTGCTGCGCGACAAGACGCTGGGGCCGCGGGTAGTGCCCATCGTCGCCGATGAGGCGCGGACCTTCGGCATGGAGGGCATGTTCCGCCAGTACGGCATCTATTCGCACATCGGCCAGCTCTACCGGCCCGAGGATGCCGACCAGCTGATGTTCTACAAGGAGGCCAAGAACGGGCAGATCCTCGAGGAGGGGATCACCGAGGCGGGCGCGTTCTCGTCGTGGATCGCGGCCGCCACCTCGTACAGCACCAACGGGGTGCAGATGATCCCCGTCTATCTCTACTATTCGATGTTCGGATTCCAGCGCATCGGCGACCTGGCCTGGGCGGCTGGAGATTCGCGCTGCCGCGGCTTCCTCATCGGCGCCACCTCGGGCCGCACCACCCTCAACGGCGAGGGCCTGCAGCACCAGGACGGGCACAGCCAGGTGGTGGCGTCCACCATCCCCAACTGCGTGTCCTACGACCCCGCGTTCCAGTACGAGCTGGCGGTCATCGTGCAGGACGGGCTGCGGCGCATGGTGCAGGAGCAGGAAGACGTCTTCTATTACCTGACGGTGATGAACGAGAACTACGCGCATCCCGACATGCCCAAGGGGGCGGAGGCCGGCATCCTCAAGGGCATGTACCTGTTCCGCGAGGCGCAGCCGGCGAAGAAGGCGCCGCACGTGCAGCTGCTCGGATCGGGAACCATCTTCCGCGAGGTGATCGAGGCCGCCGCACTCCTCGAAAACGATTTCGGGGTGACCGCGGACATCTGGGGCATGACCAGCTTCTCCGAGCTGCGCCGCGAAGGGCTGGCGGCGGATCGCTGGAACGCGCTGCACCCGGCGGAGAAGCCGCGCGTCAGCTACGTGGAGCAGTGCATGGCGGGCCGCAAGGGCCCGGTGATCGCCGCCACCGACTACATCAAGCTGCACGCCGATTCCATCCGCGCCTTCCTTCCCGCGCGGTACCGCGTGCTGGGCACGGACGGATTCGGCCGCAGCGACACGCGCGCGATGCTGCGCCACTTCTTCGAGGTCAACCGCCACTGGATCGCCGTGCACGCGCTCAAGGCGCTGGCCGACGAAGGCACTGTGCCGGCGGCGCGCGTGGCAGAGGCGCTGAAGAAGTACGGGCTCGACTCGGAAAAGCCCAATCCGGTGACGGTCTAGCCATGGACGTGCTCGTTCCCGACATCGGCGACTTCAAGAACATCCCCGTCATCGAGATCCTGGTGAAGCCCGGCGACGAGGTGGCCGCCGAGGCGCCGCTGGTCACGCTGGAGTCGGACAAGGCCACCATGGACGTGCCTTCGCCCGCCACCGGCACCGTGCGCGAGGTGGCGGTGAAGGTGGGGGACAAGGTCTCGCAGGGCACGCTGGTGCTGCGCCTGGAGACGAACGACGCCAAGCCGGCCGCGACCCAGCAGAAGCCGGCGGCGCCGGAGCAGCCGGTGGCGGCTTCTCGCGGCGGCACTCCGCCGTCGGAGCAGGCCGCGCCCGAGAAGCCCTTCCGCGAGCAGCCCCCAGCGGAGAAGCCACCGCCGACGCCGCGCAAGGATTACGGGGGCCCAACCGAGACGGTGCCTCCGCCGCGGCAGGAGGCGTCGGTCGCGCCGCCGGCGATCGACGAGGAGGCGTTCCACAAGGCGCACGCGGGTCCCGGCGTGCGCAAGCTGGCGCGCGAGTTGGGCGTGGATCTGGGGCGGGTCAAGGGAACCGGCGCGAAGGGGCGGATCCTCCCGGCCGACGTGCAGGCCTTCGTGAAGTCGGTGATGAGCGGAGCTGGCGCGCCGGCGATGGCGGGAGGCGCGGGCGTTTCGGTCCTGCCATGGCCCAAGGTGGACTTCGCGAAGTTTGGCCCGGTGGAGAACAAGCCGCTCACGCGCATCCAGAAGATCGCCGGCCCCGGGCTGCACCGGAACTGGGTCACCATCCCGCACGTCACCAACAACGACGACGCCGACATCACCGAGCTGGAGGCGTTCCGGGTGGCGCTCAACAAGGAGCAGGAGGTCAAGGTCACCCTGCTCGCCTTCCTCATCAAGGCCTGCGTCCTGGCGCTGCAGAAGTTCCCCAACTTCAACAGCTCGCTGGAAGGCGACCATCTGGTGCTGAAGAAGTACTGGAACATCGGCTTCGCGGCCGACACGCCGCAGGGGCTGATGGTCCCGGTCATCAAGGACGCCGACAAGAAAGGCGTGCTCGCCATCGCGCGCGAGACGGCGGAGCTGGCAGCGAAGGCGCGCGAAGGCAAGCTGGCTCCCGGCGACATGCAAGGCGGCACGTTCAGCATCTCCTCGCTGGGCGGCATCGGCGGCACGTACTTCACGCCCATCATCAACGCGCCCGAGGTGGCCATCCTCGGCGTCTGCCGCGCCTCGATGCGGCCGGTCTGGGAGGGAGCGGAGTTCAAGCCGCGCCTGATGCTGCCGCTCTCGCTCTCCTGGGACCATCGCGTCGTCGACGGCGCCGCCGCCGCGCGCTTCAACGCGTTCCTCGCCGGGCTGCTGGGCGATGCGCGCAGGATGCTGCTCTGATGGACGTCAAGGTTCCCGACATCGGCGATTTCAAGGACGTGCCCATCATCGCGGTGCTGGTGAAGGCCGGCGATCGCGTCGAGAAGGAGCAGTCCATCGTCACGCTGGAGTCGGACAAGGCCACCGTGGACGTGCCGGCGCCGGCGGGCGGGACGGTGCGCGAAGTGAGGGTGAAGGTCGGCGACAAGGTTTCGGAGGGGTCGCTGCTGCTGGTCCTGGAAGAGCAAGCGGAAGCCGCGCCGAAGAGCACGCCAGCGGCCCAGGCGGACGCGGCTCCGACGAGCGCGCCGCAGCCGGCCCCGAAGAGCGCGCCAGCCCCGCAGCCTTCCTCGCCGAAAGCGGAGGGCAAGTTCGACTGCGACGTGCTGGTGCTCGGATCTGGACCCGGTGGCTACGCCGCGGCCTTCCGCGCCGCCGACCTGGGCCAGCGCGTGATGATGGTCGAGAAGTACAAGGCGCTGGGGGGCGTCTGCCTCAACGTCGGCTGCATTCCCTCCAAGGCGCTGCTGCACGTCGCGGCTGTCATGGACGAGGCGCGATCGATGGCGGCGCACGGCGTTTCCTTCGGCGAGCCGCGCGTCGACCTCGAAAAGCTCCGCGCCTTCAAGGACAAGGTGGTGGGCAAGCTGAGCGGCGGCGTCTCGGCAATGGCCAGGGGGCGCAAGGTCGAAGTGGTCACCGGGGAGGGCAAGTTCGGCGGCCCGCACGAGCTGGCGGTGGGCGACCGCACCATCCGCTTCGCCAACGCGATCATCGCGGCGGGCTCGCGCGCGGTGAAGCTGCCCTTCCTCCCGGAGGACCCGCGCATCGTCGACTCCACCGGCGCGCTGGAGCTTGCGTCGGTGCCGAAGAAGATGCTGGTGATCGGCGGGGGGATCATCGGGATGGAGATGGCCACCGTCTACTCGACGCTGGGCGCGCGGGTGGACGTGGTGGAGATGCTGGAAGGGCTGATGCCCGGCGCGGACCGCGATCTGGTGCAGGTGTGGCAGAAGAAGAACGCGCCCCGCTTCGATCGGCTGATGTTGAAGACGAAGACCACCTCCGCCGAGGCGGCGAAGGACGGCATCCACGTCAAGTTCGACGGCGCCGAACCGGCCATCTACGACCTGGTGCTGGTCTCGGTGGGCCGCGCGCCCAACGGCAAGCGCATCGGCGCCGAGGCGGCGGGCGTCAACGTGGACGCGCGCGGCTACGTCCCGACCGACAAGCAGATGCGCACCAACGTCCCGCACATCTTCGCCATCGGGGACATCGCGGGGCCGCCCATGCTGGCGCACAAGGCCACCCACGAAGGGCACGTGGCGGCGGAGGTCGCGGCGGGCCACAAAGCGTCGTTCGACGCGCGGCAGATTCCCTCGGTGGCTTACACGGATCCCGAGATCGCCTGGGCCGGCGCGACCGAGGACGAGCTGAAGGCACGCGGCGAGGACTACGGCAAGGCGGTCTTTCCCTGGGCGGCCAGCGGGCGGGCCATCGCCAACGGGCGCGACGAGGGGTTCGTCAAGCTGCTCTTCGACAAGGTTTCCGGAAGAACCGTGGGCGGCGCCATCGTAGGCATCCATGCGGGCGACCTGATCTCCGAGATCTGCCTGGCCATCGAGATGGGCGCCGACGCCGAGGACATCGGCCGCACCATCCATCCACATCCCACCCTGGGCGAGAGCATCGGGCTCGCCGCGGAGCTCTTCACCGGCACCTGCACGGATCTTCCCCCGCCCCGCCGTCGCTGATAGAACGCGCCTCGCTCTCAAGGGCCGTCTGGCGGAACTGGCAGACGCAGTGGACTCAAAATCCACCGGGGTAAAACCCGTCCCGGTTCGATTCCGGGGACGGCCACTCACCAAGCACCCCGGAGGTCCCGGGGGGGGCTCCCGCCGATCTGCCTCGATCTTTGTGACCGGAATGTGCCCGACTTTGCCCAGACGGTCAGCGCGACTGCGGATTCATCTGGCACCCTCGCCTGCTCTGCCTAGATCCGAGCGGACATTTTGGCGAGCGTCTCCGCTGGATTCAAATTGTCGAAGACAGAGTTCACGCGCGACCGAGCATCCTGGATAGCCTGACTCTCATCGCGGTTCGCCCTGTTTTCCTCAAGCGCCATGAACAAGCTGGTAATTGCCTGGTGATAGGCATTCAGATGCTCGGAAACCTCCGGACCCATCCAGTAGCGCACCACTCTCAGCGCGCTGATGGACTCGAACTGCGCATCTTGCGCGGCGTTGCGTTTGTCGTGCAACTGATCCGCCTGGGAGTCTGGATCTGGATCCTCGCGGTGCCACTTGAGCGCGGTACCGACACGGACGACGGCAATTTCGTAGCGGCCGAGCAACTCCCATGCATGCGCGATGGACTCCGTGCGTCGTTTGTTGAGTTCGAGGGACAAAGCGTTTCGGGTGCGGTGTCTGTCCAGGGTCTTTGCACCGAAGTAAGCCGCAATCGCGACAATGCCACCGATGAGCAGCTTGTCCAAGACGATCTTGACGATCGCGAAACTGCGGGGGTCCAGCGAAAGGAGGTAGCTCATGGGGTGCATAGCGGCCCTCACTCGTCTGGAAAGGAAGCCTACCGCCGTTACCGGATTGGAGTAAATACTCATCCAACCCAACCTCGCCGGGAAGACCGCTCGCCGAAAAACGGACTGGCTCCTTTGCCTGGTTCACCCGGATGAACCGCCCTTGCAGGTTGCGCCTGCCGCTCACGGTTCGAGATCGACAGGCTCGCTAGGGTCCTTTGTCGACTCTTGCCGTCCCGCGTCGTCGGGTGGTAGCTAGCGCGGTCCGTCTCGCGTTCGGATTTCACGGGGTTTCAGACTCAACCCAGGCCACAGGACGCCACTGCCTTGATCAACCTCCTCCTAGCCCTCCTCGCCGGCCTCATCGGCTTCCTCGCCTTCTACCTGCCGCACATCGCGCCGGCCTGGGGCTCCATCCTGCCCGGCATCGTGATCCTGGCGGCGGCGTACTTCCTGCTCGCCCGCCGCACGGGCAAGCAGTTCGAGGTGATCCGCACGGCGGCCGAAAAGGAGATGATGGCGCGCAAGCCCGAGCGCGCGGTCGCCGTGCTCCAGGACGGCTTCAAGATGGCGCGCTGGCAATTCGGCATCGCCTCCGGCCTGCACGCGAACATCGGCGTCCTCCTCTACGTGCAGAAGAAGTTCGACGAGGCCGAGCCGCACCTGCGCAAGAGCGGCGCGGCGGTGATCAAGCTCTGGCTGGCGCAAGCGATGCTGGGCGCCATCCTCTTCCGCAAGAAGCAGTTCGCCGAGATGGAGAAGGTCTTCGACGCCGCCATGCGGGGAAACAAGAACGAGACCCTGCTCTACGCCGTCTACGCCTGGTGTGAGAACCAGCGCGGCGAGAAGAAGAAGGCCATCGAAGTGCTGCAGAAGGGCCTGGCGGAGAACGCCTCCGACGAGAAGCTCAAGACGCTGCTGGGCCGCGCGCAGAATGACAAGCGTCTCAAGCTGGACGGTTGGGGCGAGCAGTGGTGGCAGTTCTGGCTGGAGACACCGCCGATGATGATGGGCCCGGGCAGCGGCGCCGTGTTCAGCGGCCGACAGAGATTCGGGCGCGGCGGCGGTTTCCGTCGCTGATTGCGGGCGGCCGTACAGGCGAGCGCCCGGCATTTGTCGCACATCTTGGCGTTCCTCCAGCTGAATCGCTACCTTCCCGGCGGGCTGTTGGGTGGGAGGGTGGGGTCGGCGTGAACGTCCGGGTGGTCGGGTCAGGAGCGGCAGCCGAAGCGCTGCGAACCGCGCTCTCTCGCGCGGGGATGGCGGAGCGCGCCGGCGAGCCGGAAGCGTTCGTCTGCGCGCTGGACGACCTGGCGCGGGCCATCGCCATGCGCGAGCTGGCCGGGATCACCGGTCCCATCGTCGCGCTCACCGGCGATGCCGCCTCCGCCATCGAGGCTGGCGCCGACGACGCGGGCGGCACTCCCGAGGAAGTGGCCCGCCGGGTGGGCGCCCGGCTGAAGGCTCCCAAGGTGGCGCGCATCGAGGAAGCGCCCGCGCCCGACCCGATTCCCGCCTCGGGAAAGCGCCAGAAGCCTCTCATCCTGGTGGTGGAGGACGACGAGGACGCGCGCATCGTCCTCACCGAGCTCTTGCGACCGCGCTACGACGTGGACGCGGTGGGCGACGGCGAGACCGCGCTCAAGCGCGCCGCCGAGCTGAACCCGGACCTGGTCCTGCTGGACCTCTTCCTGCCCGGCATGGACGGCTTCGGCGCGCTCACCGGGCTGCGGCGCAACTCGAAGACCGCCGACACGCCGGTGATCTTCCTCTCCGCGCAGGGCGACGCCGAGACCAAGTCGCAGGGCCTCTCCCTGGGCGCCGCCGACTACCTGGCCAAACCCTTCTCCGAGCAGGAGCTGATGGCGCGCGTGGACCGCACGCTCAAGCTCACCGCCCAGAAGGAGCACTTCCGCGCGCTGGCCCAGACCGACGGCCTCACCGGCCTGCCGAACTTCCGCTCCTTCCACGCGCGGCTCGAGGAAGAAGTGGCGCGCGCCCATCGCTACGGCCACCCGCTCGCCTGCGCGATGGTCGACCTCGACGGCCTCAAGGAGATCAACGACAAGCTGGGTCACGCCGCCGGCAACCGCGCCATCATGGCGTTGGCCGATGCGGTTCGCGAGGAGCTGCGCGACACCGACTTCGCAGCCCGCTACGGCGGCGACGAGTTCGTGGTGCTCTTGCCGCAGACCAACGAGGCGCAAGGCGCGCAGTTCGCGGAGCGGTTGCGTCGCCGGCTGATCGAGGTGAGCGACCAGGCGGGGTTGCCTGTGCGCGGCTCCATCGGCGTGGCCGCCGTCAGCGCAGAGGAGCTGGATGCGACCGATGCGGCGGAAGATTTGCTACGCAGGGCGGACGAGGCGCTCTACCGCGCGAAGCGGTCGGGCCGCGACCGCGTCGAAGTCGCGCACATCCATCACTGAGGGGGACCTCAGCCGATACCGGTCACCTTGATGCCGTGGTGCGGAGGCAGAGGCAGCTCCTCTTCCGGACCTTCCTCCTCGTGCCGGGGACCGCGGCCCGAGTAGCGATAGAGCTTGTTGTAGAGGGTCTTCTCGCTGATACCCAGCGCCTGCGAGGTGCGGGCCTTGTTGTTCTGCAGGCGGGTCAGGGTGGCGAGGATGTACTCCTTCTCGATCTCGCGCAGCGGCAGTCCGTAGGGCAATTTCAGATATGCGCTCTCGCCGCCGCCCAGGGACAGCTCGCTGGGCAGGTGCTCGGGGTCGATGATGCCGGAGCCGCAGAGGATCACCGCGCGCTCCAGCGTGTTGCGCAGCTCGCGGATGTTGCCGGGCCAGGCGTAATCGGTGAGGAGCTTGAGCGCCGGCGGCGAGACGCCCTGCAGCTTCTTGCCGCCCTCTCGGGCAAACCGGTCGATGAAGTGCTGCACCAGCAGCGGGATGTCCTCGCGGCGCTCCTTCAGCGGCGCGAGGTTGATGTGGAACACGTTGAGCCGGAAGTAGAGGTCCTCGCGGAACCGGCTGGCCTTGATCTCCTCCTTGAGGTCGCGGTTGGTGGCGCTGATCACCCGCACGTCCACCATGATCTCGCTCTTGCCGCCCAGCCGGCGCAGCCGCTCCTCCTCGAGCACGCGGAGGAACTTGGCCTGCAGCTCGATGGGGATCTCGCCGATCTCGTCGAGGAAGAGCGTCCCGCCGTCGGCCAGCTCCCAGGCACCCAGCCGACGCTCCTGCGCGCCGGTGAAGGCGCCGCGCTCGTGCCCGAACATCTCGCTCTCGATCAGCGAGGCGGGGATGGCGGAGCAGTTGATGGCGATGAACGGCTTGTCGCGCCGCGGGCTGAGCTGGTGGATGGCCCGCGCCACCATCTCCTTGCCCGTTCCGCTCTGGCCGGTGATCACCACGCTGGCCTTGGAAGGAGCCACCTTCTCCACCAGCTCCATCGCGCGCCGCATGGGCGGCGAGCCGCCCACCAGGCCGACGCCGGAGTCCACCTGCCCGAGGCGGCGCCGCAGCACCTGCATCTCGTGCAACGTCTCCTTCTTCTCCAGCGCGCGCTGGAGGATGACCTTGAGGCGCGCCGGGTCGAGCGGCTTCTCCACGAAATCGAACACGCCTTCGCGCACCGCCTCCACCGCGGCGTCGATGGTCCCCTTGCCGGTGATGATGACGACCGGCGTGTCGGGCTGCTCCTCGCGCAGCGCCCGGACGAGAGCCAGGCCGTCCAGCTTGGGCATCACCAGGTCGCTGATGATCACGTCCGGGTGCGTCTCCGAGGCGATCTTCAGCGCCTCGTGGCCGTCGGCGGTCTGGTCGACGTCGTAGCCCCATCGCTCGAGCAACTCGGCGAACAGCTCCCGGGTGGTCTCTTCGTCGTCGACGATCAGGATGCGGGCCTTCGACATGGCGGCGTTTGGTTACCTCGGTAGGAGGAATGAGAGCGAGAGGCGAGCGCCACCCGCGGGAGGGGTTTCGATCGAGAGCTCGCACGCTGCTTCGGCGGCCAGCCGGCGTGCCGCGTCGAGGTGCGGAAGCGCCTGCTCCCGGTTCCCGAGACCGCCGTCGGCGCGCAGCAACAAGATAGCCATCGCGCCGCGCGATTCGACCTCCACGCCCACCCGCCCGCCGTCGCGTGCGTACTCGATGGACGCGACCAGCGCATGCGCGACCATGTCGCCCAGGAAGGCAGGGTCGGAGGCCACCAGCAGCGCGTCCGGGCCCTGCCGTGCGACGGTCACGCCGGCGCGCCGCGCGTCGTAGCCGAAGAGCTGCACCGCGCGATGGGCCGCAGCGGCGACGTCGGGCGGCAGATGCTGGGGAGCGGCGAATTCTCCGAAGGCGCGGAGGAGGTGGTCCACGCGCCCGATGCCGTCGCGGAGGGCCGCCACGTGCTTCTCGATGGGCGATCCGAGAGGCTGCGTCCGGGCCGACAGCTTCTCGCCCAGGAGCTGGACGTGCAGCGCCATGTTGTGGAGCGGATTCTTCCCTTCGTGGGCCAGTCCCACCGCCACGCGCTCGAGCAGGCGCGCACGGTCCGCCGCGCGGCGCTGCGGATCTTCCCCTGCTTCTCTCGAGATGCGTTGAATCGGTTGCCCCATGTGACGCCTCGGCCGGCAGATTCAGCCGCGGCGGCAAGTACGCGCAATGCGAACAGTGGTGGAGTTTTTACTGCCCAACTGTGCGGATGCCACAGGAGTTGAAAAAAACACGGGGGGCGCCCGGCTGGACGCCCCCCGTGGGAATTGCTCTCGAGATGGCTTGGGATCAGTTCGGGTTGAAGACTTCCGCGAAGGGGCTGCCAAAGCCGGTCGCGGCCGTCGTTCCACCCGCGGCAAAGACCTCAGGGATGGTCGCGATGGTGATGGGCGCGATACCGAAATCCTTGCGCGGAACGAGCATCGACGCCGTGGGCACGACAGACCCAGTTCCCGCCGAGGGATCGTAGACGTCACAGGAAGCGATGGTGTTGGAGCCGGTCGACGACCCACCGCAGAGCAGGACGTTGTTGTTGGAGAGCGTGGCAGCCGCATGGTTGCTTCGCGGCGTGCGCAAGGACGGCGCGGCGGTCACCGTCCCGCCAGTCGACCAGAGGAACTGCGTCGCCGTGGGGGTCCCCGCGGCCGCGCCGGTGGTCCCGCCCGAGATCAGCACCTTCCCGGCGTTGGCGCCGGTGCCGATCAGGGTGGCGGTGTGGAACCTCTTGTCCTCACCCGCAGGCATGGTCCCCGCGCCCGTCAGCGTGAAGGCGCCGTTCGCGCCGGAGGTGGGATCGAACAGCTCGTTGGTCCGGATGCCGGTGACTCCTCCGACGACCAATACAGAACTCGTGGCGGTGCTCCCCAAGAGCGTGGCCGTTGCGCCAAGTCGGGATTGGTTCATGCTCCCCAAAGCCGTAATGGTGGGCGTGGCGATCCCCGCAGCATACTTGAACGCTGTGTTGAGACCGTTCGTGCCGTCGGCCGTTCCGCCAGCGACGAGGACGGTGCTTCCATCTCCGAGGAGAGTCGCGATGTGTCGGGCGCGGCTGCTGGACAGGGCAGTCGTCGGAGTCAGGTTGTCGGTGGCCGGATCGTAGAAATCCGCTGTCGTCGTCGCGTTGGTGAGGGCGGCGTCTATAAACCCGCCGGCCAGCAGGACCTGGCCGGTGTGCACTCCGGCTGTGAGCACGGTCGCGGTGTGGAAGGCCCGTCCGGAACCCATCACCTTGGTCGCGCCAGCGGGCACGGCGCAGAGGCCCGCCGTGGTGCAAACGAGCACCGAGTTGGTCGGTGCACCGCCGGTGCCATTGTGGCCGCCGGCGACGAGCACCTTGCCGTTGGTCAGCGGCGTTACCGTCGCCCCGATACGCAAGCTGGGCTCCACCGTGTTGAACGAGGCCCACGTCCCGGTCGTGACCGTCACCGTCGCGGTAGGCGCCGTGGCCGCGGCCAGGCCCGCCGCGTTGGCCACGTTGAGCGTGTAGATGGTGGTCACCGATGGCGCGATTGCTAGTGGCGTGCCGCTGATCAGGCCGGTGAACGAAGAGCCGTCGTTGCCGGTGATCGTCGCGGTCCCTGGCACCGCGCCATTGAAGCTGAACACTGGCGTCAGGGTGGTCGAGGTTCCCGCCGGAATCACGTTCGAGCCGGCCGTCAGGCTCGTCGCCGTAGAAGCGGGTACGACGGTCACGACGACTGCGCGCGTAGCCGGCGCGCCGCTGGAGGGCGTGACGGTCAGCGTGTAAGTGAACGTCCCGTTGGTGATTCCCGTGACCGTGACCGGCGTCCCTCCGCTCGCGATGGTGATCGCGGAGAGCGTGCCGTTGCACGCGGGGGCGCAGGCGATGCTGCCGTTCGCGTTGCCGGCAGCGCCGCTTCCGCGGAACGCGGCGAACAGGCTGGTGGTGCCTCCGTTGCTGATGGTGACGGCATCGGCCGCCGAGGCCTGCGCGGCGCCGACGCTGAAGTCGTCGATGACCGCCTTCACCGTGGCGTTGAGGGTCTGGGTAGTGCTCGCGCCCGCGAGGTTGGTCACGGTGAGCGTATACGCGGTACTGGCCTGGATGTTGTTGAACGTCGTGCTGCCACCGGACGCGCCGGCCGCGACGCCATTGATGCTGGCCGTCCCGCCCTGCGCGTTGTACGTATGGTTGAGGACGACGTTGTCACCGGGATTGAACGGCGAGGCCACCTGGAACGTGAACGAGCCGATGGTGGGTAGCGGCTCCACCGTGACCGCCGTGCTCTGCTGCGCGGACGTGCCGGCCGCGTTGGAAACGGTGGCCGTGTACGTGCAGACCGAGGTGCCCCCCACCGCCGCGGCCGTCTGGGCCGCCGAGGTCCCAATTCCGCCCGCCAGCGTGATCGAGAACGGCGTTGTCACGGTAGCCCCGTTGGTGCAGGTCCCGGTGACCGTCGCGTTTCCGGTCGTTCCCGTCGTGTTGATGGTGAACGTCAGCCCTCCGACGGCCGAACTGGTGTGCTGCGTCGAGGCCGAGAACGACGTGATCGCGGGCGCGGCGATCACCGAGACCGTCACGTCCGGGTGCGCCACGTCGCCGCTGGCCACGGAGCCGCTGGTCGCGGGATTGGTGACGGTCAACTTGTAGGTGGTATTCGCGCCCGGCGTGACCAGGACCGTACCGCCGCTGTTGATGGGGATGCCGCCCGGGGTGATGACGCCGTTGCCTCCCGCGAACGTGGCATGGAGGGCCGCGCTGCCACCGACCGTGATGGGAGTCGCGGGCCCGGTGAAGCTGGCGATGGTCGGCGGCGTTCCCACGCTCACCACCACCGGCAGCGAGGCCGAGTTGGGCGTGGTCGCGGAGTTGCTGAGCACCAGCGTGTAGGTGAGCGAAGTCGTCCCGACGGTGATGGCCGGAATCGGCACGTCGAAGGTTCCGCCCGAGGTGATGGTGAGCCCCGGCACCGTGACCCCCGAAGGATCCTTCAGCACCGCGGAGGTGACCGAGGCTCCGAACGTCGGTGCGGTGAAGGTGAAGTTCGTTCCCGGCGCCGAATTCGACTGCTGGACGGCGGTGGGCGTGACCGAGAACGTGCCCGTGAACGACGCCGGCGCCACGACGCTGAGGCTGGGGTCGGGCGGCTGGCCCGCGGTGCCGGTCTGCGCGACCACTCCCGAATGCCCGACGACGCGCAGGTTGTAGGTCGTCGCCACGTCCGGGCTGACCAGGATGCTGCCGCCGCTGGCGATGGCCACGGTGCCCCCGCCCGGTGTGGCGGTGACGACCCCCGCCCCGCTGCTGAACGAGGCCGAGAGCGCGATGGTGGTGCCTGCGGTGATGCTGGCCGACGTGCCGCCTCCGACGGTGAAGCTGGAGATGGTGGGCTTGGCGTTGTCCACGTGGAGCGTGCCGGTGGCCGTGACGCTGGCGCCGCTTCCCGGCTTCAGCGTAGCCGTCAGCTGGGCGTCGGCGTTCGTCAACTTGGTGGTGTCCACGTCGAAGGCGAAGAGTGGGGCTGGCGCGACCGTGGCGGACGCCGGGAACGTCACCGTCCCCGCCGTCAGGGTCACCGACTGGACCCCGGTGTTGGCGCGGGCGGTGACCTGGACGCGGACCGTGCCGCTGACGAAGTCCGCGGGCGAGTGCCCGTCCACGCCCACCACCGCGATGGAGGCGGAATTGGTGGAGGTGCCTGCCGAGCACTTTCCCGGGGCGCTGGCGCTCGCGCCGGTGCAAACCGGGAAATCGTGGGGGCAGGAGGAGTCGTCCGCACAGGGAACGCTGCTTCCGTCCGCGGTGCAAGCCGCCAGCGCCAGTGAAAGCGCGGCGACCATTCTGAGGGGATGCTGCTTCGCAGTTTCGATCATACCGTCCCCAGTCCGGCCCGACCTGCGTCGGGCCAGCAGGTGGAAAAGTCGTCGTCGATCAGAAGGCGAACAGGGCTGCCGAGATGCCCGCCAGGGCGAGCCCGCCGGCAAAGCCAACGAAGCTGAGCGTCTTGTTCCGGCTCTCCGTCTGCAGCAGCTGCTCGGCCTCGGCGCCGCTGTGGACGCTGCCGGTCAAGTCGCTGTGGGCCGCATTGGCCTTGGAGAACGCCAGCGCTCCACCGCCGAGCGCGATCACCGCCACTCCCGCGGTGACGTACGCCATCGACCGCTGCACGCCCGAGGCGGGCGCGGCGCCGTGCGGCGCGGGCGTGGCCGTGATTGCAGCCGCCGGCACGGCGGCCGGAGCTGCCGCGGGCGGGGCCGTCACCATGGCGATGGGCTTGGCAGGAGCAGGCTTGGCGGCTTCCTGCACCGCAGGGACCGCGTTCTTCTTTGTCTTGGCTCCCGGCAGTGTCAGCTCCGCCGCGGCCACTTCCTTGGGCGGCGCGCCGGGCAGATCGAGGCCGGGCGGCTGCGCCTTGGCAGTCTCTGTCGCAGCGGGAAGGTCGAGGCCGGGCAGCGGCAAGGGCGCAGGCGCGGCGGCAGCGGCGGTCGCCCCGGGCAATGCCAGACCGGCTCCGGGCAACGCCAGCGTCTCGCCGGACGCGCCGCCGAGCGCGGCGATCTTCGACTTCACCTTGTCGACGTTCCGGGGCAAGGCCAGCGGGTCGGCCAGGTAGGCCTCATAGCTCTTTTTCGCCTCTGCCTTGTTGCCCAGGTGCGAGTAGGCGTCGCCGATACCGATCAGATATTCGGCATTGACATCCTGGGCATATGCCGCCTTCCATTCCCCTAACGCCTTGCGCCATTCCTTGCGCTTCTCGGCCTTCTTCGCGGCCGCGACGTGGGCCTGCGCATCGGCGAAGGCGGGGGCGGCGGCGGACAGGGCGATGGCGATGGTTACGGCAGCAAACAAGCGCATGAAGCCCCCTCGACCGGGCACGGGGTGGTTCCGACGGCGGTCGGGCAAGCTTTCCGCTTACTCGGGGGGTAGTGTCAAGCAGTCTGCTTTTCGGGCGAGGAAGCGTCCGGTGCCGGACGGTTGGCAGCGGAGAGGTCGACCAGGTCGATGCCGACCCTGCGCGCCACGTCGAAGATGCGGTCGTCCCGGTAGAACTCGCCGTAGACGATGCGCTGGATGCCGGAGTTGGCGATCAGCTTGAAGCAGGGCCAGCAGGGGCTGGCGGTGGTGTAGATGTCCGCGCCCTCGATGCGGACGCCGTTGCGGGCCGACTGCAAGATGGCGTTGGCCTCGGCGTGGATGGTGGCCACGCAGTGGCCGTTCTCCAGCATGTGCCCGGCGTCGTCGCAGTGCGGCATGCCGCGGATGCTGCCGTTGTAGCCGGTGGAGAGGATGATCCGGTCGCGCACGAGCAGCGCGCCCACGTGCTTGCGATCGCAGGTGGCCCGCGAGGCCACCACCTGCGCAATCTGCATGAAGTAGCTGTCCCAGTCCGCGCGCATGGGCGCGGATTCTACCGCTCCCGCGCCATCGGCGCAGCCGCGGCGGAACCGGGCAGCATGGAGCCGCCCTTCAAGCCCGCCAACCTGCCGATACCGCTGCGCAACACGAAAGAACGGATCTTCGAGGGCGGCGCCACGAAGGTCTCGCCGGGCATCGGAACGTCGAAGGAGAAGTCGTCCTTGCTGATGCCGCCGAAGGCCACCTTGGCGGTGCGGTATCCCTCGACGATGCCCACCAGCCGCCCGGAGGGCACGTCGAAGACGCCGCCCCCGGACGCGCCGTAGCCGATGGGCGCATCGGTCTTCATCGCCCGCTGGATGCGCGGCTCCTGGTCGTCCATCTCCAGCTGGCTGACGATGCCCGAAGAGACGCTGAGCGCGCGCCCGTAGGGAGCGCCCACCACCACCACGTCGTCGCCCACGTCCACCTGCTCCTCCGAGGCGATCTGCGCGGGCATGAGCGCCTCGCCTTCCACCGCGAGCAGCGCCAGGTCCTCGTCGGGCACCTTGCCCTCGGCGACGACGCGCGCGGGCAGGCGGTGCAGCCTCGGCCGCTCCACCACCACCTGGAACGAGGCGCTGGCGGAGAGGCCTTCCCGCTGCACCACGTGCTGGTTGGTGAGCACGTAGGAGGTGTCGCCCTCCACCGCCACCACCACGCCGCTGGCCGCGCGCTCCACCTTGCCGCGCGCGATCACCTCCACGCGCACGCTCTGGCGCAGGGCCTTCTGGACCACCTTGCCCTTGTCGCTCTTGGCGACGGCAGGGAGTGCCAGGAGAGCGAGCGCCGCTGCGACGGTCCGGAAGATCAACGTGCCTCCTCTGGAAGTGCCCTGGGATCAACAGTACAGGCACCGATGCGGATTCCCAAAGCCCGGTGGCAGACAAAGGCAGGAGTGTGGTGGGAGATTTCCTCTGTTAGGCTTCCCACGTGTTCCGCAGGGGCAGCTCGACGCTCATCATCGTGCTCGGTTTCTTCGTGGGCCTCCTCCTGGCGAGCCTCGATCACATCCTGCCGCCCGCTTCCATCGAGGAGGGGCCCACCCGCTGGTTGGTGGTGTTCGTGGACTGGGTGGCGCCGCCCCTGGCCGGCGTGCTGGTCGCGGGCACCCTCCTCTACGCGCAGCGCGCGCGGCGGCTGCACGCGGCGGAGAAGGCCGCGGCCCAGGTGCTGGCGGAGCGGCTCGCCGGCACGGAGCGGCGGCAAGCCATCTGGGTGGTGGCGGCGGCGGTGGCGCACGATCTGAAGAACCCCCTTCACAATCTCCAGCTGCTGGTGGAGGAGGTTTCGGAGGAAGAGGATCCCGAGCTGCGCGCCGAGCTCTTGCGCCGCATCCGCGAGAACCTGGAGCGCGCCACCGAACGCCTCTCCGAGCTTTCGCGAGCGGGGCAGCACGCCCATGAGCGCTCCGAGCAGTCGGTGGAGCTGGTCAGCACGCTGGAAGAGCTGCGGGAGCGCCTCAAGCCCACCCTCCAGGCCACGCATGCGCTCCTGGAGATCGAGTGCCCGCGCAACCTGTCCGTGCAGGGCGATGCGCACGCGCTGCGCAGCGCGGTGGAGAACGTGGCCGCCAACGCACTGGAAGCGCTGCAGGCCCGCGGGACCGGCGGCACCCTGCTGCTGCGGGCAACGGCGAACGGCGACGACACCGTTGAGCTGCTGGTCCAGGACGATGGTCCCGGGATCCCCGAAGGGCTCAAAGGACGGCTCTTCATGCCCTTCGCCTCCGGCCACGAGAGCACCGGGCTGGGGCTGCCCATCGCCCGCGCCCTGGCGCGCGCTGGCGGCGGCGATCTGACCTGCGCAGAATCGGCGCCGGGCAAGACGACCTTCAAGTTTACCTTTCAAGCTGCGCAAGGGTTACAGTCTGCGACATCGGGAGGCTCCCATGATTCCTGAACGGACCGATCACGCCGCTCCTCGTACCGCGCCTCGTTTGATCCTCCTGGTCGAGGACGAGCCCGATGCCCGCACCATCCTCTCGCGCCGCCTCGCCGCTTTCGGCTGGACGTGCCTGGCCCACTCCAGCGTGGAGAGCGCGGTGCTGGACCCGGAGCTGCGCTACGTGGAGGCGGTGGTCGCCGACGTGGTGCTGGGCGACGGGAAGATGTCGGGCATCGATCTCATCGCCGCGCTGCGCAGGTCGGAGGTGCGCGCGCCGGTGGTGCTGGTGACCGCCTTCGCCGACACCCAGCGCCTCAAGGCGGCGCTCAACGCCGGCGCCTCCTATCTCCTGGAGAAGCCCTTCACCACAGAGGCGCTGCGGCAGGTGCTGGACAAGGTCACCAGCGTCGACATCGACCTGGCGCGCCTGGTGAACAAGACGCTCTCGCGGGCCCGCCTCACGCGCAAGGAGGAGGAGGTGGCGCGGCTGGTGCTCAAGGGCCTCACCTCCGCGGAGATCGGCGCGATGATGGGCAACAGCGAGAAGACCATCAAGCAGCACCTCACGCAGGTCTACGCCAAGCTGAGCGTGGCGGGCCGCGCGGAGTTCTTCCACCTGGTGTTCCCCAGCTGACTCGTCGACGGCGACGTGGCCGTCGACGGCTCTTCCCAACCCCCAAGCGCCGTGCCATCGTCCCGGGCGGTGCTGCGGCGCGAGCCCTACCGGCTGCTTTTTCCCCTCGGCGCGCTGCTCGCCTGGGCCGGCGTGCTGCCCTGGCTCTTCTTCGCGTTGCGCCTCCGCGGCGTCTACGAGCCGGTCAACGACCTGCTCGCGTACCGCTCCTTCCTCCATCCGCTGGCGGAGCTGGACGGCTTTTTGGGCTGCTTCGCGGTGGGCGTGCTCTTCACGGCGCTGCGGCCCGCTCCTGCCGCCTGGCAGGTGGCGGTGGCGGCGCTGGCGCCGGTGGCCAGCGCGGCCTGCGCCGCAGTGGGACATTGGGAGCTGGGCCAGGCCGCGTGGCTGCTGCTGCTGGCAGTCTGCGTCGAGTTCACCTGGCGACGCCTGCAGCGCCCGCTCTCCAACGCGCTGCTCTGGATTCCGCTCGCCTTCGCCATGGGCGCGGGCGGCGCCATCCTCGCCGAGGTGGCGGCGCAGCTGGGCGACCAGTGGTTCTGGGTGCACGAGACGGGGCGCGATCTGGTGATGCAGGGACTCTTCACCGGCCTCGCCGTTGGCGCGGCGCGGGCCCTGCGCGGCGACGATCGCGTCCACCCTGCCCTGCATCTCGTCGCGGGCGCCCTCTTCGTCGCCAGCTTCTGGGTGGGGAGGCGCTTCGGGCAGCACCTGGGGTTCGCGCTGCGGGCCGCCATCACCATCTGGCTGGCGCAGCCGCTGCGGCCGCGGTGGGAGTTCGGGCCGCGCAACCGGCGGCGGTCCTTCGCCCATGTGGCGCTCTGCATGCTGGCCGCCGGCAACGCCTGGGTCGCGGTGGCCCCGCAGATCCGCCGCGCCGGCCTGCACGTGATCTTCCTCGGCTGCTTCACCGCGCTCTTGCTGGCGACGCTCTTTCCGCCCGCCGGCGAGAAGGCGGCGTTCCCGCTGCGCAAGCTGGCCTGGGCCGGGGGCCTGGTGGCGCTGGCCATGGTGGGCCGCGTGATGGTGGAGCTGGATCCCACCTGGTTCCACCTCTGGATGGGCGTCTCCGCGGCCGCGTTCCTGGCGGCCACCGTGGCCTGCGTGCGCGTGCCGGTGACGCTCAGCCGCGAGGGCTCGCGCGACTTCGTCAGCAGCTAGTCCGTGTATCGCCTCGAGAGCAGCATCACGATGCCGTCCTTGGCGCAGTTCTCGCAGTAGCCGTAGCGCTCCAGCGCCTTCAGGGTCTGCTGCACCTGCGACTGCTCCTTGGCCGAGAGCTGCGCGCGCTCGTCGCCCAGGTAGCGCAGCACCTTCTCCGCGTTCTTGCGCAGCGTGCGCTTGCGCTCGTCGAAGAAGTGGTCGCGCAGGCGGCGGAAGAGGTCAGGGAAGATCTGTGAGTAGTCGATCTCGCCCTCGGGGTGCTCCAGCCGGTGCGCGCCGACGGCGGAGATCAGGCCGCGCCGGAACTCGCGGCGGTCCTCGGCGCCGGCCATGATGATGGACTCGGTCTGCGCCATCATCTCCTCGTCGGCCCGCTCCATCTCCCCGGTGTGCGGATTGCGCAGCCGCTCGCCGCGCGTCCAGGCCAGCACGTGCAGCGCGTAGCGCTCGAACATGGTGCGGTACTGCTTCTCCGAGATGAGGCCCATGGCCTCGCGCACTTCCTCGTCGAGCACGTCCAGGTACTCGCCCTCGGCGATCCGTACGAACTCCTCGTGGTCGTGATAGCCGTCCACCACCTCTTGCTGCAGGAACTCGTAGACCGACTTGTCGCTGGTCAGCGCCTCCAGCTCCTCCAGCACCGCCTGCGGCGTGAGGCACTTCCAGGCGGGGTTCTGCGCTGCATTGCCGATGGCGGTCTTCAGCTCGCGCGCGCTGGCGCCGGTGCGGCCCTCGTAGTTGGGGTAGCTCTCCGACTCCTTCCAGAAGTCTTGAAGATGCTTCTTCAGCTCGCGCGCCTGCTGCGACGAGAGGCGGTCCGGGGCGCGGCCCTCGTCGTACAGGCGCGCCTTTTCCAGCGGCGTCAGGTGATCGGCCAGCTTGCGCAAGTCGCCCTTGTAGCGGTCGCCCACCGGCTTCTTCAGCCGCGTCAGCACCGCCCAGAGCGCCGCGACCCAGGTGGCGTGCGGCGCCACGTGCTTGCCCACGCTGTCCTTGAGGCGGAAGGAGTAGACGCGCTCCTCTTCCTGCACGCGGCGCAGGTAGGGCACCCGCACCAGCTCGATGCGGCCCTTGAAGCTGGCGAAGTCGCCCATCTCCTTGAAGGCCGAGAGGTGCTTCTCGTTGCTGGACGAGATCAGCAGCGAGTCGAGATGGAGGAGGAAGTGGTTCATGCGGGCGATGCCCGTCTCCACCGTGCCGAGCAGGTACTTGTAGTGCTCGAGCGGGCGCTTGAGCAGGTCGGAGAACTCGATCACGCCGCGGTTGCCCGACACCAGCGGCCCGAACGGCTCGTAGAGGGAGAGGTTCTGCAGCGCGCCGGGCAGGTTTCCGTGGCTGCGGTCGGAGGTGACCTGCCGGTAGTCGGCGTCCACCGACATCTGCGGCTCCACCGTGACCGCGCCGATCATGTACCGGCGCGAGAGGTAGAAGCGCTCCACCTGCACGTGGCGCAGCACCTTGAGGACGTCGCCGTTGTAGCTCTGCAAGAGCGCCGCGTAGATCTGCCTGCACTTGTGGCAGAGCTCTCCCTCCAGCACGCCGGCTGCGAGCTGGAAGGCGTCGTCGGGCTTGCAGCGATCCGCCAGCAAGCGCTGTCGCTCGCCGCGGGGGACGAGGAAGAGCGGGTGGTCCTTCATCTCGCAGCTGAGGCGCGCGTCGATCTGCTCGCCTTCGAGATGGGCGTACGACTCCACCGCGTGGCCTCCGGCCAGCTTCTCGCCGAAGCCGATGGACCCCTTCACCAGGCGATCGTTGGGGAAGATCCAGTTCAACCGGTAGAGCGCACCCTCCTCCTTGCGGGAGTAGTCCTCCAGCGCGCGCTGCAGCGCCCCCACGATGGACGACTTGGCCGAACCGTTGGGCCCGTGCAGCAGGATCAGCTTGTGGACGCGGCCGGCGCGGACGAACGAGTGGAGGATCCGGTAGATGGCATTCTGGACGTCTTCCTGTCCCACCACCGGCGCCCCGCCCTCACCCTCCTGCACCGCCGCCGATTGGTCGAACGGCCGGTCGAAGAGCTTGAACCGGCGCACGCTGCCCCACGGCTTGTGCAGCGTCTCCGTCCCGTAGAAGTCGAAGCAGTCGCGGATGTACTGGGCGGCGTCGCGCGCGTGGACGCGAGGCGCCTCGAAGAACGCCTCCATGTACTCCTGGAAGGCGAGGATGGTCTTGTTTTCCAGGAAGGAGCGGCGGACCTGGTCGCCCACCGACTTCAGATAGCGGAGTGAATCCACCATGGTAGTCTACCACTCCGTGAGCAAGATCATCGGAATCGACCTGGGCACCACCAACTCCTGCGCGGCCATCGTGGAGACCGGCCAACAGGTCAAGCTGATTCCGTACAAGGGCGGAGAGTTCATCATTCCCTCGATCTTCGCCATCGACGACAAGGGCAACGAGCTGATCGGGCACGAGGCCAAGCGGCAATGGCAGCTCAACCCGCGCAACACCGTCTACGCGGCCAAGCGGCTCGTCGGGCGCTCCTACAGCAGCGACGTGGTCGATCTGATGAAGAAGACCGTCGCCTACGAGCTCAAGGCCGGCGAGCGCAACGACGTGGTGCTCGACGTCGGCCACAAGAATTTCCGCCTCGCCGAGATCAGCGCGAAGATCCTCAACAAGATACGCGTGGTGGCGCAGGACTACCTGGGCGAGAAGGTGTCGCGCGCGGTGGTGACGGTGCCGGCCTACTTCACCGATCGGCAGCGGCAGGCGGTGAAGGACGCGGGCAAGCTGATCCAGCTGGAGGTGGTGCGGATCATCAACGAGCCCACCGCCGCGGCGCTGGCCTACGGCATCGGCAAGAACCTGCACGAGACGGTGGTGATCTACGACCTGGGCGGGGGCACGTTCGACGTGTCCATCATCGAGATCCGCGACCGCGTCTTCGAGGTGAAGGCGACCGGCGGCGACATCTTCCTCGGCGGCCTCGACTTCGACCAGGCGATGATCCAGTACGTGATCGAGGACTTCAAGAAGCAGCACGGCATCGATCTCACCACCGACCCGGTGGCGATGCAGCGGATCAAGGACCTGGCCGAGCGGGTGAAGATCGATCTCTCCTCGCGCGAGCAGGCGCCGTTCTCGGTGCCCTTCGTCACCATGACCGCGCAGGGGCAGCCGCTCAACATCGACTTCCCGTTCACCCGCAAGATGCTGCAGGACCTGACCAAGGATCTGGTCGATCGCACCATCGAGATCCTGGCGCGGGTGATGGAGGACGCGGGGCTCGATCCCAAGAAGGTGGACGAGCTCTTGCTGGTGGGCGGGCAAACGCGCATGCCGGCGGTGCAGAAGCGGCTCACTGACATCTTCGGGAAGAATCCCTCCAAGGGAGTGCACCCCGACGAGGCGGTCGCCATCGGCGCCGCGCTCTACGCCAATTCACTCGAGGACAACTCCAACCTCCGGCTGCAGCTGCTCGACGTCATCCCCATGGCCATCGGGCTGGAGAAGGCGGGCGGCGCGTTCCACATGGTCTTTCCCCGCAACGCGGCCATCCCCAACGCCAAGGCGGTGGAGGCCACCACCTCGTACGACAACCAGACCGAGGTCGCCATGCGCATCTTCCAGGGCGACAACGAGCATGTCTCGCACAACGAGCTGCTCGGCGACTTCCTCTTCAGCGGGCTGAAGCCGGGGCCGGCCGGCAAGGCGCGGCTGGAGATCACCTTCGACGTGAACATCGAGGGCATCCTCACCATGTCGGCCAGGGACCTGGACACCGGCAAGCAGATGAAGACCACGGTGCGGGTCACGCAGCACTGATCGCGTGGACGCGGCCGCGGTACATGCAGCCGCGACCGTCGCCGACCTCCACGCGCACCCCTCGCTCAACGCCTACTACCTGCGACGCGATCTGGGGCGCCAGCATCGCGGACCGGTGCGCTGGAACCCGCTGCGCCAGCAGCTCGACCTGCCCCGGGCGCGGGCGGGCGGGCTCAAGGTGCTCACCAACTGCGTCTACGCGCCGTCGGTGCTGCCAGTGCGGCCGTTCCGGGCGGCGCTGGGCGGATTCGCGGCGCTGGAGCGGCTCTGTGAGCGGCATCCGGAACTGGCGCAGGTGGCGCGGCGGAGAGGGGATGTCGGGCCCATCGTGCAGGCTGGCAAGCTGGCGGTGATCCATGCCGCGGAAGGCGGACATCACGTCGAAGGGTCGCTGGAGAAGCTGGCGGAGCTGGCGGAGCGTGGGCTCCGTTACCTGACGCTCACCCACTTCGTCCACAACGGCATCGCGCAACCGGCGCGGCTGCCGGGCCGGCTCTTCTTCTCGCTGCTGCGCGGCGCGCCGGGACTGACGCAGTTCGGCCGCGCGCTGGTGCGCCGCTGCGAGGAGCTGGGCGTGCTGGTCGACGTGACGCATTGCTCGGACCGCTCGCTGGCGGACGTGCTTTCAGTGGCCACCCGGCCGCTCCTCGCCACCCACACCGGCTTCCGCCGCTTCGCGCCGCTGGAGCGCAACCTCTCCGACGAGCAGGCGCGAGAGATTGCCCGTACAGGCGGACTGATCGGCGTGATCACCTGGAACGACCTCCTGGGCGGCGATTCGGTCGAGGCCATGGCGGACTCGGTCGCGCACGGAGCGTCGGTGGCCGGAGCCGCGCACGTGGGCATCGGCACCGACTTCGACGGCTGGGTCTTCAGCGCCAAAGGCATCCGGGACGCCACCCAATACCCGGCGCTGACCGAGGCGTTGGTGCGGCGGGGGTTCAGCGAGAGCGAGCTGCGGGGCATCCTCGGCGGCAACTACCTGCGCGTCCTGGGCGAGGCATGAAGCGCGCCTGCTAGGATGTGGCGATGGCCCTCGCTCTCGCGCTTCTGCTCGCAGCCTCTCACCGGCTGGATCCCTCTCCCACCACCGTCGCCTGGGGTTACTACGACGCCAAGGCGAAGCCCGTGCTGCGGGTGAAGTCGGGCGACACGCTGGTGGTGCGCACGCTGTTGACCTCGAGCCCCGAGCGGCTGGAAGGAGCGGGCGTCGCTCCCGATCAGGTGGAGCCCGCCCTGCGCGAGATCTACAAGTCGGTCACCGACAAGGGGCCCGGCGGGCACATCCTCACCGGCCCCATCTTCGTCGAGGGAGCCGAGCCGGGGGACGCGCTGGAAGTGCGGATCGGGAAGATCGAGCTGGCCATCCCCTACGCCTACAACGGCTTCGGCCCGAAGCGCGGGTTCCTGCCGGAGGACTTCGACTACCGCAAGATGCGCATCATCCCGCTGGACGCGCGCGCCGGGGTGGCGCGCTTCGCGCCGGGCATCGAAGTGCCGCTGCGCCCCTTCTTCGGCAGCATCGGCGTGGCCCCGCCGCCGGCGATGGGGCGCGTAGACAGCGCGCCGCCCGCCGTGCACGGCGGCAACCTCGACAACAAGGAGCTGGTGGCGGGTACCGCGCTCTACCTCCCGGTGCACGCGCCCGGCGCGCTCTTGGAGATCGGCGACGGCCACGCTGCACAGGGCAACGGCGAGGTGGACATCACCGCCATCGAGACCTCGCTGGTGGGCACCTTCGAGGTGGTGGTGCGCAAGGACCTCCGGCTCAAGTGGCCGCGCGCGGAGACGCCTTCGCACTACATCGCCATGGGCATGGACAAGGACCTGGTGGTGGCGACCAAGATGGCGGTCCGGCAGGCCATCGACTTCCTGGTCGAGACGCGCGGGCTCTCGAAGGAGGACGCCTACATGCTGGTGAGCGTCTCGTCCGACGTCGACATCACCCAGCTGGTCGACGGGAACGTCGGCGCGCACGTGATGATCCCGAAATCGATCTTCGTGAAGCGGTAGCTAGGCTTCCTGCGCTCCCACGGGCGGGGCCGCCGGGCGCGGCGCGGGCCGGCGCACGACGCCCAGCATGATGCCGCCCATCAGCAGATTGGGCAGGAGCTGCACGGCGTGCAGGCCGATGGCGAATGCCGCCGCGTGCTCGGTGGGCCCGCCGAACGCCACCAGCGCGGTGCCCGCGCCCAGCTCGAAGTTGCCCAGCGACGCCGGCGGCGAGGGAATGATCAAGGCCAGGTTCACGCCGAAGATCACCGCCATGGCGTGGGGCAGGTCGTGCGGCAGGTGGAAAGCCGCCAGCGTGAGCAGCGTGACGGCGATCTCGCAGAGCCAGGACAACGCCGAGAAGCCGGCCGCCTGCGCCACGGCGGTCGGGTTGCGCGCGGCCATCAGCCCCGAACGCGCCCTGGCCACGACGGAGGCCACGCGCCCGTTGGGGATCGACTCCGGGTGACGCGAAAGGCGCAGCAGCACGAAGACCAGCCCGAGCGCGCCCGCCATGCCCACCCAGACGGCCGCCGCCATCCAGCGGGGCACAGGCAACAGCGCCGGCAGGAGCGCCGCGAAGGCGAACATCACCACGCCGTTGACGCTGTGATCGAGCGCCACCGTCCCCAGGGCGGTGGCCCGGCCGATTCCGGTGGCGCGCGCGAGCAACTCCGTGCGCACGGCCTCGCCCGCGCGCATGGGCAGGAGCGCGCTGGCGGCCTGACCCACGTACATCGCCGCCACGGGGGTGAAGCGGCTCACCTTCCGGACCGCGCGCACCAGCGACGACCAGCGCAGGCCTTGCATCAGCACGCAGGGCACCCCGATGGCCGTCGCAGCCACCGCCAGCCCCAGGTCCACGCCTTCGAACGAGTGGATCACCTGGTCCCAGTCGAGGCGCCGCGCGAAGACCACCACGCAGGCGCCTACCGCAGCCCAGGCCGCGATGCGTACGATGAGGAACAGCCGGCGCCGCGTCATCCGCGGCAAATCTAGTTACTGCTCCTTGGCGCGCGGCTGTTCGTTTGCGGGCTGCGGGTGCGCGTGTGGGGGCTCGGCATGGGGTGCGGCCGCGTGAGGCGCGGGCGCGGCCGACGGTGGGGCACCACCGGGGCGCGGGGAGACGGCGTGCGGCTGCTGGACGGGCGCCGCGGAAGGCTGCTGCGCGACAGGGCGCGGTTGCGACCCTCCGTAGGTGCGGGGCGCGCCGCCGCGGGGGGTCGCCTGCTGCCAGCCTCCCGCCGAGGGCGAGGGACGCGGAGGCGCGCCCACGGGGGCCGTCCGGGGACGATAGAAGTAGACCGTTCCCGAGCCTGCCCTCGCCTGGCTGGGAGAAGAACCCTCGCCGATGGAGAGCGGTCTAAGCTGCCGACCGACCGAGCGCTCGACCATGGCGATGGGCGGGCCGGCGCGCGGCCCGTGCGGCGGCGGCAGGCCTCCGCGCCGATCCCAGCGCGGCACCACGTGGTGCGCGACGGGCTGGAGGAACTGCTGGTTGGGCACGACCACCCACTGCGCGCGCTGCTCATAGACGGTCCCTCGAGGACCCAGCGGGCACCAGCCCGTGTACCCGTCGTTCCAGCGCCACGCGACCCAAGCCGGGGCCCAGACGCGGCCGGGAACCCAGGCCCAACCGGCCCCGGGCAGGTAGGCCCAGCGGCCGTAGTGGTACACGGCCCAGCCGAACGACTCGTCGCTCGCCCACGCCCAGCCGGCGGCAGTCCACACCCACCTGCCGTACGTGTAGGGCTGCCAGTCATCGCCCACGTGGGTCGGCCGCCAGACCGTGCCGTACTCGGACGTGGTGACCCACTCGCCGTTCCACGACAGCTCGCCGTCTGCGCGGAAGTCGTCAAAGGTGGGACCCCGATCCGGAGGCATGGCCTCCGGCTGCGGCGGCTCGTCCTGCTGCTGCCACGAGGAATCGTCGTCGCCGGAGTACGAGCCATACCCGTAGTCCTGGGCAAAGGCGGGCGCTGCGAGGAAAAAGGCTGCGATGGCAACGGCCAGGCGCTTCATGGCGTCCCTCCTGAGACCTTGGACGTACGCCAGCCCGGCCTGTTCACCCTACGCAGTTTGACGGGGACATGATGGCCGCCCGAAGGGCGCCTTCGTCTCCCCATCTGCGCACTACGCCGTCTTTCGATCTTTCTCGAAGAGCAGCGTGGGCTCCTCGCCGCGCACCACCACGCCCTCGGTGATCTTGCACTCCTTGATGCTGTCCCGGTACGGCACGTCGTACTGGATGTCCAGCATCGCGTTCTCCATGATGGCGCGCAGGCCGCGGGCGCCTGCCTTGCGGCGCATGGCCTCGTGGGCGATGGCGCGCAGCGCCTCGCGGGAGAAGCTGAGCTTCACCCGCTCCATCTCGAAGAGCTTCTGGTACTGCTTCACCAGCGCGTTCTTGGGCTGGGTGAGGATGGTGACCAGATCGTCCTCGGTGAGATCGTCGAGGGTGGCGATCATCGGCAGGCGGCCCACGAACTCGGGGATCATGCCGAACTTGATCAGGTCGGAAGGCTCGATCAACTGCAGCATCTCGCCGACGCCGCGGTTGTCCTTGGGCTGCACGCTGGCGCCGAACCCCAACCCCTTCTCGCCGGCGCGGCGCTTGATGATGTTCTCGATGCCGTAGAAGGCGCCGCCGCAGATGAAGAGGATGTTGGTCGTGTCGACCTGGATGTACTCCTGCTGGTTGTACTTCTTGCCGCCGCGCGGAGTGACGTTCGCGCGGGTGCCCTCGATGATCTTCAGCAGAGCCTGCTGCACGCCCTCGCCGCCTACGTCGCGCGTGGGGCTCGGCGTGTCGCCCTTGCGGGCGATCTTGTCGATCTCGTCGATGTAGACGATGCCACGGGCGGCCTTCTCCACGTCGTAGTCGGCGGCGTGAAGCAGGTTCTGGATGATGTTCTCCACGTCCTCGCCGACGTAGCCGGCCTCGGTGAGCGAGGTCGCGTCGGCGATGGTGAACGGGACGTTGAGGAAGCGCGCGAGGGACTGCGCGAGCAGCGTCTTGCCGGATC